>ERZ779987.142-NODE-142-length-14711-cov-1.42188_pt1 | contig 14711 bp, 28 predicted proteins | sample MGYA00511025_ERZ779987 | MGnify/ENA primary metagenome ERZ779987 (study PRJEB29588, sample SAMEA2156362) | human gut metagenome | biome: human gut; feature: human-associated habitat; material: faeces | place: Denmark | collected 2008/2010 ... | reverse complement strand
CCTTGCAGTTGTGTATATAATATTCTCGCTACAGTATATTTTATCAAAAATGCACAACAAAGCCATGTAATCCGTGAGTTTTGTGTGACTCTATAACAATAATAAAATCACCTTGTTTTACATTGCTTTTAGGCAAGGCATTGCTATTTCTGAACGAATATTTTTTGTCAGGTATGTCCACAGTGAAAATTTTAAAATACATTTTTGCTCTATATGTTATTTCATTTTCGACAGTTTCACTACAAGCTAAAGCAGAAACTTTCCACAATATCCCAAACGAACTTTTAGCAAAAGCTGTAAGTTCTGAAGTTGTCTATGACGAAGAATTTGATTATACAAAGCTTGGTATAACCTCTAACTTATTGAGCAACAGTGCCCTTGAAGAGTCACAAGTTCAAAAGAAAATGTTAGTCGATAGAGTTGTTGTAAATAAAGCAGCCCACCAGATGATTCTTATGAAAGATGGTCTAGAGGTTAGAAAATTTTGGATTGCTTTATCAGACAAACCATATGGAAAGAAACAGTTTGAAGGAGATAAGAAAACACCTGAGGGCACTTATACTCTAGATTACATAAAGAAAAGATCTAATTACTATAAAGCTTTCCATATTTCATATCCAAACTCGAAAGATATTGAGTTTGCAAGAAGCTATGGAAGACGCCCTGGTGGCATGATCATGGTACACGGACAGCCTCCTTCAAGAAACAGTTACAATGAAACTGTACAGAGAACAGATTGGACTAATGGTTGTATTGCTCTGCTAAACCCTGATTTGGATGTATTTTTATCAATGGTGGATGTAGGAACTCCGATTACTATCAATCCCTAATAGAGTTCCCAACACCAATTAGTCATCTGGGAACCATTTAGCTGAAGCTTCATTAGAAGATTCTCCATTAGCTTCAAAAACGATGTCCACTACGTGAACATCGTTTTTTAATTGCTCTTGAGCACCAGTAAACCATACTTCTGCAACAATCCAATTGTTAATTTCAAACTCTGAAGTATCAACATCATCATCGTCAGATAAGTTTCTAAATCTGCATTCCATTGAATAGTCATCATCATTAGTGATTTTACGAACTTTAGCATAAACATCAGGATCGTTTATGCTTAAAGCTTCTTCACTAATGGTTGTGTACAGATCAAGAACTTGCTGAGTAAGATCATCCATCTGCTCTTCAGTTAATTCATCAAAATCAACCATACTAAACTAGTTCTCCACCTGAACAGAATGTTGAACCAGTTACATGATGCAAGGTTCTCTTAAATCCTGGGTTAAAGCACTCTTCCTTATCATCCCAACTATCATCTTTTACATACACGTTAACTACTTTTGATAAGCATATGCCTTTTTCTTCAAATAACATTTCATCCTGAAGCTCACATTCAAAATAAGCTAAAGCACCTGACATTACATCTAAACCGAATTTTTGAGATTTCTCAGTTTTCACATCTTTAATTTGTAGTTTATTTCCTACATCACGGCCGTGTACTGAACCTAAATCCAAAGCTGTTTTCTTTTGATCTTCACTAGGTAAAACTACTACAAATTTCTTTATGTTCTCAGATGTTGTGTGATCTTTATCTAAAACTAACAGTAATACATCAGGATCAAAAGGACATGACCAAGCAGCTGTCATACCATCAGGGACATCTTTAGAGCTCTTGGTAAAGATACATACAAGTGGACCTCCAGAAAATACTCTATAAGCTAAAGTTTTATCGATATTTTTATACATACGTGCCTCGGTATAGTGTACAAAAAGAAAAAGAGCCTCCTAGGAGACTCTTCTATTTTATCTTATTTATCTAAGAATTAGATAGTGTTATCTAAATCTGCAGGAGGCCAGTTCTCAAGACGCATACCTAAAGATAAACCTCTTTCAGCAAGAACATCCTTGATTTCAGTCAATGACTTCTTACCTAGGTTAGGAGTCTTAAGTAACTCTACTTCGGTCTTCTGAACAAGATCACCAATATACTTGATGCCTTCAGTCTTCAGACAATTTGCAGAACGGACTGTTAACTCAAGGTCTTCAACAGGACAAATCAATGTAGGATCGATTAAAGGTCTGAATGAAGAATCCTCAGTAGGAGCTACAGAATTTCTGATATCAACAAATGAGTTTAACTGATCTGCAAAAATAGTAGCAGCGATGCTTACAGCATTCTTTGGATCGATAGTACCATTGGTTTCGATATCAAGAATTAACTGCTCTTTCTCTTCTGCTATAGGAGCTGTATGAACTGCAACATTTAACACAGGGCAGTATGAAGGATCAATCTGCAAGTGACCGATAAAACGCTCTTCAGAACCTTCAACATATGGACGATTTACAGCAGGAACGTAACCACGACCGCGAGTTACATGCAAATGCATATTTAACTCTTTGTTCTCGTCTGTTAAATGGCAAATAATTTGCTCTGGGTTCTTAATCTCAATGCCTGCTGGACACAGAATGTCAGCAGCTGTAACGGGACCTACGCCTTTCTTCTTTAACTGAAGAACAGGCTCGTCTCTTAAAGAACCTTCAGCAGCAACAGCAACTTCTTTTAAATTTAAAAGTATAAGAAGAATATCTTCTTGAATGCCTTCTACTGCACTGTATTCATGCACTACACCATCAATTTCAACTGCGGTGATGGCATATCCAGGAATAGAGGACAGCATAATACGACGGAGTGCTGTGCCTACGATTTGAGCAAAATGTGGCTCAAATGGCTCAAGAATTACACGGCTTACATTACGTGAAAGCTCGGTAACTTCTTTAATATTTGGCTTAATAGAATCAATGATCTGATCCAAGGTTTCACCCTCGTTTTTTAGTACAGTTAGTTAGCTAGAAATCTGAATGGGCGCAACAAAGCGCCCATAGGATTATTCAGCTGCTTTAGAATCCTTTGACTCTTCTGCAACTTCAGGACGATCTGTTAACATGATGTAAGCTACTGGAGCTTTATCAGTTGAACGTAAACCAGCCTTTAAGATACGGGTGTAACCGCCGTTACGGTTAGCTGATAGCTTACCGATAACGTTAAATAACTTAGCAACAACTGCTTCGTCACGTAGACGAGACTGAGCTAAACGACGGTTTGCAACGGTATCAACTTTAGCTAAAGTGATTAAAGGCTCAACGAAGCGACGTAATTCCTTAGCCTTAGGAACAGTAGTCTTGATTACTTCGAAGGTTAATAAAGCCTTAGCTAAATTACGGTACAATGCAGCACGGTGTGCAGCTGTACGACCTAAATGACGGCCACTTAAACGATGACGCATTTTTAATTCCTTCTAAACAGTTATTTGTTTGGTGCACGAAGTCCTGGAGGAGGCCAATTTGCCACACGCATACCTAAAGACAGATTTCTCTGAGCAAGAACGTCCTTAATTTCATTTAAAGATTTCTTACCTAAGTTAGGTGTCTTAAGCAACTCTACTTCGGTCTTCTGTACCAAATCGCCGATGTAAATGATATTCTCCGCCTTTAAGCAATTTGCAGAACGAACAGTTAATTCTAAATCGTCCACTAACTGCATTAAAACTGGATCAGGCATTGGAGGAGCAGCAGGTGTCATTACACGCTCACTGATCTCTTCCTTATCTACAATGTTGCAAATACTGTCACAGATCAGATTAGAACCATTCATTAAAGCAACTTCAGGAGCAATTGTTCCATTAGTTTCAATATCAATAACTAATCTATCTAAATCTGTACGTTGCTCAACACGTGCTGATTCTACTTCGTAGACATAACGACGTACTGGGCAGTAATTTGCATCAATTAAGATGGTCTCATCTGAATCAGCAGGAATATGCTTATCAGAAGTTGCCATCACATAACCCTGACCAGAGGTGATGCGGATTTTCATCGACAACGAAGCCTTGGCACCTTTTAGAGTGCAAATACGGGCTTCAGGGTCAACAAAAGAAATATTTTCAGGGCAAACGATATCAGAAGCATGAACTTCACCTTCGCCACGTCTCTCAATTGTTAACCAAACAGGCTCCTTTACTGGCTCCTGAGCTGAAATGGCAAGAGACTTTAAGTTCATTACCACGTCAAATAAAGTTTCCTCAAGATCAGCCTTTGAGCTGTTAATGTCCTTTACGCCCGCCATCTGAAAAGCATCTACAGCAGTTCCAGACAGGGTCTTTAGTAAAATTCCACTTAAAGCTACACCTAATGTATAACCGAAACCACGCTCAAGTGGCTCAAGCACTAAACGTGCATGATTTGGGCTGACTTCAGTATAATCAACTGGTTTTGGCTTTAGTAGTTCAACAACAGACACTAGAGATACCCCACATTATAAAAGCGGTGCTGGCAATGTTGCCGTTATTACTTAGAATACAATTCGACGATGAGCTGTTCCTTAATATCGGAAGGTAGCTCAGCACGTTCAGGATTGCTCTTATAAGTACCCTTCATATGATCGTGATCAACATCGATCCATGTTGGCTTAGTAGCACGCTGTCCTGATAAGTCGATTGCGGCCTTAATACGTAACTGCTTCTTTGCCTTTTCGCGAACAGCAATAACGTCTGAAGGCTGTACCTGGTAAGAAGGGATGTTTACGATATGATCGTTAACAGTAATTGCCTTGTGGCTTACCAACTGACGAGCTTCCATACGGGTTGAACCAAAACCCATACGATAAACTACGTTATCCAGACGTGCCTCAAGAAGCTGTAACAGGTTCTCACCGGTGTTACCGTTCATTCTTGTTGCTTTCTTGTAGTAGTTACGGAACTGACGCTCTAATACGCCATAGATACGACGAACTTTCTGCTTCTCACGTAACTGCATGCCGTAGTCTGAAAGGCGTGCTTTATTTGCGCCATGCTGACCTGGTGCTGTGTCTAACTTGCACTTGGTGTCAATTGCACGAACACCTGACTTTAAGAATAAGTCAACACCCTCACGGCGGCTTAATTTCAGGGCTGGACCTGTATATTTTGCCATTTATCTTTCTCCAGAAATTGAACTCGTTAGGTTATACGCGACGCTTTTTAGGTGGGCGACAACCGTTATGAGGGATTGGGGTAACATCGGTAATATTGGTGATCTTGTAACCCTGATTATTTAAAGCACGGATTGAAGACTCACGACCAGGACCTGGACCCTTAACCAAAACTTCAAGATTCTTAACACCGAATTCTTTTGCAGCCTCACCAGCACGCTCTGCAGCAACCTGAGCAGCGTATGGAGTTGACTTACGAGAACCACGGAAACCTGAACCACCAGCAGTTGCCCATGATAGAACGTTACCCTGACGGTCTGAGATTGACACGATGGTGTTATTGAAAGATGCATGGATGTGTGCTACGCCATCAGCAACCTGCTTCTTAGAGCGTTTGCCTGAACGTGCACGTGTAGCAGTAGCAGAAGCTGCCTGCTGTTCTTTTTTAATTTCTTCAGCCATCTAAGCTCTCCTACTTCTTAATGCTCTTGCGAGGACCCTTGCGAGTACGTGCATTGGTCTTAGTACGCTGACCACGTACTGGTAAACCTCTGCGGTGACGCAGTCCACGGTAAGTACCAAGGTCGATTAGGCGCTTGATGTTCATTGAAACTTCACGACGAAGATCACCTTCAACGGTGAACTTAGCCACTTCGGCACGGATTTTATCTACAACAGACTCATCTAAATCTTTAAGTCTTGCAGACTCTTCAACACCTGCGTTAGCAAGAATCTCGCTTGCGCGGGTTGGGCCGATGCCATAGATTGACTGTAATGCAATCACAGCGATCTTTTGATCAGGCACATTGATGCCAGCTATACGGGCCACTATTGATCTCCTAAATATAGGTCGGTTAAAAACAATGGCTGTCGCAAAGCCCGTTAGGATACGCGACAACCGCTCATAGTGCACTTTGGCATGTCAGAAAAGCACCAAGATATTACTCTTAGTGCTTAAGCTGTATGATTATACAGATTTTAATTTAAACATGCAAGCGAACTTGCATATTTAAACAAGCATTAGCCCTGACGCTGCTTATGCTTTGGATTCTCACAGATAATGCGAACTACACCGTGACGACGAACTACTTTGCAGTTGCGGCACATTTTTTTAACTGAAGCACCAACTTTCATTTTTATTCTCCAATTAACTAAATATTAACGACCGTAATTTCTTAAGTTTGCCTTACGCATGATATCACCGTATTGCTGATTCATCATGTGACTCTGTAACTGTGATACGAAGTCCATGCAAACAACTACGATAATTAGTAATGATGTACCACCAAAGTAGAACTGAACATTAAACCAGTTCATTAACATCTGAGGAACTAAACATACTAAAACCATGTATAAAGAACCACTTAAGGTTAAGCGAGTCATTACCTTATCAATGAATCTTGCAGTTTGCTCACCAGGACGAATTCCTGGAATGAAAGCCCCACCTTTCTTCAAATTATCAGCTATCTCACGAGGATTAAACACAAGTGCAGTATAGAAGAATGTGAAGAAAATGATTGCTGCAGCATACAATAATTCATATAGAGGCTGACCTGGCTGTAAAAAGACAGAAATGCTACCTAAAACATTAGATACTGCATTATCGCCTTGGCCGAACCAAGATACAACGGTACCAGGGAACAGAATAATTGACGAAGCAAAAATTGCTGGAATAACACCTGATAAGTTGATCTTTAATGGTAAATTAGAGCGTGGCTGAGAGTAGATTCGATTACCCATTTGGCGTTTAGCGTATTCGATAACAATCTTACGCTGACCGCGCTCAACGAAAACCACGAAGAAGGTCACTAGGACCACTACTACACCAATAATCAGCAATGCAATTGTTGACAAGTCACCCTGACGAGACTGCTCGAAGGTTCTTGCTAAAGCTGATGGTAGACCAGCAACGATACCAGCAAAAATGATCAATGAAATACCATTTCCGATACCACGTTCAGTGATCTGCTCACCTAACCACATCAACAGCATTGTACCTGTTACTAAGCTTACTGTAGTTACGAAGTAGAATCCAAAACCAGGATTATCTACTAAGCCAGGCATCATGTTAGGAATACCTGTTGCCATACCGAAAGCTTGAAGAGCTGCTAAAAATACAGTAGCAACGCGTGTGTACTGAGTAATCTTGCGACGACCAGACTCACCTTCTTTCTTAAGCTCTGCTAAATTTTTGTTTAGCACAGCAAGTAACTGGATGATAATAGATGCAGAAATATATGGCATGATACCTAATGCTAAAACTGATGCACGCTCAAGTGCGCCACCAGAAAACATATTAAACATGCCAATAATGGTTCCGCTTTGCGAATCGAAAACACGCTCAAGAACGTCAGCATTCACACCTGGAACAGGAATAAAAGAACCAAGTCTGAACATGATAAGAGCAATCACAACAAACAAAAGACGCTGACGAATTTCACCAGTGCCCTTAGATTGCTGAGCAGCCATTTCACGACTTCTCTCAAATAGCGATTTTCTAGCCATGCAAAACCTCATTAAGGGGCCATTTTGGCCCCCTTTTAATTACTTAGCTGAAGCAGCCTTCTTTGCTGCTTTCTGCTCTGCAGTTTTCTTAGCAGGCTTCTGCTTGCCAGCTGCAGCTAGAGCCTCAAGACGTGACTTCTGCTTAGCAGCAGATTTAGCGTTTGACTTCTCTAAACGAGCAGCAGCATCAGTGATGTACTGAGCAACTTCTACGGTGCCACCAACAGCTTCAATAGCTGCCTTAGCGCCCTTAGTTACGCCTACTCCCTTTAAGGTGATCTTCTTAGTGAAGTTAGGAACGCGTGATAATACTACCTTAACGTACTTAACTTTCTTGTTGATTAAACGAGCTGCTAATAAAGCTGCCATATCAACAACATCACCCTCAATACGATTTAAATCGTTTAAGGTAACCTGAGCAGTAACGTCAGCCTTTGGAGACCAGAAACCAAACTTTGGTAAACGGATCTTCATTGGCATCTGACCGCCTTCGAAACCTGGACGCTTGTGAGCACTCTTACGAGCACCAGCACCTTTAACACCGCGACCACAGGTCTTGCCTAAGCCAGAGCCAATACCACGACCAACGCGAACAGCTGCTTTACGTGAGCCTTCTGCAGGCTTTAAAGTATCTAAACGCATGTTTTACTCCTCGACCTTTAGCAAGTAGCTAACCTTATTGATCATACCGCGAACTGAAGGAGTATCCTCTAACTCAACGGTGTGACGAATGCGGCGTAAGCCTAAACCCTTGACGGTAGCAATATGCTTTGGCTGACGACCAATAGTGCTCTTAATTAGAGTAACTTTAACGGTTTTCTTATCTGCCATTTTTTACTCCATGATTTCCTTCACTGAAAGGCCACGCTTTGCAGCAATTGCCTCAGGAGTACGCATTGAAGCTAAAGCAGCAACAGTTGCTCTTACAACGTTGATAGGGTTGGTAGAACCATAAGCCTTAGCTAAAACATTACGAACACCAGCAACTTCTAGAACAGCACGCATAGCACCACCAGCGATAATACCGGTACCTTCTGATGCTGGCTGCATGTAAACCATTGAACCTGAATGCTCACCCTTTACTGAGTGGTACAAAGTACCATTGTTTAGGCTGATGTTGCTGTTTACGTTACGACGAGCCTGCTCAATTGCCTTCTGAATTGCAGCTGGAACTTCGCCTGCTTTACCGTAACCATAACCTACACGGCCGTTACCATCACCAACTACTGTTAAAGCGGTGAAAGAGAAAATACGACCACCTTTTACAACTTTAGCTACACGATTAACAGCTACTAACTTTTCTTGTAACTCGCCAGCCTGAGTTTCATCTTTGTGTTGCATTTTCACACTCCTAGAACTTGAGGCCAGCTTCACGAGCTGCGTCAGCTAATGCTGCAACGCGACCATGATACTGATAGCCTGATCTGTCAAAAGCTACGGTTTCAACCTTAGCTGCGATTGCACGCTCGGCAACAGCCTTACCAACAACTTTGGCAGCTTCAACGTTACCAGTGTACTTAAGGCCCTTAACAAGGTCCTTATCTAAAGTGCTAGCTGAAGCTAAAACACGGTTATCATTGCTGATAATCTGAGCATAGATGTGACGTGGAGTACGGGTAACAACTAAACGAGTTACACCTAACTCATGCATCTTTGCACGAGATTTAGTAGCGCGGCGAATGCGAGCTTCTTTCTTATCGAACATGTTATGCCACCCTATTATTTCTTCTTAGCTTCTTTAATGTGAATAATTTCGTCTGCATAACGAACACCTTTGCCCTTATATGGCTCTGGAGCACGGAATGCGCGAACCTTTGCAGCAACCTGACCTAATAAAGCCTTATCGTAGCTCTTTAGGATAATGTCTGTCTGAGATGGAGTCTCAGCGGTAACACCTTCAGGTAACTCGTAGTCGATTGGGTGAGAATATCCTAAAACTAGGTTTAAGATCTTACCCTTAACAGCTGCACGGTAACCAACACCAACAAGCTTTAAAGCCTTCTCGAAACCTTTATCTAAACCAACAACCATGTTGTGTAATAAAGCACGTGAAGTACCTGACTGCATGTTTGACTCAGTGGTGTCTTCCTTCTGAACAACTAATAACTGGTTATTCTCGTACTTAACACCAACTGTTGGATGTAAATTTAAGGTCATCTCGCCTTTCTTAGACTTGATTGTAACCTTCTGACCGTCGAGAGAAACTTCGACGCCCTGAGGAACTGCGATATGTTCCTTAGCAATACGTGACATGTTGCCTCCCTAATTATGCGACGTAGCAAATAACTTCGCCGCCCAAGCCGTCCTTACGGGCAGCACGATCGGTCATTAAGCCTTTAGAAGTTGAAATTACAGCAATACCTAAACCATTCATGATACGTGGTAGTTCGCTGCTTCTCTTGTAAATACGAAGACCAGGACGTGATACACGCTTGATCATTTCGATTACAGGAGCGCCTTCGTAATATTTTAGGCCAATTTCTAAAACTTTCTTAACTTCACCATTCTCTGCAACAGAAGATACATAACCTTCTTTTAATAGCAGATTAGCTAAAGCAACCTTTAACTTAGATGAAGGCATTGTAACTGAAACTTTGCCAGATGCCTGGCCGTTGCGAATGCGGGTTAATAAATCCGCAATAGGATCTTGCATCATTTGTATCTCTCCTCTTACCAGCTAGCCTTGTGTAGACCAGGGATTTCGCCACGCATCATGTGCTCACGTAGCTTAATACGGCATAAACCGAACTTACGTAAGTAACCATGTGGACGACCTGTCTCACTGCAGCGATTACGCTGACGTGAAGGGCTTGAATCACGTGGTAATGCAGCTAAAGCCTGCACTGCTGCGAAACGCTCTTCATCTGAAGCAGATACGCTAGAAATAATCTTTTTGAGATCTGCGCGCTTTGCACGATACTGCTCTGCTAAACGCTTTCTTTTAAGATCTCTGTAAATCATTGAAGTCTTAGCCATTAGTTCGTCCTCGAATTACTTGTGGGCCTGAGTACGGAATGGGAAGTTAAAAGCCTCTAATAAAGCTCTACCTTCTGCATCTGTCTTAGCTGTTGTGGTGATAGTGATATCTAAACCACGAACTGCATCAACTTTATCAAAGTCGATCTCAGGGAAAATGATCTGCTCACGTACACCCATTGAGTAATTTCCTCTGCCATCGAATGACTTAGCAGATAAACCACGGAAATCACGGATACGTGGAATTGCGATCACGATTAAACGCTCGAGGAACTCCCACATACGCTCACCGCGTAGTGTAACTTTACAGCCGATTGGATAGCCCTCACGAATATGGAAGCCCGCTACGGATTTGCGAACTTTGGTGATTAGAGGCTTCTGACCAGCAATAGCGGTCATATCGCGTGCAGCATTCTCTAAAACTTTCTTATCTGCAACTGCTTCACCAACACCCATATTCAGGGTGATCTTCTCAATCCGAGGGACTTGCATGATTGTCTTGTAACCAAATTTTTCTGTTAAGGCTTTGATTACTTCCTGCTTGTATAGATCATGCAGTTTCGCCATCGTTATTCTCCTTTAATTAACGCTTACTTGGCTGATGAAGAAATGATCTTGTCATTTGACTTGAAGAAACGAACTTTTTTACCATCTTCGATTCTGAAGCCAACACGATCAGCCTTCTTAGTATCTGGGTTGTAGATTGCAACATTAGAAACATCAATAGGTGCCTCGATGTCTACAATACCGCCCTGAACGCCAAGATTTGGGTTAGGTTTCTGGTGTTTTTTCTTGACATTAATGCCTTCAACTAACACCTTGTGCTCACTAGTTAAAACACGGGTAACTTTACCAGTTTTTCCCTTGTCCTTACCTGTGATAACGATTACTTCATCGTTGGTGCGAATTTTCGCTGCCATTTTTTAATACTCCCTGTAAATTAGAGTACTTCTGGAGCTAAAGATACAATCTTCATAAATTGCTCTGAACGTAGTTCACGAGTAACTGGTCCGAAGATACGAGTACCGATAGGCTCATGCTGAGCAGTTAATAAAACTGCTGCGTTAGTGTCAAAGCGAATTACTGAACCGTCTGGTCTGCGAACACCTTTCTTGGTGCGAACAACAACAGCGTCTAGTACGTCGCCCTTCTTAACCTTGCCGCGTGGAATTGCGTCTTTAACAGACACCTTAATAATGTCGCCAATGCCAGCGTAACGGCGGTGAGAACCACCTAAAACCTTAATACACTGAACTGCACGTGCGCCAGAATTATCGGCAACGTCAAGCATGCTTTGCATCTGGATCATTTCAAATGCTCCGGTTAAATATAAAAAAACAACTCTCTAAACTAATTTAGAAAGGCGCTAAAATATACCATAAAAAAAATGAGACCGCAAGCATATATTCTCGCGGTCTCTCTCATTTGTTAGAGATTAGGCGTTCTGAGCCTTCTCGATAACGCTAACAAGTTTCCAAGAAATAGTCTTAGCAACTGGTTTGCATTCACAAATCTCTACAACATCACCTACGTGAGCAGCGTTCTCGACGTCTGATACGTGGAACTTGGTAGTACGAGTAATAATCTTACCGTATACTGGATGAGCAACACGGCGCTCTACTGCTACTACACAAGCTTTCTGCATCTTATCGCTAACAACGCGACCGCGAAGAGAGCGAGCTACTTTTGCATTTAGTTCTGACATTTAACTCTACCTCTACTTTGCGCTCTCTGAGTTTAATTTCTCAGAAAGGATTGTGTTAATACGTGCGATATCGCGACGTACTTTACGAACGTTATCAGTCTGCTGTAACTGACCAGTCTTTAACTGAAAACGTAGGTTGAACTGCTCGCGCTGAAGATTTGAGAGTTCAGTCTTTAAGTCTTCAACTGACTTATTGCGTAAATCGTTTGCTTGCATTAGATCACCTGCTTACGAACGAAGGTGGTAGTTACAGATAATTTTGCTGAAGCAAGACGGAAAGCCTCACGAGCAACTTCTTCACTAATGCCACCGATTTCGAAAAGTACACGACCAGGCTGAATTGGAGCAACCCAGTACTCAACAGTACCTTTACCTTTACCCATACGAACACCAAGAGCTTTCTGAGTGCTTGTCTGGGAACACACGGATCCAAACTTTACCTTCACGCTTCATCTCACGAGTGAACGCACGACGTGCAGCTTCGATCTCACGAGCAGTAATCTGACCGCGAGATGTAGCCTTAAGACCAAACTCACCGAAAGATACGATTGAGCCTGCGTATGCTAAGCCTTCATTACGACCTTTCTGAGTCTTACGATATTTTGTACGTTTAGGTTGTAACACTTATACTTCCTCCGTTACTCAGCAGCCTTTGAAGCTGGAGCTTCTTCGGTCTTCTTAGCACCGCGACGGCCACGACCATTACGAGCCTGGTTGTCATCACGACGTCCACGACGACCTGCTGGAGCAGCTGCATTGTTACGGTCTTCGGTCTCTTCCTGAGTTAGTGGTAAACCACCTAAAACTTCACCCTTGAAGATCCAAACCTTAACACCGATTACACCATAGGTTGTTACTGCTTCTGATAAAGCGTAGTCGATATCAGCACGTAGTGTGTGTAGAGGTACACGACCTTCACGTAACCACTCTGAACGAGCGATTTCGGCACCACCTAAACGACCTGATACTTCAACCTTGATACCCTTTGCACCAGCGCGCATAGCGTTCTGAATTGCTTTCTTCATAGCGCGACGGAACTGTGAAGCGATAGAATCTGCTACTAACTTAGCGTCTAAATCAGGCTTGCGAATCTCGCTGATATTAACCTGAGCTGGAACACCTGCGATTGCAGAGATCTTCTGACGTAACTTCTCAACATCCTCACCCTTCTTACCGATTACGATACCAGGACGAGCTGTGCAGATAGTTACACGAATGCTCTTTGCAGGACGATCAATAACGATCTTTGAAACAGATGCGTTCTTTAACTCGTTGGTTAAATACTTACGAACTGCAGAGTCGCTCTTGATGTTAGCAGGGAAATTTGCAGTAGATGCATACCAAACAGATGAGTATGGTCTAGTGATACCAAGTCTGATTCCGTTTGGATTAATTTTCTGACCCATAATTACTCCCTAACGCTATCTGCTACAACAACAGTGATATGAGAAGTACGCTTTACAATGCGGTCTGCACGGCCTTTAGCACGTGGCATGATACGCTTTAGTGAAGGACCCTCATCAACCATAATCTTTGCAACAACTAAATCGTCGATGTCTAAAGACTGGTTGTGCTCTGCATTAGCAATTGCTGAGAGCAGTACTTTACGGATAATAGCAGCAGCCTTACGTGGGCTGAACTGTAATAAATCCAAAGCTTTCTGAACAGGTAAACCGCGAACTTGATCAGCGACCAAGCGAGTTCTCTGTGCAGAAGAACGAGCATAACGGTGTATTGCTTTAACTTCCATTACATTAAACTCCAATTAGGCCTTAGCATCAGTTGCTACGGTGTGACCCTTAAAGGTACGAGTAGGTGCAAACTCACCTAACTTGTGACCAACCATTTCGTCTGAAACGAATACAGGTACGTGCTGACGACCGTTATGAACAGCGATGGTCATTCCAATCATCTGTGGAATGATAACTGAACGGCGTGACCAGGTCTTGATTGGCTTCTTATCACCAGTCTGCTGGACCTGCAGTACCTTCTTTAGTAAGGACGCATCAATAAATGGACCTTTCTTTAAAGAACGTGGCATGTTATATCCTCGCTAATCGATTAACGGTGATGAACAATGTACTTATCAGTACGCTTGTTCTTACGTGTCTTGTAACCCTTACATGGAGTACCCCATGGAGAACGTGGCTGAATGCCCTTATTACGGCCCTCACCACCACCATGTGGGTGATCGATAGGGTTCATTGACATACCACGAACTGTAGGACGTACACCACGCCAACGCTTAGCACCAGCTTTACCTAACTGAGCTAGCATGTGCTCGCCGTTACCAATCTCACCGATTGTTGCACGACCGTCTGCTAAAACTTTACGCATTTCGCCTGAACGCATACGTAAGGTTACATAAGCACCTTCACGAGCAACTAATTCACAGTAGCAACCAGCTGAACGAGCAAATACTGCACCAGCACCTGGGTTTAACTCTACTGCGTGAATTGTTGTACCTAGGGGGATGTTGCGCATTGGTAATGCATTACCTACCTTGATAGGAGCATCAGAACCAGATACAACAACGTCGCCTTCCTTTAAGCCTTTAGGAGC
>ERZ779987.109-NODE-109-length-18126-cov-5.61939_pt1 | contig 18126 bp, 14 predicted proteins | sample MGYA00511025_ERZ779987 | MGnify/ENA primary metagenome ERZ779987 (study PRJEB29588, sample SAMEA2156362) | human gut metagenome | biome: human gut; feature: human-associated habitat; material: faeces | place: Denmark | collected 2008/2010 ... | reverse complement strand
GGCAAAAGCTTTCAAGTACCAGGCAATTTACAAAGCTTTTGCCCTTACAGGGCGCATTGCTGACTGCCATTATACCCAGGGCGATGCCCTGGGCTAAGAGCTTTTGGGCCTTCAGCCCGTACTTGAACCACGTGCGAAAGTTCAGTAAGAGAGTATATTGACAATAGAAACATAAATAATTCGGATTATGGATACACAAAATACACCAGTACATATCAAACTGTGGCACAAGGACTTCTGGCGATTATGCTTTGCCAACCTCTTGCTGATGTCGAGTGTGTACATGCTCGTTTTTGCTATTCCTTATTTCCTGATTCAGGATAAGTATCAGATGTGGCAGATAGGGTGTGTGCTTCTTGCATACGGCTTTGGACTTTTCCTGTTTGGCGGCTTCTGCTCTTATCTGGTGCAGCGCTACCGCAGAAATATGGTCTGTCAGCTTTCCATTTTGGGTGTGGTTGTTTGCCATTCGGTAATTTATTATCTGGATACGTTCTGGAACATCAGGTTTTCTTTTGAGATTCTCCTGGCGGTCCGTTTCCTGTTGGGAGCATTTCTGGGGCTGGCTCAGATGTCGCTTGCCAGTACGCTGGTTATTGATTCCTGCGAGTCGTTCCAGCGCACCGAGGCTAATTACATTACCTCCTGGTTTGCCCGCTTTTCGATAGCCGTAGGGCCCTTGGTGGCATGTTTTGTTTACAACTATTTCGGCATGGGCTATGTTTTCCCTACGGCTTCGTTGCTGGCTTTGGGAGCCTTCGTGCTGGTTTCTCGCGCCAAGTTTCCTTTTAAGGCACCTGCCGAAGGAATCAAGACTTTCAGCCTCGACCGCTTCTATCTGCCACAGGGAACTCCGCTGTTTGTCAATATCATCCTGATTACTTTTTCTGCGGGATTATACTTTTCTGTGCCTCATTCTACTGGTAACTTTCTGATGATTTTCGGAGGATTGGTCTTGGCGTTCCTGGCAGAAAAGTTTGTCTTTGCTGATGCAGATTTGAAGAGTCAGATATTGGTAGGCCTGATATTGTTGGCTTCTGCTGAACTGATTTCGTTCGGAACTCAGGAGTTTGCTGTCGAAATCGTGGTTCCAACCTTGCTGGGTTTCAGCTTGGGAATCATCGGAAGCCGTTTTCTGCTCTTCTATATCAAGCTGGCCAAACATTGCCAGCGCGGCACGAGCGTGAATTCGTTCTTCCTGGCTTGGGAGTTGGGCTTGAGTTTGGGAATCGGTCTCGGATTCATGTTCCATAATCTTCCGGCGAGAGCGCATTTTAACGTAGGTCATCCTGTATATAATATGATTGAATCAGGGATGTTGCACTATGCGCTTCTTTTTACAATCGTATCGTTGCTGGTGTACAATTTCTTGGTTCATCCATGGTACATGAAGCATAAAAACAGATAAAATATTTGAAATCTCGTTTGTTTCATAAAAGCTATTCTTTAAAAGAACCTAAAAATAGCTTTTATGAAACATTTTTAATATTATTTAGATAGGTTTTTTCGCTTTTGTGGCTTAATTTGAGTACTTTTGCGTTTGGTTTTGGAAATATATTGTTTGAATTAAGAAATTAAACGTAAAAATATAGAATTATGGCAGAAGCTATTGATATCCGCGAATTGAATATCCGGATAGAACAACAAAGTCAGTTTGTTACCAATCTGGTAATGGGCATGAATAAGGTAATCGTAGGCCAGAAACACCTAGTAGATTGCCTTCTTATCGGTCTTCTCTCTGATGGTCATATCCTGCTTGAGGGTGTACCTGGACTGGCGAAGACACTTGCAATCAAGACATTGTCACAGCTTATCAGCTCCGACTATAGCCGCATTCAGTTTACTCCTGATTTGTTGCCTGCCGATGTGGTGGGTACTCAGATTTATTCACAGAAAGATGAGGCTTTCCATGTAAAGCGCGGTCCTGTCTTCGCCAATTTCGTTTTGGCAGATGAGATTAACCGTGCCCCAGCCAAGGTGCAGAGTGCGCTGCTCGAGGCAATGCAGGAACACCAGGTTACCATTGGCGATGAAACCTTCAAACTGCCTAGTCCGTTCCTGGTAATGGCTACACAGAACCCTATCGAGCAGGAAGGAACCTATCAGTTGCCTGAAGCACAGGTAGACCGTTTCCTGCTGAAGGTAATCATCGATTATCCTACACTGGAAGAGGAGAAACTCATCATCCGCGAGAATATTCAGGGCGGACTTCCTGAGGTTACTCCTGTAACATCTGCCGAGGAGATTCTGAAGGCTCGCAAGATTGTAAACGAGGTTTATCTCGATGAGAAGATTGAGCAGTATATTGCCGATATCGTCTTTGCTTCACGTTATCCTGAGCGCTACGGACTGGGCGAGCTGAAAGACATGATTACCTTCGGCGGCAGTCCTCGTGCCAGCATCTCTCTTGCCAAGGCAGCCAGAGCCTATGCGTTTATCAAGCATCGCGGCTATGTGATTCCTGAAGATGTAAGAGCTGTGGCTCATGACGTAATGCGCCATCGTATCGGTCTTTCTTACGAGGCTGAGGCAAGCAATGTGACAAGCGAGGAAATCGTGAGCCGCATCATTAATAAGGTGGAAGTGCCTTGATGGTTAACAGTTAATAGTTTACAGTTGATAGTTAACAGTTAATAGTTTATAGTTAATAGTTTAGGATTTTGGATACACAAGATATCTTAAAAAAGGTTCGGAAGATAGAAATCAAGACTCGCGGACTGAGTCAGAACATCTTCGCAGGTCAGTATCATTCTGCCTTCAAGGGCAGGGGAATGGCCTTTGCTGAGGTGCGCGAATATCAGTATGGCGATGATGTGAGAGACATCGACTGGAACGTGACCGCCCGCTTTCATAAGCCTTACGTCAAGGTGTTTGAAGAGGAAAGGGAACTTACCGTGATGCTGCTCGTAGATGTCAGCGGGTCGCTCGATTTCGGTACGATGAAGCAGATGAAGCGCGATCTGGCTACTGAGATTGCTGCCACACTCGCCTTCAGTGCCATTCAGAACAATGACAAGATAGGTGTCATCTTCTTCTCTGACCGTATCGAGAAGTACATTCCGCCTAAGAAAGGAAGAAAGCATATTCTCTATATCATCAGAGAAATGCTCAACTTCCAGCCGCAGAGCCAGCGTACCGATATCGGTTGCGCCCTGGAATATTTCACCCGCGTGATGAAACGCCACTGCACGGCTTTCGTAATCAGCGACTTCTACGATCATAAGGATTTCCAGCATCAGCTGCAGATTGCCAACCAGAAACATGATGTAGTAGCCATCCAGGTTTACGACCCGCGTGCCAAGGTGCTGCCTGATGTAGGACTGCTCAAGGTGATGGACGCAGAAACCGGACACGAAATGTATATTGATACAAGTTCGAAGAAACTGCGAATGGCCCATACCCAGCAATGGCTGATGCAGCAGGAAAATCTGAAAAACGACTTTGCCAAAAGCAAGGTCGACTGGACTTCGATTGCCACTAACGAGGACTTCTCGAAGGCGCTCCTGATGCTTTTCAAGCAGAGGGGCTGATAAACCGAAAGCTCAAAGTAAAGAAACTATGTTTAAAGTAAAGAATATCATATTGTCGCTCGCTCTCCTGGGGTGCTCAGGCTTAGCTCAAGCCCAGCAGGTAGAGCAACGCATCGACTCGCTCCAGATACTGATAGGACAGCAGACCGTGCTACATCTGAAAGCTTCGGTAAAGCAGGGCGATAAGGTGCAACTGCCATCTTTCAAGCCGCAGCAGCAAATTACACCGGGAGTGGAAGTGGTAGAGCAGAGTAAAGGCGACACTTCGCACATAGGCGACGACCGCATGGTGGTGAGCCGCGACTATACGCTGACATCGTTTGATGAAAAGGTGTATGTGATTCCTGCGCTCAATGTGAAGGTAAACGGCAAGAACTTTCATGGCAACCAGCTTGCGCTGAAGGTGCTCACCGTGCCCGTAGATACGGTTCATCCCAACCAGTTCTATCCGCCTAAGGATGTTCAGGATAATCCTTTCTCCTGGAGCGAATGGAGCCTGCTGTTCTGGTTGAGCCTATTGCTGTTAATCCTCTGTGGCTTATGGCTTTATCTGCGCAACAGACTGAAGAACAACAAGCCAATCATCACCCATATCCGCATCGTAAAACATGTTCCGGCTCATGAAAAGGCACTGAATCAAATCAACGTCATCAAGCAGCAGCACGTAGAGAATCAGGAAACACAGAAGGCTTACTACACCCAGCTTACCAATACGCTGAGAGAATATATCGTGAGTCGTTTCGGATTCAATGCGATGGAAATGACCAGTATGGAAATCATCGAACGTTTGCGCGAAGCAGGCGACCAGAAGATGATTGATGAACTGAAGGAACTCTTCCAGACTGCCGACCTCGTGAAGTTTGCCAAATATGAAACCCTGGTGAATGAGAACGACGCAAATCTGGTGAATGCCATCAACTTCATCGACCAGACCAAGACAGATGAGAAACCTACTGAAGAAAAGGTGGTTCCGCAGCTGACCAACGAAGAGCAGAAGACGCAATCTCAGCGCCGCCTCATCAAGTCGCTCCTCTGGATAGGAGCCATCGTAGGTCTGGCTCTGTTGGGTTACATCATTTACCAGTCAGCCATGCTGCTGATGTAAGGTAGGGTGTTCTTATGAAACGTTTCGCCGGGCAAAGCGGTTTATTCCGCAACTCTTTGTCTGGCTATAAATAGAAAAATATAGAAATGGAATTTGCAAGTAAAGGCTATTTTCTGTTGCTCCTGTTGCTGATACCTTATATATTATGGTATTTCCTCTACAGGAAAAAGAATGCGCCAACCATGCGCATGAGCGACACGAAAAAGTATCAGTATGCTCCGAAGAGCCTGCGTGTGCGTCTCATCCATCTGCCAATGGTGCTGAGATGCATCTGTTTCGTGCTCATCGTCTGTGCGATGGCTCGTCCGCAGACGCATACGGCTTGGGACAACAAGACGGTGGAAGGCATTGACATTATGTTGGCAATGGACGTTTCCACCTCTATGCTTGCCGAAGATTTGAGACCGAACCGAATGGAAGCGGCTAAGGATGTGGCTACAGAATTCATCTCGGGAAGACCGAACGACAACATCGGTCTGACTATCTTTGCCGGTGAAGCTTTCACCCAGTGCCCGATGACAACCGATCATGCCAGTCTGTTGCGCCTCTTGCAGGCAACCCGTACGGATATTGCCGCCCGGGGACTGATTGACGATGGAACTGCAGTGGGAATGGGACTCGCCAATGCCGTGAGCCGCCTGAAGGATTCTAAGTCAAAATCGAAGGTTGTGATTCTTCTTACCGACGGCAGTAACAACATGGGCGAAATCTCGCCAATGACCGCAGCAGAGATTGCCAAGAGCTACGGAATCCGTGTTTACACCATCGGTGTAGGAACCAACAAGGTGGCTCCTTATCCAATGCCGGTGGCAGGAGGAGTACAGTACGTCAACATTCCGGTAGAGATAGATACGAAGACGCTGAGCGACATAGCGCAGACAACCGATGGAAATTTCTATCGCGCTACGAACAATAACGAGCTGAAGAAGATTTACAGGGACATTGATAAACTGGAGAAAACCAAGTTTAATGTCAAGCACTTTGCTAAGCGATATGAAGCTTATCAGCCATTCGCCTTGGCAGCTCTCCTGGTATTGCTGGTAGAAATCCTGCTCCGCATCACCTGGTTCAGAAGAATTCCGTAACCCGGATACTGAGCCATTACTGATTATCGGAGATATCCCGCTATCTTTCGGAGATATTTTGCTATCTTTCGGAGATATTTTACCAGTTATCGGAGATATTTTACCAGTTATCGGAGATATTTTACTGATTATCGGATAATCGAATAGAAGATATAATTAGAATAGAAAATGTTAAGATTTGAAGATCCTATATTTCTCTGGCTGTTGTGGATAATACCAGTACTGATTCTGATCAGACTGATAGGGTGGAGAAGAAGAAAGGCGAAACTGAAGAAGCTCGGCGATCCGGAACTTCTGAAACAGCTCATGCCCAACATCTCCAAATATCGCCCTACAGTGAAGTTTGTGCTGATGCTTGCAGCCTTGGCGCTTCTCATCGTGATGGTAGCTCGCCCTCAGATGGGCAGCAAGATTTCTCACGATAAGCGACATGGCATTGAAACCATCATCTGCCTCGATATTTCAAATTCCATGCTCTGTCAGGACGTGGTTCCATCCCGTTTGGACAAGAGTAAGATGCTTATCGAAAATCTGGTCGACAACTTTAACAACGACAAGATTGGACTCATCGTCTTTGCCGGCGATGCTTTCGTGCAGTTGCCAATCACCACCGATTATGTTTCGGCAAAGATGTTTCTCCAGAACATAACCCCTGGTCTTATCCAGACCCAGGGAACCAATATCGGAGCAGCCATCGATTTGGCTTCCAAGAGTTTCACCCAGCAGGAGAATGTGGGCAGAGCCATCATCGTTATTACCGATGGCGAAAACCATGAGCCTGGCGCACAGGAGGCAGCGGCTGCTGCCAACAAGAAAGGAATCAATGTCTTTATCCTGGGCATAGGAAACACCAAGGGAGCACCAATCCCTATGGGCGACGGCTCTTATCTGAAGGACAATGCGGGCAACACCGTAATGACCGCCCTGAATGAGCAGATGTGTAAGGAACTTGCCCAGGCAGGCAAGGGTCAGTACATTCATGTAGATAATACCAGCGATGCGGAAAGAGCATTGAATGATGATATTGCCAAATTGCAGAAAGGCGATGTAACGAGTGTGGTTTACAGCGCCTATGATGAACAGTTCCAGGCTGTAGGTATTCTTGTCATCCTGTTGCTTATCATCGAAATCTGTCTGCTTGAGGTAAAGAATCCTCTGCTCCGAAACATCAAGTTTTTTAAGAAAGACATCAAGAAGCCTTTCTGATAAACGTTTATACATTATTATATAATAAGAATGAGATATTTAAGATATATATTGGTTTTTGCCCTGATGGTGCTGGGCTTGGCGAAGGTGGGAGCGCAGAACGATCGCAACTTCATCCGCCAGGGAAACCGCGCCTATCATAAACAGAAGTGGGCTGCAGCCGAAACGCAATATCGCAAGGCTATCTCCAAGAACCAGAAGAATGCACAGGCTGTCTATAATCTGGGTTGCGCCCTGATGATGCAGCAGAAGGATTCGATGGCAATGATACAGTTTGAGAATGCTTCGAAACTGGAAACGAACAAGATGCGACGCGCCAGAAGTTACCACAATATGGGTGTGGTCATGCAGCAGCATCAGCAATATGCGCAGGCCATAGGATGTTATGAGAACGCCCTGCGCTGCAATCCGCAGGACAATGCAACCCGATATAATCTTGCCCTCTGCAAGAAACTGCTCAAAAACCAGAAGCAGAACAAGCAAAACGATAAGAACAAGAACAAAAAGGATAAAAACAAGGACAAAGACAATCAGAACAAAGATCAGAATAAAGACAAGAACAAGAACGACAAAAATAAGAACAACCAGAACAAGAACAATCAGCAGAATCAGAACAATCAGGACAAGATGAGCAAAGATAATGCTGAACAACTCTTGAACGCTGCCATCCAGCAGGAGAAGGATACGAAGCGTAAGATGCAGAAAGCGATGAGTCAGCCTCGCAGAAAGCAATATGAGAAAAACTGGTAAAAAGTAAAATAATACAACGAGCATAATATATTAGGAACATGAAACATATAGGTTGGTTTATTATTATATGGGCAATGCTTCTGGGCTTCAGTTTGCAGCTGAAAGCCCAGCATATCAGTGTGTCGGCACCAACACACGTGGCGGCGGGAGAAAACTTCCGTGTGGCCTATACCATTAATACACGTGATGTAGAGGAATTCCGCCTGGGCGGAGTAGGAGAAGGACTTGAGGTAATCGCAGGTCCTTACACCTCATCGCAGTCCAGTTATCAGATGATCAATGGCCATACTTCCTCTTCATCGTCTGTAACCATTACCTATACGCTCTACGCAGCTAAGAACGGAACCTTTGGCATTGGTGCCTCTCATGCCATCGTAAATGGTAAGAAACTCTCTTCCCATCCGGTTAAGATTACGGTTTCTGGCCATGCTGCACGCAACAACGGTGCACCTTCCATGCACGGACAGAATGATTATAATGAACCACGCATGCGAACTGCCGGATCAAGAATATCAGGCAGCGACCTCTTCATCAAGGTTACAGCTAACAAGCGACGTGTTCACGAACAGGAACCGGTGCTCCTTACTTATAAGGTTTACACGCAGGTAGACCTTACCCAGCTGGAAGGTAAGATGCCTGACCTGAAGGGATTCCACAACCAGGAAGTTCCGCTGCCTCAGCAGAAGACCTTCCATACTGAAACCGTAAACGGCCGACCTTACCGATGCGTTACATGGAGCCAGTATGTCATGTATCCGCAGATGACGGGAAGCCTCACCATTCCAGCCATTACCTTCAAGGGAATCGTGGTTCAGCAGAACAGAAACGTTGACCCGATGGAAGCTTTCTTCAATGGCGGTTCTGGCTATGTTGAAGTAAAGAAAGATATTATAGCACCTAGTGTGAAAATTCAGGTTGATCCATTGCCTCAGCGCCCTGCCAACTTCTCGGGCGGTGTAGGTAAATTCAATATTACTGCTTCCATCGACAAGAAGGAAGTGAAGGCTGGCGAACCAATCACCATCCGTGTGGTGGTAGGAGGAATCGGAAACCTGAAGTTGCTCAAGCAGCCTGTCATTACCTTCCCTAATGATTTTGACAAGTACGATGCGAAGGTGACTGACAAGACCCGCCTTACAGCCAATGGCGTAGAAGGCAATATGATTTATGACTTCCTGGCTGTGCCTCGTAATCAGGGAAATTATACCATTCCTGCGGTAGAATTCACCTATTATGATACTTCGGCTAACAAGTATAAGACAATTAAGACCCAGCCGTTTACGTTGAATGTAGAGAAGGGCGATGGAACTTCAGACAATGAAACATCAGATTTCAGCAACAAGGATAAGGACATTCACGCGCTGAAACTGGGCAAGTCTAAGCTCCATGATATTGACGATATGTTCTACGGAAGCTTCGGCTACTGGACCAGTCTGCTGGTTCCATTGGCAGCCTTCTTTGCCCTGCTCATAGTCTTCCGCCGCCGTGCTCTCGAGAATGCCGACCTGGTAAAGGTCCGTTCCAACAAGGCAAACAAGATAGCAACCAAGCGCCTGAAGAAGGCGCATCTGCTGATGCTCGGTGGCAAGCAGGAAGAATTCTACGATGAAGTGCTCCGTGCTTTGTGGGGCTATGTAAGCTACAAGCTCAACATGCCTGCCGAAAAGCTCTCACGTGAAAACATTCAGGCTATGCTCGAAAAACATTGTGTAGAGGAGAGAACTATCGAGAAGTTTACAACTGCGCTCGATGAATGTGAGTTTGAACGCTATGCACCGGGCGACCCTGCCGGCAATATGAACCGTACATTCGAATCAGCAATGACTGCTATTATGGATATAGAAAATGCTATCAATGCAACGCGTAAGCAGCGCAAGAAGAGTGCAACCGGATATTCGTTCGTCATGATGATCATGGTGATGTTGGGCTGCTCGGTTTCTGCAGGCGCTGTAACCAAGAACAATGCTGATACGGAATATCAGAAAGGTAACTATCAGCAGGCCATACGCGACTATGAGGAAATATTGAACAACTATGGTGTTTCTGCCGAAGTTTACTATAACTTGGGCAATGCTTATTACCGTACAGACAATATTACCAAGGCTGTACTCAATTATGAGCGTGCCCATCTGCTCTCGCCAGGAGATGAAGACATCAGCTTCAACCTGCAGTTTGCACGTAGCAAGACCATCGATAAGATTACTCCGGAAAGCGAGATGTTCTTCGTAACATGGTGGAAGGCGCTGGTTAACCTTACGAGTGTTGACTGTTGGGCTAAGACAGGCATCATAGCCATCATCATGGCGCTGGTTCTGGTTTTGGTTTATCTCTTCGGTTCGCATATCGTTTTGCGCAAGATTGGTTTCTTCGGTGGAATCTTCTTCGTGGCAGTCTTCCTGCTGAGCAATCTCTTTGCTTACCAGCAGCGGCAGATGCTCATTAACCGTATGGGAGCCATCATCATCGCTCCTTCGGTCAATGTGAAGAAGACTCCAGCCAAGACGAGTGCTGACCTCTTCCTGCTGCATGAAGGAACCCGCGTTGATATTACCGATAAGGCGATGAAAGGCTGGCGTGGAATCAAGGTTGGAGACGGCAGAGAAGGCTGGATTGAAACCAAGGCAATTGAGGAAATCTGATTAAGATAAAATCTGACTAATATAAAGAGAATGGATTTTAGTAGGATACAAGATTTTGACATGCAGCTGTTGCATGTGTTTAACGGCAGCGAGAATGTGTGGCTCGATCAGATGGCGATGGCGCTTACGTCGGGCTGGACATGGATTCCGCTTTATATCGTCCTCTTCGTTGTTGTGATAAGAAACAACGAGATGATGGGCCAGATTGCGCTCGTGGTTGGAGGAGCGGTGCTCTGCATCTTTCTGGCTGATGGACTGGTGGATGGAATCATCAAACCGCTGGCTGAAAGATGCAGACCTTCCAGCGACCCGATGTTCAAGTATACGGTCCAGGTGGTTGACAATATGCGCCTCAAGAGTTTCAGCTTCTGTTCGGCTCATGCGGCTAATACGCTTTCTATAGCCATCTTCTTCTCGTTGCTTATCCGCAGCAAACTGGTTACGTGGACCCTGTTATTATGGTCGCTCGTGAACTGTTGGACCCGTCTTTACCTGGGTGTTCATTATCCGGTCGACATTCTTTGCGGTCTGGCTATCGGAGCTGTGGTGGGAGTTGTCGTTTATCTTATCTACATCAGGATGTATTACCGCATCTCCCCAAAGATTAAGTATATTTCCAACCAGTATACGAGTACGGGTTACGACTATGATGATGTAGATAAAATCATGACCGTAGTGATATTTACCCTTATCATGGTTGTGTTTTATGCCACCTGCCAGATGGCTCATCTTTAGTACAGAAATAAAAGTTTAAAATAGAAAGTTCACAAGTAAAATAAATAATGGATACAAAACACATTAAAATTAGTGATTATAACTATGATTTACCGGATGAGCGCATCGCAAAATTCCCTATCGCCCAGCGCGACCACAGCAAACTGCTGGTCTATAAGCACGGCGAGGTAAGCGATGATGTTTTCCATCATCTTCCCACATATCTCCCTCAAGGAGCCTTGATGATATTCAACAATACCAAGGTGATACAAGCGCGTCTGCACTTCCGCAAGGAAACAGGTGCGCTTATTGAGGTTTTCTTGATGGAGCCTGCAGAACCTACTGATTATGAACTCATGTTCCAGACCACCGGACATTGTTCCTGGCTCTGCATGATCGGTAATCTGAAGAAATGGAAAGAGGGCAGCCTGAAGCGTGATTTCGAAATCAAGGGCCACAAGCTTACGCTCAGCGCTACCATGCGACGCGGAGATGCTCTCGGTTCTGAGGCGCAGAAAATGTTTGCCAAAGGCGGAGGAACCAACTATTGGGTTGATTTTGATTGGAACAACGACAAGGTGTCTTTCGCTGAGATTCTCGAAGCAGTAGGCGAGTTGCCTATTCCTCCATATCTCAACCGCAAGACTGAGGAGAGTGACAAGACCACCTATCAGACGGTTTATTCTAAAATCAAGGGAAGTGTGGCTGCTCCAACTGCCGGGCTTCACTTTACCGATGCGGTTCTCAAGGATCTTGATGCGCATGGAATCGACCGCGAAGAAGTAACCCTGCATGTAGGAGCCGGCACATTCAAACCGGTGAAGAGTCTTGAAATCGAAGGCCATCAGATGCATACGGAATACATTGTTGTTCATCGCCGCAGTCTGGAAAAACTCATCAAGCACGAGTGCCGGGTTATTGCCGTAGGAACCACCAGCGTCCGTACCATAGAGAGCCTCTATTACATGGGTGTTCATCTGCTGAAGCATCCTGAGGCAAATGAAGAAGATCTGCATGTAAACCAGTGGGATCCTTACGAGCTTTCTGAAGATGGCAATCTGGTAGATGGAATCACTCCGATGCAGGCTATCCAGGCAATCATCGATTATTTGGACCGCAACGGCTTGGAGGCTCTCCATTCCAGCACGCAGATTATCATTGCTCCTGGCTATCAGTATAAGATTGTGAAGATGCTGGTCACCAATTTCCATCAGCCTCAGAGTACGCTCCTGCTCCTGGTGAGTGCTTTCCTCAAGGGCGACTGGAAGAAGGTTTACGATTATGCTCTTTCGCATGATTTCCGTTTCCTGAGCTATGGAGATTCATCCCTGCTCATTCCGTAAAAGGAGTTAGGAAAACTATAAATTATTAATTGTAAATTATAAATTAAAATAGATGATTTCAGTAGAAGGACTGAAAGTAGAGTTTGGCGTCAAGCCTCTCTTTCATGATGTAAGTTTCGTCATCAACGACCGCGACCGCATTGCCCTGGTGGGTAAGAATGGTGCCGGAAAATCTACGATGCTCAAGATTCTCTGCGGTTTGCAGAAACCTACTGCTGGCGTTGTGGCTATTCCTAACGAAACCACTATCGGCTATCTGCCACAGGTGATGAAACTGCAGGACGATACGACCGTGAAAGAGGAAACCCGCAAGGCTTTCGCCCATAATACCGAGATGAAGGCGCGTCTGGACAAGATGCAGCAGGAAATGGCCGACCGCACCGACTATGAGAGCGAAAGCTATGCTCAGCTCGTAGAGAAGTTTACCCAGGAACATGAACGCTACATGATGATGGGTGGCGAAAACTATGAGGCTGAGATAGAGCGCACCTTGAGCGGTCTTGGCTTTACGCGCGATGATTTCGAGCGCCCAACCAAGGAGTTTTCCGGTGGTTGGCGAATGCGTATCGAACTTGCCAAGATTCTGTTGCAGAAGCCTGATGTCCTGCTCCTCGATGAGCCTACCAACCACCTTGATATTGAAAGTATCCAGTGGTTGGAGCAGTTCCTGGCGCAGAGTGCAAAGGCTGTGGTTCTGGTGAGTCACGACCGTGCTTTCATCAACAATGTAACTAACCGTACCCTCGAAATTACTTGCGGAAGGGTAGAAGACTATAAGGTGAAATACGATGAGTATGTGGTGTTGCGTGCTGAACGCCGCGAGCAGCAGCTCCGTGCTTACGAAAACCAGCAGAAGGAAATTGCCGACATCAAGGATTTCATCGAGCGGTTCCGCTACAAGCCTACCAAGGCGGTTCAGGTGCAGAGCAGAATCAAGCAGCTCGAGAAAATCGTGCCTATCGAGGTGGATGAGGTTGACAACAAACAGATGCACCTCAAATTCCCTCCTTGTCTCAGGAGTGGCGATTATCCTATCATCTGTGATGAGGTGCGCAAAGATTACGGCGCACACACCGTCTTCGACCATGTTACCTTTACCATCAAGCGTGGCGAGAAGGTGGCTTTCGTGGGTAAGAACGGCGAGGGTAAGTCTACCCTGGTAAAATGTATCATGGGTGAGATTCCTTTCACCGGAACTCTCAAGATTGGTCATAATGTGCAGATTGGTTATTTCGCCCAGAATCAGGCGCAGCTCTTGGATGAGAATCTAACTATCTTCCAGACAATCGACAATGTGGCAACAGGCGAAATGCGTCTGAAGGTGAACGATCTCCTGGGCGCCTTCATGTTTGGCGGCGAGACTTCCGAGAAGTTTGTCAAGGTTCTGAGTGGAGGCGAACGCAGCCGACTGGCTATGATCAAGCTCCTGCTCGAACCGGTGAATCTCCTCATTCTCGATGAGCCTACCAATCACCTCGACATGCAGTCGAAGGATGTGCTGAAAGAAGCCATCAAGGCTTTCGATGGAACAGCCATCATCGTGAGCCACGACCGTGAATTCCTCGATGGTCTGGTTGATAAGGTCTATGAGTTTGGTGGCGGCAAGGTTCGTGAGCATCTCGGTGGTATTTACGATTATCTCCGTGCCCATAATGCCGAGAACATCAATCAGGCTCTTGCCAACCAGAGTATGGCTTCTGCCGGTTCGCCTTCTGCCAATACTTCCGGCTCTTCTGTCGCATCAGGTTCTACAGCCGACAGTCTTGCCTCTGCCACATCCGGCAAGCAGAGCTACGCTGAACATAAGGAACAGCAGAAGAAAATCCGCAAGGCTGAGAAAGCCGTGAAGGAATGTGAGGCGAAGATAGAGAAGCTGGAAGCGAGAAAGAAGGAGATTGATGAACTCCTGATGAAATCGGAAAATGCAACCAACATGGAACTCGTGACTGAATACACCGAACTCATGAAGAGTCTCGATGAGGAGAACGAGCGCTGGATGCTCCTTTCGGAAGAACTGGAAGAAGTTTCGAAATAATAGTAACATTAATATAAAATAAAGAGAAGAAAATGAAAATGAAAATGATCTTACCGATGATGCTGATCGCAGCTCTGCCATTAGGCGCTGATGCTCAGAATAAATCGGGTCTTGTCATGAGCAATCTCGACAAGACAGTGAAGCCAGCAGACAGTTTCTATCAGTTTGCTACAGGTGGATGGCAGAAGAACAATCCTCTTCCTGCCGCTTACAGCCGTTATGGCAGTTTTGACCAGCTGGCTGAGAACAACAACAAGCGCATCAACACCATTCTTTCTGAACTCCAGAAGAAGACTTACAAGGCTGGAACCATTGAGCAGAAATTGTCTGATTTCTACAAACTCTCTATGGATGTTGACAGCCGCAACAAGGCTGGAATCGCTCCAGTAAAGCCTCTGATGGATGAGATAGAAGCTGCCAAGACCAAGGACGAGCTTCAGAAGCTTCAGGTTAAGTATGCATGGATGGGGCTCGGCTTGAGCTATGGCGCAGGTTTCGCTGCCGATGAGAAGAACGTAACCATGAACATCTACAACCTGATGCAGGGCGGTCTTACTCTCGGTGCCAAGGATTATTACCTCAACAACGATGCTGCAACCGTAGCTATCCGTGAGGCTTATAAGTCTTACCTCAGCAAGATGTTCCAGCTCTATGGTTTCTCTGCTGATGAAGCTGCCAAGAAGGCTTCTGCCGTATTCCTTCACGAAACAACGCTCGCTACTTTCTCTAAGAGCCGTACCGAACTTCGTGATCCTCAGGCCAACTACAACAAGATGACCTTGGCAGAATTCAAGGAGAATTATCCTAACATTCCTCTCGAGGCACTTGCCAACGCCGAGGGAATCAAGAGCGAATATCTCAAGGAGATGATCGTAGGTCAGCCTGCTTTCTTTGCCGGTTATGACAAGGTGGCAGCTGCAGAATGTGCAGGCACATTGAAGGCTTTGATGGAGTGGGACATCATCTGTAGTTCTGCTTCTTACCTCAGCGATGAGATTCGCGAAGCCCGTTTCGAATTCTTCGGCAAGACTATGAGTGGCCGTAAGGAGGATTATCCTCTTTGGAAGCGCGCTACTACTCAGGTAGAGGCTCAGTTAGGCGAGGCGCTCGGTAGCATCTACTGTAAGCGCTATTTCCCAGAAAGCTCTAAGAAGATGATGGAGACACTCGTGAAGAATCTTCAGATCAGCCTCGGTCAGCGTATCGATGCTCAGACCTGGATGAGCGATGCTACAAAGAAAGCTGCCCACAACAAACTCGACAAGTTCTATGTAAAGATTGGTTATCCTAACAAGTGGACTGATTTCAGCAAGCTCAGCATCGACCCATCTAAGAGCTATTATGAGAACGTAATGGCTTGCCGCAAGTTTGCCAACGATAAGGAGATTGCAGAGAAGGCAGGAAAGCCAGTAGATAGGGATGAGTGGTTCATGACTCCTCAGACCGTGAACGCTTACTACAATCCTACTACCAATGAGATCTGCTTCCCAGCTGGTATTCTCCAGTATCCTTTCTTCGATCCTAAGGCTGATGCTGCATTCAACTATGGTGCTATCGGCGTAGTAATCGGTCATGAGATGACTCACGGATTCGATGATCAGGGTCGTCAGTATGATGCTAGCGGTAATCTGAAGGACTGGTGGACAGCTGAAGATGCAGAAGGTTTCAACAAGCGTGCTGATATGTATGCTGATTTCTTCAGTAACATCAAGGTATTGCCTGATCTGAATGCCAACGGCCGTTTCACCCTCGGCGAGAACCTTGCCGACCATGGTGGTTTGATGGTTTCATACAATGCCTTCAAGAATGCTACTGCTAAGAAGCCATTGAAGAACAAGGATGGTTTCACTCCTGACCAGCGTTTCTTCCTCGCCTATGCAGGTGTTTGGGGACAGAACATTACTGATAAGGAAATCCGCAACCGCGTAAAGAATGATCCTCATTCTCTCGGCAAGTGGCGTGTTGATGGTGCGCTTCCTCACATCGATGCATGGTATGAGGCATTTGGTGTAAAGCAGGGCGACAAGCTGTTCATTCCTAAGAACCAGCGCCTGGAGCTTTGGTAATTCTCGGAAGGAAGTTTTTCCGAATAGAATTTTTCGGGAATGGTTTTTCCGAATAGATAGAAAAAATAAAGTCCTGATGTTTCGTTTGTTTGAAACATCAGGACTTTTTGTTTTATGCTTGAAATATTTTTTGATAAGAAAACAATAGAATAAGGGTTATTGCTTCTTCTCCAGTTCCTGAAGATTTTCCATCTTCTTCGATTCCAGGAATTCGTAAATGCCGCAGAGATGTTCGCGGATGCGACCATGACCGAACTCATAAACCTTGCTGACAAGACCATCGAGGAAATCACGGTCGTGACTAACCACGATAAGCGTTCCGTCGAAATCGAGCAAGGCCTGTTTCAGCACATCCTTGGTCTTCAGGTCGAGGTGGTTGGTAGGCTCATCGAGAAGCAGTACGTCTGGCGATTTCACGAGTAGCATTTCTCACACCGGCGATGATCTTGAGCAATGTACTCTTTCCTGCGCCATTCTTTCCCATCAGGGCTATACGGTCCTTCTCGTTGATCTGGAAGGAAATGTCTTTGAATAGGGTGGTGCCGCCAAATTCTACGGTCAATCCATCAACTGCAATCATATTATTTTCTTTCTTGTTCAAATTTTTGTTTCTTTAAGCAACTCCCCAGAATGTCCCGTTCCTGCCGTTTTCGGGGTCTTCATTGATGACCAGCGCCTGCCATCATTTATGACCCGTGCTGGTCTTAAGAGAAGACCTGAGCAAGGCACAAAAGGCTGTTCTTTTGATTGCCGGTGCAAAGATACAACATTTTTGGGCAGAATGCAAGCTTTTACCCTGACTTTCTTTCGGAGAAGTAGTGTAAGTGATTGATTGATACTGATTTCTATTGGCTTTTTAGCTGAACTTTGTTGCAGAACAATCTAATGGTGAGGTGTAAGGATAAAAGGCCAGCGTGTCATTAAGGGTCATTTAGAAAAATGAAAGTGTCATTTTGAGCTATAGTATATATAAATATTTATTTATATATATACTATAGGGGATTTTTCTCCCCCGAAAATGAAAATGACCCTTAATGACCTTGACCCTTAATGACACCCTAGATGAACTTGTGAGTTTTACCAGATATAGGTTATGTGTATTCCTGAATGTATTGGTTATTAGTGTATTATGTGTATTTTGTTATATTTCTACTCTAACGTTCTGTATATAATAATTATCTACATATTAAGTCACTTAAGTTAGCTATTATACTGTTCAATTCTGCATTTTTATCCTTGTTTTATATTGCTTTTGTTAAAAATATATCATCTCAGAGGCTGTTTTTATGTCCGAGGAGGGGCATTTTTCACCCTTAGTAGAGGGGGGAAAACACCTTTCTAACCCTCTTATTTTGCGTTTTTCATTCGAAAAATCACTAAAAAGCACTGATTTTTACCTCTTTTGGTTTCTGTTTTGTGTAGGTAAGGATAATTTACATTACTCAGTCTGATTGCGCTTCTTGCTCTGTTTCTTTTAGCGGATTAAATATCCCTAATAGTTTGATCTGTACGGTTGAAATTACCCAATACGCCCTGAAAGGGCAGAAGCTCATAGCCCAGGGCATCGCCCTGGGTAATTATGAACGCAAACCCATCGCCCTGTAAGGGCAAAAGCTTTAAAGAACCAAGCAATAAACAAAGCTTTTGCCCTTA
>ERZ779987.107-NODE-107-length-18264-cov-6.61794_pt1 | contig 18264 bp, 17 predicted proteins | sample MGYA00511025_ERZ779987 | MGnify/ENA primary metagenome ERZ779987 (study PRJEB29588, sample SAMEA2156362) | human gut metagenome | biome: human gut; feature: human-associated habitat; material: faeces | place: Denmark | collected 2008/2010 ... | reverse complement strand
TTGATATATGCAAATAATCAAGTGCTTTTATCTTCTTTGAAAGCTGTTTTTATACAATTCCAAGAGGCTTACGAGGATATCTTCAAGGCAGATTAATATGCACCTAAAACCTTCCAGTCGTCTATGAGTTTGAACAGTCGGGGCATGGCTGGCTTGTAACTGTCGGGATAGGTGAGGGAATAAACGAAGAGTATTCTACCACTTTTGATGAATTTATCGTAATGACTGTAGCCATCTACTCTTACTCCGTTTTCATAAACAGGACCGGAGAGGATGAATGCCTTATTCGATGCCTGCATCGTCCTTTCCGAATGAAGCTTCTGGGCTAGAGAATCGGCACAAGCCTGAAGGGTGTTGCTATAGTTGGGGGTAACGTAACTCTCCAGGATGATGTTGGCATGATTGGTGAATGAGAAGCGGGCATAGCCCTGATATCCCGATACCGAAGTATCCTCTTGCTGGAAGAAGCAAGGATACTTGACAACGTAGCCGAAGTCCGGATCATTGTATTCCTTCATGGGTGCCATCTCTACTTTGGTCTTGAAATCCGCCATCGGTGTATGCTTCTCTTTTGTAACCTCATGTTGATAGTTGATGATGAAGTTTATCATCATCAGCAAGACAACTGCTATCAAAAAAATCTTCTTCATATCTTTGCCACTTTTATATTTTAGCTGCAAAGGTATGAAGAAGATGGGAAACTGCCAAATAATAAGTATGACATTTGACTGACATTTCTGAACTTATCTGATAATCAGTCGATAAGACTTGCCTCTTTCCGACTCAATCATGAGGTTGCTATTCTGCTCAATCACCGGTTTGATACGGCGAATCAAGGTATAGAGCGTTTCGTTGGCATCCGGTTTCTTGGGCCAAAGAGCATCACAAATCTCCTGTTTGGAGAGTTGATGATGCGTATTGTTGAAGAAGAGTTGCATCAGTTGGTGCTGCATCGGAGTAAACTTGATGGCTTGTCCGCTTTCCTGATTGTAGAAGGAATCCTCGTCTTGAGAGTAGCACATGGTGCCGAACATATCGGCCTCATGATTCCAGGGTTGTTTTCTGCGATGATAGTATAGCGATGCAATTGCCCAAATCATAGCCATGAGGGTAAGCGTCAAAGATGTCCGCTGGTTGCTCATACTCAAAACATCTGCCATCGAACAGTTGGCATAACTTTGGATAGAATGCTCGTTGAGGAGCATCTCTTTGCTGCTGAGCAGGTTGGCGCTATTTACCAGCTGGAAATTGTTCTTGCCTCTTCTTCTGTCTTCCATCACATAGCAGAGATTACTGGTCGACTTCAGCAGGTCGATGCTGAGATGTGAGCGGTAGCTCTGGATGGTATCAGGCGTAATCCATTGATATTTATTTTCCTGAAGAGTCAGAGCCAAAGCTTTGTTCATATCTTGTACAATGGCATACTGTGCCTTGCGGTAGTTGCTTACGCTGGAGAATGCCGCAGACATCACAAGGATGGCGAAGATGAGGATGGAATGATATGCTTTCAGTTTCATATTATCTATTCTGTTTAAATGATATACTGTTTAAAGATTCAAATGCAAAAGTACAGAAATTCTATGAAAGATGGTATAAAACTAGATATAATATTCGTTAATTGATAAATGTCAGACTCATGTCAGCCATATTTTTCGCTTCGGTCTTCTCTTTTTGATACCTTTGCAGCAGAAAACAAGTTTTAGAAAAGTATATGATGACAATGAAGAAAAGTAAATTGTTAACAGCTATGCTGATGCTGTGGGCATTGATCTCTTGTGCAGAAATACGTGCCCAGGAGATCCAGAAGGTATCGAAAGATTCTATAGCCTTGCAAGAGGTTGTTGTGAAGGCGGCACGAGTAGTCAACAAGGAAGATGGCAAGTTGATATTCCCAAGCGATATTCAGAAGCAGCGTTCTTTTTCTGGTTTTTCGCTTTTGGGAAAGTTAGCTTTGCCTCATATCAGGGTTGATGAGGCTGGCCGTTCCATTTCTGCTACCGATAATAAAGGAGAAGTGCAGATTCGTATCAATGGCATTCTCGCCAATATGCATGATGTACAGATGCTGGATGTAGCTTCTATTATGAGTGTAGATTATATCGACAGTCCTGGCGTAAGATATGGAAAGAATATTGCATATGTAATAGATATTCATACCCGCAGGGCTTCATCGGGTGGTAGTTTGGGCTTCAACTTGACCAATGCGCTAACTACCAAGCTCGGTTCGAACGATGTCTATGCATCTGTCAATAGGGGCAAGAGCCAATTGAATATTTTATATGAGCAGACTTATGTGGATAATAAGGCATCCGAATATAATGAGGATGCTCAGTATCTTCTACATGATGGTTCTGAGTATCAGATATCTCGAAAAATCATGAATGTGGCAACTCGAAATTATGATAATACATTGCAGTTGAAGTATAATCTGGCTGATTCTGCATTATATGTATTCCAGACAACGCTTACCACGGATTTCAGCAATCAGCCTTATACATCGAATGAGATGTGGTTTTCTGAATCAGGAAAGCCTGCATATCCTGTTTACAGAACCAGCAAGGGTAGGAATTTTACTCCTGCTCTCGATTTGTATTTCTATCATCAGTTGGGCAAGCATCAGTCTTTGTCGGCAGATGTTTTGGGCACTTATATCCACACCAAAGGAGCCTATTATGAAGGTGAGGGCGACCCCTATCAATATCAGGTAGATGGAAAGACCTATTCGCTCATAGCCGAGGCTATCTATGAAAACCGGTTGAAACCCTTTACTTTTTCTGCAGGAACCAACTTGAACTGGAAATATATGGATAATCAGTATTTGGGTGATGTGGTTAGCGAGAATGGTATCCGTTCATTGGGTATTTATGGTTTTGCACAAATCAAGGGAAGTTTGGGACAATTCAAGGAAGGAACATCCCGTTTAACTTATGTGGCTGGCTTCGGGTTGAGTAATCAGTCTTATCGACAGGGAGATGAGGAATTTAGTTTTTGGCTTTGTCGTCCGAAACTCACATTGGCTTATTCCTTGACATCTTCGTTTCAGATCCGCTTGGGAAGTGAATTATCACAGCATATTTCGCAGATCGCAATGATTTCGGATACCCGTATTCGAAAGAACAGTATGGAATGGACTGTGGGTAATCCTTCGCTTAAGCCTAACAGTAGATATGAGAACTGGGTGGTATTCTCTTTCAGTAAACCAAGGATAAATACTGATTTTACCTTGAATTATCGCATCAATCGTCATTGTAATTTGGCGAAATACACCCGCACGGAAAATGATCAGTTTCTTTATTCCCAGACGAATCAGCCCCATTGTAATATGTTGTATCTTACGAATGATACCCAGTTTGACATTATCCCCGACCACCTTATATTATCTGTGAACGCAGGTATTTACCGTTTTTTCAATAAGGGCGATGAGTACAGTCATTGTTATACCGCTTATAATTATGGTGGAACATTACAGGGGTATTGGGGAAAATGGACAGTGATGCTGTATGCTGATAACGGTTGGAACTTTATGGAGGGAGAGAACATCGGGCATAATCCTCCTTCATTGGCAGTCTCAGCCAGTTATCATATAGGTGATTTCGATTTTACGCTCTATATGCATAATCCGTTTATGGCTCATCCGAAATCCTATTCTGCAGAAATCGTCAACGCCTTGCTCCGTAAGCAGGTTCGTGGTCATGACAATTCGGGAGGTAATTTGCTCCGTATCGGTGTTGCCTGGAATATCAATCGGGGAAAGGAATACCGTAAGATACAGCGGAATATCAACAATGAGGAGCGCGAAACGGGTATCTTGAAATAGTTGGCTTTGCTTTCTATATGGGTTGCATTGGCAACAGCCGGATTTATTTCTTCCCTTTATTGATGATATAAATTCCGGCAGTAGCCAATGCGCCTGCTAGCAGATACTTCCAGTAGAAGGTTTCGCCCAGACAGAGGCAGGAGGTGATGGCTCCTACTACGGGGATGAGCGAATTGTATATTGCTACCTTTCCTACGGGATTGCAGCTCAATAGTTTATTGTAGAGAGCGAAACTGATGGTTGAGATGGCAATGAGCAGCAGAAGGATGGTGATGCCCCAGAGGCTGATGACTGGCAGATAGCCACCCATTAACAATGCAGGAATCACTAGCAAGGCTCCACCGATGCTCAGCGAATAACCGGTTCCTACGAAAACATCCACTCTCTTGCTCAATCCTCGGGTCAGCAGGGAAGCACTGGCTCCACACAGGGCGTTGAGGATAATCATACCATCGCCCAGGAAAGTGAAACTACCGCTTTCCTTTCCGCCAAGGTTCAAGGCTAGGATGCCTAGGAATCCGATGATGCAGCCCAATGCCTTTTGCCACGTCATCCTGTCGCTCTTGAAGAAGATGCAGGCAAAGATAACCACCGTGAAGACGCTCATCGAATTGAGTATCGCCGAACGTGCTCCTGCATTATGCGAGAGTCCGAAATAGAAGAAGGCATAATGAAGGGTGGTGTTGAGGAGTGCATAGAGGAGAAGGAACCAGACATTCTCTTGAACAGCTTTCTTCTTGAATCCGAATTTACGATGCGAGCTTCTGGCGATGGCAAGGATGATGATGCCGGAGATGAAGAAGCGGATGCCTGCAAAAAGCATCTTGCTTCCGGTCATGTCTGCTGTAATCTGATATTCCTCCATTCCCATTTTTATCAATGGGTAAGCCCATCCCCACGAGATCGCAGCCGTAAGGGCGAACAGGCTTACCCATACCGGTCGCTGAAATATACTGAGTGTATTTGTTTCTTTCTTTTCCATTATAATTTAATTGGTATTCCCTCGCTTCTGTGTTTGCTAAATGACAATCTACAAGTCCCCCAGATGTCTTTCTATAGGAATTCCGCGGTTCTTGTCCTTGTCATCCTTATTGATGTCTATCCAGTTGCGCAGGGTATCCATGGCGATGCGGGTGGCATGGCGGAGATGATCGCCATCCTTCAGTCTGCCCACGATGATGCTGGAGAAGATGTCGCCGGTGCCCGGGAACTGAACGGGGATTTCTTCGTAGGGCAGGAGGAAATACTCTTCTGTAAGATGATTGAAACCTACCACGGCATGCTGACCCTCTACGATGCACGAGGTGATGAGCACGGAGTGGGAACCGATGGCTCTCAGTTTATCTATCAGTTCATAGGCTTCCTTCTGCGAGATTCCCTCTTCCTTGTATTCCGAATCCGTCAGCAGGCAAGCCTCGGTATAGTTGGGAAAACAGAGATGCGATACGCTCAGCATCTCCTTCATGCATCTCACGGTACTCTCACTGGCTCCACCATAGAGCTTGCCGTAATCGCCCATCACGGGATCCACATAGATGTCGGTGCCCAGTGCTGCCTGTTCTCTGCAATAGCGTGCCACCAGCTTCGCCTGACGCTCCGAAGCCATGAAACCCGTAGTGATGGCATCGAAGTGAATGCCCAGTTCGTTCCACTTCTGCAAGGCTTCCTCGATATACGAAGTGCATTCCAGAATGGCGTACTTGCCGTATGGGAAGGTGTTGCTGATGAGCATGGTGGGCAGATTGAACACGTCGAGTCCCATATAAGAGAGGATAGGCATCTGAACTGCGGCCGATACCTTTCCGTAGCCACACATGTCGCTGATAATAAGGATATTACTTTTCGCTTTCATTCTTTCTTTTTTCTACTTGCTTTTCTTTCTTATCCTGATTATCTCTTAATAGCTGGCTGTACACTTGATGCCCAGTGCCTCTACACGCTCCTTGATGGCATCGAGTACTTCCTTTGGTGCCTTTTCCAGCAACTTGTCTGGTGTTTCACGGGCGATGGTATAAACCATTACCTGCTGAGGCTGGATGTCTTTCACTGCCTCCAGCCAAGGAGCTACGAAATGCTCGCTGGTATTGTCCAAACCGTCACCTCTCAGGAACATGGTCTGGATGATGACGTGCCCCTTGAACATCTTCAGATATTTGATCACATCCTTCACGTCGTAGTTAGGCTGCTGAGGGCGGTCTAGCTTCTTGATGTAATCCATATCCACGGTATCCAGTTTCAGAATGTTGTTATCCACGAGCATCAGCGCCTCTCTCACTTCCTCCTTATATATATAGGTGGCGTTGCTGAGTACGGATACTTGTGCTTCAGGAAAATATTTCTTGCAGAGTTCCATCGTATCTTCCACGATTCCCTTGAAGTCTGGGTGTCCCGTAGGTTCACCGTTTCCTGCGAAGGTAATGTCGTCCAAAGGCTGGTTGTTGTCGTGGCGCTCTTTCAGAACCTTCTCCAATCCTTCTCTTACCTCCTCACGGGTAGGGCGCTTCTTCTTAGGACGGAAGTCGGCGTTGAATCCGCATTCGCAATAAACGCAGTCGAATGAACATACCTTGCCATCAGATGGCATGAGGTTGATGCCCAGTGAAACTCCCAGACGACGGGAGTTTACCGGACCGAATATCGGTGATGGATAAATAATCGTTGACATAATCTTATTCTCCTTTATCTAATCTATTCTTTATTTTATCTTGGTAATACCTATTTTTATACCAATCTTATTTACTTGTTCGTAATTTGATGGGCAAAAGTACTAAAAAATGTTGGAATGAACAAATAAATCAACTGAAAATCGATTTATCCTTACCATTTGTCTTCTATCTCTGATAGATTGTGTACTTTTGCATTCCAAACCGGGGAGATTCTTGGTGATTTCGATTCGGATTTAAAGGAAAAAACAAAAAAGTTGATGTTTTGCTTAGTTTTTCGCTTGGCTCAACTGTATATATAGTATATGAACAGAAAAAAGGACATAGAACAGTTATTCCGTCAGCATTATGCGAAGATGTACAATCTGGCCAGATGCATTCTTTCGGATGATGACGAGAGCAAGGATGTGGTGAGCGAAGTATTCGCCCAGATTCTTGCCGATGATGTGGTTCTGGTGCCTGGGAGTGAGGAAGGTTACTTGATGCGGAGCGTACGCAACCGCTGTCTCAATCTGATAGCTCATAAGAGCGTGAAGGAAAGGGTGGCGAAGCTGCTGCTGGATGATTCCGACGTGATTCTCGATGATTCCGACGTGATTCTCTCAGAACAGACCGATGAACGGCTCGACCGGCTGATGCTTCTCATCGAAGACCTGGAACCGCCTATCCGGCAACTTATTTTCCGTCTGCGCTATCTTCAGGAGAAATCTTATCAGGAGGTGGCTGATGAAGTGGGAGTGAGCAAGGTGACGGTATTCAACCATCTCTCGAAGGCGATGGACTGGATTAAGGAACAATTTAAATGAGCAAGACAATGACAAACATGAGTAAAGAAGAAAAGCGGATGATGCTCTTTGACATGCAGGAGCATCCCGAGAAATATACCGACGAGCAGGTGGAGCACCTGCTTGCCGATGAGGAAGTGAAGGAGTTCTTCCATGAACTGGCGATGGCGAGAATGGCTGGCAAGAAAGCTAATCCGAAGGAGGTGGATGTGGATGGGGCTTGGAAGGAATTTGTTCAGGCACATCACGAGGGTAAGATGGAGATAGATGCCGGCAAATCCAAGGGCGCTTATCGCAACCGGATGAAGATTGCTGCATCCATCGTCGGCATCATCTTCCTTTCGGGGGTAGCCTTGGCTGCGATTCACAATGGCTGGTTGGGGTTCCCGGCTTCTGATAAGACAGCGGATAACAAGGCTGCGACAGAACAGCTGGCAACAACCCAGGCGCTTGCGAATGACAGTCTTCGTGCTGCAACAGCAGAGAAGAAGGATTCTTTTGATATGAAACCCGTGGTGTTTGATGATGCTGAATTGGGAACCATCCTGGCTCAGTTATCCGGTTTCTATCATGTCAAGGTGGAGTATGTGGATGCCGGTGCCCAGCACATCCGTCTCTTCTTCAACTGGAACAAGACGAAGACTTTGGAGCAGAACCTGGAGATTTTGAATGCTTTCGACCGCATACAGATAGAGTATATTGACGGAACATTGATGGTGAAATAAGATAGGAGGATATATTTATGAGAGATTTTTGGAAACCAATGCCCGTTAGCGGCAAGCTTATCAGAGAGCTTCTTCTTCTCTTCCTGCTGTTTGGGGTTCAGCAGTCTTATGCCCAACGCATTACCCGACAATATAATAATGTGTCGTTCTCTGCGGCGTTGAAGGATTTGAATGCCCGCCAGCATAAGTACACCATCAACTTCGTGTATGATGAGCTGGAGGATTTCAGGGTGACCAAGAGCATCAGAAACCAGAGTGTTCCCGATGCCATCATGCAGCTGATAGGATTCTATCCCATCAGGATGACGCAGGTGGAGGATAATATCATGGTGGAGTGTACGCAGAAGACTCCCACCAAGATGATAGGCCGTATCATCGACAATAAGAATCGCCCTGTAGATTTCGCCAATGTAGCCCTGCTGAATGTTCGTGATTCTTCATTGATAAATGGCGGCGTGACGAATGAGAACGGTCAGTTCGTGATTCCCTGCGAGGCGAGAAAGGCGATAGTAAGGGTAAGTTGCGTGGGCTATATTACGACAAACAATACATATAATATAGGTAAGATAGGGACAATAACTCTGAAAGAGGCAACAATGAACCTGCAGAAAATTGTAGTGAAAGGACATCGACAGCCTTTCAGAATGACTTCTGAAGGATTGGTAGCTCAGGTAGAAGGTACATCCTTGGAGAAAATGGGCTCGGCAGAAGATGTATTGAAACATCTTCCGAGAGTGATGCAGAAGAACGGTGATATAGAAGTCTTGGGCAAAGGTAAACCTTTGATTTATATCGATAACAAGAAAATCAAGGGAATCGTTGATCTCGACAGATTGAGTTCTTCTGACATCAAACATGTAGAGGTGATAACCGAGCCGGGTGCTGAATACGATGCAACCTATCAGTCTGTCATCAGAATCAAGACGACAAGAAAGAAGGGAGAAGGTTTGGGATTGACTTATCGGCAAGTCTATCAGCGCAATCATCAGAACAATCATCGTGAAGTCCTAGATTTGAATTATCGTTATCGGGGATTGGATATCTTCTCCAATTTGTATGGCGGTTTGTCTCAGGGCTATCAGGATCAGCATAATGATAACAGACTCTACGGCAAGACGCTCATGAGCATTGACGAAAATTTGATTATCAAAAACAAGAGTTACTATACCAGTGGAAGTCTTGGTTTTAATTATGTTTTTAATGATAAGCATTCTGTGGGTGCCACTTACGAGGTGAACATCAATCCTTATAGTCGGGGTGGATGGAATTCGCTGATGGATGTCTGGAAGAATGGCTCCAAGACAGAAAGCTATACAAATGATATGTATTGTCGTTTCAAAAGCCGACCTACGCAGGATATTACGGCTTATTATGCCGGACAGATAGGAAAGGTGAGCATAGAATGGAATGGGGAAATATATCTTCGTAAAACAGGACAGACACAATATTCTGAAGAAACAGGAATTGAGGGCGGAGATTCTCGTACGATAGAATCTGATTTCACGGCTGATAGTTGGATGCATGCATCTAAGCTGGTACTGAGCTTTCCGGTATGGAAAGGTACTCTGAAGGTTGGTAATGAGTTTACCGAAAGTTGCCGTGCCAATCTTTATACTATAGATGAACAGGGAACTGACTTGCCAGGCAAGACGGACGACCAGGTGAAGGAAAGTAATCTTGCAGCCTTTGTTTCTTATGGATTGAGACTAAACAAGGTAGAACTGAATGCTGGCCTCAGATACGAACATGTTTCTTCCAATTACTATAATACAGGTGGTGATTATTGGAGCGAGGAAAATAAGGATTATTTCGTACCCGACCAGAGTCGTAAGTACGACCATTTCTTTCCGAATGTGTCCTTGACCTTTCCTGTCGGGAATGTGAAAATGAATATGGTTTATAAGGTGACGGTAAGTCGTCCTTCCTATAGTCAGTTAAGTAGTAATGTGCAATATAATAGTCGCTATTATTATCAGGGTGGAAATCCATTGCTCAAGTCAACCTTCGAACATGGCATAGGGATTAATCTGGGATATAAATGGTTCCAGTTTTTTGCCAACTGGCGTTATCTTGTAGATCCTTGCTATCAGGTGATAGAACCGTATCATGACAATGAGTTAATCAGTATGTACACCTTTCGTAATTTGAATCATACTCAGGTTTGTTACGTGGGACTGACGGCATCGCCGACGATAGGATGGTGGCATTCTACGTTGGACGCTGGTATGAGAAAGCAGTTCCTGACCATTGGTGGTAAGGCATACAGTAAGCCGATATTCATCGGCTCTTTTAATAATGCCTTTTCGCTACCATGCGGTTGGACGCTTAATCTTGATATGAGTTGGAACACGCAGGGCCATTCTGTGCTTCCGCTTTATATGGCACAAGGAGGAGTGGACGTCTCTTTGCGTAGAAGTTTTCTTCACGACCGCCTGAATGTCACTTTGGCGGGCAATGACCTCTTTGCGACGATGCGCAATTCCACAAGATTGGTATATGGTACCAGCGATATCTATACCAGAAAATATACGGATACCCGAATGTTCATGTGCTCATTCAGCTATAAGTTTAATGTTAGTAGAAGCAAGTACAAGGGTACGGGAGCCGGCAATGATGAAAAGAGCCGCTTGTAGTTTTTGTTAGGAAGAAACTCTCTTAATAACAACAATGAATATATGACAATCGGTCAAGCGAAGGCAAAACCTTATTGTTTTGCTCTTTGCTTGACCGGTTAAAATTTTATATACATATTTCTAAATCCTGATGAACTACATTTAATATCGGAGCTTGGAGAGCATCCTCAATAGATACAAGAGTGTCTATTGTAAAATTATGTGTTCCCCGCATCCATTTGCTTATTTCCGCTTCCCGTTTTCCGAGTAGAAGGGCTAGGTCTTTCTGCTTCATCCCTTTAGAAACCAGAATGTCATGTATTCTATCTACGATTTGGAAAGACAAATCTACAGACCTGCGAATCTCAGGATCAACATGTTTGCGGCGTTCTTCTAAAATCTTACTTCTTCTCATTTCTTGTAAAGTTTAAATTTCCAATTATTTCTTTGTCAACTAATACAATTGTTCCATCTTTAATTCTCGATTGAATGAAACGACTTGTATCTATCAAGAGTTTTACATAGGGAGCTAGTGTTGTACTTTGTTGCCAACTTTTAGCATCTTTGACTCCTCCGTTTCCGAAAATCAGAATTTTGTTAGATAATCTGATACAGTAGAGTCGAATCTTGTTACCAATATCTATTGGGATAACTCCAACACCATCTCCATAGTGGCCTTCCGGACGGAAATAACGTTCCAAAGCTCCTCGTTCGGAGATTTTGTCCAACCATGAAATGACGACATCTATTTCTTCATCGTAAGAACATCCTTCTGGAAATTTCTCAAAGAAATTTTCAAATTCAGAGAGTTCTTCTCCTTCAAGATGAATACTATAGAAGTTTATATCTTCATACTCTTCTATAAGCTCTATGTTGTACTTCTGTTCCATAAGCTTAACTTTTAAGTTATTTCGTTGCAAAGATAATACAATCTTCTTTAAGTTGTTTATAAATTAACTTAAAAATGAAGAGTAGATATGTTTTTTAACTATTATTTATTAGTCTTATAATGAAATTAGGATTACCTTTGCATCGGTTTTTCCAAAAAAAATAGAAGATTTCTTCATTTTAGGGGTAATTGATTTCAGGAAAGCTTGTATATAAGAGTAGAAACAAGAAGAAAATGACGTGATGACAGAAGAAAATGAACAGCGGATGGAACGGCTGTTCCACGACCATTACGAGCAGATGTATCGCTTCGCCTTTGCCTTGCTCCATGATAATGAGGAGGCGAGGGATGTGGTGAGTGATGTGTTCTCCAGATTGTGGGATAAACAGCTGGTTCCAGACCGGGCTTACCTGATGCGGAGCGTGAAGAATGCCTGCATCAATCTTATAGCCTGAAAGAAGAGAGATGAAAGACTGAAACGGCTTCTCCCTCTCTTGGAAGAGAAATTGACGGAGGAAGAACCTTCTCGTCTGGAAGAGCGATGGCAGGCTGCCGTGGATTGCATCGACCACGACCTGACCGACCAGACTGCTTCCGTCATCCGATTGTGCTATCGGGAAGGAATGTCGTATAAGGATACGGCGGAGGAACTGGGCATCAGCGTCTCGGCAGTGAACAAGCATATCGTGAAAGGTTTGCGAACGCTCAGAGAAAAGTTGAAAGGAAAATAATAACCCTAAAATGAAGAAAGGAAAAGAAAATGAAACATGAATTATCTGACATAAATCCTCAGAAGATGGATTCTCAGAAATGGGATTTGCTCCTCGATCTCCTGGAGCATCCTGAAAAGTATTCCGAAACCCAGAAGGATGAACTTCTGGGCGATGAGGAAGTGAATGAACTCTATCAGCAGCTGATAGAGACCCGACAGTCTCTGGATTTCGCCAAGTCGAAGGAAGAAATGAAGATGCCTTCGATTGATGCAGAATGGGAGAAGCTGAAAGATGAGATGAAGCTGAAAGAAATGCAGCAGAAAGAAGAGATGAGTCAGAATGCAGAAACCAAGGGTGGCTGCCGTTGCAGCCGTCCTTGTCGTCTCCGGTATCACCTTTGCTGCCATTCATCTGGTAACCCGTTCTCATCAGCCATCAGATAACAGCAATACCGAACTCGTGTCATCCCGAAAGGATTCTATCCAGCAGGTTTCTGCTCCTCAGAAATCCAACATAGAAGAAAAGTCAGATTCTGCAAGTCTTGCCCAGCTCCCATTGGTTTACGAAAACGCAGAGCTTCAGAATATCCTTACTCCTATTGCCGGGCATTTCCATCTCCAGGTAACTTATCAGAACGAGTCGGCTCGCCATATCCGTCTCTTCCTGCAACTGGAGAAGAACATGAGTCTGGATGATATCATCGAACTGTTGAATCATTTCGAGAAAGTGAATATTCGTCATGAAGGTCAAACTTTAATCGTGGAATAAGATGAAAAGATTAAGATATATCATGCTGCTGGCAGGTTTGATGAGCCTTTCTCTTCAGACCATCTATGCCCAACGCATCACCCGCAGCTTCTGCAACACTTCTATGTCAGAAGCACTCACCATCCTTGCCAAGAGCACCAAGGATTATCGTATCAACTTTATGTATGATGAACTGGAAGATTTCACGGTTACCACAAGTATCGTGAAGCGAACAGCTCCGGATGCCATCCGCCAGATCATGGGCTTCTATCCGATGAAGATGACGATAGATGGCGAAAACATCTTTGTGGAGTGTACGCAGAAGACTCCCACCAAGATGATAGGTCGCATTGTAGATGCGCATCATCGCCCTGTAGATTTCGCCAATGTAGCCCTGCTGAATGTTCGTGATTCTTCATTGATAAATGGCGGTGTGACGAATGAGAACGGCCAGTTCGTGATTCCCTGCGGAGCCAGAAAGGTGATAGTAAGAGTAAGTTGTGTGGGCTATATTACGACAAGCAATACATATAATACAGGTAAGATTGGTTCAATTACTCTGAAGGAGGCAACGATGAACCTGCAGAAGGTGATAGTAAAGGCGGTTCGCCCTCGTACCAAGTTGACCCATGGTGGATTCCAGACCCAGGTTCAGGGTACATTGTTGAGCGATGTAGGTATGGTTTCCGACTTATTGAAACAGATTCCTCGTGTAAGAGTGAACGCCGATGGAGGTTGTAGCGTATTCGGAAAAGGTACTCCTGAGATTTATATCAATGGCAGAAAAGTTACCGATACCAAGGAATTGCAGCATCTCTCTTCTAAGGAGGTGAAAAGTGTGGATGTCATTACCAATCCTGGTGCACAATATAGTGCCGAGGTGGGGTCTGTTATTCGCATACATACCATCAAAAAACAGGGAACGGGTTTGAGTGGCAGTCTCTATTCCAAGTATTCCTTTGTCGAAAAGAATAATTGGATAGAGAATTTAAATCTCAATTATCGCATGGGGGGCTTGGATATCTTCTCGCTCTTGGCATGGAATGACACCTATCGTCATCTTTCTCAAACTACGGAGACCACGATTATGGGTAATCAGCATCAGGTAAACTTGGCGATGCCCTATTCAGGAACGTTGCGTTCCCATAATCCATACGGAAAATGGGGAATGAACTACCAGATAGATGATAACAATTCATTTGGTGTCTTCTATAGTGTCTATAATAATACCTATGAATATTTCAATCTGCAGTCAGACTATGAGGTGAAGGAAGATGGGAAGCATGCAGGCAAAGTGAAGTATGATGACGATGAAAGTAGTACGATTCAAGGTCCTGTTCATGAGGCGGATGCCTACTATGAGGGAAAACTGGGCAAGATGAGTGTGAATCTGAACGCTACCGCTCTTTGGTCTTCTGATAAGACTTATCAAGATGCCGTAGAAATGAGTGAGGAACTTGGCTCACGTGATGTGAACAGTATAACAAGAAACAAACGCCGCATGTTGGCTGGTAAGTTGGAATTGGGTTATCCTCTTTCTGAAAAAGTAAATCTCAATGTTGGAACAGAATATACCAATAGTCATGTTCATAATTTCTATCAGAACGAACAGGAGTATATCGCCACTTCTGACAGTAGGATAGAAGAGCAAAACTTTGCTGCATTTGCCAATATCGATCTGGCTATAGGCAATCATATTGGCTTACAGGCTGGAGCAAGATATGAGCATGTAAGTCATGACTGCTCTGAACGGGAGATGAGTAGGACATACGATAATGTGTTCCCTACATTCTCTCTTGGTTATCAGAAGGGGAAACTTCAGATGGAGTGGAGTGCATCGATGAAAACTCAGCGTCCTTCTTATGATGTCCTTTCCGGTTTTACCAGATATGACAACCGTTATATTTACGAGGGTGGCAATCCTTCCTTGCTTCCTACCAATATATATAATTTAGGATGGGATGTTCAGTATGGTTGGTTAGGATTTTCTGCCAATTATGGTTATAACAAACATGCCATCACCACTCTTGAAATGCTATATGATACAACCTCAGATATTCTGCTTAGTAAGCCCTATAATATAGATTATTTACAAGTGATGGACTTATCTTTAGTGGCAACTCCTGTTTTTGGTTTCTGGCATCCGATGTGGGAGTTGGATTTTGAACAACAGTTTGTGAATGGTGAGAAGTATGGTTATCATGGTAATCTCCGCAAGCCTCAATTCTCTGCTCGGTTGAACAACTGGTTTTCCTTGAATCACGATTGGTCGGCTAATGTAGATTATTTCATATCTTCATCTCATAGTTCTGGCTTCTCAGAAGTGGGTAGTGTCAGTGCTTTGAATCTTTCTGTCAAGAAGATGTTCCTAAAGAAAAGTCTTAGCATTCAGTTGGAGGCAAACGATCTCTTTCATGGTTTGAACGATAATCAGAAGTCATTTGCCACATGTATGTCTATGTTCAAGAAGTGCAAGATGAATTCTCGTTCTTTTGCTCTGACGGTAACTTATAACTTCAATGCCACCAAGAGCAAGTATAAGGGTACGGGTGCTGGTAATGCAGAAAAGAGCAGATTATAGTTTCAATTTAACAGGATTTTTTCCTCTGTTTCTTTGCCATCTCCATCTTTTTCCTTAATTTTGCAGCGGAAACTCTATAATAGATATTTTTAATAGCAATAAGAATGAAGATGAAACAGGAAAAGATGAGAAAGATAGGCATCGCTTCGGCTCTGGGCCTGGTGGTGCTCGTGGTGCTGGGACTGTATGGTGCCAGCAACTATATGCTCAATTATTCGCTCAACTATCCGAAGGAGAAGAGAATGACGGCTGAGCATTGGAAGAACAGGATGAAGAAAGAGTGTCCCTGGATGATTGGTTGGATGGACTCTGTGTATCAGCACCATTGCGTGAAGGATACCTTTGTCACGATGCCGTCGGGCTACAAGGCTCATGCCATCTATCTCTATGCACCGAAGACTACGGAAAAGACTGCCGTGGTGGTGCATGGCTATCAGGTGCGCTCCGAGGGAATGCTGCACATCGCCTATCTCTATAATCACGATATGGGGTATAATGTGCTCCTGCCAGATCTGTATGGACATGGAGAGAGTGAGGGCGACCATATCCAGATGGGATGGAAGGATAGATGGGATGTAATCAGATGGTCGGAAATCGCCAATGAGATTTTTAAAGTGAAGAGTGAAGGACGAAGAGTGAAGAATGAAGAACAAAGAGTGATGAATACCCGTCAGGTGATTCACGGCATTTCGATGGGTGCGGCAACCACGATGGCAGTATCGGGAGAGAAGACTCCCGATTACGTGAAGTGCTTTGTGGAGGACTGTGGCTATACCAGCGTGTGGGATGAGTTTTCCGCTCAGCTCAAAGACCAGTTTGGCTTGCCTGCCTTCCCGCTGATGAATACTACTTCCGCCCTTTGCCAGTATCGCTACGGCTGGTCGTTTGCCGAGGCTCAGCAGATAGAGCAGGTTCGCAAGAGCACCAAACCGATGCTCTTTATCCATGGCGATAAGGATGCCTTCGTGCCCTACGCCATGCTGCATCCCCTTTACGAGGCAAAGACGAAAGGCAGAAAAGCTATCTTCATCGCCAAAGGCTCCGTTCATGCTATGGCATATCGCGACCATCACGAGGCATACACCCGCATCGTAAGAGATTTTGTTTCGCAGGAAGAATAGTATTTGAATGGAAGAAAAATATCGGTTCATTCTAAAGAACTCAATAAAAAAGGAGAAGATTCTTGTGAGTCTTCTCCTTTTTTATTGAGATATCTTTAAGTGTGATATCTGTAAAGTTATGCTTTTTCGATAATCCAATCTTTGATGCTGCCTGTTGCGCTGTCAAAGTTGATGCCTACCTTGGTGATAGGTTTGCCACAGAGGGCAAAGCGCTTGTGGTAGTTCTTCAGATTCATCTGGCGCATGGCTGCCTGGGCACTCTTGTCGAGCTTTAGCTCAATGAGGTAGAGGTCAGTCTGGGTAAGCAGAACCATATCCACTCTTCCTCTTGGTGTATGTACTTCCACATCCAGAACAAATCCCGTGAGCAGGGTGAAGATGATGTAGAGCATCTGCTGATAATGTCCCTCATGATTGGTTACATGGCAATACGGAATGGTTTCGAAGTAATCCTGCAGAAGCTGCAGGGCACCATCCATATCTTGCTTGCGGATAAGGGATGCCATCTTGGCGATGGTAACGCCTCCTTGCTGGGCACTCTTGCCATCCACGTAGTTGGGCAGGAGATTGTCAAACAGTCCTACTCTTATTTCCTTGTTCGGGATGTCGAGGGTATAGAGCTGGGTATCCTTGTCGTAATCCTTGATGGTTATGTATCCGCTCTGATAGAGCAGTGGGGTGATGGTCTTCATCTTTTCCGTCGGGGCATCGAAGGCTGATTCCAGTGCTTCTGTAGGAGCTATCTCGTTGGGCAGTACCTCAAACTTATTCAGCATATTGATTAGATAGGTAGGGGTACCCGAACTGAACCAATAGGAGCCGAATTCTTTTTCTGCAAAGCAATTGAGCAGACTGTAAGGATTGAAGACATCCGGTGATACCTTGGCAAAATGATAGCCATCGTAGTGTTCCTTTAGTTTGGCGATAGTTGCCTCTCTCGTCAAATCCTGTGATTTCGCAAGCATATCAATATCTTCCTGCATTTGTGTAAGCAGTTCTTCCTGGGTGATGCCGCAGATGCCTGCATAATCTTTGTCCATAGAGATGAGGGTGATATTGTTCAATTCGCTGAAGATGCTAACCTGCGAGAACTTGGTGATGCCGGTAAGAAAGACGAAACGGAGTTTTGCTTCGCAGAATTTCAGAGGACTGAAGAAGTTGCGCATGATGTTTCGCAGAGCATCCAGTTGCTCCTGTTCGTGTGCCACGTCAAGCATGGGTGCATCATATTCGTCGATGAGCACAACTACCTGTTTCCCTGTTTTCTCGTATGCTGTATAGATCAGTTCTGTCAGTCGGTTGTTGGCATCAACCTGCGGTTGGGTGATACCCCATCTTTTCTCTTCCATTTCCAGGATGAAACCGAGGTATCTCTCCAGCTGGTCCTTTTCCATGTGCTTGCCTCCGCTCAGGTCAAAATGCAGCACTGGATATTCTGTCCATTCCCTCAAAATAGTTTTTGAAGGTAGATACTAATAATGATTTTCCAAAACGGCGTGGTCGGCTCAAGAAGAAATATTTACCGTTGGTGTGAGCCATGCGGTAGATGTATTCCGTCTTGTCGATATACAGTTTGTCTTCTTCTCGAATTCGTTCGAAAGTCTGTATGCC
>ERZ779987.98-NODE-98-length-19810-cov-6.19129_pt1 | contig 19810 bp, 19 predicted proteins | sample MGYA00511025_ERZ779987 | MGnify/ENA primary metagenome ERZ779987 (study PRJEB29588, sample SAMEA2156362) | human gut metagenome | biome: human gut; feature: human-associated habitat; material: faeces | place: Denmark | collected 2008/2010 ... | reverse complement strand
AGAGGTGGAGCCTTCCTTAAGGGTAAGGAAGGACGGGTAGGTTTTCGAAAAAGCCTTCTTTAATGGGAAAAAGCAATGCCAATGAGTGCAATGAAAGCTCGCTTTCAAATTGCCGAGTGCAGCTCGCTTTATCAACAAAGAAGGACGGGATGATTTTAGAAATCTTTATTATTTAAAGAACAAGATTTATGCACGATATTCAAATCATAATCATGGCCGGCGGCGTAGGCAGCCGCTTCTGGCCAATGTCAACCCCCGATTACCCAAAGCAGTTCATTGATGTGATGGGTGTCGGTCGTTCCCTCATACAATATTTAATTTAAAAAGTAAATAAAACAATAAACATATAAATCATGTTTAATCTCAGTAAATTCATTGGTCAGTATGTGACCAAGCGTGAAACAAGTATGTTTGCTCAGGATATCGAGGCAAACAAGGAGAAACTTTCTGCTGAAATCAAAGGCAAGAAAGTGTGTGTGATTGGTGGAGCCGGTTCTATCGGTTCTTCATTCATCAAGGCTGTACTTCGCTTTGAACCACAAAGCGTAGTTGTAGTTGACTTGAATGAGAACGGTTTGGCAGAATTGGTTCGTGATGTGCGAAGCACAGAAGGACTTTATGTACCTGATGAGTTCCGTTGCTATACCCTCAACTTTGCAGATCCAATCTTCGAACGTATTTTCCGTGAGGAGAAGGGTTTTGACATTGTAGCCAATTTCTCAGCTCATAAGCATGTTCGTTCAGAGAAAGATAAGTATAGTGTTCAGGCGCTCATCGAGAATAATGACATCAAGGCAAAGAAACTGATGGATTTGCTTTGCGTGTTCCCACCAAAGCATTTCTTCTGCGTATCTACAGATAAGGCTGCTAATCCAGTTAATATCATGGGTGCCAGCAAGCGTATTATGGAAGACCTGGTGATGGCTTATAATGAGCACTTCAAAGTAACTACAGCTCGTTTTGCTAATGTTGCTTTCTCCAATGGTTCTTTACCTGATGGTTGGATTCATCGTTTGCAGAAGAAGCAGCCATTGGCAGCACCATCTGATGTGAAGCGCTATTTTGTATCTCCTGAGGAGTCTGGCCAGATTTGTATGTTGGCTTGTATCCTTGGTAATGGCGGTGAGGTGTTCTTCCCTAAGTTGGGTGAAGAGCAGATGCTTACCTTCTCATCTATCTGCGATGACTTCGTAAAGGCAGAGGGGTTCAAGAAGGTGGAGTGCAAGAATGATCCTGAGGCAAAGAAGTATGCTGCAGATATGGATTACGAGAGTGATAACTATCCTGTCGTTTACTTCAAGAGTGATACTACTGGCGAGAAAGCTTACGAGGAATTCTATGTTCCTGGTGAGAAAATCAATATGACTCGATTCTCTGCACTCGGTGTAGTAGAGGAGACAACCCGTCGTCCGATGCCAGAGATTAACCAGTTCTTTGATGAGTTGGAGGGCATCTTTGCAGAGCCAGACTTCACTAAGGCTGAAATCGTGACATCAATCAAGAAGTTTATACCTAACTTCGAGCATGAGGAAAAAGGTAAGAACTTGGATCAAAAAATGTAATTTTCAATAAAATGGCAGATTTTAAGAAAACGATAGACTTTATCAAGTCAGTTTATGGCAACCAGGAGTTTACTCCTCTGGCTGTTCCTGTTTTTGTAGGTAATGAAAAGAAATACCTCAACGAGTGTATTGACACAACTTTCGTTTCATCCGTAGGTAAGTTCGTGGATCGCTTCGAGGAGGATATGGCAAAATATACAGGAGCCAAGAAGGCGGTGGTATGTGTTAGTGGTACAAATGCCCTTCACATGAGCTTGTTGCTCGTAGGTGTGAAGCAAGATGATGAAGTATTGACTCAGGCTCTTACTTTCATTGCAACCTGTAATGCATTGAGCTATATTGGAGCTCATGCCGTATTCATCGATGTGGATCGTTCAACAATGGGTCTTTCTCCAGATTCTTTGAAGGCATGGCTTGAGAAGAATGCTGAGGTTCGCAAGAACACTCGCAAGGGAGAACTTCCAGAAAGCAAGGATTTCGCTTTCGAAGAGGACGACTTGGCTTGCTATAACAAGAATACCGGTCGTCGTGTCAAGGCATGTGTTCCTATGCACTCATTCGGTCATCCTGTCCGCATTGATGAGATTGCTGCTATCTGTAAAGAGTGGCATATCGAACTTGTAGAGGATGCGGCAGAGAGTATTGGTTCTACATTCAAAGGACAGCATACAGGTACATTTGGTAAGATTGGTGCGATTAGCTTCAATGGTAACAAGACCATCACTACTGGTGGTGGCGGTATGATGCTCTTCAATGACGAGGAGTTGGGAGCATACGCAAAGCATATCACCACACAGGCAAAGATTCCACATCGCTGGGAGTTCCGTCACGACCATGTAGGTTACAACTACCGCATGCCAAATATCAATGCAGCTATGGGATGCGCCCAGTTGGAGAACATTGACAAGTATGTAGCAAGTAAGCGTAAGGTTGCTGCTGAATATGAGGAGTACTTCAAGAATGTACCAGATATCGAGTTCTTCGTAGATTCTCCAAATACAGTTTCCAACTATTGGCTCAATGCTGTTATCTTGAAAGATAAGGAGGCACAGATTGATTTCCTTACCCAGACAAATGATAATGGCGTAATGACTCGCCCAATCTGGGAGTTGATGAATCGCCTGCCGATGTTTGAGAATTGTGAGAACGATGGCTTGGAGAATACCATCTGGTTTGCAGATAGAGTAGTGAATATTCCAAGTTCTGTTCGACCTTCTGATTTGCCAAAGGAATAATGAAACGTCCATTAATTCTAATCGGAGGCGGTGGTCATTGCAAATCTGTGATAGAAGTCGCTGAGAGTGCAGGCTATGAAATCAAGGGAATCCTTGATATGCCGGATGAAGTTGGTAAGGTTGTTCTTCCTGGTCATAAGGTTATTGGAACCGATGATGATATTCCTCAATATGTTGAGGAGTGTGATTTCGTTATAACTGTTGGCTTCATCAAAAATCCGACCCTCAGAATCAAGCTATATAATAAGGTGAAGGCGGCTGGAGGCAGATTGGCAACAATCATTGCCTCTACCGCTCATGTTAGTAAATATGCAGAACTAGGCGAAGGTACTGTCATTATGCATCAGGCATTCGTTAATGCTGGTGCAAAGATAGGTGATAATTGCATTATCAATACTTTCGTTAATATAGAACATGATGCAGAAGTGGGTAATCAATGCCACATCTCGACAGGAACCATGGTCAATGGTGAATGTAAGATTGGAGAGAATTGTTTTATCGGTTCTCAATCCGTTTGTGCCAACTGTATCGAAATAGCTTCTGATATTATCGTGGGAGCTGGTTCTGTAGTACGTAAGTCTATACGTGTGAAGGGAATTTATGCTGGTAATCCTGCTATCCTTAAAATTAAAGCAAAATAGCATGAGCAACCATACATTAATAATTGCAGAAGCTGGTGTCAATCATAATGGATCCTTGGATATAGCCAAGCAACTTATAGATGCAGCTGTTGATGCAGGAGTTGATATTATCAAGTTTCAAACCTTCAAGGCTGATAAACTTGTATCAAAAGATGCCAAGAAAGCTGAATATCAGAAGAAGAATATAGGTGATGGTGATGATTCTCAGTATCAGATGCTCAAGAAATTAGAACTGTCTGATGCTGATCATCAAGAACTTGTTGCCTATTGTCATCAGAAAGGTATCCGTTTTTGGTCAACTGCTTTTGATTTGGAAAGTATCGAATTCTTGCATTCTCTTGGCTTGGGACTTTGGAAAATTCCTTCTGGTGAAATTACTAACTATCCATTCATCAAGAAGATTGCTCTTCTTCATGAGCCGGTCATCATGTCTACCGGAATGTGCGATGAAGAAGATATCAGGAATGCGATGGAAGTATTGTTGAAGAATGGTTTGACAAAAGAGCAAATTACAATCTTGCATTGCAATACCCAATATCCTACACCTATGAAGGATGTCAACTTGAAGGCAATGCTAACCATCAAACAGGATTTTGGAACTATTGTTGGTTATTCTGACCATACCCAAGGAATAGAAGTTCCTATTGCAGCTGTAGCTCTTGGCGCACAGGTCATTGAAAAGCATTTCACTCTTGATAGAAATATGGTTGGTCCTGACCACAAAGCCTCTTTGGAGCCACAAGAACTGAAAGCTATGGTTCACGCTATCCGTAATATAGAGCAGGCTCTGGGAACCGGTATAAAACAGGTTTCAGATTCAGAACGTGCCAATATAGCTGTAGCTCGCAAGAGTATTGTGGCAAGTACCTTTATAAAAAAGGGTGAAACGTTGTCTGATAATAACTTGACTGTTAAGCGTCCTGGTACTGGCATAACACCTATGCGTTGGGAAGAAGTTGTAGGTACAAAGGCTATTAAAGATTATCAACCAGACGAACAAATACAATTATGAGAAAGATTTGTTTTGTAACAGGCACTCGTGCTGAATATGGCTTGTTGAGTCGATTGATGAGATTAGTCAAAGAGGATAAAGATTTACAGCTCCAAGTCATTGCCACCAATATGCACCTGATGCCAGAATATGGAGAAACCTATAAAGAGATAGAGAAAGATGGTTTCACTATAGATAAAAAGGTCTATATGCATAAACCATCTGATGATGCTCATGGCATTATTTCATCAATGGCAGAAGAGATGCAAGGTATGAATGATGCCTTGTCTGAGCTTAAACCTGATATTCTCGTACTCTTAGGTGATAGATATGAGATTCTTGTTGCTGCTCAGGTAGCGTTGATTCATCGTATTCCTATTGCTCATATTCATGGTGGAGAAGTTACTGAAGGCGCATTCGATGATGCCATCCGCCATTCAGTGACAAAGATGTCATCTTTGCATTTTACTTCTTGTGAAGAATATCGTCATCGAGTTATCCAGATGGGAGAACAACCATCTAGAGTCTTTGATGTAGGTTCTTTAGGGGTAGAAAACATCAAGGCTGTTCCTTTGATGACGAAAGATGAACTGGAAGCATCCTTGGATTTCAAGATAGATACACAAACAATTCTTGTTACTTATCATCCTGTTACCCTTGGTGGTGATCCTGCTAAAGACATTCGTGAGTTTTTGGATGCTTTAGATCAGTTCAAAGATCTGAAAGTAATCTTCACTATGCCAAACTCTGATACAGGAAGGGATGCTATAGCTTTGGCTGTAGAGAATTATGTGGAGAAACATTCTAATCGTGCAAAGGCTTATACATCATTGGGATTAAAGCGTTATCTTTCAACCCTTCAGTTTGTAAAGGCTGCAGTTGGCAACTCCTCCAGTGGAATCATAGAAGTTCCTTCATATGGTATTCCAACCTTAAATATTGGAGATAGACAGAAGGGAAGACTTGCCTCTAAGAGTGTTGTTAATTGTGGTACTTCAAAGGATGAGGTAATAGCTGGTCTTAAGCTTTGTTTATCTGAAGAGATGCAAAAGGCAGCAAAGACTTATGAAAATCCGTATGCCAAACCAGATACAGCAAACTTGATATATCAGGAACTCAAAAATGTTGAGTTGGCAGGTTTGAATTTGAAAACTTTTTATGATTTATAGATATGGAAGATATTTTAGTAGTTATACCAGCTCGAGGTGGCAGTAAAGGCCTTCCTGGTAAAAATATTAAGAATCTTTGTGGTAAGCCCCTAATTGCATATTCAATAGACGTTGCGCGAGCCATCACAATAGACGATAATATTTGTGTGTCAACTGACGACCAAAAGATTATTGATGTAGTCGAAAAATATGGCTTACATGTGCCATTTGTACGCCCGGCAGAACTTGCTACTGATACAGCGTCAACAAATGATGTTCTTTTGCATGCTGTCAAGTTTTATGAAGATAAAGGCAAGAAGTTTAATAAGATTCTTCTATTGCAGCCGACTTCACCTTTGCGTACAGTAGAACAAGTACAGGAGGCTATTACTTTATACAGAGATGATATTGATATGGTAGTCTCTGTTATGAAATCACATGCTCCTGCCGTGTTATGTAATGACAATGATGATGGATTCGTTAATCTTGTCTATAATAAACATGCAGGTGGGCGTCAGTCTCTTCCTGCATTTTATGAATTTAATGGAGCGATATATGTGATTAATGTTGAAGCTCTTAAACTAAAAGGTTTAGGTGGTTTTGACAAACGTGTTAAATATGTAATGTCTAAAGAAACGTCAATTGATATTGATGATATTTATGACTTTATGTTTGTTGAGTCAATAATAAAAAAATAATAGCAATGAAACCGATAGTTTATATAGTACATCATGTAGATACTGAAGGTCCTCTATATGAAGATATAAAGGAAACATTCAAGCGTTTGGAAGATATTCTTCATATTAAGTTGAATATTAAACCAACTCAAGCAAATTTGAATAAGTTAAGAAATGGTGAAATTGATGGTATTTCAGAAGATTTGACCGAAAAAATACGAATAATAGCAAATCCTCATCTTTTGAGTTATAAAAAATCATGGGGAGAAGTAGATGAGATGCTTTATCGAATATTGTCACCTGATTTTAGAAATAAATATAAGGATAGTTTCGGAAATGGATGGATATTTAATTGGCATGTAATGGATCATGTAGGTTTTACCATAAATCCACGACATAGAGATATGGGATATCTAAACATCTTTGATCATTATGAGTCTATATTGGACGAAACGGAGTCTAATGTTATAGATGAAGTTAATTGGCATTTTCATCCTGTGTCTTTTGATGGAAAAGCCAATACTTGTGCGACATCGTACGAGAATTGTTATCCAGTTCTTCATCAAATTTTATGTAGAAGATTAATTGAAAAGATGTGGTTCCCGCTTGTTAATCGAGCTGGAATGCATACTGAAAGACCTGACTCAAATTGGTTCTTAGAGCAGTGGATTCCATTTGATGCTTCTAACCAGTCTATAGAAAATGATGATTATATTTCAAACGGACGTTATGGTGATTGGGCAGGTGCTCCTAAGGATTGGACTATTTATCACCCCGATATTTATGATTGGCGACAAAGAGGTAATTGTAATCGATATATAGCTAGATGTCTTAATATGATGACTCGTTTTCGCAATTTATCTAAAGACGAATTAGCATCGGCTTTTGAGTTAGCCATGAATACAAATCAAAATGTTTATGTAGGTGTGACTAATCATGATTTTAGAGAGTTATCTACAGAAATAAATGATTTTTATTCTATGTTGCAGGACGTTATGGTTGCTTACCCTGATATTAATGTGAAATTTGCTAAGTCTTCTGAAGCTTTTAAGGATGTTATTGGCTTGTCTAGAGACCAAAAGCTAAATTTCGATTATGCTATTGAAGAAAATGTACTTACAATTTCATTTACTGATGGCGAACCATTTGGACCTCAACCATATTTAGCTATAAAAACAAAGAGCGGAGAATATAGACATGATAATCTCGACTTTGGTAAATTTAAAAAAGTTTATTACTATACATTTGATTTCAATACAACCGAATTGAGCCAAATCGATTCATTAGTTATAGCTGCTAATGATAAATATGGAAATCAGTGTATTAAGAAAATTATTTAGGCGATGAATTCAATACTTAATGAGCATATTTTATTAAAGGATGCTTTGATAGAACTAAATAAAAAATCTGAAGTTAACGACTCTTTAGTTTTGTTCATTGTGGATGAAAACAAAAAGTTGGTTGGAACTTTGACCGATGGTGATATACGACGTTTTTTTATTCGGGGTGGAAACATTAATGACGAGGTTTCTGTTGCAATGCACTCAGATTGCAAATATTTAGACTCTACGAAGGATATTGTAGGCTATTTACATGAATTAAGAAAAAATGGTTATACAGTTATACCTGTTGTCAATAGTGACCAAGAAATTGTTGAAATAATAGATTTAAATAAAACTAAGTCTCATCTTCCTGTTGACGCAGTTCTTATGGCAGGTGGTAAGGGTGTTCGCCTTCGTCCATTGACAGAGACAACCCCAAAGCCTCTCCTCCCTGTAGGTGGTAAATCTATTATTGATTACAATATTGACAGCTTGATGAAGAATGGCATCAAGCATATTTCTGTTACTGTCAATTATCTTCATGAACAGTTGGAGGAGCATTTTGCGGAACCTGTGAATGGCGTGAAGATTGAATGCATCAAAGAACCACAATTCCTGGGGACAATGGGCGCAACTCAGTTTGTTACCAAGTTTTATAATGATGTGGTACTTGTAATGAACTCCGATCTCTTTACAAATATTGATTATGAGGATTTCTATCTTCATTTCAAGGAACATGATGCTGACATGTCTGTAGCTGCAGTACCATATTCTATTTCTGTTCCTTATGGAATTTTCGAATTGGAAGGCAGAAATATCAAAGGTGTGAAGGAGAAGCCTATTTATAACTACTTCGCTAACGCTGGTATCTATCTTATCAAGCGAGAGCTATTGGAGAATATGCCAAAGAATACCTTCTATAATGCAACAGACCTCTTGAATGATGCTGTAGCAGCTGGCAAGACCGTCATCCGTTATCCGATTACAGGCTATTGGCTTGATATCGGTAGTCATGAGGAATATAAGAAGGCGAATGAGTTGGTAAAGCATATTAAGAAATAAGTAACTATCTTTGTATATATTATTAGGTATCCTTGTTCCTGGAATAGATATGTAAAATCAGTTACTGTTTTAAATTTCAAATATTTAAGTTTTATGGAAGAAAGAGAACTGTTAATATGCAACTCTAATATGTTTGTTCCTTATGTAATGACTGAATGTCTAAAAAATAAGAATAAACGATATATTGTGGCTTCTGATACACCCAATATCAACCAATTTTTTGAGTTACTTAATTTTGATAATGTCATTCAATTAGCATATTCTACAGGGAAAGTATCTGTAATCTATAAGGAAAAGAAGAAAATGAAGTCTTTCCTTGCAAATTATAGTATAACAAAAGTTATCTTTTATCATGCTGAGTTTGGCGAATTAGCTAATTGGCTTCTCTTAAAATTTGCACAAAAAGGAGTGAATATTGAGTATCATAAGGTTTTTGATAGTATACCTGTACCTAAAGCAAAATGGTATCAAGGTTTAAAAATAAAACTCAAACAATGGTTATGTTTCAATTATTTTCCAGATGTGTTGGATGATGGAACAAATCTGTTCCCTTCTTTACCCAATAGCTTTTTTAAGCGTTTAAAGGCTGTTTCTATTGAATCAAAGATTGATAGAGCTTTAATTTACAATGCTGCAAAAGGTTTAAATGATAAACTTAATATCAAGGGTAACGTATTGTTAGTTAGCGGCTCTGTAGTTGCAGATAATCTTGTTTCGAAGGAAGATTATGAGAATATTATCAATGAGATAATTGATTTTGTTGGGACTGAAAATGCTACTATAAAAATGCATCCACGTTTCGATGATATGATAGGAAAAGAACAAGAGCTTAATGAAATGCCAAAGTATATTCCTGGAAATGTTATTATAGATGCTTTTGATATTTACATAGGTTATTATAGTACGTTGTTGGTAGAGGCTGCTCAAAATGGTAAAAAGGTAATATCCACCTTATACCTTATGAAACCTCAGAATGAGGCATCACAGCAGAGATTTTATGAATATTTGGAAAACAGATTGAATGGTAAAGGCATTATTTATTTTCCCAAAAATTTAAGAGAATTATTTGACATGCTATCAAAATACAATAATAAGGTTTTGCAATAAGTAATCAATATTTATTCGAGGTAGTACAAAGTTAACTATAGTAAATATATAATATAAATAATGAACAATATTATTAATAAGATCTTGAAAATTTGGAATTTTCATAAATTTAAAGGAGCATCCTATGATAATTTAATTTTAGGAGCTGAGTATAATTGGAATTTTGTAATTAAACATTCTCAAAAGTTAAAAATTGGAACAAAAACTGTAATTAGTGGAGATTGTTTCATAAATGCAATGGGGGGGGTAAATATTGGAAAATATTGCCATATAGCAAAAGGATTGACTATTTACAGTCATAATCACAATTATCGCTCTGATAATTTTATACCTTATGATGATGAGGTTGTTTTGAAACCTGTCATAATTGGAGATTGCGTTTGGATAGGCTGCAATGTGACAATAGCGCCCGGAACTCAAATTGGCAAAGGATGTGTCGTTTCGTCCGGTTCTGTAGTTTTTGGAACTATTCCTGATTATGCTATAATACGTGGAAATCCTGCTGTTGTGATAGGTTCAAGAAATGTTGAAACGTTTGATAAATTATATAATGAAGGGAAATTTAAATAATTATGGCGTCTGCTATTAAAAATTCTGCATACTATGCAATTGGTTCGGTAATAAAAGCTGCAACTTCTTTTTTGTTACTTCCGTTGTTTGCTAATATATTAGGAGCTGAGCAATATGGTATATTTAATGTGCTTCAGACTTTCTCCTCTATATTAGGAACATTGATGACTTTTGCCACGGAACGATCTCTTTATAGATTGTTGTATGATTATAAAACGGAAGATGGGCGCATAAAGTTTTTGAGTACAACTTTCTGGGCAATAAATATTATAAGTTCATTTATTATAGTTTTATGTTTATGCTTTGGCTCTTTTATATCATCTTTTGTAGGTAATGTAGATGTATATAGAGTTTTGCTGCCTGTTATATTGTATACCTTTCTAATGGCTCTTATAAACTATACGCAGATATTGATGCAGATAGAGCAAAAAGGAGGAATATATTTAAAAATATCTTTGATGATATTGATTATTTATAATATAACATCTTTACTCTTCCTTTTTATGTATGCAAAAACGGTAGAGTCGCTGATATGGGGTAATTTTGTAGCTAATATAATTGTCTTTCCTTTTGCATACTATAATATATGTAAGAAAATACAATTTGTTTTTTCTGTTGATGTTTTGAAAAACGTAATGAGGTATTCCTTGCCGATGTTTTTTATGATAATATTTACTTGGGTTTTATCAATGACAGATCGTCTTTATATTGCTAAATTAGTTAATTTTAAAGAGGCAGGAATTTATTCTTTGGCTAGTAAATTTATGCAAGCCATAACATTATTTGCAGGTGCTATCTATCAGGCATATGGTCCGTATTTTTATAAAACTACATCAAGTTATGATTATGATACCGTTACAGTAAAACTTAAGCCCGTTAATGAAACAATAACCTTAATGGTATGTTCGATAACAATTTTTGTTTGTTTGGTATCAAAAAATATAATATCTGCGTTTTTTACTCAGGAATATAGTTCTTGTATTATATATATATATATATTGTCCGTTTCTTGTGTCTTTACTCAGCAAAGTGGGCTTCTCAATTTAATGATATATCAAAATAAGAAAACTTTGGGGCTATGCTTAATAACTGTTTTTTGCGCCGTGTTAAGCTTGTCTCTTAATTACTTTTTTATACCTTGTATCGGTCCTTTGGCTGCTGGATTTTCTAATCTAATTACTGGTTTGTGTATGTATTGTATGTCATTAGGTTTGGCTAAAAGAAATTATTATATTCCTTTTGGGAATAAAATTATAATTTATACAGTTGTAATTATTATGGCTTTATTCACATTGGATGATATAATAGAAAATGTTTATTTAGCCTTATTGTATAAAACCATATTTTTACTATTGATGATATATATTGCTATAAAAGTGAACATAGTTTCTAGAGAATTATATCCTATTGTTGGTAGAGTTGGAAAAAAGCTAATTTCCAAGTTGTCAATAAGATAATCTTGTTTTTTGAAAGTGATATTTAAGAATGAAAATTATGATAAAAGAAGTTATATGTAAAATATGTCGTAAGATTGAATTGTTGTCCCAAAAAGCCTCGTTATTAGAAGCTGAAAGAAAGTCGGGCTGTACGATAAATTTTGTCGGTCAAGGATATGGGGGGGCAGAAATTGGTAATGCACGTAACTTTAAGATTGATAAAACTAGTCATTTAAAGTCTGGAACATTTATTGAAGCACAAGGTGGAGTTACCATTGGACGGTATTTTCATGTTGGTAGAGGGTTAACTATATTCTCAAGTAATCATGACTATGATAGTACTGAATCTATTCCATATGGAAGTAGGAGCATATTAAAGCCTGTAGTCATAGAAGATTATGTTTGGTGTGGCGCTAATGTAACAATCCTCCCAGGAGTTACAATAGGAGAAGGTGCTGTTATTGGTGCTGGTAGTGTTGTGACTAAAAATGTTCCTAAATACGCAATAGCAGCTGGTAATCCTGCAAAAGTGTTAAAATATAGAAATATAGAAAAATTTGAAAGATTAAAATCGGAAGGTAAATCTTTCTAGTGGAAAAATTATGATTATTAGATATAAATAGGGATCAAATGAAAGAATTTGAAGATATAAAAGTAGCAGTAGCTGGTACCGGCTACGTAGGTCTGAGTATAGCAACCCTGTTATCTCAGCACCATCATGTAACAGCAGTAGATGTAATCCCAGAGAAGGTGGAGAAACTCAACAATAAGATTTCTCCTATCCAGGACGATTACATCGAAAAGTATTTGGCAGAAAAGCCATTGAACCTCGTGGCAACCCTTGATGGCAAGACAGCCTATAAGGATGCAGACTTCGTAGTGATTGCAGCACCAACCAACTACGACCCAGTGAAGAACTACTTCGATACAACCCATGTAGAAGAAGTCATCGACCTGGTTCTGGAGGTAAACCCAGATGCAGTGATGGTCATCAAGAGCACCATCCCTGTAGGTTACACTCGTAGCCTCTACTTGAAGTATGCCAAGAAGGGCGTGAAGAAGTTCAACCTTCTCTTCTCTCCAGAGTTCCTTCGTGAGAGCAAGGCACTCTATGATAACCTTTACCCAAGCCGTATCATCGTAGGCTATCCAAAGATTATCGAGCGCCCTGAGTTCGAAGAGGAAAATGAGGCAATCAAGTCTGTAACCAATGTCGAGATGTTGAAGGAAGCTGCCAAGACCTTTGCTGCTCTGCTTCAGGAAGGTGCCATCAAGGAGAACATCGATACCCTTTTCATGGGTATGAAGGAAGCTGAGGCTGTTAAGCTCTTCGCCAATACCTATCTGGCACTCCGAGTAAGCTACTTCAATGAGTTGGATACATACGCAGAGGTAAAGGGACTTGATACCAAGGCTATCATCGATGGCGTAGGTCTTGACCCACGAATCGGCACCCATTACAACAATCCAAGTTTCGGCTATGGTGGTTATTGCCTGCCAAAGGATACCAAGCAGCTTCTGGCAAACTATGCCGATGTTCCAGAGAACCTGATTGAGGCAATCGTAGAGAGCAATCGTACCCGTAAGGACTATATTGCTGATGCCGTACTCCAGAAGGCAGGATATTACAGCTATGCCGATGCCAACAGCTATGATGCCAGCAAGGAGCACAACTGTGTGATTGGTGTCTATCGCCTGACCATGAAGTCAAATAGCGATAACTTCCGCCAGTCAGCCATCCAAGGCATCATGAAACGTATCAAGGCAAAGGGGGCAGAGGTAGTCATCTATGAGCCAACCCTGGAAGAGGGCAGCACCTTCTTCGGCAGTAGAGTTGAGAATAACCTCGAAGCCTTTAAGGCACAAAGCCATGCCATCATCGCCAACCGCTATGATGCTTGTCTAGATGATGTAAAGGATAAGGTTTATACACGAGATATTTTTAGAAGAGATTAATATGAAAAAGACTGTAGCTGTTTTACTGACAGTATTTAATAGAAAGGATATAACACTTAAAGGCTTATCGACATTATATGCTGCGATGAAGCCCGTAGAGGATAAATATTCTTTTGATGTTTATATGACCAATGATGGTTGTACAGATGGTACACCAGAGGCAGTGAAAAATTGCTTTCCTGATGTACATATTATAAATGGTAATGGTAATCTTTATTGGAGTGGTGGAATGCGTAAGGCTTGGGATGTAGCTGCCAAAACTCATGACTATGATTATTACTTATGGTTTAATGATGATGCTGAACTTTTTGAGAATGCACTAGAACTTATATTTGAACCTATAACAGACTATGGTAATAATGTAATCGTATCTGGGGCATTTGTAGATCATGATGGTAAAGTTAGTTATGGGGGAAGGGATAAAAAAGGAAATTACCTTTTACCAAATGAAAATAATAAGCAGATTTATTTGATGAATGGAAATTTGGTCTTAATAACTCAGAAAGTATATAATTCAATAGGTAATATTTCAAAGCATTATCAGCATTCTTTTGGTGATTGGGATTATGGAATAAGGGCATTACGCAATGGATTTAGCGTTTTATTGAGTACAAAATTTGTTGGAATCACATGTAGGCATGATTTAGAGGCTCCTGCATATCTCAAGAAACAAACAATACATGAAAGAATAAAAAGTCTGTATTCTCCTTTGTTTGGTTTTAACGATATGTTTTGTTTTAATTGTCTAGATAAAGGTATAATAAAGGCTTCTATTACCTATTGTGCAATGCTAGTTTATGCAATTTGTCCTAGAATCTTTAAGTGTCTACATTAATTGTCTATGATTATTTTTCAGTTTATAACTTTACATCTTGTATTGTTGTTAGTAGCATATTATGGTGGAAAAAAAGCAACAATAGCTTCTTCTAATAAAAGTTATTGGAAAGCGTTGTTTTTAACAATTCTATTCTTTACAGTAGAAGAAGGATTTCGATGGGTCAGAGATATTGATTGGTGTAGTTATTATTGGACTTATGAAAGTCTCGGGTCGGGAAATCTTTTTAAGTTGGAACCTTTGATATATTATGTATGGAGATTATTTTATTTAATGGAAGTTCCATACCCTTATGTTATTGCAATAAGTTCATTCATACTAATATTTGCTCTGTGCTTTCTTGCAAAAGAATTTAAAGATAGTGTGTATATTTTTATCCCATTGTCGATAATTTGGTTGTCTCCCTTAGCCAGTAATTTGTTTAGATGGTATACTGCGTTTTCTTTTGATATGATAGGGCTGGTATTCCTTTTAAATAAAAAATATGTGTTATTTGGTGTTATGATGATACTGGCTTTTATGACTCATACTGCTGCGGCTGCACTTTTCTTACCTTGTTTGTTCCTATATGTTTTTTGTAAAAAGAAGGTGCTTAGACCGAAGTTGGTATGCTTGATATCCATTGGCTTAATATTATTAGGCAATATTTCAATTTTATCTAATTTTATGGGTGTTTTTAATCTTTTTTCCGGATTTGAAAGGTTTGCAGGCTACTTGGATAATGCTAACGATTGGTTTCTTTCAACAAATGTAAAACAGGGTATTGAGCGTAAGTCTCCTATAATCTACCTGTTCTCTATGCTCCCTTTTTACCTTGTTTTATTATATGGGAATAATGTAAAAGATAAAATCAGAAGGTATGATCTTTATTATAATATATTGACGGTGGGTGTACTAATTCGTTCTATTAGTTCTGGTTCAGAATTAGTAATGCGTATTGCCACATATTATGATTTTGCTTTTCTAATTATTTGCGCGGTTTATTTAGCGTCTGTTGTAAAAGTACAGAATGCAAGATGGGTAGCAATATTGTTAATGGTTTCAATAATATATAAAACATATGTTTATGTGAAACCTTATAAATACGATGCTTTGATGTATTATTATTGGGATGAGCATAAAATTTCCCCAAGTAAGGCCCTTATTTATTATATGCAACCAAATTTTAGATAAAATGAAACAGAAAATTCAATATTTAAATGATGCTAGAACTTTAGCTATTCTATGGGTAGTTTTGATTCAACATAATTTTGCACCATATGGCAGTCATTTTGGATGGGTTCCAAATGGAAGTTATGAATTATTTAGTTCTGACTTCTTATTTATTACTGGCTATTTTACATGTATCTCTATGCCTATTTGTTTTTTTATAGCTGGAGTCGTGGCTTGTTTATCTACAAATGCGGTGAATGATAGCAATGGAAAGTTTTCATTGTATCAAATGTTTAAAAAGAAGACTAAGCGATTATTGCTTCCTGCAATTATTTTTGGAATTATTTTCCAATTTTTAATTGAGCATGCAATCTCTTATAAAGCATTTATAGGTTATATGCATTTCTGGTTTGTGATTGATCTTTTTTTTATTTCGCTAATTTTTAAAATAACTAACGATAAAATAGGAGTGAAACTTCATATTTTTATTACTTTAGTTTTTGTGATCTTGTCTTCTTTAGTCAGTAATAGACTATTCAACTTTAGCAGTGGATATTTCTATTATTTTTGGGGGTGGTTAATAACGTTATATAGGGGGAAATTGAATAAATTCCAAATGCCGAATATTAGCGTTTTTTTCCTTTTTTTCTTCTCTGTTTTAGCTTTTGTTTGTTTGAGAGGTAAAAGTCGAGATATGATAGAGCCAATATTTGCAATACCTGTATTATTGGTTATACTGAAGAACGTAAAATTCTTAAACAATTCTTTTTGGTTAATGTTGTGTAAGTATAGCTATGGAATTTACATTTTTCATATGTTATATCTTTATATAATATACAATGGAATAAATAAAAGTAGAGGAAATTCTTTTTTATTAGAAAATGCTACTTGGATTAGTTCTTTTATAGCAGTCGTAACCATACCATTGTCTATTTTAACGACATATCTTGTAAATAAAATAAAACTTTTAAAAATATGAAACAAAGCGTAACAATATCGGTAATTGTTCCGACTTATCATTCTAATAAAGAGGTTCTATTAAGAACGATTGATTCTATACTGAATCAGTCGTATGTTCCTATAGAAATAATTCTTGTTGATGATAATGGCCCTGGTTCTTATCAAGACATTACAAAAGAAGTGCAAATGAATTATTCAGAGAAGCTTAAGGTGATCTATAATATTCATAATAAAGGAGCAAATTTTGCTCGTAATGTAGGTATCAAGGAGGCTATTGGAGACTATATTGCTTTTTTGGATGCTGATGATGAATGGCATGTTGATTATCTAAAAGAAGCAGCTTTTATTATACATGATTATAATGCTATGTTTTTAACAACTAATTATAGTATTATACATCAGAATGGAACTTTGCCTCCTTCTTTTTCTTCAGATTCCAAACCTTTTCATGAAAATATATTTAAAAAGGAGATTTATTCTGATTTAGTTGGACCTACCTCTACTGTTATTGTAAAAAGAAGTGTTTTAATAGAGTCTGGATTGTTTGATGAGAAACTTCCAGCACGCCAAGATTATGATATGTGGCTGAGAGTTTGTCGACATGCGGAATTGTATTTTAATAAGAATTCGAGAGTAAAAGTTTTTAGAGATGGACATGCTTCTATAAGTAGTTCTTATAAAAGAAATATCGAAGGAACTAAAATAGTTCTATCTAAAATAATGATGTATAATGATATCTCTACTTATGAGAAAAAAATGGTAGAGGCAAGTCAATATAAGCATATGGCGCTAGCTTGTATTTTATGCTCTGCATACAAAGAAAGTAGAAAGTATTCTTTAGCATCTCTTAAACTGAAACTTGATAAAAGTCTTATAGGGTGGTATCTTCTGAGTTTTATGCCGCAACTATTTACTGTTTTGCGAGAGATAAGAAAAAATATTTTATATAAGAAAGGAAACAAATGATGATATACATAAATGCCCGTTTCTTAACTCAAAAACTTACAGGAGTTCAAAGGTATGCTATTGAGTTAAGTAAAAGATTGAAGAAGATATTCCAGGATGAAGTGGAATTTGTTTGTCCACACAATATCGTTAACATAGCTGTTGCTGAAGAACTCGGGGTTAGAATTGTTGGTACGCATACAGGTCATCTATGGGAGCAGTATGATTTACCTGTTTTTCTGATAAAAAAAGGTTCGCCGCTTTTGGTAAATCTCTCTAATACAGCACCGATATTATATTTTAATAAGGTGACTTCTGTGCATGATATTACTTTTGTTCGTTATCCTAATACTTTTTCTAGATTGTTTGTTATTTTATACAGAATTCTTATTCCTTTAGTAATCAAGAGCTCTAAGCATATTTTTACTGTGAGTGAGTTTTCTGCATGTGAAATTTCAAACTTTTATCATGTAAGTAAAAATAAAATATCAGTAGTGTACAATGCTGTTTCTGAAGAATTTAAAGCAAGTGAAAATAAAGTACTACAAAACCATAAATACTTTATGGCTGTTTCTTCGATAAAAGAAAATAAAAATTTTATTTTCATTCTAGAAGCCTTCAAGCGTTTCTCTTCTACTAATGGAGATGTGGATTTGTATGTTATCGGTGACATGAAGTCTAAAAGTTTCAATACGATAGATTTTTCGGAGTATATGGAGAATAAGCAAATAAAACTGCTCGGACGTGTTAGTGATGAGGAATTAATAAAGTATTATAATGATGCTTTCGCTTTCATATTTCCATCTCTATACGAAGGTTTTGGTATTCCTCCGTTAGAGGCTCAGGCTTGTGGCTGTCCTTCGATTTGCGCAAATTCCAGCTGCTTACCTGAGGTCTTTCGCGATAGTGTACTCTATTGTGATCCTAATGACGTAAGCTCGCTTGTAAAAGTGATGAATGAAATTGTCAATGATGTTTCATTACGAGAACTATTAATTAATAAAGGATATGATAATGTTAAGAGGTATTCTTGGGAAACAAGTGCTGCCCAAATGAGTGAAGTGTTGAAGAATTTCATTTGACATCTATTTCTTGTAGTTCAAGTGCCCATGGATATTTAACTTATTGTTCAAAAAGTAATTAAATAGGCACTTTTTTCTATATTAGATTCCTATTTAATGGATGCTAATATTTGGATTGGCATAATTTTAAAGTCATTGATAAATTTACTTTATGGATACTATTGATATTTCTCAAAACATTCAGGACTTCAAGCAGGTGTTTGAAAAAGAGAGTAGAATCATTTTCTCTGCCAGGTTTGGAGATGGTAAGTCTTACTTTCTGAATGAGTTCATGAAGAGCTATGATGAAAAGAAGAATGATTACTATTTCATCACTCTCCATCCAGTAAACTACGTGGTTGAGGAGAATCGGGATGTCATTGAGTATATCAAGCGTGATATTCTGTTTCAACTCATAAAGGATAATCGTATCTATGACTTTAAAGAGGGGTATGATAAGATATTCGATGCGGTATGCAACAAAGAGTCTTTGTTAAAGTTAGGCGACTTTGTTGCTTCAATCATTCCCATAGAAGGATTGAAAGATGGGTATGAGGCTTTGAAAGGTCTTGCTTCTACCATTCATGAGAAATATAAAAGTCAAGATGTTCTTCATGTAGTAGATGACTACCTCAATGGATTTTATGGAAAGTCGGGGAGTATCAGTGAATGTGATGCTTTTACCTGTCTTATCCAAAAGTCTTTGGAGCAGATGATGGCTAAGTCTGTTTTGATTATTGAAGATTTGGATAGAATAGATCCTGCTCATCTATTCCGCATCATGAATGTCTTGTCCTCTCAGGTTGATAATCCCTATTATTCGGAGGTTTCTAATGGTAACAAGTTCGGTTTTGATAAGATAATCCTTGTAATGGATTACGAGATTGCCAAGCATCTCTTCCACCATTTCTATGGTAAGGAGGCGAACTATGAGGGGTATATGAATAAGTTTCTGAATACATTACCATTTAAGTTTTCTATAAGTCAGGAGGCAAAACGTCAGGTGTCGGATAGGCTTACGCAAATATTTAGTACTTCTGATGTTCTTAATCTGAATGGTCCTGTTGATTTAAGTAATGGTTTAAATCCTGATGAGTAAGCATCCAACCCCTATTTTGGCGGTTTGAACAATAAGTGCTACCTTTGCGCC
>ERZ779987.77-NODE-77-length-24103-cov-7.87899_pt1 | contig 24103 bp, 22 predicted proteins | sample MGYA00511025_ERZ779987 | MGnify/ENA primary metagenome ERZ779987 (study PRJEB29588, sample SAMEA2156362) | human gut metagenome | biome: human gut; feature: human-associated habitat; material: faeces | place: Denmark | collected 2008/2010 ... | reverse complement strand
GGGCGGTTTCCCTCTTCTTCCCTGAGGGGAGAAGACCGAGATGAGAGGTGGAGCCCTCTTTAAGGGTAAAGAGGGACGGGGTGATTTTCGAAAAATATCACCTAAATATTTTTTGGAAAAAATCCTTTTAGCTTTCAAAAGGACTTTCAAAGTCCTTCAATACCTGATGTTTCGTATCCTTCTCGGAAAGATTAGCGTGTTCCGTAGGAATACGCTAATCAATCCCGAGTGATTCATCCAGGAAAGAGATTCCACCATCAGCCTCTGGGTGATAGATGAACCTTATTCCACTGTCACACTCTTCGCCAGATTTCTCGGCATATCCACATCCAGTCCCTTATCCACAGCCACATAGTAAGCAAGCAGCTGCAGCGGAACCACGCTAAGCAGCGGAACCAGCGCATTCAGGGTTCTTGGAACCTCCAATACATTATCCGCTATTTCCTTCACCTGCTGGTCACCCTCAGTCACCACGGCAAGGATGCGGCCGTTTCTCGACTTCACCTCCTGCATGTTCGAGATAATCTTTTCATACAACTGATGATGCGTGGCAAGGAAAACAATTGGCATATCCTGATCTACCAGAGCGATAGGACCATGCTTCATTTCGGCAGCAGGATAACCCTCGGCATGGATATAGCTGATTTCCTTCAGCTTCAAGGCACCCTCCATCGCCACAGGATAGTTTACACCACGACCCAGATACAGGAAGTTGTGCGCATAGGTAAACATTCGGGAGATATCCTTGATTATCGGAGCCTGCTCCAATACCTTCTCCATTTTCTGCGGAATCTCAGAAAGTTCCTCTATCATCTGATAGTAGTCAGCATTGTTTAGGGTTCCCAACTCATGCCCCAAAGCCAAAGTAAGAAGCGTAAGAACCGTCACCTGACCGGTGAAAGCCTTCGTACTTGCCACACCAATCTCCGGACCCACATGGATATAGATACCCGTATCCGTTTCACGGGCGATGGAAGACCCCACGCCGTTCACGATACCGAAAATCAGCGCACCCTTCTCCTTTGCCAGCTTAATCGCTGCCAAGGTATCCGCCGTCTCACCACTCTGGCTGATTGCAATCACCACATCCTCCGGCTCAATCACAGGGTCGCCATAGCGGAACTCACTGGCATACGCCACCTCCACTCTCTTGCGGCACATCTTCTCAATCAGCTGCTTACCAATCAGTCCGGCATGCCAACTGGTACCACACGCCACGATGATGATATGCTTCGCCTGAACCAGTCGGTCACGATAATCACGAAGCGCAGAAAGAACGATGCGGTTGTTCTCAGGATGTTTCTTATCAGCAAAGAGGCGACCACTCATACAATCCTTCAGACAGTTAGGCTGGTCATAAATCTCCTTCAGCATAAAATGATCAAAACCACCCTTGCTCAACTTGCTGATGTCCAGATCCACGGTCTTGATATCATAATGACATGCCGAATGCTCCAGGTTGATGATATTCAACTCCTCACCTACCCTGATGTCAGCAATCTGACCATCCTCCAGATACACCACCTTATCCGTATGCTCCACGATAGGAGTCGCATCACTGGCGATATAGAAGTCCAGATTATCCATACCCACACCAACTACCAGCGGACTAGACTGGCGTGCTGCTACCAGATGGTTAGGGTTATTCTTCTCGACAACAGCAATGGCATACGCACCGATGGCATCGTTCAAAGCCTGGCAAACGGCAGAAACCAAGTCCTTGCCATTCTGCTGATAGTAGAAATCAATCAGCTGCACCAGCACCTCAGTATCAGTAGTACTTTTAAACTCATAGCCCTTCTCAATAAGCTGTTCCTTCAAAACCTGATAGTTTTCGATGATGCCATTATGCACCAAAGCCAAGTCACCGCTCATGCTCACATGAGGATGCGCATTGGTGGCAGAAGGCTCACCATGGGTAGCCCAGCGGGTATGGGCGATACCTACATGACCACTGCAATCCTTCTCGGCAGCCATCGCCTCCAGGTTGCTCACCTTACCCTTTGTCTTATACACATTCAGCTGGTCCTGACCATTAATCAAGGCCACACCAGCGCTGTCATATCCACGATACTCCAGTTTCTTCAAGCCATCGATAAGAACAGGATAAGCATCATTCTGTCCAATATATCCAACAATTCCACACATAGTTTACTTTCTTACTAAATTATTTTTTGATTTGTTTCTTCCAATCCAGGAATCTCATGATGAGCAGAATCTGTTCCTCCCACTTATCACTCAATCTCATCGCCTCCTCCTTGCTGTAAGCAGGATGACTTTTGGTAAAACCACTGAAAATTTCATCAATACATATATTCCCCTCCGTTTCATAAAGAGTATTGACCAAGTCGAACATTTGGGCTTCATCGCTAGGATGAAACGACTCTGGATGTTCAGACAGCCAAAGATTGAATTTACTTTTACTCTCTGAATTCATAAATTAAATATTATAAATGGATGGTAGTATCTGCTAATCAGTACCATCATCTGTGTTAATCAGTCCATTACCTTATTTAAAAAGCAAATAAGCCAACAGGATGAGCAGATCTTTTATTCAAAGCCCTGCCCATCTTATCGTATATAATTAAAAATTAAATTCTAATTCTTTTGTGTTTTCCAAATTAGTTTTTTATCTTATATATCCCAACAGATCAAGATACATCATCCTTGACTCTAAGTGTTCATCTTCAGGAATATGATTCGCCTCTTTCTCCAAACTCTCAGTAGAGTACAAGAATTTGAAGCCATTCTTTTCATAAAAATGAAGCACATTCTCCTTATTGTAAGCATCAACAACAATGAAGCGGCAACCTGTCTTATTGTCAGGATGAACAAACCACGACGCTATGTATTCAATCACTTGTAACAGGATATGGAAAGCCCCCACAACTATTTTGCAAAAGGTCCTTTTCCTCCATGTTCTTTCATATATTTACGTGAACGTTCCATAATGCGATCAATATCCTCAAAAGAAAAGACTAATTTTCTCCTTTGTGGATTGCGCTCATTCTCCTCAGCCTCACGAACAAACCGTTCTGCAGTCTCACCTGTCAAGACAGGAATACTTCTTATTTCTAATGCCATAACCTTTCATTTTAAACGTTTAATAATGTCGCAAAATTACGCTTTTTCTACGAAACCACCAAGAAAATTGAAAGAAATCTGCAAATTATCAGCAAATAACCACGAAATCAACCGTAAACTATAACTATTAACTGTAAACTATAAACTGCTATCCCCAGGCGGTCCCATCCCGCACAACCATGGCGAGGGCTTTGATGCCCCGCCAACCTTATAGCGTAGCGGTTCCGAGCACCGAGTAGGGCGGTTTCCTCCCTCTCCCCTGAGGGAGAGAGGGTCGGGGTGAGAGGTGGAGCCTTCTTTAATGGTAAAGAAGGACGGGATGATTTTAGAAAAACAGCACTGAGGTGCGGTTACATCCCTTGCCCTTTTGGAAAGAGTGAGGGCTTGGGAGTGGGTTAAGGACCCTCCCGCTGGGGTTTCTGTCCCCTACAAGGGGAACCGAAAGGCTCGTAAAGACTATTGAAGACAGGTGGAACTATTCTTTCACAATCACTTCAAATGTCTTGAAGATCAACTTTATGTCATACCAGAAGCTGGCATTCTTTACATACTCCAGATAGAGCTTGATCTTCTCCTGCATGATTACATGGATGTAATAATCCTCAGGATCAGCAGCCTTCTCCATCAACTCATTCTCGTTTCTGAACTTGATGCTGGCAGGGTCAGTGATACCCGGTCTTACATCCAGCACATGCATTTGCTCAGGAGTCCAATAGTTTACATAGTGACGAACCTCAGGTCTTGGACCCACCAGACTCATATCACCAATAAAGACATTGATCAGCTGAGGAAGCTCATCAAACTTGTACTTTCTGATGTAATAACCCGAACGGGTTACTCTTGGATCCCTACCACCGATGGTAACCAACGAACCCTTATCAGCCCCTACTCTCATCGAGCGGAACTTGAAAATGCGGAAATCCTTATTATGTCTTCCCACTCTCACCTGACGGTAGAACACCGGTCCCTTACTATCCAACTTAATCCAGATAGCCAAAACCAAGAGGAGCGGACTCAATATGATAAGTCCGCATCCAGATGCAATGATATCAAATAATCTCTTCATAGAAACTTACTTCACGCATTCCTTGAAACATTCGATTACATACTCCAAGTCCTCATCCGTCATCTTGGTGTTCAGAGGCAGCGTAATCTCATTTTCAAACATGTGGAAAGCATTTGGGAAATCCTTGATGTCGAATCCCAATTTCTTGTAAGCAGTCATCATAGGCAGCGGCTTGTAATGTACATTGGTAGCCACGCCACGCTCTGCCATCATCTCAATCACTTTGTTTGTCTCCTCACGAGTCTTACCCAGGAGGCGAACGATATAGAGATGACCAGAAGAAGTATGCTCCTCGTTATAGTGAGGCAAAACAGCCACATTCATATCCTTGAATGCCTCATTGTAACGTTCAATCATCTGACGACGACGCTCCAGCATTCCCTTATATCGGTTCATCTGAACCAGACCTATGGCAGCCACCACGTCCGTCATATTGCACTTATACCAAGTACCGATGATATCATACTCCCAGGCACCCAGCTTCGTCTTAGCCAAGGCATCCTTGTTTTGACCATGCAAGCTCAACAGTTGAGCCTTGCGATACAAGTTCTCGTTCCAGGTCTCCCCCTCAATTTCAGGTACACCACTGAAGGTATTCTCTGGATTCTTATCCAAATCCTTCACCACCTTCTCATTACCGAAAGGAAGATTCCACGACAAGGCACCACCCTCAGCTGTGGTGAAGTTCTTGACAGCATGGAAACTGAATGAAGAGAAGTCAGCGATGCTACCCACCATCTTTCCATGACGTGAAGCACCGAAGGCATGGGCTGCATCACAGCAAACAGCGATACGGCCTATCATTTTCTGAAGATCAGTCTTAGGAGTAAACATCTCCTTCTTGCTTTCCACGATAGCGAAGATGCGGTCATAATCGCAAGGGATACCACCGAGATCCACAGGAATCACCGCCTTGGTTTTTGAAGTGATAGCCTTCTCCAATGCCTCGTAATCCATTTCAAGGCAATCCTTCTGTACATCTACGAAGACGATGGTTGCCCCCACATGGTTAACAACAGCTGCACTTGCCGTATAAGTATAAGCAGGAACGATTACCTCATCCCCCTCACCTACGCCAAGCAATCTCAGCGCCATTTCTGCACAGGCTGTCTGCGAGTTCAGGCAAACCGCCTTCTCCGCGCCAACAAACTCAGCTACTTCCTTTTCCAATTTCTTTGTACGTGGACCAGTTGTAATCCAACCGCTCATAATAGCATCACGCACTTCACTAGCCTCTGCCTCCGTCATATCAGGTGGAGAAAAAGGCACATTTCTTCTTTTCAAATCTGTACTCATAATATTTGATTTTTTGAAATATACTTCTTAAAGAATCATCAAAAAGAAATATAAAACAAGAGATTAATTATTAAAAATTATTTTTCTTCACATAAAACATCTTCTTCCAGCCATTTCCTAAGACATTCATAAAAACCCAGAAAGTGGCTACAAGAGGATTCATTTCTTCTGCCTTACGGAACAACAGATAATGAGCCCATATACGCTTCCATAATGGTTTGGGAGTAATGCTAACTTTACGACGACGATACTTTGCCAGGTTTTCTTTCAGTAAATAACAATCAGCCTTTTGAACAACTTTCAGCCACATAGCCGTATCGTTATTCTTCTTGACATCATTAATCTGAATAAGACCTATTTTGCTTGCATCATACATTACTGCCAAACAACCAGGCCAACAACATGCATACATATCAAATTTACCTACTTTAGACAAACCTGAAACATAGATACCTAAGTCCTTGCCATCCTCGCTCATCTCTGTATATTCATGATAAGAGAAGGCATAACCTTTCTCCACCATAAACTTCAACTGGTGCTCTAATTTCTCCGGCATCCATAAGTCATCACTATCAAGGAATGCAATCCATCTACCTTTTGCTCTTCGAAGAGCATTATTGCGAGTGACAGCAGCTCCGCTGTTTGCGGGATTGCATTCATACTTGATGCGACTATCCATTTCCATATAAGGTCTAACAACCTCCAATGTATTATCAGTAGAACAATCATCCTGTATCAGCAATTCCCAATTCTGGTAGGTCTGAGCTTGAATACTTCTTATTGTCTCACAGATAAAAGGAGCGCACGCCCATGTTGGAGTGATAATTGATACTAATCCGTAATCATCCATAATTATTACTTCACTTTAATCCAAGATTCATCATACACATCCAATTCACAGTCTCTGTTAAGCCATGGATATGGAGCATAGACACGATTCACATACTTATTTAAAAAAGCTCCCCACCAGCTAAAGGAACTATTGGCAATTATCAGGTCCTTACAATATGTCATCAAGAACATATCCCAACAACTGCTTTTGCCTGTATTACCAGTTACATAAAACAAATCATAATTTTGCAACAAAGGGGCTAAGTTTTCACGGCACCATTCCATATCATTAGAAAAAATAAAAAAGCTATGATGCTTACCATCCGAGATAACATCTAGTATTGCTTTCTTATAATACTCAATTCCACAGATACCACGGAATTCCGCTTCATTCAAGTAGTCTCCTCTACGAACATGGATACCTACAGATTCCGCTTCTTTGATCTTCTTCATCAGATTTTTATTGTAAGAATTAGGCTCAGGATGTCCGAATATATCTTGTAGCTGTTCTTTTATCTCCAAAAAATTATGTACAGACTGCCAATAACCTTCATAATAGCAATCACCAACACGTTCTATGGCATATTTATCATAGGTATAATTCAACCTATATGGAGGAATATACTCTGTTTTGCGAATTGGCAAGAACTTCCTGCACAAACGAGACAATACATAATTAGGCATCCAATACGAAATCTTTACCAATTGACTAAAACCTGCAACAGGAAGATACGCCTTTGGAAAAACCTTATCTATCTCATATCCATTATGAAGATTTATCCCTTTATACTTTTTAAAGAAAATGGTATTGTAATGCTGTATGTCAATATATACATCCTCATGAGGATGCTTGTGCTTCAAAACCAAAGCAAATGCATATTGAAACATTTGATTACCAAGACCACCCGTAATATTAACGATTTTCATAATTTCAAATATTTATCTACTACAACTCTATTTACTCGTACAAAATTAAGTCTATCTCTTAACGTATCCCTTGTATAGTCAACATAAGGCTTTCGCATAATGCTTACAATTGTATCTGCAGCTTTAATTGGATCACGGCTAATTATTACACTATTTTGCAACCCTTTCAATTGCTTGGCTGCATCTCCAACTTCAACACTGAATACCGATTTGTTTAGTGACAATGCTTCACGGATAATATTGGGTGAACCTTCTTCATCGCTAGTGAGTAACAGAAAATCAGAAGCGTTAATATAGTAAGGTACTTCCTGAGGTTTTACTCCACACATTATAAGCAAAGAATAATTACCACCCAAACACTTCACAACCTTTTCAGCTATATCACGTCGCTTTATGCTTGTGTTACTCACATCCGAGAACAACACATATTTCTTGTTATCCTCTAATCCAAGGTACCTGATCGCTTCTTCCTTATCTATCGGTTTGAATACTTCATAATTCACACCAAGCGCTTGTACAAATCCTTTCTTTTGTAATATGTAGGACAAGCATTTGGGAACATAGTCTATCATTTCAGCAGCAACAAATCCACATGAGTCAAAAAGACGAATGCTTAGGAAAGAAGCCTTTTGATTCAGTTTTATTTTCAATCGTTCTTTCCATCCTTTTGCTGTTTTCAAAGCTTTTGCATGTATATCCGTCCCATGAAAAGTAATAACTTTCTTAACATGAAGACCAATTAAAGCAATCCATATCAGCAACGCATATACTCCGCCAAAATGTATATGAACCAAATCATATTTTTTAGCAGCACGTCGTATTGACATGAAAGATGAACAATTATTCTCAAATGGGATGAAATCAACTTTATCGATACGCTCATCTTTTTCCAAAGCATCTCGCATTCTATACATTATAGGATTCCCAACGCCATTGATATTTTGCCTTTGATTTGAAACTAAAAGTACTCTCATTATTCCAATATTTTTTGTATTGCTTTTCTAATAAATGCTATTCCTTTACACAGAGGATTCTTTTGTTGACGAAGCCATATTTTCGCATAGTCATCAAAAATTCTGTTTCCAGTTAACTTAAATAATGCCTGCATTTGTGCAATATGAAGATTATGATAAAAAGGACTAGCTATCAATCCATCAAGGCTATACATACTCCAATAGCTACACCTGAACTGGGGCAAAATTTTAACTAACGTTTTTAATGAATTATCTAAAACTTGTTTATATTTTCCATTATCATGGGTAACTAAAACATAATCATACAATCCCCACCATGAAAAAATAAAGCCATTCATTACCACATCTTTAAAAGTATATTCCATCAAAAATATGTCTTCACCAACATACTTAGTCGTTCCACCTTCTTCCAAAGGTAAGATCATAAAATCAAGTGCATCTTTTGCTGCTTTTAAAAAAACATATTTTCCAGTGTGAATGTAAGCTCTAATCAGTAGCGATGCTGCTTCTCCTTGCGCCATTGCTCCATATGGTGCATCAGGACTATAATGTGAAAAATTATTCCAACGTCCTTTAATATCCTGATGTACTACAGTCCACTCAACACACTGTAGAAATTTTTTCTCAAACTTTCTATCATTCGTTTTTAAGAACAAATCATAACAACCAAGACCATATTGAAAAATTGCTACAGGAAAATAAGTAAACTTACCATTTTCTAAATTGAGTTTTGGTAAATCATTATTTTCCAACAAATCAGGCAATTTTACAACCTTCTCCATCATATTATTATAATACCCTCGGATTTGATCTTTTGCAAAAAAATTCCCCAAATCCTGATTAACATGCCACACACTCTTACCTGTGAGCATTTTTATCCACCTTTTAATTTTAAAAAAAGTAATTGACATTGTATCAAAATATTAATCTATAATTTCTTATATAGTCTGCGGTACTAGGAGCTAAGAATAATAAAAAGTACATAACAAGTACAAAGATTCCTAATATAATTCCTATCGTTTTATATTTTTTCAAGGCAAAAGGAATCAACCATATATCAGAAATTGAAAAATACTTAACCAAACGATTTGTAGGACTAAAGCCAACACCAATAAACGATAACAATAAACCCAAACATGCCATTGAAAGAAATACTTTTTCAACAGATTTAATATTTAAAGTTTTAAATCGAATAGAAACAAGATATAATAATATACAACATAACTGAATAAAGAAAACTGTAAGATTTGAAGCATCACGATCTTCATATGAATTATACCATAAATGAGAAAATGCCCAATTAAATAATCGTGAAGCAGCAACATTTCCAAAGAAAAGAAGTATTAAGAAAATTACCCAATTTTTTTTTGAAAATCTGATATTATATACAAAATAAACTGGAATAAATATAATTGCTGTTTGATGAATCAAAAAAGCTGCAGTAATAATTACCAAGAATTTTTTTATATCTCTTTTAATTATATAAGGTATCGAAAACAAACAAATTGCCATAGCAGTATGCTGCCTTAAAACAAAGAGAGATTGATTAAATGTAGTACATAAAAATACAAATACAGAAACATAGAATATTGGAGAATACTTTTTAATCATTACTAAATAACCTCCAATTATAAGTATGCTATCAATAATTAGAAGAATTCTGAAATTCGTACTAATGAAATATAAGCACTTACAAAAAACAATCCACCCGGGTTCCATCTTTACTCCAACATATCCAATAACAATTGAATAATAAAGAGAATTTTTACCGAATTCATTAAAAGTATCATAATAACCTGGAAGATCTTCCATTGAAAACGGATCTAAAAAAGAATGGAGAACAAGCAATTGAATGAAAGCTAAAATTAAGAAAATATTTTTCCCTTGTTTTATCCTACTATTACAAAGTATAATACCCTCAACTACGATTAATACAATATTTGTTATTAGTATATTCATGCTATTTCACTAATTTATTATATTTAGAAGCTACCTTATTATGAATAATTTGACTTAACCTTTTTGGTAAAAACAAAAATACACAATAACGTCCAATAGCAATATAATTGTATTTAACTACATTAATAAAATTCAATTTTCCTACTATTTTTTTCAAAAGACACAATTTTTCCCAATGACTAATGTTTGCAGCTGCAACACTGTCAAAATACATATTTCCTAAAGAATAAAAAATCGTACTCTTCATCTGTTTTTTGCAATAATAGAATTTATCTATAATCAAAAATGAGTTTATAATAAGTTTTATAGGATCCCAATCTCCAGGCTCTTTAGAAACTATTAAATTTTCTGTTGTAAAAAAGCATGTAGATTTTTCAACAAGTTCCATATGCTTTAATACCAAATAAAATTGCCCCATTTGTGTAGACAAAAATATATAATACCAAATTAAAGATCTTGAAATTTCATTCATGTTAAACAAGCAAGCCGATTGAAAAAAAGCCTTTCCATAAGCACCTCTTATTTTAAAATAGGCAAGAAATTGATTGAATGACTCAACAAGTTCTGTTCTTTTATTAGCCGTATTAATATAACAACAATCTGGATGTTCAGTAATCAAATTCAAAATAACTTCTATTGCATCTGGGCGTATTCTGTCATCATCACCAAGAAGCCAAACCCAACCAGTATCAACCATTTCTAAACAGTGTGCATTATTTGCATCCGCTCCGATATTAGTTTTATGCCTTATAACTGTAAAATGTGCCAATTCTTCTTTGGTAAAATATGACTCTGTAGGAACATCTGAGTGATTGTCCATTACAAGTAATCTAACACCTTCAGTAAATTGTGCTAACACATCTCTTACCTGTTTCTGAATATGACTTGGTCTGTTATATGTAGGAATACAAACTGTCAACAAATATTTTTTATTTTCCATTATGCCATACATTTTTTTTTCTATTAAATATTAACTTTGCCCATATTACTTGAAATACAATAATAAAACAATAACCAACAACAATACCATAGAGACCATAATATCTACCAAAAACTAAGGTTGATACCATACATAATAAACCTTCTACCACTGATAAAGCAAGAAAGGGTTCCTTTTTATGACATCTTAAATATGTAGCCCATGAATATATCAACTGGTTCATACAAACTGCAATTGACATTAATATAAATGCTGGTATTTGAATAAATCTTTCAGATAATAATCTTCCAGAAATGCTAATATCAAAGAACTTAAGTAAAACTACAAATATGATGGCGAGAAAATTCATCACAAAACTTATACCAATCATCTGTTTTGTAGTCTTATTGAATATTGTATCTAACTCTTCATATTTTTTCAATTCAATCAACCCAGAATACAAAGGAATTTTAGTATTCTGCCAGCTGAGAGCTAATGCTTGAATTCCATTAAGTACCGAGATAGTCATACCCATTTGACCTGCAACAGTAGGTCCTTCTGTTGCAAAGAGAACTGGATTAAACAATTGAAATATAAAATATCCACTTATCCAACTTAATGCAATTTTCCATTGATATGGAAAAATCTCTACCATATAACTTATTCTAGCTGTTATTTGGCTCTTCCATATGTGTATAAGAATTCGCATAAGAGAAGTTCTAATTACATAAAAGAACCACACTAGAACACCGACAAATGAACTTATACCCAACACATATAATTTCAACCCACATAAAAGGCACAACCACATAGATAAAGGAACTAAAAGCTGTTGAAAGAACAAAACCTTATTCATTTCCTTGACCATGCCAAGCCCAGTTATAATAGAGGTAAATGGAGCCTGAAAAAGTTTAAGAGAAGTAGCAAAACTAAGAAAAAACCATGGAATTTTCCAATCCACGTTTTCTACTGATGTATTAAACTTCTTGAAGAAGACGACACCTATGATATTAACAACTATAAAGAAAAGAATTGTTATTACTGTATACCATTTTATACAAAAATGCATCAAATAACTTAATCGAGAGAGATGACAATCATCTCCCTCGTAACAATAATTCTCATTAAGCTTTAAATGTACAACTTCATGTGCAACATATTGAGTCATTATTCCCGTGAAACCAAGTTCAAAGAAAACTTGAATACCAACTACACTTGCAAAAGTATAATAATAACCTTGTTCATCAGGAGACAACAAAGTCGCAATAAAAAAAATAGTAAGGAGATTGGCTACGGCTTGAATTATTCGAGCCGCTGATGAATATGCAATAGCCCCATCCATACCAATATACCTCAAGAAGACTCTAAACATTATACGAACTCATTATTTTATTAAACTCTTCCTCATCTAACATTGGCATTGGCTTTGAAATTGGTTTATCATACTCTAGTTTTGGACATACTGATGTAAAACCAGTAATGATACATTCCACAACACATGTTCTAGTTTCTGCTATTTGCTTTAGCAAAGATTCATTAACAAGATCTGCCTCTGTTAATTTAAAATACTGTACTCCATAAGCTTTTGCAAAGTCCTCATAGCACGGATTCTGGTAGCCACATGTAGGATGAGTTCCATAAAATCTACTATCAAAATAGAGTCTCTGGAATTGATTAATCATACCTAAACAATCATTATTCATAATAATAATCTTTATCGGAAGCTTATGCTGTGCTATCACCCCAACTGCCTGTGATGACATATGAAAGGCCCCATCACCACAAATTGCATAAACTGTTTTTTGAGGTGCAGCATAAGAAATACCTATAGCTGCAGGCATAGAAAATCCCATAGGAGCTAATCCCCCACTTGTAATATACTTCATTCCTTTCTTTAGTTTTGCCGTCTGCGCAGTCCACATTTGATTCTGCCCAATATCAGAAACAAGAATATCATTTTCCTGTGTTATTTTATTCAAAGCTTGAATAAAACGATATGGGGACTTATTATCCACCAATCGTTCGATTTCTTGATCCTGATTATATTTGCCACGAATTACAGCCAAGAATTTATGCCACTGTTCTAAGTTGGCACAAGAAACAGGTTCCTTCAAAATGGTATATAGAAAATCGCGTACGTAACAATTAACTTTAACACGATTTCCTAAGCGATGACAATTAAGTTCATTGATATCATCATTAACATGTACTATATGAGCATTAGGAAGGAAAGCATCAAGTCTAGCTCCTGTTTGTCGAGTATCCAAACGTGAACCTAAGACTATTAGCAAATCTGCTTTTGAAATAGACATATTCGCACATCTATTACCATAACTTCCAACCATACCCATATAATATCTGTATGACTCATTCAATGAACCTCGTCCTCGAAGTGAAGTTACAACACCAAAAGGATAACGCTCTAAGAAATCTTCAATAAGTTCAGAAGCTCCATTTTGCAATGCTCCTGCACCAAGAAGTAACATTGGTCTTTTGGCTTTTGACAAAAGAGTTTTGACTTCAGTTAAGTCAGGGCACACCAAAGAACCTTCTTCTGCAACAAAATGCTTGCACTTTTCCGGATTAATTTGTGCTCGCTGGACATTAAGAGGTATATCTAACAAAACCGGCCCTTTTCTTCCACTTAATGCTATTGAAATAGCTTTTTCAAGCTCATAAGGTATATTCTCTTCCTTATCAACCATAGTAGAATACTTTGTTATAGGCTTAACTAATTCTGCAACTTCCATTTCTTGAAATCCCTGTTGCCTGATAGGTTTATCATACTTATACTCATAGGTATTTACTTGACCAGAAATATAAAGAACAGGAATAGAATCGAAATATGCATCAGCAATACCAGTCATCATATTAGTTACCCCAGGACCACTAGAAGATATTGCACATCCGATATTGCCTGTTTCAAGACTGTAACCTTCAGCAGCAATAGAGGCTGTTTGTTCATGATAACACTGTATATATTCTAGCATTGAATGTTGACCAATAGAATCTATAATATGTGTCACCATTCCACCTTGATAGCCAAAAACAACTTTAATGCCCCTATCATATAGATAGTTTGCAATATAATCAGAAACTTTCATTATCTTTTAAATATTTAATTAAGAATTTAAGACCCTGTTCTAATGAAACATTCTCAAACTCACCAAATGTATGTTTAAATTTTGCAGCATTTCCACAAATCATCATAGACTGTCCAAGCCGATAAGGAATTGCACCATAATTAAATTTGATGCTGGAATTAGTCAATTTCTTTATCATATTGAACAGTTCTTTTAGAGAAATAGGATTTGAAGATGAGATATTATAAATACCAGATACTCCTTTGACACCAAACATACTAACTACAGCCTTACCAAAATCTTCTGCATAAAGATAAGCATACTTTTGTTCACCTTTAGTAGTATCCATTTCCTTTTCACCGTTTAAACATCGGTTCATTACTGCAGGGATTATCCAATTGGAAGCCTGCTTCGTACCATACATATTGAATATACGAAGCCAATGCATTTCAATTTGATTATTCCTGCAATATTCAGTAAGCAGTTTACAGTATTCAATCTTTTTTTTACCATACTGAGTTATCGGATTCAAAATATGCGTCTCTTCAACAATCTCATCTATAGGTCCATATTCATCCTGACTACCCATTGAAATAATCTGTTTGTATGGGTACAAACGAGTAATAAACATAGAGAATTCTACATTTTTTATTTGGAGTTGCTCGTCATTTCTATCTGCAGCATTTACACCACCCCATGCACCATGTACTAAAATTTCAGGAGCAAACCTAGCTACAATTTCTTTGTAATCTTTATCTTCGAAATCAAACCAAGTTATTCTTTTATTTTCTACGTCATTAAAAGGATTTTTAGACGTTTTCCTTTTTAAACAAAGTACATCATGACCTTGAGCAAGTGCTTGTTTTACCACATGATAACCAAGAAAGCCCGTGGCTCCTGTAATTAATATTCTCATCGTTCTATAAATTTACCAATTTCTTCCAGACAGAGGTCATAAACATTTTCCGTTTTATAACGCTTATACCAATCAGAGGTAAGCATGGCACACTGCTTGGCATTCAGTCTTGGTTTCCATCCCAAGCGTTTTTTTGCCTTATTGATATTGAGCATCAAAAGATTTGCCTCATGGAGAGCATTTGGATCAGAAATATCCTTCAACTCACCAAAGCCGAAATTCTCAACAATGGCAGAGGCCACTTCCCAGACAGTTAATACACTGTCTGCTTCCGGGCCAAAGTTCCATCCTTCACAATAACCTGTAGGATCATTCCACATTTTCTGAGCCAAGAGCATATATCCAGACAATGGTTCCAACACATGCTCCCATGGTCGAACTGCCTTTGGAGAACGGATTTCTATCACCTTGGTTGTTTCCAAAGCTCGGATACAGTCTGGTATAATGCGATCCTTAGCCCAGTCTCCACCACCGATTACGTTACCAGCTCTTACAGATGCAAGACTCACGGTATGTTTCTTTCCATAGTCAGCAGGATTGAAGAAAGAACGTCTCCATGACTGAATAGCCACCTCACAAGCACCCTTAGAAGAACTGTATGGATCATAACCACCAAATGGGTCAGTCTCTACATATCCTTCCAACTGCTCATTGTTGTCATAGCACTTATCGGTAGTAATCATTACCCCCACCTTGACACTCTTAGTAGCACGGATAGCTTCCATTATATGAATAGTTCCCATGACGTTCACATCGTATGTCTCTACAGGAATCTCATAAGAGAGACGAACCAAAGGCTGTGCTGCTAAATGAAAAACTATCTCAGGCTGATACTCGGCAAAGATTTGCTTCATCTTCTCTCCATCACGAATATCCGCTCTTATATCTGCCTTTATCTTCTTACCGATACCAGACAAGACGAAGTTGTCCTTATCGGAATATGGGTCAAGACCTACTCCTACTACCTCGGCACCCAACTCATGGAGCCAGATAGAAAGCCAGCTTCCTTTGAAACCAGTATGACCAGTTACAAGTACTCGCTTTCCTTTATAGAAATTATTAAATAAATCCAAAGCCATAATTATATCTCTTTAGGTATCTCACGCTCCCATTTTTTCCAAGGAGCAGTATTCGTTGCAAGTAATTTTTCCAGCATAGCCTTCTCACGTATATTGTCCATACACTGCCAGAATCCTTCATGGACATATGACATCAACTGGCCTTCTTTTACCAATTGTTCCAATGGCGCTTTTTCAAATACGCAGTCATCACCTGTTAGATAATCGAATATTTCTGGCTGCAAAACCATATACCCAGCATTGATAGGTGCACCATCGGTGATATTCTTCTCTCGGAAGGACTTGACAGCATTATCACCACCAATATTGAGTACACCTTTCTCTTGCTTCATTTTGACAGCGGTCAATGTGGCAAGTTTGCCATGTGATTGATGGAACTTCAAGAGTTTGTCTATATCTACATCACAAACACCATCACCGTATGTCATGAAGAAAGGTTCGTTACCCACATATTTCTGCACACGCTTGATACGACCACCAGTCATGGTGTTGTAGCCAGTATCGACTACCGTCACCTTCCAAGGCTCCAGTTGGCTCTGGTGAATAGTAACCTCATTAGTCCCATTCCGCCAATCGAAACTCACATCGCTGTTATGAAGGAAGTAATTGGAGAACCATTCCTTGATGTATTCTTGTTTATAACCTGCACAGATGATAAACTCATTGTGCCCATAATATGAATATTCCTTCATAATGTGCCAAAGGATTGGCATTCCGCCAATCTCAATCATTGGCTTAGGCTTAAACTGGCTTTCTTCGCTAATACGGGTGCCAAAGCCTCCTGCTAAAAGTACTACTTTCATAAACTATAATTTGTAATTAACGAACTAGTATTTGAAGAATTCAAAAATAATTAATCTCTTCTAAATATATCTCGTGTATATACCTTATCCTTTACATCATCCAGACAAGCGTCGTAGCGATTGGCGATGATGGCATGGCTCTGTGCCTTGAAGGCTTCGAGGTTGTTTTCTACTCGGCTACCGAAGAAGGTGCTGCCCTCTTCCAGGGTTGGCTCATAGATGACTACCTCAGCACCCTTTGCTTTTATACGCTTCATAATGCCCTGGATGGCTGACTGGCGGAAGTTATCGCTGTTTGACTTCATGGTCAAGCGATAGGCACCAATCACGCAGTTGTGCTCCTTGCTGGCATCATAGCTATTATCATCAGCATAGCTATAGTAGCCAGCTTTCTGGAGAACAGCATCAGCAATATAGTCCTTACGGGTACGGTTGCTCTCTACGATTGCCTCTATCAAGTTCTCTGGAACATCAGCATAGTTTGCCAGAAGCTGCTTGGTATCCTTTGGCAGGCAATAACCACCATAGCCAAAGCTTGGGTTGTTGTAATGGGTACCGATTCGTGGGTCAAGACCTACGCCATCGATGATAGCCTTGGTATCGAGTCCCTTTACTTCTGCGTATGTATCCAACTCATTGAAGTAGCTTACTCGGAGAGCCAGATAGGTATTGGCGAAAAGCTTAACTGCCTCGGCTTCCTTCATGCCCATGAAGAGAGTATCAATGTTCTCCTTGATGGCACCTTCCTGGAGCAAAGCGGCAAATGTCTTGGCAGCTTCCTTCAACATCTCGACATTGGTTACTGACTTGATAGCCTCGTTCTCCTCTGCAAACTCTGGGCGCTCGATAATCTTTGGATAGCCTACGATAATACGGCTTGGGTAAAGGTTATCATAGAGTGCCTTGCTCTCACGAAGGAACTCTGGAGAGAAGAGAAGGTTGAACTTCTTCACGCCCTTCTTGGCATACTTCAAGTAGAGGCTACGAGTGTAACCTACAGGGATGGTGCTCTTGATGACCATCACTGCATCTGGGTTTACCTCCAGAACCAGGTCGATGACTTCTTCTACATGGGTTGTATCGAAGTAGTTCTTCACTGGGTCGTAGTTGGTTGGTGCTGCAATCACTACGAAGTCTGCATCCTTATAGGCTGTCTTGCCATCAAGGGTTGCCACGAGGTTCAATGGCTTTTCTGCCAAATACTTTTCGATGTAATCGTCCTGGATAGGAGAAATCTTATTGTTGAGTTTCTCCACCTTCTCTGGGATTACATCTACTGCTGTTACATGATGGTGCTGAGACAACAGGGTTGCTATGCTCAGACCGACGTAGCCGGTACCGGCTACTGCTACTTTTATATTCTTAAAATCATTCATCATGATATTGTGTTTTTATATTTTTTAGTTCTTAAAATTCAAGAAGATTTTTCGAAGCTTGCCTTGTAACCACCTTCCATCGGGCAGGGATCGTTGGGATAGAACTTGTGATACTCCTCTTCCATGTTGTCCAGATAGTCCATTATCTGCATCACCTGGTCTTGGCCAGCCACCTTGAGGGTACGTACCACATTAATACTGCCGCCGAGGAGGTGAACAGCGGGGTGAACACTTGCCCCAAGCATTCACCTTTTCGGCTCCGGGGTGAACCCTAGTAAAAAGAACTTTGTATATACAGCGCATGCTAGAAATATAAGAGTCTATATTATAATGGGTTATATAGTGTTTTTAACACATTATTAACGCTAAAGGTTGGCATCTGGGTTCACCCTTCACCGACTTCATCACCAAGTGTTCACCCTAACTCTTTCGTAGAGAACGACTATCTTCTGCAGGATACAGCCCCGGCCTGCACTTCTAGGGGTGGGTAGGGTAAGTAAGGCGTAAACAAGATAGTTACGATGGCTAAGTATTATGGTTACGACCGCTAAGTATCATGGTTACGATAGCTAAATATCATACTTATGGAGCATAACCCTATCAGTGATAATCGGTGAGTATCGTTGAGCAACGGTGAGGAACGGTGAGTTGGGAATGAGAAATGTTGTATCTTTGCATTGTGATTCAGAAAGAGTCTCCCACACGGATTCCACGGATCTCACGGATTCTCTTCGTTGCAAGCAACGGGGATTCTCATTTGGTCTCTCAATGGAAGAACTCCGAAGGAGTCAAAATCCATGAGATCTGTGAGATTATTTCTTCTTTCTGTTCTTCGCCACCTTCTGGGTGATAATTCTGCCAGGATGTTCTGTGTCCCATACCGCTGCACCTCCATGCTTGAAATAATCCCAGAGGATGATGAGGAGGGCTATGACGGAGAGAACACCAAAAAGTATTAATAAAAGTAATAACATCTTTTTTAATGTATAATTGTTAATGTATAATGTTTAATTGTGATCAAGCTCGCTGTACTTTGAGTGCTGACTCTTGTACTCTGGTACGATCTCCTTCATCTTCTTCACGATTGCCATATCATCGTAGGTGAAGGAGAGCTGATAGAGGTCTTCCTCGTTCTTGCGAGCCAACTCGTATGGATACTCACGAACCTTGGCTACCATAATCTTTGGATGATGGGTTGGAATCGTAGCTTCCTTATCGTTCAGAACTTCCTCGAAGAGTTTCTCTCCATCACGGAGTCCAACGTACTTGATGTCGATGCCATCTACTCCCGAAAGGGCTATCATACGCTTTGCCAAATCGGCGATGCGGACTGGCTTACCCATATCGAAGACGAAGATCTCGCCTCCCTTACCCATGGTTCCTGCCTCCAATACCAACTTGCAGGCTTCTGGAATGAGCATGAAGAAACGGATGATGTCAGGATGGGTGACAGTGATAGGACCGCCCATCGCTATCTGCTTCTTGAAGATTGGAATAACGGAACCGTTACTTCCCAAGACATTGCCGAATCGTGTAGTAACAAACTGGGTGACGCCCTTTACCTCGCCATCCACAATCGCCTTATTTAATGCCTGGCAGTAAATCTCGCAGATTCGCTTGCTGCAGCCCATCACGTTGGTTGGATTCACAGCCTTATCGGTAGAGATCATCACAAACTTCCTGGTGCCGTACTTCACAGCCATATCGGCTATTACGCGCGTACCATATATATTATTCTGTACTGCCTCGGCTGGATTGTCCTCCATCATCGGTACATGCTTATAGGCTGCGGCATGGAAGACATAATCGGGATGATACTCAGAGAAGATGCGCTCCATACGGGTGGCATTGGTAATGCTGGTTACGATGGTTTCGCAAGGGATATCGGCATAGTTCTTGTTCATGAATAGGCGGACATCGTGCATTGGGGTCTCAGCTTCATCAACGAGAATCAGGCGTTGAGGATTATAGATGGCAATCTGCTTCACCATCTCGGAACCGATACTTCCGGCTGCTCCCGTAATCAGAATGGTGCGACCGCTGAGGAGTTTTCCTATCGCATTCATATCCACTTCGATTTTGTCTCGTGGAAGAAGGTCTTCGATATCTACCTCGCGCATCATCTGATGACGGAGGTTTGACTTGCCGTCCCAGCTCTGTGCTTTTGGCATCATCATAATCTTGATGCCTTCTGCAGTGAGCTTGTCGATCATCTCCTGCTTCTCCAGGAACTTCTCTGTGACCAGAGGGCTTACGAAGAGGGTCTTGACATTCATCTTGCGCATGACGCCTATCAAAGTCTCATCATAGGGATAGACTTCGCAACCCAGCAGGAATCTGCCTACCATAGCGGTCTCTTCTGAAGTGAATCCTTTGACGATATACAGGGAAGGATGGTCGTTGCGCATGGACTTTGCCAGGGAGATACCACCTTCTCTTACTCCAAGGATGAAGACCGGCGTCTTGCTTTCGGCAGAGAAACTGGAATCGTACATATACTTCACGAGGATTCGCATTGTCCACATCTCTATCATGGATATGAAGAGCATAACGACAATGGATTCTGTGGTAATCTCGCAAAGGATATTTTCTGGCATCACCTGGAGAAGTACGCAATTCAAGATGAAACCGACAACGAGGGCACCGGATATGCGGAGCAGGTCAACGAATGACGAGAATCTCATGATGCCGGAATAGGTATGGAACATACGCATGCCTACCACGAAGAGTGGCAGGGAGCAGACAAACATGAGGAGGTAGTTCCAGAAGTTGCGTGCCAACACATCTCCACCCTCTGCGATATAGGTTGCTATCATACCCGCTATGACGATAGCAATGCTATCGAGGGCGAGAATGCACCAATATGGCAGGGTTGCCTTTGAAAAATACCAATTCGTCAATTTATTCGCAAAGAGGGATACTTTGAGTTTATATAGTATCCCAGAGTATGGCGTCTGAGAAGAGCCATTCTGATTGTGTCTATCTCTCATAAATCTATTAAATATTAATCTCTACTGAAAATGTCACGTATAAATGGCTTTTCTGCCAAATACTTTCCAATGTAATCACTCTGGATTGGAGAATTCTTATTGTTGATTTTCTTCACTTTCTCAGGAATTACATCTACTGCTTACATGATGGTGCTGAGACAACAGGGTTGCTATGCTCAGACCTACGTAGCCGGTACCGGCTACTGCTATTTTTATATCTTTAAAATCATTCATCATGATATTGTGTTTTGTTCTTTTTTGTTATAAATCATCCCAGCCTTCTTTAGCATTAAAGAAGGAGTTTTTCTACCTCTCCGTCTCTCCTGCAAGGAGAGCTCCACCTTTCTCACCAAGCCTCTCTTTCCTCAGGAACGAGAGGATGTAACCGCCCTCCGGTGCTCAGAACCGCTACGCTATAAGGTTGGCGGACCAATCAAAGGTCTCGCCATATTGTGCGGGATGGGACCGCCTTGATGCAATGCTTCCTATACCTAATCTTAAGCCTCATTTACATGAATCAGCGAAAAGCAAAGACAAGTTATAAATATGATATTATCTCCTCATTAACTTTGCTGCAAATTCAAAGAAATCAGCAACGTTGTTGAAATCATCAAACTGTTGGCAATAAATACTTGCATAAGGTTCAGGAAACCTTTGTCGTATATCAGCCTTTATCATATTTGCCAAAACCTCCTTTGTGTAAGCTTTCAGCAATTCGTTGTATTGTTGTTCGCTCATTATATTCTCTGTTATTTCAACATCCTTGCCACATACATCGCCTCATAAACAACGATACATCCAATCAAGAACAGCATCCAAATACAGAAGCAACGTATTCTTCACTATTCACTTGTTGTTATCTAATGTTTGAGACATATTCTTTAAAAATACAAATCCTCTTCGTGCGTATAATAAACATCATTGCTAAACACTGAAATTGGATTTACTGGTATCGCGTCCAATAACTCTTGCTTAGTAATAGGTAAACCATTCCAAAATGACTCCGTGAACTCATCTTGCGAATCGATGTAGCGTCTGACATCCTCATTTTTCTTTTTTGACAAAACATGTATGTAATGAATAATGAAGTATGATAAATCATCAGCTCTTCGATTGTTGAGTTTGTCAAATGATTCAAAAATTCTTTTCACTACTTTATAAAAAGGAGTTTCTGGGATCAGAATACAAACTTTAGACGAAAGGATGGCAAAGTCATCCTTGTTTTTGGAATAATCAAAACTGTCCTTGCTTAATGGGATAAATATTTTATTCTCTGCAACTCGTCTTGAAGCACGTCTCGACACATTTATTATCATCCAATTTGACTTACCAACCTTTTCTTTACGCTTCCAACAGATACATAGCTTACGGTGGATTCTATCTCCATTCAAAGAAGAAATTTCAAAATCAGAATAGAAAAGATTGTCCACATAGCTTGTTGTATATTGATTAGGAAAGACACACTCTACAGCATCATCTGCACAGAAATTCTCAGTACACTCTCCTAAAATTTTCATAGCTGTATGCGAAGAGTCTTTAACCTCTCTCATTATGTCTGTAGCTGCATTATATGCTCTGTTTTCTATCGTCCATACTTTATTAGGAAAATCTTTCAAACTTAAAAGTTTGCGAGCAGTTTGGTCCTCTATTGTCAAAAAGGAGATTTCCTTGACACACTCATCAAAAATTTCTTGTGACAAGATACAATTACGCCCAAAGTTATCTTCTGCCATTTTGTTGAGGACATAACTAATTTCTGCCGAAGCCCAAGTCAAGGAATAAGAAGCCGTCAAATCCCGAGTTTGATCATCAACGATTTTCAGAAAAGAGCGATAGACGGCACGAAGCATGTTATCATACTTGACACCTCTCTCTATATTGGTACGAGCAACATTGGTATATGGAGCATTTTCACCTACACAATTAGCAATAGACACATAGGCAAAAGTTTTAAAACCTGGTGTATATGAAGTTACCCTAATTCCTTCAATACATGTTCCAACAAGTGGAGTATCACGAGAAAATTCAAAATCATGATTATCACATAATCTCCATATTTTTGATAAAGGATCTTTTCTCAACAAAGAAGTCACTTCAACACCATTTTCCTTCACAACTTCAACCTTATAGTTAGGATCAGACTCCATGATACCTTGAGAAGCTAATTGGGCATAAATGTAATCTTTGGCTGAATCAAATCCTACTTTATCCTCTACACCGTCAACAGTGTAAGTAACTTGTACAGATGGGAGAACTATCCACTTTTTTACTAATGTCTTGAAATCTTTAGCTTCAATCGTCGGTCGAAGACGAAGGATAAATGTCGAACCATGCTTTTCGTCCAATATTTCATGGTCTGTTTTCTCATCACGCATGATAAAGTTGCCATGAAGGTCTTTTATCTGCAGTAACCGTGTAACCCCTCCAGCTTCTTTTGTATAAATATCAACATCATCACATACCATAAAACATGTAAGCAATCCTATTCCGAAATGGCTTATTGAGTGGAACGTTGGATGCTCATTGATAAAGTCAGGATCTTGATAGCGAGAACACCCTACACGCAATAAATGCTTGAATATAGTATCTCGGCTCATACCAGTACCATTGTCCTGAACCTTTAATTCATGCTTTGCCTTATCATAACTAATTTTTATCTTAGGCTCATAATGTGCTGTAGACTTCAATGTAGAATTAAACAAACGGCAAGCATCTATGCTATTCTGCACTAATTCACGCAAAACAACCGTAGTATCATTGTAGAGCGTATGTCCCATCAATAAATCAAGAATTTTCTTTT
>ERZ779987.75-NODE-75-length-24645-cov-5.83928_pt1 | contig 24645 bp, 20 predicted proteins | sample MGYA00511025_ERZ779987 | MGnify/ENA primary metagenome ERZ779987 (study PRJEB29588, sample SAMEA2156362) | human gut metagenome | biome: human gut; feature: human-associated habitat; material: faeces | place: Denmark | collected 2008/2010 ... | reverse complement strand
TTGCCCTGGGCTAGGGGCTTCTGCCCTTTCAGGGCGAGCTGCTGCAAGATAGCCTTGAGCTAGATATATTATTTCATTTCGCCCTTGCTCTTGGCAACGCGGCGTTTCTTATCCCATTCCGGATCGTGACGCATCTGAAGTTCTTTCACAACATCTTCTATTCTCAAGCCCTTGCTTGTGAGCAGTACGATGAGGTGATAGAGAAGGTCTGACTCTCGTAAATGAGTTTCTCGTTGTTGCCGTTTGTGGCTTCGATAATGGTTTCAACAGCTTCTTCTCCAACCTTTTGTGCCATTTTGTTAACGCCTTTCTTGAAGAGGCTGGTAGTGTAGCTTCCCTCTGGCATTTCTTCGTGGCGCTTGTTGATGAAGTCCTGAAGCTCTGAGAGGAAGAGGATTGGGTTGAGTGTATTTTCTTCTGCCCAGCAGGTGTCTGTACCTTTGTGGCAGGTTGGACCATCTGGGTGAACCTTAACCAGCAAGGTGTCGTTATCGCAGTCGTTCTGAATGCTAACGAGATTCAGGAAGTTGCCTGATGTTTCACCTTTTGTCCAGAGGCAGTTGCGTGAACGGCTCCAGAATGTCACCTTTTTGGTTGCTATTGTCTTATCGTATGCTTCCTGATTCATGAAGCCAAGCATCAAGACGTTCTTTGTAACTGCGTCTTGGATGATGGCAGGAACCAGTCCGCCTAATTTTTCGAAATCTATTTCCATTTTATCTTGTTTTTATTTTCTTACATTATTATATTCCCCGTGTTCTATATTCTCACGTTGATTCCTTCTTCTCTCAGGTATTTCTTGAGGTCAGGAATGGCAATCTCGCCAAAGTGGAACACGCTGGCTGCTAGGGCAGCATCTGCCTTGCCTTGGGTGAACGCATCGCGGAAATGCTCCATCTTTCCAGCACCTCCTGAGGCGATGATAGGAATGCTTACTTCTTCAGCAAGACGGGCGAGGGCCTCGTTTGCGAATCCCTGTTTTACACCGTCATGATCCATACTGGTAAAGAGAATTTCACCGGCACCCCGGTCGGCCACTTCCTTAGCCCAGTCAAACAGTCCTAGTTCCACCCGTTCTCTTCCGCCTTTTACATAACAGTGCCAGCCGTCAGAATCGAGACGTGCATCAATGGCGCATACGCAAACCTGTGAGCCATAATGGTTGGCAATTTCATCGATGAGCTCCGGATGTCGGATGGCAGCGCTGTTGATGCTAACCTTGTCGGCTCCTGCGTTGAGCAGGCGGTCAACATCTTTGAGTTCATTGATTCCACCTCCCACAGTAAATGGGATATTGATTTCGGCAGCCACGCGGGTTACCATATCCGTAAAGGTTTTGCGCTCTTCGAAACTCGCTGTAATATCGAGGAATACGAGCTCATCGGCTCCAGCATCGCTATAAGCTTTTCCCAGTTCTACCGGGTCACCAGCGCTGCGAAGGTTTACGAAATTGGTTCCCTTTACCGTCTCGCCGTTCTTTACATCAAGACAAGGAACGATTCGTTTAGCTAATCCTTTGCTTTTACTTTGAATTTTCACCATTGTATTTTAATTCTTATCGATTGAAGCTTTTAACAAGTTTCTTAACATCGATTTTCCCTTCGTAGAAAGCTTTTCCAAATACTACGGCAGGAATTCCTGCAGTTTCCAATGCTTCGATGTCTTCGTTGCAACTTACTCCGCCTGAGGCGATAAGATGCAGTTGAGGATAGGCAGCCATTACTTCTTTGTAGAGTTCTATGGCAGGTCCCTGCAGCGTTCCGTCTTTGCTGATTTCTGTGCAGAGAACATAGCGTACTCCTTTATCGATGTACTTTTTCAGGAAAGGAAGGAGATCTTCAGAAGAATCTTCTTTCCATCCGTTGATAGAAATCTTTCCGTTTCTTACGTCGGCTCCCAGAATCAGGCGGTCGGCTCCATACTTGTCTAGCCATTGCATGAAGAGTTCAGGATTGGTGACGGCAATGCTGCCCACTGTAACCATGCTTGCTCCTGCAGCAAAAGCTTTCTCAATATCTTCTTCGGTCTTGATTCCGCCACCGAAATCAACCACGAGAGAGGTTTCTGTGGTAATGGCCTTCAACACCGCATCATTTACGATGTGCTTTGACTTGGCTCCATCGAGGTCTACTACATGAAGGCGTTTGAAGCCCATCTGCTCAAACTGTTTTGCAATCTCGGCAGGATTGTCATTGTAAACCTTCTTCTGGTCGTAATCGCCTTTGGTAAGACGAACACACTGGCCATTTATCAAGTCGATAGCTGGAATTAATTCTATCATATTTGTATTTTCTCTTTTATTTTATCTCTAAAAAATTCTTTAAAATCCGTTCTCCCACCTTTCCGCTCTTTTCCGGATGGAACTGGCAGGTATAGAAATTATCTTTGTGGAGCGATGCGCTATAAGGAAGAATGTATTCTGCCTTGGCAATGGTCTCCTCGCAGAGTGGCACATAATAACTATGTACGAAATAGGAGTAGGGATGAAGCAGTGCATCAGCGGTAGACTTGTCTGAGTCAGAATCCATTCTGTTTCCGAACCCCTTATAAAGGTCAGTCTTCAAATCATAGATTTCATTCCAGCCCATAGCAGGCACCTTGTCTTCGTGTTTCTGAGGCAGGAATCGCTTTACATCTACATCAAAGATTCCGATGCAATCTACGTCACCTTCTTCCGAATGGCGGCACAAGAGTTGCTGTCCTACACAAATGCCCAGGACGGGTTGCTTCAAGTTCTTGATTACTTGATCAAGCTGATGAGCCTTCAGATATTCCATTGCTTCTCTTGCCTGGCCTTGTCCTGGGAAGAGAACGCGGTCAGCCTTCTGGAGCATTTCTGCATCATCTGTAAGTACAGGTTCGATGCCTAAACGCTTCATGGCGTTGACTACGGAATAGATATTTCCGGCATTATATTTTACGATTGCTACATCCATAACCTAACGTAATTCGTTTCTATTTCTTATTTTTCGATGCAAAGGTACACATTTTCTTTTAATTTAAAGAAAATAAAAGCAAAAAGATTACGAAATATAGTAGATTTCTTTCAGAAAGTTAGAAATATGGCGTGTTTTTACGTTTCCGTTAAGTGAAAAAGGAGCAATTGAATGTAAACCAACATCTAATTGCTCCTTTTGAAGTGTTTATTTTGATAATCGAAACTTCTTAGTTTTCTTCTTCACTGTCTGCTGTGCGGAGAATGATAGAAGTTGCTCCGATGGTGAACAGGGTTCCGTCTTCGATAACGCGGCGTTCTCTGTCACCCAGAATCTCATTGTTAACGAAAGTTCCTGTATAACTTGGTCCATCGCGGAGTACATATTTCAATTTGCCTTTCTTGTCGCGGCTAACGTTGATTACGCAATGGTTCATGTCAACGCTTGGGTCTACGGTTTCGATAGGGCAGTTGATTCCGCTGTTCTTCATGTAGCGGCCGATGATGTTGTCGCCTAACTGGAGCGGGATGACCTGTTTGTAAGCGAATACGTTCTCGATGACAACGATAGAACCGTATCCCTTCTCGTTGGCATTCTCGTCAAGTTTTTCCTCCTTGCGAGTTTCGCGGAGCTTGGAAACTCCCATTCGGATGCCAAACTGCTTATTGCAATTAGGACAAACGAAAACGAGACTCTGACCTGCCTGATACTTGGTCTCATCGAAGGTGATAAAATTATCGCATTTAGGACAACGTACTCTTTTCATATTCTTTTTCTTACTTTTCTGTCTTTATTATAATAATGTGTTGTAGAAGTTTCCGATACTCCTTGCTATTTGTTCTAGCTATAAGCTATAAACTCTTAACTATCAACTATTCTTTTACTTTCGTAATCCAGCCGTCAGTAAAAGCATCATAGTTGTGTAAGCGGTTGAGAGCAGAATAAGCTTCGCCCTCGGTAGAGTATGTTCCGTATATAACTTTCACATTATTATCCGTAATCAACACCCTAGCTTCCTTGAATCCCTTGTTCTGGAGGAGTTCAGCATAGCAGGCTGCATTGCGCTTGGTAACACGACTTGCCAAAACGATGCTATAGTAAGAAGAAACTGTTTGCAATTCGTTGTCCTGAGTCATGTTGACAGACTTGGCAGGAATGCTCTCTTCTGCCTGTGATTCTGTACTAAGAACCAGTTCTTGAGGTTGCGCAACCTTATTAATCTCCTTAGGCATGATGCGGTTCAACATACCTGTGTCGATTTGGCTCTTCTGAACGGTTGGGGTTCCCAATGGAGAAGAATAGGTGAAGAATGCAATGAGAGCGATGCAGGCTGCTGCAATACTGCGCAACCAGCTCTTCTTGATGCTGATGAATTCGGCATTTGATTCTTCATCTTCTTCGTTAACGAACACAGAATTGTTGACAGAGAGTCCACTCTCCATCTTCTGGTTACTATCCTGATTCTTGACTTCGCTTTCTGTACGATTGTTTTCTACTGTCTTTGCTGGCATTTCAATGATTGAAGCGGCAGAATCTTCAGTCTTCTGAACCTCTTCTGCAGAAATCTGCGCGAGTGGGAGCATGTTTAAGCCGCCCAAACCATACAACTCAGGGGTAAGAATGCCCGCCTCGCATGGTTCGAAGGTATAATTTCCGTCTTCGTTCAATATGATGGTGCCAATATCATTCAGTTCAAATTTTCCTGAATTCTCCAGAGTCTGACGCATCTCTGTCACCTCATCAGCAATGCGGTTTAAAGCTTCCGGATAGCTGATGTCGTATGCTTCAACATACGAAAGTGCAAGGAGAGAATCGTTCATCTGGAGCTGTGGGTTAAAGCCAATAGTTCTCAGCGGTGGCAAAAACATGCTGTCTCTGCCATCGTAACGCGCATCTACATGATGAGCCATGAAGCCACCAAATCCTGGGACAATCACGCAATCGTTGCTCAAAAGTAGGATCTCTATATGTCTTTCTAGTCTATTCACGTTTGCAAAGGTAGTGATTTTTTCGGAAATGACCAACAGAAAATAGAGAAAATTTTCGATGAAATCATAAAAAGTCTAATTTGTTTTGTCGTTTCGGGAAAAAGTATTACCTTTGTGCCTAAAATAAATAAGGTATAAATCAATGAAATATACAGAGACAGAAATTGAAGGAGTCTGGCTGATAGAACCTCGGGTATTTGAAGATGCTCGCGGCTATTTCTTTGAAGCATGGAAGCAGGCTGACTTTGATGCTCACGTTGGAGGGCATGTGGAGTTTGTGCAAGACAATGAATCGATGTCGGCTCGTGGTGTGCTCAGAGGTTTGCATTATCAGAAAGGTGAATTCTCGCAGGCTAAGTTGGTGCGTGTCATCAAAGGCCGCGTGCTGGATGTAGCTGTTGACTTGAGAAAGGGCAGTAAGACTTTCGGTAAATATGTAATGGTTGAACTGAGTGGAGAGAACAAACGACAGTTTTTCATTCCTCGCGGTTTTGCCCATGGTTTTCTGGTACTGAGTGACGAAGCCATCTTTACTTATAAAGTAGATAATGTTTATGCTCCTGATTACGAAGCCAGTATTCATTGGGATGATCCTACTATCGGAATAAAATGGCCTATTGAAGGAGTTGAGGTGCTTACGTCAGAAAAAGACAGAACCAAAGCAAAGTCTTTCGAAGAGGCTGATTATTTCGAGTAGAATTGGTATCAGCTTTTACCGATTAATTTATTTAAAGAACTCATCATGAAAAAGATAGTTAATTTATGGCTGCTCAGTTGTATCTTGACTCTTGTTGCTTGTGGGCAGAAGGCCGAAAAGCAACAGGAAGTGAAGGAAGATACTGCGGCTAAGAAGATGTTGCAAGGCATTTGGTTGAACGATGACGATGAGGATGATGTGGCGTTCCGCGTAAAAGGCGATACGATTTATTATCCTGATTCAACCAGTCAGCCTGTCTACTTCTACATTGCTGGCGATACGCTTGTAATGAAGGGTGCTAATCTTGCAAAATATCCGATTGTAAAACAGGCTGAGCATATTTTCCAGTTTAAAGTGCAGAATGGGGATGTGGTTAAGCTGGTGAAGACGGAAGATAAGTCTTATTTGCAGCAGTTCATCCACAACCATGCTTCCGTGGCGCTGAATCAGAATACGCTGATTAAACGTGATACGGTGGTTGTAAGGGGCGATGAGAAATATCATCTCTACGTACAGGTTAACCCAACAAGTTATAAGGTCTACAAGAGTTCTTATAATGATGATGGTGTTGAGGTAGACAATGTTTATTATGATAATATTGTGAACTTGCATGTTTATCATGGTGCCAACTGTCTGTTCTCTCGTGATTTTCATAAGAAGGATTTCGATAAGCAGGTTCCTGCTTCTTTCTTGGACCAGTCTATATTGAGCGACATCGTATTCAATAAGATAGATGAATCTGGCATTCATTATCTTGCTGTTCTGGCAATGCCTGACAGCAGTTTGAGTTATCAGGTTGAGGTTATCATTACCTTTGAAGGAAAAATGAGAATGCGGGTTAAGAGCTAAAAAAAGAAATAAAAAAGTCGCCCTGAAAGGGAAAGCATTGGATGTAAGATGCTTTTGTCCTTTCAGGGCGATTCTATTTTTTATGTACTTATCCTGGAGGGATAGCTTGGTGGCTCAACTTTTAATTGAAGAATCCCAGCAAAGCTCCGGCTGCAACGGCAGAACCGATGACTCCCGCAACGTTTGGTCCCATGGCGTGCATGAGAAGGAAGTTGTGGCGGTCGTATTCCAGACCTAGGTTGTTGGAGATGCGTGCACTCATTGGTACGGCACTCACTCCGGCGTTTCCGATAAGTGGGTTCAGTTTCTTGTCTTTTGGCAAGAAGAGATTCATCAGCTTGACGAATAAGATTCCGCTTGCCGATGCGATGATGAAAGCAAGAGCACCGAGAGCAAAGATTTTGATGGTGTTTAATGTCAGAAACTCTGAAGCCTGGGTAGAACAGCCTACGGTCAGGCCGAGGAGGATAACGACAATATCATTCAAGCTGCTGCTTGCTGTCTTGGCGAGTCGGGTTGTCTTTCCACTCTCTTTCAGAAGATTTCCGAAGAACAGCATTCCTAATAATGGCAAACCGGACGGAACGATGAAGGTGGTGAGAAGCAGACCGATGATAGGGAAGAGAATCTTTTCTGTCTGTGAAACCTGACGTGCCGGTTTCATCTTGATGACGCGCTCTTTCTTGGTTGTAAGCAGTCGCATCAAAGGTGGCTGGATTACAGGCACCAGTGCCATGTAAGAGTAGGCGCAAACCGCAATGGCTCCCATGAGGTTCGGACTCAGCTTGCTGCTCAGGAAGATGGCGGTTGGTCCGTCTGCTCCTCCGATAATGGCAATGCCAGCTGCCTGGTTAGGTTCGAATCCCAGAGCCAGTGCAATCATGTAGGCGCCGAAGATTCCAAATTGGGCTGCGGCTCCAATCAGGATGAGCTTCGGGTTGGAAATGAGCGCAGAGAAGTCGGTCATGGCTCCAATGCCCAGGAATACGAGTGGCGGGTACCAGCCCTGTTTCACTCCCTGGTAGAAGATGTTCAGAACGGAGTTGTCTTCGTATAAACCTATTTCGAGTCCTGCATCGGCACGGAATGGAATGTTGCCAAGAATGATTCCCAATCCGATAGGAACCAGGAGCAGCGGCTCAAAATCTTTCTTGATGGCGAGCCAGATAAAAAGTGCTCCCACCAGAATCATGATGAGGTTTCCTGCCGAGGCGTTGGCAAAGCCCGTAAAGGTAAGAAACTCATTGAAGTTTTGTATGATGAAATCCATAATTTACTTTGAACTTTGAAAGTTGAACATTGAACTTTATGATTAGTCTTTTGATTGGAAGAGTAATCATTAGCTTTTGTCTAAACAGCTTATTACGCGATTGTAACAAGCGTGTCTCCTTCCATTACTGCGTCTCCCTTGTTCACGTTGATGCTGGTAATGGTTCCCGAAGTTTCTGCATCGATGTTGTTCTGCATCTTCATGGCTTCGAGAACGACAACAGTATCGCCTGTGTTCACCTTGTCACCGACTTTCACCTTGATTTCGTTGATAGTGCCAGGCAGAGGGGCAACAACTGGTTTGCCAGAGGCAGCGGCTGCCGCTGGTTTGGTGGTTGTTGCGGAACTTGCGTTTGTTGCAGAAGAAGAACTGTTGAATTCTTCACTCTTCACTCTTCGCTCTTCACTTAACTTCACTTTCTGCTTACTGCTCTTAACCGGCTGTTTCATTTCCACTTCGAATGGAATTCCATTCACGGTTACATTGGCGATATTGCCTTCAATATCCTGTATTTCAACGACGTAATCTACGCCTTTAACCTTATATTCGTACTTTGCCATAGTTTCTATATTTTAACGTTGTTATTGTTGTTGTTGAATTTCGGAGCATTCCATCTAGTCTGTTTTGGCTTGATGGTGATAATGCCGGATTCTACATCATGAACATCTTCCAGGTATTCCTGTAGTGCAAGAGAGATGACTGCCATGTAAATCTCCTTATCAATACCCTTGGTTTCTAAACCATCTTTCAGAATCACGTTGGTCTTATGACTGAGGTCTTGAGTAACCTCGATGGTCTTCTTTCCTGTCTTATATAATAAGGTGGCGTGCTTCTCAGTAGCACGGGCGATGCGCTGTTTGTGTTTCATGTAGGCTCCGAAAACCCAGAACACGATGAAGAGGAGAGCAAGGCAGGCAAATACGATTCCCATTGAAAGTACGGCGATTCCTATTCCGTATGGGTCGCTTTTCTTCAATTGCTGGGCTTTACTCAAACCTGTGTTTTGAGGCAGATAGCCTGGAGTTACTGATCCGGCAATGGCTTTCTCCCATGTCTTGAAGTCCTTACTCAGTTCAAAACTCTCATCGGCAGCCAACACTGGCACGCTTACGGAGTCTATCAGGTCAACGGCATTTCCGTCATAGAGTGCTATCCAGTTGGGCATCTTTTCCTGTAGAATAAGATTGAGATGAAAAGGTCCCGAGTTGGAAGAATTCTTTGCCTTCCAATGTTGTCGGTTCCTGCCATCCTGGTACCAGGAACTGCTGTCGAAGATAACGATGCTCTTCTTGCCTCCCAGTGTGGTTCGTGGTTCATTGTTAGGCAATGGACACATCAGCTGTCGGCGAGCTTCAGGCGACATTTTCTTGTCGAGAACCCTTCGGTCGGTGGTTAGGAACATACCACGCACATTATACGTGGTAAAGGAGGAATTGCTCAATTCCACCCATGGTTTGTGCTGCCCGTACTCATCTACAAGATTGGTACGGTTGTCGGTCATCACCTCCGTAATACGGATACTTTTGGCTCCTTGACTCCAAGCGGGCAAGGACGTGATGACTAGCATGGTTATCAGAAATCCCAATTTCTTCATACGCTTACTAACGTTTATAGGGTTATTGTTTCATATTTCGAAAAAATCTGCATCATATAGGAACGATAGCTGTTCCTAGAAGATTCATTAGGTTTGTTTCTTGTGCTCAAAGGTACGAAGAATTTCTGAAAAGACAACAAAAAAGGTACACAAATTTTTGTCTTTGTGCACCTCTTTTATAATTTATAACTATTTCCAGTTGTTTTGTTAACTTTTGTAAGTCTTACGCTCCGCAGAAGAACAGCACCACTATCTGGGCTGTAAAGATACGGAGGAACATGCTCAATGGATAAACCGTAGAGTATCCTACAGCTGGAGCCTCTTTAGAGCAAGAAGCATTTGCATAAGCCAATGCAGGAGGGTCTGTGTAAGTACCGGCGAGCATACCCATGATGGTGAAGTAGTTGAACTTAAACTTCAGGCGGGCAATTGTACCGATGATGAAGATAGGAATAACGGTGATGAGGAAACCGCATCCCACATATTTCAAACCGTCACCCTGTACTACTGTGTCCCAGAATCCGGCTCCAGCCTTGATTCCCACACTCGCCAGGAAGAGTACAAGTCCTATTTCTCGCAGCATCATATTAGCCGAAGTCGTCGTATAAGTTACCAGCTTCATGCGATAGCCGAAACGGCCGATGAGGATGGCGATGATAAGCGGACCTCCGGCAATACCCAACTTCAAAGGCACCGGCATTCCCGGAATGGCAAATGGGAGAGAACCGAAGATAATACCTACCATAATGCCTACGAAGATAGTGGCTATGTTAGGCGCATCGAGGCGCTTTACAGAGTTACCCATGATTTCAGCCACACGGTTTACATTCTCTTCAGGACCTACAACCAGAATCTTATCACCTACGTGGAAGTGGTGGTTTCTGCCTGCAAAAATGTCCATTCCCTGACGGGAAATACGGGTTACGTTAACGCCGTATACGCTGGAGAAGTGCATCTTACCCAAGGTCTTACCGTTCATTTCCGGACGGGTAACGATGATACGGCGAGAAACAAAGTGCTGTACTTCATCCTTCTCGCGGTCCCATTCAGCTTCAACCTCTGGTCCGATAAAAGCCTTGATGGCTTCAGCATCAGCCTCTGCACATACAACGAGCAATTCGTCTCCAACCTCAAACTTAGTCTTGCTGTTAGGAATGCTCACCTCGCCATTGTGGAGCAGTCGTGAACATACAATGTCACGGTTCAAGAACTCAGAAACTTCTCTCAGCGTTCTGCCTGTAATATAAGCATTCTCCACGCGCAAGTGCATGTTATGGGCCTTAGCGTGTGGGTTGGCAGCATCTTCTTCGTTAAGCTGTTCTTCCTCATCAGCAGTATTAATCTTACAGATGTACTTGATAAGGATAGTAGCACCAATAATGCCCACTACACCAAGAGGATAAGCACAAGCATAACCGTTGGCAATACTTGGAGCACCATTAGGGAAGACGCTGAGCAAAGCCTCGTTGGCAGCACCAAGACCCGGAGTATTGGTAACCGCACCATAGAGAGTACCTACCATCATAGGCAGGTTGTTAGGGTTGCTCGTATCAAAGAAGAGATAATAGCAACCAAACATCACGAGGATGTTGAGCAGAATAGCGCTAGCCGAAAGCATGTTGAGTGTAACACCACCTTTCTTGAAACTCTCGAAGAAGCCAGGTCCTACCTGGAGACCAATCATGAAGACGAAGAGGATCAAGCCGAAGTCTTGCACGAATGTGAGAATTTCCTTTGGACCGGTGAAGCCAACGTGGCCAGCCAAAATACCTGCGAAGAGAACGAAGGTGACTCCTAATGAAATGCCGCCAATCTTTATCTTTCCGAGGTAAACACCAATAGCTATCACGATAGCGTAGAGTAGGGCGATGTGAGCCACCGACTCGGTATTGGTGAAGAGATTAACAATCCAATCCATGTATTCGTTTTAAAATCAGAAAATTATATTCCTGTAGTTTACCAAATTATTTTAGAATTTATGTTTTCTGTTGCTTGTTTTAAATGAAAGATACAGTTCTGTTTATAGAGAGAATCTGTAGATTATTAGGGATTCAATTAAAACTGAAAATTGGAGGACATCACATAGGATGCCCTCCAACCTATTTTTTCTTGTAAAAAATCAAGCCCTTTTTGCAAATGGTTTTCTTTTTGACATGAGATTACTTCTCGATAGCTGCTACACCTGGCAATACCTTACCCTCGATAGCCTCGAGGAGTGCACCACCACCTGTAGATATGTAAGATACCTGATCAGCCAAACCGAACTTGTTGATACAAGCTACAGAGTCACCACCACCGATGAGTGAGAATGCACCTTCCTTAGTAGCCTCAGCGATTGCCTCAGCGATAGCCTTAGAACCACCAGCGAAGTTGTCGAACTCGAATACGCCTGCAGGACCGTTCCAGAGGATAGTCTTGGCACCCTTGATGGCAGCTGCGAAAGCCTTGCGAGTCTCAGGACCTGCGTCCATACCCTCCCAACCGTCAGGAATGTTGTTAGATGGGCAAACCTGAGTGTTGCAGTCGTTCTTGAAGTCGTCACCGCAGATAGAGTCTGTGCCGAGTACGAGGTTTACACCGTTCTCCTTAGCCTTCTTGATTACGTCGAGAGCAACGTCGAGCTTGTCATCCTCGCAGATAGACATACCAATCTTGCCACCGAGAGCCTTAGAGAATGTATAAGTCATACCACCGCAGAGAATCAGGTTGTCAACCTTAGTCAACAGGTTCTCGATGATACCGATCTTAGTAGAAACCTTAGAACCACCCATGATAGCTGTGAATGGGCGCTTGATGTTGCCGAGAACTGCGTCAACAGCCTTAACTTCCTTCTCCATCAAGAAGCCGAGCATCTTGTGATCCTTGTCGAAAGAATCAGCGATGACAGCTGTAGAAGCGTGCTTGCGGTGAGCTGTACCGAATGCGTCCATTACATATACGTCAGCGTAAGAAGCCAACTTAGCAGCGAACTTCTTCTGACGCTCCTTCATCTCAGCCTTAGCAGCATCGAATTCTGGAGTACCCTTCTCAACGCCAACTGGCTTGCCTTCCTCTTCTGGATAGAAGCGGAGGTTCTCGAGCAAGAGAGCCTCACCTGGCTTCAAGGCAGCAGCCTCAGCATCAGCGTTACCGCAGTCCTTAGCGAACTTAACGTCTACGCCGAGAGCGTCTGATACGTTCTTAACAATCTGAGAGAGAGAAAGCTCTGGTTTAACCTTGCCCTTTGGCTTACCCATGTGGCTCATCATGATGAGCGCACCGCCGTCTGCAAGTACCTTCTTCAATGTAGGAAGGGCACCGCGGATACGAGTGTCGTCTGTTACATTACCATTTTCATCCAATGGCACGTTGAAGTCAACGCGCACGATTGCCTTGTGACCGGCAAAGTTAAAATCTTCAATTTTCATTTTACCTAAATTTTATTTAGTTTATGTACTAATTTATTGTTCTAAACCTTTCTGCTGGTTTCAAAAACCGAAGGCAAAGATACAAATTATATTTGAATCAGCAAAATATAGTAGCGGTTTTTATGATTTTTAGTAGATGAAATCGTCTGTTTGCTATATCGGGTTTGCAAAATTCGTGTTTTGCGCTTCCTTCTGCCTGATTTGTTAAACAAAATGGAGAGAAATGAAATATATTCTTAACAAATTACTTTTTTTTTGGATTTTTCGATAATAAATAGTACCTTTGTGCGCAGTTAAAACGTTATTACATATAAATGAGATAAAATGGCGAAAGATAAAATTGCTTTTGTGTGCAGCAATTGCGGACAGGAAAGTGCCAAATGGATGGGCAAATGTCCTAGCTGCGGACAATGGAATACATTTAAGGAAATTCGTATTGCTGCTGATTCCGGATCGCAGGCTGCGAAGAATGCCGGAATGACCATGCGTCATGGTGGGGCTGCCACGATGTTTGGCGGGCAGCACAGCGAGCATGACGCTGCGCCGATGAAGCTTCGCGATATTTCTGCGATTGATGAACCGCGCATCGATATGAGGGACGAAGAGCTGAACCGTGTGCTGGGTGGTGGAATGGTCCCTGGCAGCATTACGCTCCTGGGCGGTGAACCGGGAATCGGTAAGAGTACGCTCACCTTGCAGACTATTCTGAACATGACTGACCGCCGCATCCTGTATGTGAGCGGAGAGGAGAGTGCCCATCAGATTAAACTCCGTGCCGACCGGTTGGCTAAAGGACAGGCGATGCTCAGAGAGGGTTCATCTGCGGACACTCTGAAAACGGCTTCTCTTTCATCAGAAGGAGCCTTTGATCATATTACGGTTCTCTGCGAAACGCAGTTGGAGAAAATCTTCAGCCATATTCAGGAAGTGGCTCCTCAGCTGATAGTTATAGATTCTATCCAAACTATTGCTACGGAAGAAGTAGACAGTTCGCCGGGTTCTGTTTCCCAAGTTCGTGAGTGTGCAGCCTCCCTGCTCCGATTTGCCAAGACGAGTGGCATTCCGGTTATTCTGATAGGACATATTAATAAGGAGGGAACGCTTGCCGGACCAAAGATTCTGGAGCACATCGTAGATACGGTGATTCAGTTTGAGGGCGACCAGCATTACATGTACCGCATCTTGAGAAGCATCAAAAACCGATTCGGAAGTACTTCTGAGTTGGGAATCTACGAGATGATGCAAGGCGGACTCCGACAGGTGAGCAATCCTTCAGAGTTGCTGCTTACTGAAGATCATGACGGGCTTTCGGGTGTTGCCATCAGCGCAGCCATCGAGGGTGTCCGTCCGTTCCTGGTAGAGACGCAGGCTTTGGTTTCAACAGCTGCCTATGGAACTCCGCAACGTTCGGCAACTGGTTTTGACCAGCGCCGTTTGAACATGCTCCTGGCGGTTCTAGAGAAACGTGTGGGGTTCAAGCTGATGCAGAAGGACGTGTTCCTGAATATTGCCGGAGGATTGAGAGTAACCGATCCTGCCATGGACTTGAGTGTATTGGCAGCCGTATTGAGCAGCAATGTTGACACGCCTATCGAGCAAGGTTGGTGCATGGCAGGCGAGGTAGGTCTGAGCGGTGAAGTCCGTCCGGTGAGCCGCATCGAGCAGCGTATTGCTGAGGCTGAAAAACTGGGATTCCAGCACATCATCATTCCGAAGTACAACAATCATGGTTTCGACCATAAGAAATATAAGATAGAAATTTATCCCGTTAGGAAGGTGGAAGAAGCATTCCACTGCCTGTTCGGGTGAAGTAAAAAGTAATCATACAGTTCAAATTTCAAAATAAAATGAAGGATTCAGTAATCATTGTGAGCGGCGGCATGGATAGCATCACGCTGCTCTACGACAAGAAAGACGAGATTGCACTCGGCATTAGTTTTAACTATGGAAGTAATCATAACGAGCGTGAAATTCCTTTCGCCAAGATGCATTGTGAGCGTTTGGGAATCAAGCATATTACGATAGATTTGGGTTTCATGCATCAGTATTTCAAGAGTTCTCTTCTTGAAGGTGCTGATGCGATTCCTGAGGGTCATTATGCTGATGATAATATGAAGAGTACGGTGGTTCCTTTCCGTAATGGAATCATGCTGAGCATTGCCATCGGCATTGCTGAGAGTAATAATCTGAAGAAAGTTTTCATCGCTAACCATGGTGGCGATCATACGATTTACCCAGACTGCCGTCCGGAGTTTATCAAGGCGATAGATGAGGCTGCCGAAGCAGGAACGTTCGTCGATGTGCGCGTGGTGGCTCCTTATACGAATATTACCAAAGGGCAGATTGCGGAGATAGGTAAGAAGTTGGGCATTGACTATGCTGAAACCTGGAGCTGCTATAAGGGCGGTGAGAAGCATTGTGGCAAATGCGGAACCTGCGTAGAGCGCAAGGAGGCTTTGGCCGAGGCGGGTATTGAGGATACTACTGAGTATGAAGAATAAGGATGACGACGAACCAGGCGTTCTTCGCTCCCTATATATAATAAGGTGTAATCAGAATAAATATAATAAAAGAAAAATGAAAACAGCGATTTTATCTGCGGCTCTGATGCTTGCATCAACCGTTGCGATGGCTCAGAAGAGCAACTTCCAGTTGAAGGTGGATTTGAAGAATTTCAATTCCGATTCTGTACTTGTTTACAAGGGCAGAAATGTTAAGATGGATACGGTTTTGGTGAAGAATGGCAAGTTTACCTATTCTGCAAACCTTGATAAGGCAGCCGGATACGTTTTCCTCTCACCTGAAGCTTATCGTGGTGCAGGTCAGTTTATGTTCAACCTGCCTTGTGTTCCTGGCGAGAAGGCTGAAGTTAAGGGCGATGCAAAGACCCGCTTTGATATTTCAGGTTCTAAGTTCTATCAGCAGTATCATGAAGTAGATGTTCTGCTGGAGAATGCTCATAAGGAGTTGAGAGATTACGAAGCTTCCCTGAACCAGAGAATCAAGAATGGTGAGACCCAGCAGACCATCATGGCAGAATATGAGCAGAAGGCTCCTGCCCTGCAAAAGGCAAAGGACGATAAGATTTTCGATTTCGTAAAACAGCATCCTGATTATGAGGCTTGTGCTACTATCTTTGAGCAGTTTGATGATGTCAGCAAGATGGAGAAACTGCTGGGCTTGCTCTCTGAAAATGTGAAGAACGGCAGAATGAAGGCTTTCTACCAGCCAATGATTGATATGGCTAAGAAGCGTGCTGAGGCTGAGGAGAAGGCTAAGAAGGTGCAGGCTGCCGGTGTTGAGGCTCCTGACTTCACGCTGAAGGATATTAAGGGAAATGATTTTAAGCTTTCCAGCCTTCGCGGCAAGATTGTAGTTCTCGACTTCTGGGGTTCATGGTGCGGATGGTGCATCAAGGGAATGCCTAAGATGAAGGAGTATTACGAGAAGTACAAGGGTAAGTTTGAAATTCTTGGTGTAGATTGTAATGATACAGAGGCTAAGTGGAAGGCTGCTGTTGAGAAGCACCAGTTGCCATGGATTCATGTTTACAATCCGAAGGACAGCAAGGTTCTCAGCGATTACGCTGTTCAGGGTTTCCCTACAAAGATTGTGATTGATGCTAACGGTAAGATTATCAAGACCATCGTTGGTGAGGATCCTGCTTTCTACACTTTGCTTGATGAAGTGTTAGGCAAGTAATGTTAACATAAAACAATGTCGCCCTGTAAGTGCAAAATTACATTTGCTCTTACAGGGCGATTTTTGTTTTGTATTTTTTATTTCTTTTTCTTCTTCAATTCCAGTTTCGGAATCTTGATTTTCTGTCCGGCCTTTACGGTGCTTGTACCATTCAGGGCTTCTACGTAGCATTCCATGCCGGAACCTAAATAGCGGGTGCTGATCTGTTCGAGGGTCTGACCGGCGCCAACCGTAACGGTCTGGGCAACTCCTATGATTCGGTAAGCTCCAGTGCGTACGCGAGCATCCTTATCATACTGGGATGATGCTATTTTCGAAGTAGCCTTTTCTTCGTCTTTATCTTTAGTCTTTTCTTTCGCTTCAGCCTTAGCTTTTGCTTCAGTCTGCTTAGCTTTTTCTGCGTTAGCACTTTCCTCATCCGATTTTTCTGCCAGTTTTATTGCTTCTGCAGTTTTAGCCATACGGATGCTGTCTTCCATCGCTTTCTGGCGGAGTTTCTGTTCCTGAGAGAGTGGGGCGGCAGCTGGTTTGGTTGGGACTTTCTTGGCTGGAGCCTGATGATACTGGTTTAGCTGCATGGCTAGATGATCGCGCTGGGCAGTCATCTGACCATAGTTGAAGGCAAACCATCCCATTCCGCCAATCAAAGCTACTACAATGAGACAGACTGCAACGACCAGATAGCGAGGAATAACAATATGATGAGAATTGGAAGATTCTTCTTCCTCCTCTTCTTCTTCTTCAGATTCATCTGATGCAGGTACTGCAGGTTCAACAACTGCTTTTAGGGCTTGCTGTTGCTGGGCTAATTCAAGCTTCTCCTGCTCCAGTCTTTCCTGCTCAAGTTTCTCCTGCTCAAGTCTTTCTTGCTCAAGTCTTTCCTGTTCCAGTCTTTCCTGCTCTTGCTTTTCTTTCTGTATTCTTTCCTGCTCCAGTTGGGCTTGTTTTAATCTTTCCAGTTTGGCTTGTTCAATAGCAATTTGCTTTGCCAGTTCGTCTTCGGCTTCTTTTTCCTTTTCCTTTTCCTTTTCAGATCCGATTACGACAACCTCCGGATTTGGAGTTGCAGTTTTTTCTTCGTCCAGAAAATCGATTACTTGTGCAGGAGCATCTTCTGTCTGTTCTTCTCCAAACTTCTCATCTATTTCATCGAAATCTACGCCGTCATTTACCACCACCGTTTCAAATTGGGCGAATGGCTTGTTCACGATTTCTTTTAGGATGTTGTCAGGCGTGAAGGTGAGTTTGTCTCTGCCTTCAATGGTGAAGCGCTCGCCCGTGTTCACATTGATGCTTTCACGGTCTTTCGTGGCCTGTACCTTAAAGGTACCCAGCCATTTTATCTTCACCTGCTTGTCGGCATCGAGTCCCTGGTTGCACACATCAAACATCTTCCGGATGAAGAGTTCTGCTTCCACCTGGCTCAGCCCGCTCTTATCTGCAAGCAGTTTTCCGAGTGTATTTAAACTGAATTTGCTCATTGCTCATCCCCTCCATTCTTTAGTTTTTCCTTGACCGAAGCAACCGGTCGGAAACCCAATACCAACTTAGGCGGCACCAGCTGGCGCTTCTTGGTAGTAGGATTAACCACCACTCGCTCCATGCGCTTCTTCACTTCGAAGGTGCCAAAATTGGGGATAGAGACAGCTTCTCCATCCTCAAACTCGGCAATCATAGCGTCTATCGCCTTGCGCACCAACTTTTGGGTGTCTTCCTGCGAATAGCCGGTTTGCTGAGCCAGTTCAGCGATGTATTCCTTATTGTTCATATTTATTTAATATGTAGTCAAAATTTCTAAAACTCCAGGCTATGGGGGAGAGAATGATTATTTCACCACCTTGCCATAGAGGTCAAATTCCTCGCTTGCAGTAATTTCTACCTGATAGAAACAACCCACGCGCAGACGCTTCTCATCGGCACGGATCAGAACCTCAGGGTCTACTTCCGGAGAGCAGAACTCTGTTCGTCCGATGTAGTAATCGCCTTCCTTGCGGTCGATGATAACGGTCATGGTTTTGCCCACCTTATCAGCCTCAATCTCAGAGCTGATGTCTTGCTGCAGAATCATCAGTTCGTCCAGCCGGCGCTGCTTTACCTCGGCAGGCACGTTGTCTTCGTAGTGGGTGGCGCTGTAGGTTCCTTCTTCCTCAGAGTAGGCAAAAGCGCCCATGCGCTCAAATCTCTGTTCGCGTACGAAGTCGAGGAGCTCGTGGAAATCCTCATCTGTCTCGCCTGGGAAACCAACCATCAGCGTAGTGCGGATGTGAATGCCTGGCACGCGTTCGCGGATGGCCTTCAGCAGATTGATGGTTTCCTGCTTCGTTACGTGGCGATGCATGCTGGTGAGCATGTGGTCGCTGATGTGCTGGAGGGCAATGTCGAGATATTTGCATACGTTTGGCTTCTCGCGCATCACGTCCAGAAGATCCATAGGGAACTGGTTTGGATAAGCGTAATGCAGGCGAATCCATTTCACGCCCGGAATATCTGCCATCTCGCTGATGAGTTCGGTAATATGATGCTTGCCGTCAATATCTACGCCATAGTAGGTGAGTTCCTGAGCGATAATCTGAAACTCCTTCACGCCTTCTGCCACCAGTTCGCGCACCTCCTGCAGAATCTCTTCCTTCGGACGGGAAACGTGCTTGCCGGTGATGATAGGAATGGCGCAGTAGGCACAGTGGCGGTTGCAGCCCTCAGCTATCTTGATGTAGGCATAATGGTGCGGAGTGGTGAGATGACGCTGGCCGTTGCAGGATGAAACTTCCGCCTTGCCGAGTTCCTGCAGGAGCTGCTTGTAGTTGAATTTGCCGTAGAACTTATCCACTTCGGGCATTTCTTCTTCCAGTTCCTTCCGGTAGCGCTGCGAGAGGCAGCCCATTACGTAGAGCTTTCTGAGTCGGCCTTCTTCCTTAGCCTGGATAAACTCCAGGATGGTGTCGATGCTTTCCTGCTTTGCATCCTCAATGAATCCGCACGTATTGATGACGGCTATCTCGCCCTGAGGGCGCTTGGAATCGTGAACGCAATGGTAGCCGTTTGCCTCAAACTGCTTCATCAGCAACTCGCTGTCTACGAGATTCTTCGAGCAGCCCAGGGTAATAATATCTATCTGATTTTTCTTCATTTTCTAATTTTTAAAGAGAGAGTCTACGAATTCTGTCTTGTTGAAGAGCTGCAGATCTTCCATTCCTTCGCCCAGTCCGATGTATTTTACAGGCACCTTGAGCTGGTCGCTGATGCCGATGACAACGCCGCCCTTAGCGGTTCCGTCGAGCTTGGTGATGGCAAGCGAAGAGATGTTGGTTACGGCAGAGAACTGCTTAGCCTGTTCGAATGCATTCTGTCCGGTACTTCCGTCGAGCACGAGCATTACCTCGTCTGGTGCTTCAGGCATTACCTTCTTCATCACTTCCTTTATTTTCTTGAGCTCATTCATCAGGTTCACCTTGTTGTGCAGTCGACCTGCCGTATCGATGAGCACCACGTCGGCGCCGTTTGCCTTGGCGCTCTGCAGGGTGTCGAACGCCACGCTTGCCGGGTCGCTTCCCATCTGCTGTTTCACTACAGGCACACCCACGCGCTCGCCCCAGATGCAAATCTGCTCTACGGCAGCGGCACGGAAGGTGTCGGCAGCTCCCAGAACAACCTTCTTGCCAGCCTTCTTAAACTGGTAAGCCAGCTTGCCGATGGTGGTTGTCTTGCCCACGCCGTTTACGCCTACTACGAGGATAACGTAAGGCTTATGGTCGGCAGGAAGTTCCCAGTCTGCCAGGTCATCGCTGTGATTCTCAGAGAGGAGAATGGCGATTTCCTCGCGCAGAATGCGGTTGAGCTCGCTGGTTGAAACATATTTATCGCGAGCCACACGTTCTTCGATGCGGTGGATAATCTTGACCGTGGTTTCTACACCTACGTCTGAAGTGATGAGTACCTCTTCGAGATCGTCGAGCACATCATCATCGACGGTAGACTTTCCGGCAACGGCGCGCGCCAGTTTGCCAAACACACTCTCCTTGGTTTTTTCAAGTCCCTTATCGAGAGTTTCCTTCTTTTTGTTGCTGAATAATCCGAATAATCCCATAATCTTGTTTTTATCTTCTGCAAAGATACTCATTTTTTTTTATTTTATGGCTTTTTCACTTGCTTTTTCGCCCTTTTCAAGAAAAAAAGTAAAGATTTAGAGGGTTTTATGTCATGACAGAAGAGTTTTCGCCGATATTGTGGGTTAATAAGGTTTAATAAATAATGTTGTCAGATACAAAAACAAATCGCCCTGCAAAGGGACAGAAGTGGTTTGGCTTCTGGACCCCTGCAGGGCGTTCTGTTTATTTCTTCATCATTTCCTTTACGGCTCTTTCGAGCTGGGTATCATGGCCATTGATGAAATCTTCCGGACTGTTGTAAACCTCGATGTCTGGGTTCAGCTGGGTGTTCTCGCCGAACACGCCACGCATGTCGCGGCAGCCTACCTGAGGAATACCGAATACTAGCGTGTTGTCCATCAGCGTTTCCCACCATACGGCTGTCATGGTTCCTGCTACAGGAGCACCGATCAGCTTACCGATTCCGAGTTCCTTGTAAACCCATGGGAAACCGTGACCGTTGCTGTAATCGTTCTCGCAGATCATGACGCAAGATGGCTTCACCCATTTGTTGAATGGATCGCGGCCAACTACCTTACCGTGAGGTACAAACTCCTGATACTGCTTGCCGTTGAGCAGGGTGCAGAGATCATCGTGCAACCAGCCGCCACCATTATGGCGCTCGTCTACGATTACAGCGTCTCTGTTTCGGTTCTTGTCGCTCAGCAGTTCGCTGTAAACGGTGCGGAAACTCTCCGAATCCATCGCCTTAACGTGAACATAAGCGATGCGTCCGCCCGAAATACTGTCAACGAAAGCGCGGTTGCGGTCTACCCATCGCTTGTAGAGCAGGTTGTTGAGTTTGCCCTGAGAGATAGCCTTCACTGTAACCTCCATCTTCTTACCCTTGGCGTTTCTGATGCCGAGGCGTACATTCTTGCCAACCTTTCCGTCGAGCAATGGGAAGTAGTCCATTCCGGCTTTAATCTCCTCGCCGTCGATGCTCTCGATGATGCTGCCGGCTGTAACGCCCGTATTCTTCACATCGAAAGGACCACGCTTGATAATCTCCTGAATCTTCAGGCCGTCGCCCTGATACTGAGGATCGAAGAATACTCCCAGGTTGGCGGTGGTAAGCGCGCTGTTCGAAGCGTAGTAGCGGGCTCCTGTATGCGAAGCGTTCAGCTCGCCAAGCATTTCGCTCAACATCTCCTGGAAGTCGAAATTGTTGTTGATGTAAGGCAGGAACTTCTCATAGGTCTTGCGGTAACCTTCCCAGTCAACACCATGAATCTTAGGGTCGTAGAACTTGTCTTTCACCTGTCGCCATATGTGGTCGAAGAGATACTGGCGCTCCTCGGCTGGCTTATAGTTGAAGTTAGCCTCAAAGCTGATGTCCTTGGTGCTGAATCCGCTCAGATCAACCTTCTTGATGCTGCTTCCGTTGCAGATGAAGAGGTTCTTCACATCCTTGTCGGTCTGCAGGTTGCCCTGGCCTACGCCCTTCATCACGAGCTTGGTAGAGCCGTCCTTCAGGTCGTGCAGCCAGAGGTCGTAATCATCCTCGAAGGCTGCCTGGTAGTAGAGCTTGTCGCCGTCTTTAGAGAGCACAGCATCGCCCATGTGTGAAGAGTTTGCGGTGAGGCGTACGATTCTGTCGCGGCAGTTTTCGATGTCCAGCTCCAGTGGCTTCACTTTTTCCACCTCTATCTTTCCGGTCTTCTTCTGCTTTTCGTCAGCCTTCTTTTTAGCCTCTTCCTTCTTTTCGTCTTCCTTCTTCTCCTTTTCGTCCTTGTTGGCGTCAGCCAGTTCTATCTCTTCCTTGCTCATGTTGAAGCGGTTGTAGGCGTCCAGGTCGAAGAACATGATGTAGGCATCGTCTTCTGCTCCCCAGCTTCCATGACTGCGGTAGCCGGCTCTGTCGCTCTGGAAGAGCATTGCCTTGCCGTCGAGCACCCATTTGCCGTTGCTGTCGCTGTAGCCGGAATTGGTCAGGTTGTGAACCTCCTTGCCGTCAGCCTTTACCAGTGCAATATCCTGGTTGTTCCAGCCGCCGTTGCCGATATAGGTTGAAAGGAGCCATTTGCTGTCTGGTGACCATTCGAAAGCGATGTCTCCATCGCTGTAAGAGTAGACGTATTTGCCATCGAGCACGGTGCGTATTTCCTTCGATTTCAGATTGACGATGCGGAGTGCAGCGCGGTCTTCGAAGAAAGCCACTTCCTTGCCGTCAGGAGAGTATTGAGGATACTGCGATGTAATGCCTGTTTTCACCAGCTGCTCTTCCTCGATGTCGGTAGCGTAAGTGAAGTTCTTCTCTTTCTTGTTCTTGATCTTAGACTGGTAAATCTGCCATACGCCGTTGCGCTCGGCTGCATAGACCAGGGCTCTGCCGTCTGGTGAGAAGCTCAGGTCGCGCTCCTGCTGCGGTGTGTCGGTAATGCGCTTGGTAGTGGTATATTCTACAGAAGTTACGTATACGTCGCCATGCATCACGAAAGCCACTTCCTTGGCGTCTGGCGAAACGGAAATCTCTGTAGCTCCCCAGCTTTTAATCTGACGTACGAGGCTTGGAGCATCGTTATCTGTTATAATGGAGATGTTCACCTTCTGAGGTTCTCCACCTTCTTTCACGGTGTAGATTTCGCCATCATATCCGTAGCAGAGCAGGTCGGCGCTGGATGCAGTGAGGAATCTTACCGGATTGCCTTTGTGGTGGGTAATCTGCTTTTCGCTTGAACTGTTGAGGCTGCGGCGGTAGATATTGAATGTGCCGTCCTGCTCGCTCAGATAGAAGAATGATTTCTCGTCTGATGTCCATACTGGCGAGCGGTCTTCGCCGGCAAAGGTAGTCTGCTTGGCAAACTTTCCGTTACTCTTCAGCCAGATGTCGCGTGCGATAGGTGATTTCTGGTGTTTGCGCCAAGGGTCTTCGTATCCCTTTTTGTCGTGGTAGAGAATGTCGCCGTTCTTGGCGATGCTGATATTCTCCATGGTGAGGGTAGAGAAGAGTTCCGGTCTTCCGCCCTTGGTGCTTACCTTATATACTTGTGGGAATGTGTTGTCGCCGAAGATGATGCTCTGGGCTGTAGGCTGCAGACTGGCTGAGTAGAGCACATGGTCGTTGTCTGCAAAGGCAATAGGTGTTTCGCTGCCGCTGTTGGTGGTGAGTCGGGTAGGAGCACCGCCTTTTGCATCGATTACGAAGATGTCGAGACTTCCTTCGCGGTTAGACTGGAAGGCGATTTTCTTGCTGTCAGGGCTCCATACAGGATGCGAATCGAATGCTGCATGGGTTGTGAGCTGTCGTGCTTCACCGCCGTTGACAGAAACACTGTAGAGGTCGCCTTTATAAGCGAAGGCGATGGTTGTGCCATCGGGCGAGATGGCTGGGTAGCGCATCCAGAGCGGATGATCTTCTGCGCTGGCAGAGAGTGCTGCTGAGAGCAGGGCTACTGAAAAGATTAACTTTTTCATTTGCGTATGTTTTATGTTTGAATATGCGTTATAAAAATCTCTTCTCTTTCGGGGTCAGAATGCTGTTTCTTGCTCATAACGGATGCAAAGGTAGTTATTTTTTGCGATATTTAAGCATAAAAAAAGAAAAAAGTGAGAAAAAGTTTGGTGTATTCAAAAAATATATGTACCTTTGCAGCCGCAAATAAGAAAAGTGGCTGATTGCGTTATTGGTTAGCTGATTTGCGATTTGAAAAGTGTTGGTTCCGTAGCTCAGTTGGATTAGAGCAACAGCCTTCTAAGCTGTGGGTCTTGGGTTCGAACCCCAACGGAATCACTATAATGAGCAAAATGAAACTTATTTGTACAAAAATAGAGTGAGAGAACAATGGCAGTAAGTTACTTATTCATAGGTACTTATCTCTGTTGCTCTTTTTTTTGTTTTTAAATATATTTTATCACTTATTTCTCTTTTATGTACTCTTTTTGTAAATAGCTGTTAATCAGTATGTTATGAATTTGATGTATTGAGAAATCATCCATGTGTGTTACAAATGTGGGCAAGTTCTCAATAGAAGTGCAAAAATTTGAGGGGTTTCAGGCTTTATAATCTATACCTGAAAACACCGAGGGGTTTGGGGGCGAGTAGCCCCCATGTATT
>ERZ779987.32-NODE-32-length-38011-cov-6.29958_pt1 | contig 38011 bp, 27 predicted proteins | sample MGYA00511025_ERZ779987 | MGnify/ENA primary metagenome ERZ779987 (study PRJEB29588, sample SAMEA2156362) | human gut metagenome | biome: human gut; feature: human-associated habitat; material: faeces | place: Denmark | collected 2008/2010 ... | reverse complement strand
TCTCTTCAGACTAATGAAGATCTATGCCTAATCCACACACTTTTACTGGTGACCCGACAGAAGGCTGTGGACAATGCTTTGCGCATGGCTCGCACTTACCAGACCGACCACCCAGAGCGTACCCGTCTTGCCGTGAGAGTAGCCAATGTGCTCTTCATGATCTGTAACATTTCGCAGACCGACCAGCTGGTCTTCCCTGCCACATTGGATAATGTAACCTCACTCCTTATCAACGATATGGAGACTCCTCGCCTCAACATCAAGAACGAGGTGGAAAAGGTGATTGAGTTCCTTTGTGACAACAATATCATCCGTCGTGAGCAGGGCAAGAATGGTGCTCCAGAAACCTACGCCTTCTATAGTGAAGAAGAAATGAAGGTGGCTCAACTCATTCAGAGTCAGGTGGTTGACAACAACACCCAGGCAGAGCAGCTGAAGGAAATCTTCAACCGCTACATTACAGCACTCCGCAACAAGGAGCAGTATAAGACACGCAGTTTCTCCGTAGGTCTCACCATCAAGCAGCGCACCTTCCTCAGCAACAATCCTGATGTGCAGGTAGAGTTTGTGATGGATGCTGACTATGAAACTGCCGAACAGTTGGCTTTGCAGAACAGCAATGTCAACCGCATGGTTTACTATGTGGGTCCTCAATATCGTGACAACAAGCGTCTGTACAATGCCTTCTACTGGTATTGCCAGGCAAACCGCTACATGGCTACTCCGATAACAAGCGAGGACAACAAAAAGACACGTGAAGAGTTTGAGAAACGTGCCAACGAACTTTACGATGGAATCATCAGAAAGGAGTTTGAGAAGATTCTCGACACCTGTCCTATCGTCTCCGGCCTCAGCGTGATAGATGAAGCCGAACTGGGACAGAAGCGTGGCAACGACCGCTATCGTGTGGCGATGGATAAGCATCTTTCCAGCATCTATACCAAGGCGAACCTGGTGGATTATCCAAGCATGCCTCGCACCACGGAGCAGTTGAAGAAGGCAATTCTCCGTAATGTCAACCCTGGCGACTACGAAGGAATGAATGCCGTGCTTACCGATGCAGAGCATGAAGTGGAGATTTATCTCAACAAGCAGTTTGCTGAGGTAAACGTTTCTGATGTGCTTGCCAAGTTTGCAAAGGCACCATACGGATGGGATAACATCTGCACGCTCTATATTATTAATGAGTTGGTACGTCGCCATAATCGTGACTACTCGTACTCTAACAATCCTAATGTGGAGACATCGACAGTTGCCAACCGCATCGTCAGCGAATCCAACAAGTTCACATTGCGTCAGGCCAAGGTCATCTCTCCGCAGGTGATCCAGAACTTCACCAGCGCATGGAAAGAGATTTTCGGTATTTCTGCCGTTCCAAGCTCCACAGACAGCACCCAGCTCTTCCGTGCCTGCCGAGACATAGAAAGCGACCGCAGTCTTGCCAAGTTCATCAAAGGCTATAGAGAAAATATTGAGAAAAAGATCGCAGGTTATCAGTTCTGCCAACCTATCCGTGAGGCTATTGAGCTCTTCGAGTCATGGCTCAACGAGCGTGATCCACTGAAGTTCTTTAATCTTGTCATAGCAGCAAAGGATGAAGCCAAAGTACTTATAGATAAGTGCAAAGAAGTGGCACAGTTTACTCACGACCAGCTTGATACATACAAGCAGCTCCTCCAGTTCCTGGATGACAACCAGTATAATTTCCCATTCGTTCCGATGGAGATGCAGGGAGCTGTCACCGACTTCAATAAGTTGAAAAACGACCCATGGCCAATATCTGGTCTTCGTGGCTACATCAAGCTGCAACGCCAGTTATCAGGCATATTGGATGGTGTACGTGATGAACTCCGTGAGAAGATTAAAGCAGCCTATAATGATATGTTCGACTATCTGAAGCAGGTGGCCGAGAAACAGCATGTTCCTGAGAGTGTACTGTCTGACCGTGAAACAGTTATCCGTGTCAAGACCACTCCTACCAATATTCTGGTACTGCAGAACAATGCCAATACAGATACATTCTATCAGGAGCAGGTGGATAAGATTATGTCTTATAACCCACCTCTGCCTCCAGGAGGTGAAGGAGACGGTAAACCAGAACCACCAAAAACTCCAGACAAGCGCATCCGCAAGGCATCTTTGCAAACTAAGACAAAGTTGCCTATTACAAATGCAGAGGATATAGAACGCTACCTGGAAGGTCTGCGCCAGCAGCTCGAAAAGCTGCTTGTTGACCAGGATGGTGTAATGATTATCAAATAAAATCCATGTTCAAAAGATAAAGTATGGACACAAATAGAATCAAACGCTTCGCTACCGAAGCACGAAATATATTGAAAGCCGGTATTGCTGCCAAGATTACTACACTTGGTTTCGACAAGAACGGCCATGTGGCAGAAGAGAACAAGCCTCAGCTGATGCAGGGCGGTTCTCTCTGGAATGAGCAGTTGCAGACAGAGGGCTTCTACTACCAGTGGATGTCCCTCTATAACCGTATTCAGCAGAAGGGTATCAACGAGGTGTATGAGGAAGCAGCCTACACCTGGTTCAACCGTCTCTGCGCCATCCGCATCCTGCAGAAGAACAATCTCTGCAGTCCGGTTCTGGCGTATGCTGATGCTGCACGCACTCCTGTCATCGTGGATGAAGCCCGACAGGGACGCATTCCACAGATGAAGGAAGAGTTGCGCCAGCGACTCGTGGAGCTTCTCGATGACGACACCAAGGTAACGGAGCAGTTTGCCATCCTTATCACAGCCTGGTGCCACGACAACCCTATCATCAACCAGTGTTTCGGCAGCATTGCCGACTACACCGAGCTGCTTCTGCCAAATAATATCCTGGCAGAAGGTGGTTTCGTAGATATGCTGAACCATACAGAATTTATCACCGATGAAGACTTCAAGTCACCTGAGTTGATTGGATGGCTTTATCAGTTCTATATCTCTGAGCGCAAGGACGAGGTATTTGCCAAGAAGGGTAAGTTCGAGGCTGATGAGATTCCTGCAGCCACCCAGATCTTCACCCCTAACTGGATTGTGAAATACATGGTGCAGAATACCGTGGGAAGAATCTATCTGGACAATAATCCATACGAGACTCAGTTGCAAAAGAAATGGCAATACCTCGTTGAGCCTTCAGAAAAGCCAAGCGCTGATACTATCTTGAAGTACAACGAATTAGAGGACTTAAAAGTAGCAGACCTTGCCTGCGGATCCGGTCATATTCTCAACGAATGTTTCGACCTGCTCTACGACCTTTATATTGCCGAAGGCTATGGTCGTGGAGAGGCTGTGGAGAATATCTTCAGCCACAACCTTACGGGTATCGACCTCGACACCCGTGCCAAGCAGTTGGCTACTTTTGCCCTTTTGTTGAAGGCTTGTCAGAAGGATGTAGCCTTTGCCGATGCGCATTGCATGCCTAATGTGCTCACGATGCCTAAGCCGTGGAACAGAGAGGTACAAGGCCCTATTCAGGACATGCTACACATCTACTTCCAAGGCGAGGCTACCAACGGGCAGAAAGAAGAGATTATGGATTGTTTCGACCTTATTCAGAATGCAGACTCCCTCGGCTCTATCATGAAGTTCGAAATCAGCGAAAGCACACGATTGCTCATCAAGCAGACTACAGATTACTGGTACAGTCAAGAGATTGTACCAGAGGAAGTGCGTACCCAAATTGCTGCGTTCAAACTGATTCTTGCTTTGACTGAGAAATATCATGCGCTGGTGATGAATCCACCATATATGCAATGGAACAAAATGAATAATGTCTTGTCAGAATATGCAAGAAGTTTTTATGAATCCTCCAAATTAGATCTATGTACTATATTCATGGTAGTATCAAACCAAAGACTCTTGAAAAATGGTAAATATGGAATGATAAATATGCAGTCATGGATGTTCTTGTCTAGTTATGAGTCATTTAGATTATATGTCTTAAATAATAACATAATAGACAATTTACTACACCTTGGCCCTCATACTTTCGACGAATTGAGCGGTGAGATTGTACAAAACGCTGCATTTGTATTCACAAATTCCTGTGCCACATCAAGTGCTTATTTTGTTAGACTGGTTGACGGGGAAAATTGTACTGCAAAAAAAAGTTTATTTATAGAACATAAGGCCCCATCATATTGTGTAAATCCGAATGATTTTAAAAATATCTCAGGTAATATATTCGGTTACTGGCTTAGTGATCAGTTAAAAAATATATTCAAAACAGGTAATCCCTTATCTTCAGTTGCAACTTCATGCGTTGGACTGCAGACCTCAGATAATGACAAATATATTATGCAATGGAATGAGGTCGATTTTAGAAAGATAGGATTTAATTGTAGTAATGCACATGAATGTGCAACCTCAATGAAAACTTGGTTTCCTTACAATAAGGGTGGTGAATCAAAATGGTACGGTGGCAACAGAATTGTCGTTAAGTGGTTCAATAATGGTGAAGAAATCAAGCTTCTCCATGGATCCACTGTGAGAAATGAAGCTTATTATTTTCTAAAAGGAATAACTTTTCCTCGTATTGGTTCATCCATTTTTAAGGCAAGAGTAGCCGTTAAAGGATCTATATTCGATATTAACGGGCCAACATGCTACTCTGATGATCTTTCATACACACTAGGGTTGCTGAACTCAAATGTAATGTCTAACTTATTAAGGATACTATGTCCTACTATTACCTTCCAAATAGGAGACATTTTCAAGGTACCTTATTTAAAAGCTACTAAAGACAAGCATGATGTAGTTGTTATATTATCAGACCGCTGTATTGAACTCTGTAAAGAAGACTGGGATGCCCACGAAACCTCTTGGGATTTCCTGCACAACGAACTCTTATCCATCGACACCTCCACCTACATGGAGAACATCGATTACAAGATGAAGAAGTATTTCGAGGAAACGGGCGAACATATCAACCTCTCCCCTGCTGCCCCACAGTTAGGCTGTCTGGAATGGCGCATGGAGCAATACAAGACGAAGTGGGAGCGCAAGTTTATGCAGCTGCATAAGAACGAGGAAGAGCTCAACCGCCAGTTCATCGACATCTATGGCCTGCAAGACGAGCTGAATCCTGACGTTCCACTGAACGAAATCACTATCCTTCAGCAGGGAGAGATTGATGTAACAGATAATGGCATTACCTGGAACGAGGATATAATAACCAAGCAACTCCTCAGCTATGCTGTGGGCTGTATGCTCGGACGCTACCGTCTTGACAAGCCGGGACTCCACATTGCCCACCCTAACCCGACCGATGAGGAGATTGCTCCTTACGAATACAATGGTGAACAATGGGAAATAGATGACGACGGCATCATGCCGCTCATGCCAAACGACTGTGGCTTCTCAGACAACGCATCTGCTCGCTTTGCCGACTTCATACGTGTGGCATTGGGCAACGAAGATCATGTGGCAAACCTGAACTACGTGGAGCAATGCCTCGGCAAGACACTGGAGCAATACTTCGTAAAGGACTTCTGGAAAGACCACAAGAAGATGTATCAGAACCGCCCAATCTACTGGCTGTTCTCATCCAAGAAGGGAGCCTTCCAGGTCATCGCCTACATGCATCGCATGAATGCATACACTGCAGAGCGAGTAAGATCCAAGTATCTTCTTCCTTATATCGAACATCTGGAGGCAGAAATCGACAAGCTCGATGCTCGCCGTGCCGAACTCTCTACCAAAGAGACCAAGCAACTACAGGCTCTGCAGAAGCAACTCGACGAATGCCGTGAGTATCACGAGCGTCTGCAGGTAGTAGCCGAGCAAGCCATCAGCTTCGACCTCGATGACGGTGTGGTTGTCAACTACGCCAAGTTCGGTGATATATTACAGAAAATTAAGTAAAACAATAATAGTTATGGATATTGATTTTATTGAGTTAGGCAAATACTGCCAAGCAGAATATAAGGCATCACTTGATGGTAAGAATAACAAATACAGTAAAACTATATTTGTGGCCATTAAGGAGGATAATAATATCCTTGTATCAACAACGCCTCATATATTAGCACAAGCCAAAAAATGTATACTGATTCATGAACGTTCTTGTTTAGCAGTTTCAAAATGGTATTCATGGTATATGGTTCAATTCATCAACGAAAAAGGAGAAGTTTTCGTAAATCGTATAGATGAAGAATTTGAACTATATACTGTAGCTGCTGGTGGATTTGCTAATCAAGAGTTAAGACTAAGTGCAAATCAAATGGATTTTTACTCACATAGAGCACCATTTGAGAATTGCATTCAGTCCTTTTGGGATTTGTATATTCGGCTCAAAAAAGCCAATACCCAGACTGAGAGAGAATTGATAGCTTCCTTATTCAAATCAAACCAAAAGGTTTTAGAGTTGGAAAAGCTAAATCAAGATTTCAAATACAAGACACAACTACTAGAGTGTGAAAAGAACATGTATAAAGAAATGCTTGATAGCATCAAGAAACTTTTAAACAATAATAAAGAAGAGTAATATGGGAATACCAAATAACATACCATGCGGTAACTGCATGTTGATTGCTGTTACCCAATCAAATGTCTGGTTCATTGAAGAACTTTTCAGACATGATGATGTGAAGAAGTATTATGTATTAAGGGATGATCATGCAGCAAACATTAGGTCATTTTGCCAATATATAGTTAATAGCAACATTCAAAATGCTTCATTAAATTATATCATATTTAATGATTATGGAGACGAAGTTGGATTTATCTCTGCAGAACCTGTAATGAATAGAGCTACAGGTATGCCAATGTGGAATGTCGGATATGCCGTTCATCCTGCACACAGACGTAAAGGTTATGCATCTTCTGCTGTAACGGGATTGTCTAACTATCTTCTGCAGAACTTCTCATTTCAACAAGTAATGCTGGATATTTGCGAAGAAAATATAGCCTCGACCAATGTTGCAAAAAAATGTGGTTTTTCTAAACCAGATGACCGAACAGGATACTTTGACATGGAACATCCTGAAATCGGTATGCGTTTTAGATGGTTCAAACAATTGGCCGGAAATCGAACAGTTTTGTTTAATCAGGCTGTACACTTCTACAGACAAAAACAATATGCTGAAGCTGTAGATGCGTTCAATAAAGCATTGAAAGAGCCCTATATTCCAGGTACTCCGTACACCGATGCGCAAATCTACTCTAACTTAGGAATGGCTTTGTCATCTATAAGATGTTATAAGGAAGCTTTCCAAAGCTTGAAGAAAGCGCAAAGTCTGGGATTAAATAATCCAAGCATTGAGAAAGAGCTTTTATGGTTGAGAAACAATGTTGGCTTATTTTGATATTAGGTATTTTCAACAAAAATATTAAAAATAATTATTAAAAAAATTACAAAGGACAATGTCTAATATAATAACGTATATATCTATCGGTATAATCATAGCTGTCTTCTTGTATTTTGCAAATGAAGAATACAAGTTGTTCAAGCTTAAGGAGACCGTTAGAAAACTTCGTAACAATGATAATATATTGGCTTCGCTCAAAGAAACCAATATAGCTCCACTTGTGGACACTTACAGTAAGACTATAAATATTGATACGAACAAAGGCAAGAAATCAAATATTCCAGCCTCTGAGTTTATCAATGATTTTAGCGTGTGTAAATACAATAAACTGAACTTACGAATGCTCGATGCCGTATCAGGCGTACTAGTTGGTTTGGGACTCCTTGGAACCTTCCTGGGTTTGACATTGGGTATTAAAGGATTTGATAGTAGTAACACAGAAAGAATCAATGAAAGTATTCAAGGATTGTTAGCCGGTATGGGTACAGCCTTCTATACTTCATTGGCTGGTATGATAGCCTCTATTTTATTTACGGGGTTGGATAAAGCTTTCAGATACAGACTTTATAAATATACAAAAGAGCTGACAGACAATCTGGATTCAGAATTCTATATAGACGACCTTGAGTTGGCTAATCTTAATCAACAGAAGATAGTCAACCAACTATATAAAGCTCTGAAAACTGATATCCAAGATCAAGCATCCTCTATTGTGGCCAAACTAACATACAATAATGCAGAAGGTCAAAATGTCACAATTGGTAATGCTATACGTGAGATTCTTACTGAGAATACTAAGCAATCAAAAGCTCTCATGTCATTCTCTACCGATTTGGCAATGGAACTAAACCAGGGCTTTGATGAGACGCTCTCACGACAGATGCAACAAAAGATTGTACCACTTATGGAAAGTGTTGATGCCACCACCAAGGCTGTTGTAGAACATATCGATAAGATGGCAGATACGGTTTCATCTCCAGCTACCGATATGATGCAGAATGTGGTAGATGAGTTGAAGCAAAGCATGCAATCACTCTTAAATGAGTTTAGTACGGGTCTTTCTGGGTCTGCAACATCAGAACTCGAAAATCTTGCGATGCAGCTTAGCACTGCAACACAAGCAATGGCAGATTTCCCTAAAAACATGGAAAATATATCTGCTACACTGCAAGTTACTATCGAAGAAGTCAAACATGCTATTTCTGAGATTTCAAACACCTCCGCGAATGCCAATTCAACAGCTATGCAGCAGATGCAAGAGCAGATTACTTATGCTACAGGAGCTATCAGTAATGCCATCACAGAGGTCAAAGAAGTTATGTCAGGAATCTCTCATTCTTCACAAGAGCAAAGCAATCAAATGGTTAGCAAACTTGCTGATGCAGCAGAAAAGATGGGGGCATTCCTTACAGGTACTATCTCTACCCTTTCTAACTCGGTACAGCAATCTGTCAAGGGTATCACAGACGACATCAACAGCAAGCAAACTGACCTTATTGCTCTCCAGGAAGATACAACCTCTCAAACAAAGAAGCTGCTTGAGAATTTCAATGTAGGTTTGGAGAGATTGGAAAAGATGAATGAGTATGTAACCGGCACAATGAATGGTTTCAAACAAGCTCAGGGTGAGATAACTGTAAGTACCAGCAATCTTCGTACCATCAGTAGTGATATGAAGCTTGCAACCGAATTGTTCAATAAGGGACAAAATGACTATGCTGCAAGACTAGCTCAACTCCAGACTGCAAGTCAAAAAGGTATTGATCAAGTTACTGAAATGCTCAAAAACTCTGGGCAATTGTCAGATGAGTATGTACAAAAGTTCGATCTCATTAAACAAGGACTTGGTTCTATCTTCTCACAATTGCAAAGTGGCTTGACAGAATATAGTCGAACAGTAAAAGATACCACAGACAAGTATCTTGCAAGCTACACTTCTAGTCTCACTCAGACAACAGGTGCCTTGGCATCAACTATCGAACGACAGAATGAGGTTACAGAAATGTTGACAGATACAATTTCACGTTATAAGAAATAATGAAGAAAAGACATATTGAATACGAAGGTAGAGAAGAAAATGCATTTTCTCTCTCTACAGGCGATTTGATGGCTGGTCTTCTATTCATTTTTATTCTGCTGCTGATGGGTGCACTTTTACAGGTGCAAAAAAACGCAGAACAAGATGAAGAAATCGTTAAGAAATACGATAAGACCAAGACGCAATTATATATAGACCTCCAAAAGGAGTTCAAAGATGATTTGGCAACATGGAGGGCGACCATCGACTCTTCACTGTGCATACGTTTTCAAGAACCATCGATGTTGTTTGATGAAGGCAAACAGGAATTGAAGCCAAGATTCAAGGAGATTCTAAATGATTTCTTTCCTAGATATATCGCAGTTCTCAAACGCCCGGAATATCGCGACAACATCGTTGAGATACGTATCGAGGGACATACAAACAGTAATGGAGGCTACTACTCAAACATGGAGTTGTCACAGGACAGAACAAGATCTGTACTCCAATATTGTTTTAGTTTGATGCCACCAAATGATATTATCTGGATGAAGAAACTCGTAACAGCCAACGGCTTATCATCAAGCCATCTGATTTACAAGAAAAATGGTGAAGAAGATAAATTTCTGTCTCGACGTGTTGAGTTTCGAGTAAGAACAAACGCAGAAAAGCAGTTGGAAGATATTGCTAACAAGCGATTAATAAATAAGAAAAAATAATGGAAGATATATATGCACTCTTAAATATCAATAAAGGTATCTTGCAAGATTTCCACTTGCAAGCAGACCGTGCTGTTGACCATCAGACAGAGTTGGCCATCAACCGCGACATGCGTACCTTAAAAGAAATTGAGGAGCGCATGATGACAGACACAACAGTAAAAGTTTCCCAACAGACGATTGACGAAGTCATCATGAAGGTAATCAAAAATGCAAAGGAGAATAATCAGGATATGAGTATCTGGAGTATTCGTGAACTTCGCATTGTATCGTATTACCTCATGAAATTGCAGGGCAATGAAGGCGCTTATCAGTATGCATTAACTCTTCTTGATACAAACTGGAGAGACTTATTTTTCAATGGATTGTCATTCTATTGCCTTGACACATGGAACATGATAGATCCAGAATTTCGTGTGCAGACATGTGAGCTTCTCAGAAAGAAGTTACAAGCTTATAAGGACAACAATAAAAAGTATATAGCGATGAAGAATCATGCTAATCTCTTTGATGAAGCAGGTCCACGACGCTTATGCGCTTTGTTGACTCAAAAGAAACAAGATTTAAAAGCTGCACCATCATACTTCTGTAACAGATCTGCTTCTATTAGTCAATCTTACTATTCTGATGTGATTGTTAACTTCTTTGAAGCCAACAAAATAACAGATCTTGACTATGTTGAGTCTGTCATCGAACTTCATGATAATGATCGCACCAAGAAACTGGTATTTGTAGATTTAGTTTCGCGTGTTAACGAAAGTGGTGACGAATTGAAGCGTACAAGACTATGCAAATTTGCCAACAGAATACTTGGCGATATTACGTTGACTTCAACATGGGCACCTTTTATTGGTGCAACAGAAAAAGAAGCGCAGAAACTAAAAAAGGCCAAGCAACTTGTAAATCTTTGGTTCAATCGGAAGATTATCGAAACTTTCTTTGAAGTTTGTGTGCAAGACAGAGACCGTAAGGTCTTCTGGCTTAGGTATGTCGAATATGTCAGTGCCTTTAGAATCGTAGGTTCGACAGCAACAAAACGTTTGTTGCAAGGCGATAGCCGTGTAAGCGGTATATTCCTGCCATTTTATATAGAGACTGAGTCTCGCACATCGCAGACTTCAGCTCTTGTATTGTTCATGAAGGATAAAATGATAGTCGAGTTTTCTGATACAGGTGCTTTGTATGTTTACAACTATAATCATGCAAAGGTTAAACTGGTCACTAATAAAAGAAGACTGATTAACAGTACAGCCGATTTGAAGATTCCTTCAATGAATAATCTTATCGAAATTAGTGATTGGGGCTATAAGACTCACTACAAGGAGGGACGTATGACCCATCAAGGTTACTGGCAAGATCGTTTGAATGGTTGGATGCAAGAAATGGTATTATCTTCAAGTAACACGAGCGTATCTTTCTTGGAATCAAAGGACAATGATTTGTTCAAGGCAAAGCCTATTCCAAAAGAAAAATATCAGCCAAAGACCAAACCTGTTGAAAAAACATTGTTTGATGATGTCCCTGAGTATTTGAGACCAACGGCAAGAGTAGAGAAGAAAGAGACGAATGTCAAGAATGAGGCAAAGCCCACTACTCCACTACCTTCAAAAAACAAGCAGGTTGTTTATGAAACCAGAATCTCATGGTCAATTTCCAGTAAATGGATAGCACATGACAAATGTAGAATTGTATGCAACAATAAAGGTTTCTATATAAACATTTCAAGAGGACAACAATATGTTCATATACGCCCTCTTGTTGGTGGAGCCAAACCTACAGGTAGCATATGGATAAAAAGACCGAACACAAATGGATGGCAACAAATCGTTCATTCAACAAGTGGCAGTGAATTTCCTATCGGCTACATAAAAGAAGCTGGTGGCGGCCTCGTGTATAAACAAGAATATAACAAAAATGATTTTATTAGAGTAAAAATTTAGAAACAATTATGTTAAGTCAGATTATAAACAGTAAAGGCATCATGTTCATTGTCAATTACAATGGTCACGACCTCCATTTCCAAGAATGGAAGGCCACGGATGATTGTATCTACTATTTGCCTCTTGCAACATTGGTAGATAATGGCTATGCTTATGCTTCTAAGGAAGGATGCTTGTTACCTTACGAGAATATATATCTTTTGGATGAGGATGAAAGAATACTTCTTGGAGTACCACAGCCATATGATAAAGCTATGCGTCTCGTTGGTACAAGTATGCTCAACTTATCTGACTTTGAATATAAAGTAGAGTTTCTCACCTATGTTCCTGATGGAGAATTGATAGTATGTGAGAGAGGTGGTAATATCTTGGTCAAAGGACGTGACAAATACTTACTCAATGAAGCTCAGTATGCTTTACTCAACAGAGTTGATGCTTTCAATTCTACACCTGAAGAAGATAAAACAACAGATTATAATCTTCGCTGTTTTGCAGAGATTAAAGCGCTTGCAGAACAGGCTGGTTGTCAATTGGACAGTTATCTTGAAAACGAAAATGTATATGCGCCAGAGCGTATTAAGATTGAAATCGGACGAGATGATGAAGGATTTACTGTAGAACCAGCTGTTGATATTGAAGAAAATGACAAATTCCAAACGTATTTCGACAAAATGCGTAAAGTACAAGCTCAATATCCAGTTCAGCGTGAAAACGGTGACCGTGTTCGTATTGTGCTCAATAAGGAACAGAAAGAAAATCTGCACTATCTGAAAGAACAGTGCGGAAAGCACAAGAACAGAGAAGAAATTCAGAAGATGATAGAACAACCAACTGAATACTTTGACCCTAATGCTTTTGATTTATCAGAACTGTATAGTGACAGAGTGATTGAAATTGGTGTATATAAGCCAAAGTTCTATCCTTTCATTTGTCCATATAAATCTTGCTGGATTGCTGGTGCAACTGTTGAAACTCCTCAAAATGGCACAACAAAAGTCACCATTAATAGTGAAGAAGAATTGGAAAAGCTGAAGAGAGAAATCCAATCAGCAAAAGAAAACAAAAAAGGCATTGTCGAATACAACAAGACTCAACTTGATATCGAAGATGCAATATTTCTAGCTCAAACTGCAGAAAAGCAGTTGAAGGATCCTTCACAGCCAGCAAAAGTTGAAAGTGAGAATGGCAATGAAGCGAGAAATGTACTCATTATTGAAGAAAATGCCGAAGAGTTGGGATTTGCGGTAAAGGAAAGAATTATAGAAAAAGGTGATAAATACACGCTTTTCACAGATCCGTTCCTTCAAGAAGGGTTCTCTCTTAAAGACCATCAAAAAGAGGGTGTGGCATGGTTGCAACACCTGTATAAGAGTAAAGCCAGTGGATGCCTAATGGCTGATGACATGGGACTTGGCAAGACTCTACAGATACTATATTTTATTGACTGGCATTCACGTAAGTATGCCAATCATAAACCGTATCTTATTGTTGCACCAATATCTCTATTAGAAAACTGGAAGAATGAGTATGAAAGATTTTTCATGCAACCTCGCATGAAAATCAACATGCTGACATCGAAAGATGTAACAAGAAAGTTCGATAAGAGCATAGTAGATAAGATGCAAAAGATGGATATCATTCTTACGAATTATGAATCTCTGCGCATCTCTCAATTGAACTTTTGTGCTGTAGAATTTGACGTGGTTGCTTTGGATGAAGCACAGAAAATAAAATCGCCAGGTACACTTGTCACCAATGCTGCTAAGGCATTAAAATGTAACTTCAAAATAGCCATGACAGGTACTCCTGTAGAGAACTCTCTGCTGGATTTGTGGTGTATTATGGACTTCTGTGTACCAGGTCTTCTAGGTAATGCTAAGGCATTTGCTGCTCAATATCAGAATCCACTAAAGAAGGAAGATACTGACATTGTAGCTCTTGGCAACGAAGTTCATGACAAACTTGGTGTGTACTTCATGCGACGACTGAAAAAAGATGCCGCAAAGGATTTGCCAGACAAGATAGAATTAAAAGAAAAAGTGCTTATGCCACCAGTACAAAAGGAAGCCTATGCCTCTGTTGTGAATGACTATACGAGTGGCATACAGCCCAATATGCTCGTTACAATCATGCACCTACGCGAGGTTTCAGAGCATCCGTATCTTTATGATTCTACTCTACTCAATCACGAAACAGATGAAATCGTTGATACCAGTGCAAGATTGCAAGCTACAATCAAGTTCCTTGACGAAATAAAGAAAAAAGAAGAGAAGGTTATAATCTTCGTGGAACGCAAGGAGACTCAAAAAATGCTTCAGAAACTTTGCCTGAAAAGATATGGCATTATTACTAAAATCATTAATGGTGATACACCATCTATTGTTAAGAGAAATATGCCAAACAAGCAGTCAAGGCAATCAAGTATAGACGAATTTCAAGCTGTTGATGGTTTTAACGTGATTATCATGTCCCCTGTAGCAGCAGGTATGGGACTCAATGTGACAGCGGCTAATCATGTCATCCATTATAGCAGACATTGGAATCCTGCAAAAGAAAATCAGGCAACTGACCGTGCATATCGTATTGGACAGACCAAGGATGTATTCGTTTACTATCCAATGGCTGTAAGATCTGACATCAAATCTTTTGATGAAACATTAGATGATTTGTTGTCTCGCAAGACATCTCTAGCTACTTCAACAATCTTTCCAACAGAAAGAGTGGAAGTCAAACAAGAGGAACTTGGTCAAATGTTGTTTGGGGTTTAAATGAAAGAAACAATACATTATAGAACATATACCTCATGTGCTCCACAAGCGAATGAGTGTTTAAAAATAAAATCATATTGAATTATGAAATCTGGAAATAAAGAAATAGGATTTGGAAAGCAAACTATTGCTCAGGTCTTCGAGGAATGGTACACTGTTCCTTCATATCAGAGACATTACGTTTGGGAGAGCGATAATGTGAATGATATGTTGGACGATTTTGCGTCTAATTATATAGAGCATGCCAAAGAAGAATACTTTTTAGGATCATACATCATTCAAAGTAAAGATAATAACAATGATCTACTTGATGGTCAGCAGCGTATCACTACTCTGTTCCTCTTGTTTGCGTTTTTGCGTGACTATGCCGATTCTTCTTGCGATGTCAAGGAAAACTGTGTTGATTTGATATTCCAAAAGGCAAATAAGATTAAGCAGATTCCGGAGAGAATACGTCTTTCATATGAAATACGTGGTAATGTGAAGAAGTTCATTGAGGAATACTTAATGACACCTGGCAGTATTACGCAACATTGGGATGAAATTGTAAAGAAGGCCAATGATAAGAAAGAAAGTACTTCTATTCAAAGAATGTGTAATGCATTGGTTTGCTATGATGAATATTTTACAACCCATAAAGAAATAGATTTAGATGCTTTTCTATCTTTCATTCTCAACAATGTAGTTATGATATATATATCAGCAGATTCATTAGAGGATGCATTTCGCCTATTTTCTGTCATGAATGACCGTGGTCAAAAATTGAGTAATGCAGACATATTGAAATCATCTAATCTTGAAAAAATTGAGGATGATGGTGAAATGAATGAGTATGCACGTGAATGGGAAAATATGCAGGAAGATCTAGGTAATGATTTTGACCGTTTCCTTGCATATGTACGAACCATGTTGCTCAAAAAGCGACAAAAAATGAATCTGCTCGATGAATATGACAAACAAGTTTTCAAAGCAGGGAAAATTAAACAGGGAAAAGAATTCTTCAACTATGTTTTTAAAGCATACGAAGATTATAACAAACTGATAAACTTGGCTGACAATGAAGATTCAGAGTATTGTACGTTGATAAGAACACTCAATGAGTGTATGCCTTCAACAGATTGGGTTCCTGTTATTTTGGCATATGGAAGAAAATTTGGAAACAATGGACTTCTTGAATTTACACAGAAGGTAGCATGCAAAAACATTGCAGATGCAGTATGTGGTAAAACCCCATCGTATCGTATTGACAACTTGAATAATATCATTAATTTGATAGAAGAAGCAGGCAATACATCTGATGTGCTTGAAGCTCATGATTATTATTCATTTAATGAACAAGTTTTCATGGCTAATATTCAATCTGAGATATACGGCAGACGATATACTTATGCACTTCTGATGCTGCTTGAATACAAATACAAGGATAAGTCTGAATGGAAAGATTTCGGAACGACATCAATTGAGCATATCCTTCCACAGAATCCTAAAGCAACCAGCCAGTGGGTAAAGGATTTTGATGAAGAACAGAGAAGCTATTATACGCATAGGATCGGAAATTTATGCCTGATTGGACGTCGAAAGAATTCTTCTTTAGGCAATCTGGATTATCAGGAGAAACTAAAGAGATATTTCGAGAAGAATATAGGTTCTTTTGCAAGTTCTCAAAAAATATACAAAACATATCCGAATGCATGGACTCCTGACACTGTTAAGGAAAACCAGGAAAGAGTCATAAAGGATTTGATGGAGATATTTGGTATAAAGGATTCCTGTTCAAACACAGATCATCCATCGTATATGGAACAACAGAAGGCAGTCTATCCCAACGCTTATGAGCCTTGGACTGAAAATGACGACACAAAACTGGTGACACTATATAAAGAAGGAAAATCTGTTAACGAACTAACGAACATATTTCTTAGAAATAGTGGTGCCATTAAAGCCAGATTGTTGAAATTACTGGGAATAGATTTAGACAAGTAACATCCGTATTTATAAAGCATTCAAAAATATGGTACAAGATAGAATATACAACTACTTTGAGCGCAATCCACAACTTCATGTGCTCTTCATCTTTGACAGGATGAACATCATCCAGAATGAACTTGATGAGATGAAGGAGTGGAATGACGACTATATATATAAGGTGTTTGATGGTGCGTGGTTTAATGCCAAGTATGCCATCGAGAACGAATGGAAGGACAAGCATGTTGTTCTGCTCTTCCCTGAACAGGTATATCCTCATACAGAGGAGCAGCAGCTCAGTTTCCCCCTACTCGACATGCTGAAAGCCAATATGGAATATAAGGAAGAAGACTATGCCAGCTTTATGCAGCAGTATAATCTTCCTGAGAAATTCCGTAGCTTCGTAAAGAAGAACATTGGTGAGATTATGTCTTCTAAGGTAAGCAACATCCTTAATGGACATATCGACAGTACATCGTTCAGCGAGGACATGGTTTGCCGTGCCTTCATTTCCAATTATCTTGGCGAGAAGAAGCTGCAGGAATGGGAACAGCTCATTATCAAGATGATTATTCTGGATGGAATAGCAGAAGAGAAGAAGCGTACTGATTTCTGGTATAAGCTCAGCAAGAATTTTGATGCTTCAAAGGCTTTATCGGAAAAGTTGGATAAGCTCTTCGGTTTAACTCCTAACTTTAACGCTGCCATCAAGATGAAAAACGTGGCTGAGAGTTTGAAGTACAATAGCATCACTCAGCTTTTAGACGCAGTACCGGGAGACACCTATAAGCAGTACAAGATCAGCAATTCGGTGGTACTTGACCAGGTGAACAAAATCTATGAGTTGGGCACACACGACCGCCAACTGTCAGAGAAGTTTGCCCAGGCCATGACTATATTGGCTACAGACATCAAGGAAGAGGAGATCATCAATATCTATGGTATTGATGCCAACTACTACTATCTTACAGAGTCGCTCTGCTGGCCAATACTCAAAGAGATTGTAGAAGAAAAGCTGATGGCAGACCCAGAGCAGGTAAATGACCGCATGCGTGAGTTGTCTTTGAAGCTTCCTGTAGATAGTGACATTCAGATTGCAATCCGATTCATAGAGCAGTCGGCTTTATACTATGCTCAGGTAAGAGGTCTTGGAACGCTGAAACTCAATAGTACCAAGGAGTATGTTGAGAAATATACAGAAGAGTTCTATCTTGTAGATCTCTACTATCGTCGTACACTTGAAGCATACCACGAACTCATCACAAAGGAGAATCCTATCGAACAGACATTAAGTGATGCCAAGCATCAGTTGGATTTGGAATATGCCAAGATTACTAATGTACTAAACCTCGAATGGCTGACATGCGTCGGGGAAAAGGGTGCCTGGTTTACTGAAACCGCATTAAAGCGTCAAGAGGATTTCTACAAGAACGAGTCAGATACCAGTGTGAAGCAGGTTGTCATCGTATGCGATGCGCTGAGATATGAGGTGGCAAAGGAACTGATGCAGGAACTGGCAAAGGAAAAGCATATTGCTACAATAGATGCATACCAGGCAATGCTCCCTACGGAAACCAAATATTGCAAGTCTGCCCTCCTCCCTCATCACTTGCTGGAGTTGAATGGTACAGACATGATGGTGGATGGAACATTGCTGACAACTACAGAACAGAGGACTGCACATTTGGGAAAATATCGGGAAGGAGCCATCTGTACACGCTATGAAGACGTGATGAATGGCGACGCACAATCCATGCGTGAACTCTTCAAACGTTCATTGGTGTATATATTCTATGATACAATAGATGAAGCCGGTCATTCACAAAGTCCGTTCGAGGTAATCAGTGCTTGCAGAAAAGCCATTGAGCAACTGACTGTACTGGTAAAACGTCTGCATGCAACATGGAATGTAACAAATGTACTTCTTACAGCAGATCATGGCTTCCTCTATAATGACATGAAGTTTGAAGATAAAGACAAACATAGCATTACAGACTCTGCTATAGAGAAAAAGACAAGATATTATCTTACAGATAGCAACGATACTTTTGAGGATATTGTAAAATTCCCTCTTGACAAGGTATCTTCTATCAAGAGTACCACGCCTTTGCAGGTTGCAGTACCTATCGGAACTAATCGCCTGGCTGCACCAGGTGGCTACAACTTTGCTCATGGTGGCGCTTCACTCCAGGAAATGATTATTCCAATTATTAAGAGCGTGCGTAAGAAAACGAACAAGACTGAAAAGGTGGGCGTAGCTCTGATGAGCCACAACCTGAATATGGTGAGTAGCCGCTTGAAGTTCCAGATGATACAGTCGGAAGCAGTAAGCATGACCGTGATGGAACGCAAGGTGGTTTGCTGTATTTATAATGGTGACGATCCTGTAACCCAGGAGAAGGAAGTGACACTGAATAGCACTGATGCAACGAACTTGAACAATCGCGTGTTTGAAGTGACACTCAATCTGAATAAATCTGTCAATGCAAGTATGTTACAGCTTAGAATCTACGATGTGGATGACAAACTGAACCCACTTGTACGTGAGACAGTAAAAAACAATACAATGATAGAACAAGATTTTTAAGGAATACTGCATATGGATTTACAACAGAAAGTAATGAATGCCTTCATAGGCAAAGTGGTAAGAAAGGATTTGGCTTTCCTCGTGAAGGGCGGCCTACCTGTTCCTACATACGTGTTGGAATACCTGCTGGGGCAGTATTGCGCCAGTGATGATGAAGAAATCATCAACGAAGGTTTGGAAAAGGTGAAACAAGTTATCCAAAACAACTATGTTCACCGTGCTGAAGCAGAATCGGTAAAAGGTATCATACGTGAGAATGGCAAACATCGTATCATCGATAAGGTAACCGTTGTACTCAACGAGAAGAACGATGAGTATCAGGCTACATTTGCCAACCTGGGATTGACTGGAGTACCTATCGGTACAGACTACGTGCGTAAGAACCCAAAATTGCTGAGTGGCAATGGCGTTTGGTGCATTGTTACCATTGGCTATATCAGTGGTGAAAGCGTCAAGGTGAGATGGGAAATCCAGACATTGAAGCCTATCCAGATTTCAAATATCGACCTGCAGGAATATATCGACCAACGTAAAAACTTCACTACAGAGGAGTGGATTGACTTCCTGATGCACACAGTGGGTCTGAACCCTGAGGCAATGAACCGCCGTGAGAAGTTTATCACTTTGGCTCGTCTTCTCCCTCATGTTGAGAACAACTTCAATTTCATGGAATTGGGTCCAAAGGGTACAGGTAAGTCTCATGTTTTCCAGGAACTGTCTCCTTATGGCGTACTTGTCAGCGGTGGTGACGTAACCTCAGCCCGACTTTTCGTGAAAATCCAGGGAAACAAGGAGATTCTCGGACTAGTAGGCTATTGGGATGTAGTGGCATGGGACGAGTTTGAGCAGCAGAAAGGCCGTAATGTGGATGCTGTGCTCATCGACACGATGCAGAACTATCTTGCCAACAAGTCGTTCAACCGTGGTAAGGGAACTCACGAGGCAAGTGCGTCCATGTCTTTCATAGGTAATACTAAACATACTGTTCCATACATGTTGAAGAACAGCCATCTGTTTGAGAGCATTCCTACATCATTCATTAAGGGTGCGTTCCTCGACCGAATCCATCTCTATAATCCTGGTTGGGAAATCAAGATGTTGAAGAAGAACAGTTTTTCCAAGGGATATGGTCTTATAACAGACTACATTGCAGCCGTGCTTCACGAAATGCGCAATGATGACAGAACTGCAGTGTTGAATGATTATGCGAAGTTTGACGGTTCACTCTCAGAGCGTGACCACCTTGCTATCCGCAAGACTTTCTCAGGCATGATGAAACTTATCTATCCTGATGGTAAGATGACAGACCAAGAGGCTTATGAGTTGGTTGACTTTGCTGCCGAAGGTCGTAAACGTGTGAAGGATCAGCTCTATGTGATTGACGAAACTTTTATGGCAGAGCCGGCAAAGTTTAAGTACATCAACTTGAAAACCGGTTTCGAAGTAAGCATTGAGACATTGGAACAAGTAAGCAACCAGATAGTTGAACATACTACGACTGAAGATAATACAGAAGAAGCTGAAACTTCCACAGAAAGCAATGAGACATCTACAGTAGTTGCTAATGCAGAGGGAGGTTCGAATCAGCATCCAGTCAAACGTCCACGCATTCCTATTTTACAAGAAAAGAGTATGTCATTCAGAATGGGACAAACTGGCGTAAGTTATGAGAAGTTATTTGCACCTTATATGAGAGAAGCAAAGGAAATAACCGTTGAAGATCCATATATACGTGCTTCATGGCAAATCAAGAACTTCATGGAATTTGCTCTGATGCTTATCAACACACGTCCTGTGGATGACTTGAAATTGAACCTTTTCACTAATGAAGAGGAAGACAAGATACCAGACTTGATTGACAAGCTTGATGACATCAAGGACGACCTTGCTTCTTATGGCATTGAGTTTACATACAAGTTCAGAGACTTCCATGACAGATGTATCAAAACAGATACAGGATGGACAATTACACTTGGACGTGGTCTTGACATGTTTGAAAAGTATAGTCCCTACTCTATTGCATCATCAAAACAGGACATGCGCAAGTGTAAGGAGTTTACTGCGACATTCATGAAGACCAAAAATGCATAACACAATATCAGAGCAGCCACGGTATTCAATGAATACCAAAAGGCTGCCCTAATTGTAATTTATAGAACTGATAATGTAGAGTTCTCTGGAGGAATTTTAATCAGAAAGAACAAATATGAGTTTAAAAGATATAGTTACATTATTCAAGAATCACCAAATCCAATATGGACTAAATGGTGATTCTAATTTGGAAGAATTATATAAATGGGAATTGGTGTCCAGACAAAATGGACACCCAGACCCTAATGCTGTAGATTTTTCTAAAGAGATTAATTCACTGGAATTTAAGAATCTATGTTTTAGTTCACAGATTACCGCAATTAGAAATTTTGCGAAATATGAACCTGAAGAGTATAGAAAACTCTTTAGAGCACTGTTTGATGAAAACATCCTTCTGCAAGAAAGAGTAGAAAATTTTACTGAAAGTTGCAAAACATTATGGGATGATAAGATCAAAGAAAAGTTTACCAATCATACGAGTGCAATGTGTGATGAGCGACTTATCAGTTGTTTCTTAGCATTCCATAATCCTCAGAAATATACTTTTTATAAAAATGACGTATATAAGAATTTATGTAAACTTTTAGAGGTTAAGCCTCGAAAGGCAGGTCTAAAGCTTGTTCATTTTTACGAATTACTGGATCAATACGTTATTCCAGAGATTGAGAAAGAGAATGAATTGATTTTGTCCATCAATGACGAAATAAAGAATAATGGATGTATTCAAAGTATGCCACTTACAGCCCAAACGGTATTGTGGTACTATAATAGGACATTATTTAAAAAAACAGATACTGACAAGGAAGATAATGAAAATGATCTTGTTGAAACAAAAATAGACAACGCAATGAAGTATCAAAAATATATTGACTTGCTTAAAGAGAGCAAGAACTTAGTTCTTACTGGTGCTCCTGGTACCGGTAAAACTTTTATGGCACAGGCCATAGCAAGAGAAATGGGATGTAGTAAGGACGAAATGTGCTTTGTGCAGTTTCATCCCTCTTATGACTATACTGATTTTGTAGAAGGTCTGCGACCTATCATGATGTCTGATGAACAGATGGGATTTGAGCGTAAAGATGGACTATTTAAGGAGTTTTGCAAAAAAGCTATCAAGAATTTGGAGGACAGCAAAAAAACTCTCACAGAGTTATCAGAAGAAAAATCTCTGGATTATAAATATAATGCAGTGATTGATAAAATTAACAATGGTGATTTGAATGAATTTAAGCTCAAAACAAACGGAAAATCCATGGAAGTGGTTAAGGTTACAGACTTTAATAACATAGAACTGAAAACTCCTGGAACTAGTAGTAATCGTACTTATACCGTTTCTTTTGACAGATTGGCAAAACTTGCAAAAGTATTTACTACAATAGAGTCTTTGAACAATATTTCAAACATTAGCGATGCTGTAAGGGATGCTATTGGAGGTTGTCATGCTTCTGCTTACTGGGCTGTACTTAAAGAAGTGTACAAACAAAAGAACATTTCAACATTAACAGCAAGTAACGTAGTCAAAAAAGATTTTGTTTTCATCATTGATGAAATCAATCGTGGAGAGGCTTCAAAAATATTTGGAGAGTTATTCTACTCCATAGACCCTGGTTATAGAGGCAAGAAAGATATACGAGTAAAGACTCAATATCAGAACCTTGTCCCTGAAACTGATGTATTTACAGAAGGATTTTATATTCCTGAAAACGTATTCATTCTTGGTACAATGAATGATATAGACCGTAGTATCGAGAGCATGGACTTTGCTATGCGTCGCAGATTCACCTGGAAGGAGATAAAGCCAGAAGACACACAATCTATGCTCGACAAACTCGAATGTGTCACTAAGGCAAAGAGCGTTATGGTAAGATTGAATAATGAGATATCCAAGATTGAAGGGCTTGGTCCAGCCTACCAAGTTGGACCATCATACTTCTTGAAGTTGGGTGATAATGGTGGAAACTTTGAAAAGCTATGGAATATGAATATCGAACCATTGCTTAGAGAATATATCCGTGGTTTCCGCAAATCAGACGAAATCATGGAAAAGTTGAGAAATGCTTACTTCGATACCAAAGAAAGCAACTCAAATATTAATGATAACGAATTGGTCGATGAGGATTAACTTAACAGATAATAATATTGGACAGGCGAAAGCTGGGACATTTCTTCGTAAAGATGTCTCAGCTTTATTCCCTATTGCCGACAAAACAATAGCTGAATTATGTCATGAAAATGAGAATCTGCTAATATTTCCCTATAGTATAGAGGATTCTGACGATAAAGTCGGTGAAGCTTCTGTTATGACCATTCTAAATACAAGTGACCCTGAAAAGGTACGTATTACCACAGGAAATGTGATGGGTTTTATCGGTGTTGGAAACCTGCAGATAAAAATTAAATCCCGCTTTGACGAAGGACGCGACGACTATCTCTTACATTACATGCTTCAAAAGGTCTTTTCTTTCAATCTCTTTGATCTTAATCACAACAACGAAAAAGAGGATGTATTTGACTTTATCATGTTTATGTTCCCTCACTTGCTAAGGAACGCAATGCGCCAGGGCATATACAGAGAGTATCAGAACTTCAAACATAACGATGCCAAATTAAAAGGTACTATTGACTGGGGTCGCCATATTGCCCAAAACATTCCGTTTGCAGGAAATGTGGCATACTCCACTCGTGAATATACCTATGACAATGACATGACAGAGTTAATCCGTCATACAATTGAGTTTATGAAGTCAAAGAGATATGGTCAATCCGTATTAGGTTTAGACCAGGAAACTATAGATAATGTAAAATATATAATTTCCCTAACTCCTTCATATAATAAAAATGAGCGTGGTGCAATTATTGGTAAGAACCTTAGACATAAGAGTCATCCTTACTATACGGAATACCAGCCCCTGCAATGCCTATGCTTACAAATTCTAAGAATGGAAGAAGTAAAGTACGGAGAAACAGATGAGGAGATTTGCGGTATTCTGTTTGATGGAGCCTGGCTTTGGGAAGAGTATCTGAATACCATTCTACAAAAAGAGGGCTTTAAGCATCCAGAAAACAAGAAACATAAAGGTGGCATCTATTTATTTGAAGATCATAGTGGAATCCGTTATCCTGATTTCTATAAAGATGGTATTGTCCTTGATGCAAAATACAAGAGGTTTGAAAGTTATGAAAAAGTTTCCAAAGTAAATCGTGATGACCTTCATCAGATAATCACATACATCACTAACTTACAGGCATCGAAAGGAGTTTTTATAGCTCCTTTGTCTGAGAGACAGCAAATAATTCCAAAATCACGATTGAAGGACTCATCTGCATCACTATATATATTAGGTATTGAGATTTGTCATACCTCCACTTCTTATGCAGACTTCTGTGAAAAGATGAAAGCAAAAGAAGCATTCTTTGTAGATACATTAAGGCAATTATAATAGGTCAAAACAGCAAATTTAAGCAGGAAGAAATAGTTCTTTCTGCTTTTTTTATCCAGTAATATGCACTATCTTTTTATAGTGCAGATAGACTGCACAAGACTTTCATACCTTTGCTTCAGAAATTAAACATTAATAGGAAAAGGTATGGGACTATTCGATTTTTTATTTTCAAGCGGCGTTTCAAACAGCCAAAAGAAAGCGCATCGCAACGCTGGTAATAATACATCCTCAGACCATGAAAATTATGCTCGTGGTTATGAAGATGGTTATGATGAGTGTTGCTGCGACCATGACTGTTCTTATGAAGACTATCATGATAGTATTTATTGCGATCGTGATGAGTATGAAGGCATTGAGAATGATGATTGCTATGACGATAATTGCGGCTGGTAGTTACCTTCTGAAAATGGATTTTTAACATTATTATATTATAAGGTTATGAAGAAAATAGCAATTCTTTTAGCAGCTACAATGGCTTTCGCCATCAATAGCAATGCGCAAAGTATGCAATCTGGCTATAAAGGCCATGTTGAAGCAGGTTATTCTGTTGGTATTGGAGACTATGACTTTGGTCGTTTTGAGGTCAACACAACACATGGATATCAAGTGAATCCTTATATATTCCTTGGTGCTGGTACAGGCTTGCATTTTATGTCATCTTACAAAACTGGTGATATGGAAATACCACTTGATGTAAGAGATAGCAAAGTAGATATTCCGGTTTTCGCAAACTTCCGCAGCAATTTCACGAAAGGCAAGATTTCGCCTTTCTTTGACATCAAAGGAGGAACGTTTGTTACCAATAATGGTGGTCTTTACGTGGTGGCATCATTGGGTGTTAGATATGCATTGAATAACAAACAGGGACTTAGCTTGTCTGTAGGATATGCTGCTGAGAAACTTGAATTTGAAACATTTGAACGTTTCAATGGCAGATATGATATGAGTTATACTCGCAAGCCTGCTACATATGATACAGAGTCAGTTAGCGTCAAACTTGGATTTGATTTTTAAAAGAATAATGTCTATCAAAACAATATAGAAAAATGAAAAAGTTTATTTTAGTTGCACTTGCTGCATTGTTTGTATGCAGTGCTGTCGATGCTCAAATTTTGCGAGCAGACGAGTTGGAAAAGTATGCAAAAGAAAAGTATGGAGAGAAATGGGTTGATGCAGCAACCAATCTCGGTACTCAGTTGACATTGGATAAAAACAATGCCATCACTTACACCCAGGTAATCCCTGCAGAAGGTAAGACCAAGGACCAGCTTTATGTGCTGCTTAACTATTGGTTTACTGCAACATTCAATGATGCAAACTCCGTCATCAAATTGAATGACAAAGAGTTGGGGGCCATCATCGCACAGGGTTTTGTAGAAAGTATTGCACAACATGCAGGTGGTACTAACTCTTACAACGTTAATTTACGCCCTGTTATCAAATGTGATATAAAGGACAATAAGGTTCGTGTTACCTACACTGTACCATTCTATTCTGTCAATGTTACCGTTGGTGGCGGTTGGATGGGTGCAATGGGAGGCACTATCCCTACCCGTTCTGATCAGAATTGGACACTGGATAAATGTTATCCTTTTGCTAAGAAGGACTCTCACAAGAAGACTTCCTGCAAAGCACTTGTCATGGCACACGCCTACTCTAATGTTGTAATGGATAAGATTGAGGAGTGCATCAAGAATGGCTTATCTGGTAATGAAAACGACAATTGGTAAATTCAAAATAACAAGAACATTATGAAAAAGTATTTATTTTTCCTTCTTACCCTCGTGGTAGCATCTTTTGCATTCATATCATGCAGCAGTGACGATGATGACAATGGAGACTATGATAAATCTATGATTGTAGGAACCTGGGAGATGACTGCAGTAAAGACATCTGAGTCTGGCACTTATGTTGATTGGCCTTTCAGAAAGACTTACGCCACATTCAATGCTGACGGTTCTTATTACGGCTCAGGATATTTCGGAACTGGTCGTGGAACATGGTCTTTGAAAGGAAACACACTAAACACATATGTTGAGGGTGAACTATTTGCTTCTTACACCATCATTTCTGCGACTTCTACAGTATCAGAAATGAAAATGTCTATTGGTGACGAATCTATTTGGGTTAAATGCAAGAAACAATGATGCTAATCAAGCATTACTTTGTAATGCATTGAACATACTTCAGAAGGATGACAGGGTCAAACACCTTGCCATCCTTTTTTGTTGTCAGGTGCAGATGAGGACCAGTTGACATGCCGGAACTTCCAGAAACTCCAAGCACGTCTCCTGCATTGACAAACATCCCCTTTGTAACCCAGAATGCAGAAAGATGGCAATAGCTGATGGTATAGCCAGCAGTTCTGACCGTGACATACTTACCTGAGCGATTGTCATGGCCAACGCCAGTCACTTCCCCTGGAAACATGGAAAACACTTTCTCGTAATGAGCTGCCAGATCCACGCCGTTGTGCATGATTGTCTTGTGCTTCACCGGGTGATTACGCATACCAAATCTTGAATTGATCTGAATGTTTTTCAACGGAAATGAAGCCCGAAGATAAGGAAGAACATCTTGGGAAGAATCCGGAGACAGAGAATCCGCCTTCATCACAGAGTCCACAGAGGCAACATGAGTTGTTTCTTGTGGACTCTTCTTTTTAGATATACTATGCTTCTTCACATACCCAATCGTATTGAATTGGGCATGTGAAGGAGTCTTTGTAAGCATCATTGTCAGTATCAATATGAGTGTCTTTATTGCTTTCATGTTGCAAAGGTAATCAGACTCAGTTCAACAACACGAAAGAAGTTACCTCTTCCCTATTATATCTAACTTTATTTATGTTTATAGTATGATAATTGAAGAATAATCATACTATTTTCATAACTATCTATAAAACTTTGATGATACTAACGTACATGTTTAATTTCTTCTATATCTACAATGTAACTTTGTTGTCGGTTTGGCTTTAAGCGCAGTCTGAATAAGACCTGTCATAGGTCAGCCACCAAATAAAAAACGAATAAAACAGAAGCAAATGAATTACAATTTCGATGAGAACGAGATGCCTTATGGCATCCTTGAACGTTTCGGACTCACCCAGACAATGATTGACGACTTGCCGACCGATGTCCTCCAGAACATCTACAATGGCCGCAAGTCGCCAGTCCTGCCAGTTCATATCACAGCCGATGATGGTGAGGAAGTCAAGGCACGAACCAGATTCAGCCTGGTAAGAACAGCCGAAGGTGGCGTTGATGTGCTCTTCTATCCACAGCTCGATGAGTTAGACTTGAAACTCTTCAACGAGCAGCAGGAGAAGAACCTTGTTGCAGGAAAGCCTATCGTCGGTCATTTGGAGAGCAACGAGGTTGGCAAGGAACTCGGCAGCAAGTGTTTCTTCCAGCTTGATCCAGAAAGCAAGCAGGTACTCAGTGTTCCAACCCCGGTCATCGGCAGAAACATCCAGTATGTAGCAGACCGCTACCACCTCACTGGCGCAGAGATGCAGAAGTTGCAGAACGGAGACATCCTTACCATCGTAGAGGATGACGAGGAACAGTCCATCGGTATCGACCTCAACTCCAACACCGGCATCCGTTTCGCAGCAGGTAACGAACTTGTCTGGAAGCGAGAAGCCAAGCGTGACTGGGACAAGTTCAATTTCGGCATCTTCGGCTGTTGGGCTATGGATGAAAACGGCAATCTCGACTACATCCCAGAAGAGAACTACACCGAAGAGATGTGGAATGAACAGAAGAAACTGGGTATGCGCATGATGCAGCGATAACCCAAAGTATTAACCCATAAAACAAGATTTCATGGCAAATGTAAAGTACTATCCAGAAGACGTGCTCGTGGAAAAAGTCCAGAGCGGAGAATATGGCTGGCTTGACTACATCAACCACCACTCCCCTGAATGGCAAGAGGAATACACAGCCTTCTGCAAAGAGAAGGATCTCATTGTCAATGAGGAGTCGGCAGAGGAATTTGTCGATTGGAAGGGCGAGCAGATTGAAGCTGGCGAATAATCACAAAGTACAGAAACAATAAACAGCATTAGAATATGTCTATCAGATCAAATGCATTACCAGTAGGCAGAGACCTGGCTCCAGAGCTTCAGGAGATTCTCAGAAAGAATGGTATGCAAGCACATATCATCAGACAAGGAGAAGGTTATCAGTTGGCCGTTCAAGGTCACGACTCCCCTCTGCTTACCTACGCCATCACAGCGCAGCAGCACAGAGCCTTGGTTGACTGGGGAGCAAACTCAGCCAACAAGCAAGCCTACAACACCGTGGCAGAACTCGTGAAGAATGATTTCTACATGCCACGTGACTTCGTTCATGCCAGAAATGCCAATGGCCGTGTTGCCATGGGACTCCACGGCTACCGCATAGGCGTTGGCGAATACGGCAGACTTCCATGGAACAAACGCTATGCCCACATGATGATGGATCCATATCACGGAAGATTCCTCGGTTGGACTCCACGATGCCAGGAAGGATTCCACATGCGCAGAGTTGGAGGTGCCATGTTCATGCAGGGTGCTCCGATCGTACCAGAACGTCCTGACGGCAGAATGAAGCCGGGCGAGTTGCAGAATGGCGGTTATGGCTTCTATTATAAAGGTGGTCTGCAAAACATGGTACAGCAACCTTCGCAGGATGTGTTGGCAGACCTGCAATCAGTCATTACCCCTGTAGTGGTTCGTCCACGTCCCAAGGAACCTGCCAAGCCATACAACGAACTCATCACCTCCAAGGTCTATTTCAGCAATGATAAATGGCAGGAGTGTCTTTCGTCTCACGGCATCATCGTAGATGCAGCCAACAAGACACTGACCATCCAGTCCACTGCCACCAAGCAGGACTTTGTCTATGACCTCACTGAGGATGAAGTGAAGAAACTGACCAACAACTCCATCAAGCAAGTACCTGTCCAGAACCGCATTGACATCATCAACAATGCCATCAGGAACGATTTCCAGGACAAACTGACGATGGATATGCTCAATTCCAAAGAGCAGATCAGCTTGAAGCTCAGACCAGAGATAGAGGCAGAACTCAACAACCGCCAGCAGATGGTGATTGACCAGTCACTCCCAGCTAATGGCGACCAGATTACTATCGAACCAGAAGACCGCAGTGTTGCTCATGTAGATGGCAACAGCCTGTATGAGCAGAACGAAAGCAAGGGATGGTTCCGTGAAGGCAAGCATGGCAGAGAGGTTCAGGTTGATGACATCAAGGTTGAGCCAGTGCGTAATGAGCAGGGGGAAATCCAAAAAGACGAGAAAGGCAACGCCAAGTTTCGCATGACCGCCGTCATCAATGGAGAGAGCATCAGCCATGAGATTACCCAAAAGCAGTATGATAAGTTCATGGCTATCGATGACTACCACCGCATGAAACTCTTCTCCCACATCTTCAAGGAGGTGGATATGAAAACCATCCCTGGAGAAGGCAAGAACATCGGGGCTCAGATTGGAGGAGCTCTCCTTGCAGGACTTGCCGTGATGAGCGAACTGGGCAGAGACCGTCCAGCTCCGGCAGTATTCGTAGAACACCATCATGACCATGCCCATGGGCCACATGTCTATTTCAAGGGCAGCGTGGATTCACCGCAAGACCTTGCTTCACGAGCCTTCGATGCAGGACTCAATGCAGGAGAACACGGTGTAGGCTTAGGTCATGGCAGATAAACAACAATTCACATTCAAGAGATGACAGACGAACAGACATTTGCAGACTACAGAAGCCGTCTTAACATCAAGGACGTATTGGAGGACGCAGGCTACACGTTTTACAAACGTGATGGCTTGCGCTATCCTGCGTATGTACGCCTGGGCAGCGACGGAAAAAGAATCAGTGGAGACAAGTACATTATCATGCCCAACAAGAACTGCTGTTTCCAGCCGCCAACCATCAAACTCTACTCTGTTACCTCCTTCATCTGGGAGCATCCTGACCTTTTCAAGGAGTACAAGAATGGCATGAAGGAATCAGCCCTTGTCCATAAGGTCTGCCAACGCCTGCTAAACATTCCGGTAGAACATCGGAGTCTGGAAGTACATAATCCAACGGTCAACAGCAAACCATTTGACATCAATGACTACAAGATTGACCGTTTCAATCCCAAAGACTTCGAGTCACAGAAGCCGTTCTACGCCTTCTTCAAGTCAAGAGGAATTGATTTCGCCACCCGTTGTGCCTTCCATCACAGCTTCTTCCTCGCATCGAAAACAGCAAAAGATGGTAGCACCTATAAGAATCTCTCCTTCCCCATGTACATCCCTGGGCAACCAGACAAATGTGTAGGCTTAGAGGAAAGAGGCTATCCACGAAAGGATGGTTCTGTCCGAAAAGGCATGGCTACCGACACCAACGCCAGCGAAGGATTATGGATGGCAAGTCCCAAGAATACGGCACTCCAGGATGCCCGTATCGTACTTGTCTTTGAAAGCGCATACGATGCCATGGCATTTTACCAGCTGCAGATGCGCAAGGAATCAGGATTGGACCAGCGTGGACGGCAGGATCTGAAAGCCGGAGTCTATGTCTCTACTGGAGGTAACCCAAGCTATGGGCAGATACAGGGATTGTTGAAAGCTGCACCCCAAGCCACCTTCCACCTTGGCTTTGACAAGGATGTGGCAGGAAAGCAGTTTGTGGCAAACTTCGAGGATATTGCAAGCAAACAGAGTCCGGTTGCACCGGGAAATGTACCTGCTGACATGAGAGAGTTCATGGAAAGCTTCGACAAACAGCCGAAGACCATCAAGGAACTGTTAAGTTTCAACGATGAGAACTACAGCCTACTTCCCCATGAGCTCAAACAGCTATACCTGGTTTACGATTCAGCAAAAGAAGAGGCATTGGAGTATCACTACTCTCCCTTTTTGTGTAAGGAAGACAAGCAGGAAGCTGCTGACAAGATGAACAAAGCGTTCAAGGACTTCAAGGATGCACTGCTACAGAAACTCAACCTGCACGAAGACCAAGACCTCGCTCCCGTGAAGATTATACGGGAAGAGCCATCGGAAGGCTACAAGGACTTCAATGACGAGCTTTTGGATAAGAAACAGTTCTCTATGACCGACGTAGTAGAGACCGCATTTGACGAGAACGGTGTGGACTTGACCTTTGAACGGCAAGAAGAGAACGAGGAAACCAAACATCATGGATTTAAACGATAATGAATATGGCAGACCCAATCAGACGATACAACATCATCACCCTACGCCCTCACTGGGCGCAGTATATCATCTCGCAAGGGATGTCGTTCATCATCAGCTGTGCCCTGTTCCTTGTTGCCGGTCACGACAGCATCACCTACAAGATGCCTTTCGTGGTACTTGGAGGTGTGATGACCTGCATCATGCTCTATAGATGCTTATATCTCTACAAACTCAGATACATCATCACCTCTGAACAGCTCATCATCCAGCATGGAGTGCTGACCAGAACCAGTGACTACATCGAGCTGTACCGAGTGGTGGATTTCAGCGAGAACCGTGACATTCTGGAACAGTTGTTCGGATTGAAGACAGTATGGATATTCAGCGGCGACCGCTCTAATCCCAAACTCGACATCTACGGTGTGAAGGAAAGGTTGGACGTTGTGAGAATCATCCGTGAACGTGTAGAATACAACAAAAAGAGAAAAGGCATATATGAAATTACCAACAGATAACAGAAGAAGCAAGGTTGTTGCAGCCATTACCTTGGCATTGATGCTACTGCCAGCTATAGGTTATGCTCAGGTTGCCTCCAGCAATCCATTGGAGTATGTTGCCTTGGCAGAGGGAAATGAGCTTATCAACGGTCAGATTAAGCATCAGATAGAAGACCAGCAGAAGACTGCATTCCTGCAGAACACCATCGCAGCCGAGTTCTCGCAGATTCACAACTGGGAAAAGAAGTACAACAGCTATCTGAAAACGGCATCGGGTTATGCTTCCACGTTGAAAGCCTGCACCTCGCTCTATGACGACGGTGTGAGGATCTTCATCAACTTGTGCAATCTGAAGAAAGCCATAGCAAGCAATCCACAGGGTATTGTGGCAACCGCAAGCATGAACAACCTCTATATCGAGACCGCCACAGAGCTCGTCACGGTATATACTACTTTAAAGGATGCCATAGCCAAAGGTGGCAATGAGAATATGCTCACTGGTGCAGAACGAAGCAAGACCCTCTGGGAACTGAACGACCGCCTGGCACAGTTCAACAAGAAGTTGTCAAGGCTATGTCTAAGCATCAGATACTATACCATGGCCGATGTCTGGAACAATGTCACGGCAGGAATGCTCGACCGGAGCAATGCCGAGATAGCCAGTCAAGCCCTTGGCAGATGGCGCAGATGCGCCAGAGTTGTAACACCATAAGAAAGATTATTTGAGGATAACATTTATGAAACGTCTCTATGCTCTCATATTACTTCTCTTTTCTCTCATCCTTCCCTTTGATGGGCAGGATGGGAGTTTTCTCCGTGCCCAGGGCAATGACCCTGTTCTGGCAGGTATGATATTCCAATATACCGACAAGGCCAAGAAAGAGTTGAAGCAGCAGGAACAGATGATGCAACTTGTTTCTACAGGTCATATATGGATCAAGGAAGAGGTAGAAGGTACAACCAACCTGCAGAAGGAGTTCAATAACTATCTTGACCGTTTCAACAGCATCATCAGCTATGCAGCTCAGATCTATGGTTTCTATCACGAGATAGACCGACTCGTTGGACAGCTCGGCACCTACAGCCACCAACTCAGCCATCAGACAACCAATGCTCTAGCCGTAGCTCTATCGGCAAATAGAAATAAGCTCTATCGGGAACTTATCATGAGCAGTGTCGAGATAGTCAATGATGTCAGGCAGGTATGCCTCTCTAATAACAAGATGACAGAGAAGCAGCGACTGGAGATAGTCTTTGGCATACGACCGAAACTCAAACTGATGAACCAGAAACTCAAACGGTTGATACGGGCAGTGAAGTACACCAGACTGTCAGACGTTTGGGCAGAGATAGACTATGGAGCCAGGAGTGAAGTGGACAAACCTACCATTGTACAGCGATGTAAAGAACGATGGCGAAGGAATGCAAGACCTTGAAGTAAAGGTTCAACATAATCAGATAATAAATAACAGTATAATAATTTAGAAATAAAAAGCATTATGGGTTGGGGTTCATTTTTAAAATCAACTCTCCGATTGGGAGGAAGGATGACCAGTGCAACTGCACACACAGTGGGCAGTGCTGTGCTTCATCCCCAGCAGACCTTGAAAGGCGTAGGTACTGCCACAAAAAGCGCAGTGGTTGGAGGAAGTCTCGGTTACATTGGTTGGGAGAAGCTCACCACGGACAAAAGCGTTGTTGGCATAGTCAGCGATGCCGTCATAGGAGAAGACACCACCAAGAAAATTGGCGATACTGTATCTGGGATTGGCGATGGCGTGAAGGACTTGAAAGATTCCGTTACAGGACTCTCGGACAACGTAAACGGTGCTATCAGCAGTGTGGATTCCAAGTGGAGCGGTATGTCTGGCTTCCTTAGAGCCATGTTCTCTGGTCATGGCGGTGACATGTTCGGAAACTTCTTCAGCAACATAGGCAAAGGCAACGTTTCAGGTCTCAGCCTTGTAGGACTTGTAGTCTCTGCCCTCCTCGTCTTCGGTCGCTTCGGATGGTTAGGCAAGATAGCTGGAGCCGTTCTCGGAATGATGATGATAGGCAACAATGCCAATCTAAGCAGCCTACTTGGTGGCAACAGTGACCGTAAGGCAAGCAACCACAAGGAAGAAGAAAAGCAGCAAGAAGTAGAACAAACCAATACTGTAAGCAGACGAAGATAACAAACACTATAACAAAGTATTATACAATGCACTATACACAAGAAATGATACTGCATTCCGATAGTGGCTATTGCATGCCATTCGAGGAAAGAAACGGAGAAGTGACCATGTCCCTGGGCTACGGCAAACAGAAGCATCCGCACACTGGAGAGTCTTTTTTCCATCATGGAGTTGACTTCAAGGTCAAGAACTACCTGCTGTCTGCAGTAGCTACCGGCAAGGTGACAGGACTGGGCAACGATGCCATTCACGGCATCTACCAGATTACCCGATACGGTGACTATGAAGTGACCTATGCCCACCTGAGCAACGTGTTTGCCAACTACGGCAAAGAGGTAAAGGCAGGGCAAGTCATCGCCGTCAGTGCCGACTCCCTCCATGTAGAAGTCAAATACAAGGGGGAAGAACTCAATCCACTGGAGTTCCTCACCATGATCTATAGCAATCTGAAAGTGATGGAACAGAACGGCAAGCGAGGCGCAGCACCTCAGTTCGTTACCCTTGACATGGATATTCATACCATGTACGACAAAGACCAGAAGGAGATCGAAGACCTCATGATGCGCTTCTTCCCCGACTATATGAGCGACATGAGCCAAGGCATCTATGCCCTACCAGAGCATACAGAACTTGCACTTCGCAACATCTTCACCATGTCGGCCATGAAGAATTACTTCTATGAAACCCTGCCTTCCATGGCGAATCCATTGGGAATGGGATCAAGAAGTATTCCAATAGCCGAGCGAGTACAGAACCTCCTTATTGGAGATTTCCTCAACTATCTCGCTTTGCGCCATCAGATCTTTCTGTCGAGTATGAGCGCCATCGAAAAAAAAAAGCACAAGACCGGGCAATAGCGACAAGCGGAATAGTTGACCCACTGGCAGAACTGGACATCGATGTGCAAAGCTTCGACATTCCACGCCTGGTGAGCGTCTATCCCGACAAGTCGGGAATCAGATGGTGGACTAAGGCTTGGTTCAACAACAGCGAGAAAGGCGAAGCTGCCATTGAGATAGAAAGAAATCTGGCCATCAAGTTCATCAACGACAACATCGAGAAGGACGAATGGCTGGAGGAATATTTCCCAAAACAGATGGAAGTCTATCACAACGCCATCGAACAGACCAGGGAGCAAATCCTCAACCAATTAAACTTGTAAACATAAAGCTATGGTAGAGTCAAAACAGGATAAGATATTCAATACTAAGGTCATACCGATTATGAATAAAGTTCGGAATGACCTACAGAACAAGCTTGCGGACGAGTTGCGATCAAACTCTAATTCGTTTGCAGGTCTGATGGCGGCAGCAGCTGGACCTGACGGTGGTATGGCATCCATGCAGGCGCAAAATGACACCCTTAAATACACCGGCAAATGGACATCCAAGACCACGGAAGACTATATCGCAATGGTCAAGAAAGAGTTGAAGCGACAGCATATCACGGTCAATGCCTCCATGGAACAGAAGATGATCGACAAGATGATAAAGGACAAAATACCGAAATCATCCATCGACTACATCATTCGAAAGGCAGCCACCAGTACCATCTTCTACCTACCGCAGGAAGTTGCAAAATCGCCATTGGAGCAAAAGATAGACTCAGAGGCAGAGAAGCGATATAAGCCATCTGTCTGGGAAAAGAACGCAGGTATTGCCCTTGGCTCAGTAACCGACCTTGCCTGTATGGGAGGATTGGGTGGTGGTTTGAAGACAGCCGCCACATGGATTGGAAGCGACATGCTCGTCACCCATGTTGGTGATAAACTCAATGACCGTTCCGATGTTCCCATGATCATTGCACCGGGAAAGGAGGATGAATACAGACGAACGCAGCAGGAAAAGAAGAAACAAGCGGAGCAGAAACCGCAAAACAAGCCACAATCTGAGGAAGGAGCACAGCAGACTGAACCATCAGAAGAAGGGAACCACTCTGAAGGTGAAGCCAGCAACACGCAGCCCGAACAGACTAACATGAACGGTTGGCAAGGGCTTCTCACGTCATTCGGCCTCAACGGTATCAGCGATATAGGTCATAATCTTGGTTATGTATTGGCCATGCTTCCAGATATGCCCGTCGGCATGTTCACCGGTAAGACCAAGTCCATCAATATCAAGGATAACATGATGCCTATTGCAAGCATTGTTGCAGGTATGTTTGTCAAGAACCCGATCCTCAAAATGGTGCTCATAGGCATGGGAGGCATGAATCTTCTCAATAAGGCAGGACATGAAGCCTTGGACAACTTCAAGACACAGGATCATCCGCAACAAGCTGGTGGCAGAGTCAACTATCGCATCTATCCCGAAGAGCCTCTGAATGCACGCATCCAGAATCCGGAGATAAGAGCCAACTGCCTGATCGCAACCATTGACAGAGTGCCCTGTACCATAGCCCTTCCAGAAAAAGTTGTGGATGCCTACCGTCAAGGAGCGCTGCCTCTCAACACCCTTGCCAATGCTGTGCTGGCAAAGAATGACCAGATGCGACAGATAGCATCCGAGAAATACGAGGCTGGCGAACGACAGACAGTCATCGAGAGACCACTTGCTCAAAGATAACATAGAACAAAGATGAAAAGATACTGGTATAAATTCCGTGTCAAATACGTCAAAGCTCTTGACACAGGAAAGAACAAAAAAGTCAATGAAGAATACCTGGTAGATGCCGAGAGCTTCACCGAGACAGAGAAACGTGCCACCAAAGCTGCTACTGAACTTATCGGAACCAGAGACTTCGACATCACAGCCATCTCACGTGAACCTATCACGGAGATCCTGAAAGAAGACGAGAAAAAAGGCAACCACTGGTACAAGACCGATGTCTCCCTTGTCACTGGGGATGAAGAAATTGGCGTAAAGAAGTTCTCACCACAGACCATCTACGTCAATGCTCCTTCGACAAAGGAAGCAGACCGCATGCTACGTCAGCACATGAGCAGCAGTGTGACTGAGTGGGAAATCAAATCCATAGCCGAGACCAAGGTTCTTGGTGTTCTTGGCTATAAGCAATGATCACAAAAACATCATATCCATGACAGAAAAGAAACAGCAAGAAAAGATGGCTGCAGAACGTCAGGTGGAACTGTTCACCAAGGCGTTTGGGAAAGCCAAGGAAGATAATGGCATTTGGCTGGACAACAATGGTCGCAAGGCTCCTGGACTCTACCAGAAGCATTTGCAGGTATCAGCCTTCAATGCCATCATCTTAGGAATGCACGCCGCTCAAAACGGCTACAAGACCAACCAATATACCTCAGTTCGGGATAACGAGCTCTATCTAAAGGCTTTATAATGTTTTTATATA
>ERZ779987.5-NODE-5-length-80722-cov-6.59049_pt1 | contig 80722 bp, 113 predicted proteins | sample MGYA00511025_ERZ779987 | MGnify/ENA primary metagenome ERZ779987 (study PRJEB29588, sample SAMEA2156362) | human gut metagenome | biome: human gut; feature: human-associated habitat; material: faeces | place: Denmark | collected 2008/2010 ... | reverse complement strand
TCGGGAATGTTGTATCTTTGTATCGTCAATCAGAGAGGTTGATGCAGCAACGGTCTCGGCGGAGACACAGACTGCTTTTACTAAAACTAAATTTTAAAAGTATGATTCTCATAAAGTTAGTGAAGAACAAGAACAAGACAATCAAGGAAGCGTATGGCAAATATTATGCGCGACCAGTAGTAACAGAAACCATCGGTATCGATGAACTCGCCGAACACATGGCGAGCCACAACACCCCGTTCTCGAAGGGTGCCATCAAAGGCCTTCTCACCGATATGGTGAGCTGTGTGAAGGAGCTCGTGCTCCAGAACAAGGCAGTGAAGATAGACAACCTCGCCATCTTCTCCATCGGCATCATCAACAAGATGGGAGCTGCCAGCATCAAGGAGTGGAGCCTCGCCAAGTTTGTAGAAGGCTACCGCCTCAGAGCCCGTGCTACCGGCAAGCTCAGCAACACACAGCTCTCTCTCGATGCCAACGCCAAGAACGCCATGGATCTCCTCAACTCTAGCGAGAGCGCTGCAGGCGATACCACCACTGGCGATACCACACAGGGCGGCGGTACATCACAAGGCGGCAGTACCGACGGAACAGGCGACAGCGGTGACGGTCTGGAGTAGTAATCCGTCTCTCAAATATGCGAAACGACAGAAGAAGGAAGGAGTGAACTGACCGGCGACAGGGATATTCCGAAGGCACAAAGCGGCTGGTTTTCATCCTGACGATTACGGATAGACAGCAAATCATAACGACCCAAGAACCTGCCTTTTACGGGTATCCGGGCTGGGAGTTCCTCCCCCGCCCTTCTTCTTCCAGAAACGCTTACTGAAACTAAATTTCAACCACTAAAACAAACATGTGACTATCATTATCCACTTAGTATTAATCATTAAAAAACAAAGCAAAATGAAAAAAGTAAATTGGAAAAACATCATCAACTTCCTCATCACGGTATTAACAGCTGTAGCCAGCTCATTCTGTGTACAGAACTGCTAAAAGAAGGGAGGTTGCCATGACACAGAAACATCGTAGCATTTCACTCATCGTGATCCACTGTTCAGCCACGAGAGTGACTCAGGATTTCACATTCGAGCAGTTGGAGGCCTGCCATCTTGCCCGCGGTTTCAAGAGTATCGGCTATCATTATTACATCACGAAGGATGGTGTGGTATATCCGGGTCGTCCGGAATCGGAAGTCGGAGCCCATGCCCGTCATTACAATGCTCACAGCATCGGCATCTGTTATGAGGGAGGTCTCGACAAGAACGGCAAGCCTGCCGATACGCGCACTCCAGCCCAGAATCAGGCTCTGTATTCGCTTCTGGAGAGCCTCTGCCTCTCCTATCCTGATGCAGAGATACTGGGCCACCGCGATTTGCCGAACGTTCACAAAGACTGTCCGTCGTTTGATGTCAAGCGATGGCTGAAGTTGGTAGATTTCCACATCTAGCCGAATTTCGGAAAGGAGTTCATCATATTTATTTTTTTAAGTTGATTCAAGCCCCACAGGTATTATTCCTGTGGGGCTTTTTCTGTTTCATCGGCGTTATATGGACTATTTATCTGAAAAATCACTGAGCTTTCGCAAGTTTTCGCCCTTAGACTTCCAGTCGTCAATCGTCCCCGTCTTAGACGAGAAATTGCAGCCTATCAGGTAAATCGTTCTGTTGTCTGTAGCATACTCACGGGCATATCCTTTTTCCTCGATTTGTTTCAAGGCTTCAGTCGCTGACCCATCACGCTTAAATTCGAAGATATATACAAACATTGGGGTCTCAATAATGCAATCAACCCGTCCTTCACTTTGCTCCTTTTCTATTAGAACGGTAAAACTGCTTATCATGCGAATCACCAGATAGAAGGTATATTGAAAGTATCGCTCTTTTTCCCGCTCGTCATCTTTACGACGTTGGCTATAGGGTATACTGGCGAAGAAGGAAGTGAGTAATTTTTCCAATTTGTCGCAATCTCCCGTCTTCATCGTGTTAACAACTTCTACAACCCATGCATCAGGCGATTCCTTAGGCTTCAGATAGTTGGCTGCCACCATGGTTACGAAACCAGCTTTTACTTCATCGTTTGGAAAATCCAAGAGATAAGAATCGGTATCCATGTTCCAATCCTTAATGGTGAGATAACCACTCTGGTAAATCATTGGCAATGGAGCCTCTGTATCCGCCTTGTAATCTATAAAACTGCTGGTAGGATAAAATTTCCCTGTCAGTTCATTGAGGTTTTCGTCGAAGTGAGCTAATAAGCGGACCAGATAAGTAGGTGAACCTGTACGGAACCAGAAATCACTCAGGATTTTCTTGCTCAGTGAGTTCAAGATACTGAAAGGATTGTAGATGTCGAGCATGCTTGGGCTGAAATGGTAACCGTCATATTTGCGCTTGAGCCGATATTTCATCTCATCCTCAGACACTTTATATCTTGCAGCCATTGCCTTGATTTGCTCATCAAAGACAGAATACAGTTCCTCTTCCGTGATGCCGCAAAGAGCCTCGTAGCGGTCGTCCATGCTGATGTCATCTGGTTGGTTGAAACCACTGAATACGCTTACTTGCGAGAACTTGGTAACACCAGTCAACAGCACGAATTTCAAATCTCTGTCAGCAGCCTTGAAGACACTGTAGAAACCTTTCATGATTTCACGATGTCGGTCTTCCAGCAAACGTTCGTTGCCTTCAGAATCGAAGGTCTTTAACCCTGTGTCTAAAACATCCAGTAAAGGTTTGTCATATTCATCTATCAGGACAACGGCGCCAAGTCCTGTCTTTTCGTGGGCAGCTTTCAAAACAGCCATAAATCTGTCTCCCAAAGTGTTGGCCAATGGGTTTCTGCCATAATTCAGTTCTTGGGTTTCAACAAAAGTCTGCAAGGTTTTTTCCAATTCGCCTGCCTGTGTGAAGTCCTTGCCGTTGAAATCAATATGAAAAACAGGATATTGCTTCCATTCTTTTTCTAACTGTTCGATGGCAAGACCTTTAAACAATTCTTTTTTTCCTTGGAAGTAGCATTCCAGGGTAGAAATCAACAACGACTTTCCGAATCGTCTCGGACGACTCAGAAAATATATTTTCCCATTATGCACTAAATCATAGAGGAGCTTGGTCTTGTCGAGATAAACATAACCGCCATCTATAATTTCACCAAAGTTTTGTATACCTATAGGATATTTCATATTGTTGCTTTTTATTGAATTTTTGGCAAAGTTACGAAAAAAGTTGGTATCTGCAAAATAATGCGGAATAAAATGTCTTTATTTTCAGATAAAAGCAATTCTTAATATCCCTGCGCTCCGCTCTACATCGTTGAAAGTTCAGTAACATAAAAAAATACCACTTTTTTCAACCTTTTTTTTCCCGAATCCCTGCAAATCGCACAAATCGCATAGTTGGGGGTTCGGGAATGTTGTATCTTTGTATCGTCAATCAGAGAGGTTGATGCAGCAACGGTCTCGGCGGAGACACAGACTGCTTTTACTAAAACTAAATTTTAAAAGTATGATTCTCATAAAGTTAGTGAAGAACAAGAACAAGACAATCAAGGAAGCGTATGGCAAATATTATGCGCGACCAGTAGTAACAGAAACCATCGGTATCGATGAACTCGCCGAACACATGGCGAGCCACAACACCCCGTTCTCGAAGGGTGCCATCAAAGGCCTTCTCACCGATATGGTGAGCTGTGTGAAGGAGCTCGTGCTCCAGAACAAGGCAGTGAAGATAGACAACCTCGCCATCTTCTCCATCGGCATCATCAACAAGATGGGAGCTGCCAGCATCAAGGAGTGGAGCCTCGCCAAGTTTGTAGAAGGCTACCGCCTCAGAGCCCGTGCTACCGGCAAGCTCAGCAACACACAGCTCTCTCTCGATGCCAACGCCAAGAACGCCATGGATCTCCTCAACTCTAGCGAGAGCGCTGCAGGCGATACCACCACTGGCGATACCACACAGGGCGGCGGTACATCACAAGGCGGCAGTACCGACGGAACAGGCGACAGCGGTGACGGTCTGGAGTAGTAATCCGTCTCTCAAATATGCGAAACGACAGAAGAAGGAAGGAGTGAACTGACCGGCGACAGGGATATTCCGAAGGCACAAAGCGGCTGGTTTTCATCCTGACGATTACGGATAGACAGCAAATCATAACGACCCAAGAACCTGCCTTTTACGGGTATCCGGGCTGGGAGTTCCTCCCCCGCCCTTCTTCTTCCAGAAACGCTTACTGAAACTAAATTTCAACCACTAAAACAAACATGTGACTATCATTATCCACTTAGTATTAATCATTAAAAAACAAAGCAAAATGAAAAAAGTAAATTGGAAAAACATCATCAACTTCCTCATCACGGTATTAACAGCTGTAGCCAGCTCATTCTGTGTACAGAACTGCTAAAAGAAGGGAGGTTGCCATGACACAGAAACATCGTAGCATTTCACTCATCGTGATCCACTGTTCAGCCACGAGAGTGACTCAGGATTTCACATTCGAGCAGTTGGAGGCCTGCCATCTTGCCCGCGGTTTCAAGAGTATCGGCTATCATTATTACATCACGAAGGATGGTGTGGTATATCCGGGTCGTCCGGAATCGGAAGTCGGAGCCCATGCCCGTCATTACAATGCTCACAGCATCGGCATCTGTTATGAGGGAGGTCTCGACAAGAACGGCAAGCCTGCCGATACGCGCACTCCAGCCCAGAATCAGGCTCTGTATTCGCTTCTGGAGAGCCTCTGCCTCTCCTATCCTGATGCAGAGATACTGGGCCACCGCGATTTGCCGAACGTTCACAAAGACTGTCCGTCGTTTGATGTCAAGCGATGGCTGAAGTTGGTAGATTTCCATATCTAGCCGATTTTAGGAAAGAAATAAGTGTTATTCATAGAGGATTATTAAAAGAGGGTGTGTCATAACTGCATGACACACCCTCTTTCTATTTATCTATTTCTTCTTCGGCAAACCTATCTTCTTGCCTACCTTGAAACGGTCGAAACCTTCGCCATAAACACCGATGACGGCACTCTGGCTGACAAAGGCGGTAGGATCTATCTCGTCGATAAGACGGAATATCTTCTGAGACTCACGCTGACGCGCCAATACAAACAGCATGTGGACATCCTTGCCACTGTAACAGCCATGACCATCCATCACCGTACAACCTCGGTCGGCGGCGGTATTGATGGCTGCACCGAGCTCCAGATATTTGTCGCTGATGATGAAGAACTGAACCGAACGGCGTAACGCATTCACCACATGATCTACACAGAGCGACTGCACAAAGAGGCAGACATAACCGTAAATCACCATCTCCCAATCGCGCAATACCAGATAAGAACTGGTGATGATACACAGGTCGCAAATCATGATGGCATGACCCAGGGAAATGTTCCAATACTTGTTGATCATCGCCGCTACGGTATCAGAACCACCCGTAGAACCATTGCAGGAAAGACCCAGACCGGCACTGCTGCCCATGAAGAACGCACCGATGACCGTTGCCATGAACGGCTGGTCGTGAAGCAGCGGCGTCATGCCTACCGTATGCGTCTCTATCAGACGGGTAGTTAAGGCAAAGATACCAACACCATAGATGGTCTTCAGACAGAACTTATAGCCCAGAATGCGGAATGCGATGAGAAGCAGGAACACATTGAGCGCCAGATAAGATACAGATGCCGGGATGCCAAATCCCCAGTAAAGGATAGAAGCAATACCTCCTACACCACCCATCGTGATATGATTGGGAAGCAGGAAGATGTTCAAACCGATACTACCTTCTATCATCGCCAGGGCAATGATAACGTAGTCGCGGATTTCATGAAGTTTTGTTTTTCTCGTCATATAAATATACGTATTTCTTAAAATGCGGTGCAAAGATACTAAAAAATAAGTAAAAAAAAGGCAGCTACGTGAAATATTACTTAAAAAACAATTTTTTTTTATGAAACCGGCACCTTAATTCGAAAAGATTTCCTATTTTTGCAGAAACTATGCATTATTAATTATCAAAAATTTCTAGTCTATGGCTAATTACGAAAATGAAATCAACTCGTGGCCAGTCCTGAAAAACGGACTGCACTACAAATGGCTTGTCGACTACGCTGCATTCAGAGCCTTCGGTACTTTTGAACTCACAGCAGAGGAATGGGAAAAACGCGACCTTATCGTCAACTTTAAAGGTAACTCTGAGCTCACTACGGAGATGGACCATCAGGAAGCCCTGAAGAAGGCTATCGAAATGGTATCAGACACGCTGAAGAGTCTTTTGGGCGAAGAGGCAGCACAGTTTACCCTGGTCTGCATTCCTGCAGCTCTTGAGGCGCATACCAAGCGCCGTTTCAAGGAGTTCAGCGAGGAGATATGCAAGGCTACGGGCATGACCAACGCCTACCCTGCCTTCAGCTACACGCATGATGTAGATGAAGATGGCGATCCTGTAGATGAACTCCATATCGACGAGGCTTTCTTCCAGGGCAAAAAGATTATTCTCTTTGATGACATCATCGCATCCGGCAATTCGGTAGCAAAGTTTGCCGACCAGCTGGAAGGATATGGTGCCAAGGTTGAACTGGCGCTAGCACTGGGAAAAAAGATTTCTGACGGATATGACCAGAAATAATTTAGGCACGGATTACACGGATTACACGGATTTATGGCACTAAAGCCAATAAACAACTCTTAAAGAATATCCGTGTAATCCGTGTAATCCGGGCCTAATAAAATATCTCACATAAAATCCGTGCCTAAAAAACACCGTTTATTAACAGAAAGCGATTTGCTTTCCCTTTTCTATGAACTCTGCATTCACGATGTCGATATCCTTCCACATCGCCATATCCGACTCCAATGCGGCCAGGCTTGGGATATCCTCGCCATAACTGAAGAGGCGCTCTATCATCACACCATAGGTAAGATGCTCTATCTTCTCTATCGGATGAAGAACCACCGATTCCTCAAAACTGCTTTTCTTACCATTCCGGATTTCTACCAGCAAACGGGCACGTAACAGCTCCTTAACCGACTGGTTGACAATCTGTTGAGGTATCTTCGTTAAATCATGAATTTCTTTCGGAGTATACGCCTGTTCGCCCTGATTGAACCGACGACATACCAGATGCATCACTACCCCACAAACCTTGATGCGCTGCACCAGTTTCAGGTGATCGTACTGCAAATCACCATCATAATAATGGATGTTCTGGTTGGTATGGCAAAGCAAGGCGCCAAACACTACGATAGCCCACGAAATCTGAAGCCATAACAGGAAAAGCGGAATGGCTGCCAGCGAACCATAGATGACATTGTAGCTGGACAGAAAAACCTGCAGATAGATATATCCATACTGAAGTGCCGTCATGCAGACACCCGCCAGGAACGATGGAACCAGGGTACTGCGAACCCGGATATAGGTATTCGGGATGACATAATAGCAGAACACGAAGAACAGAAACATCGGAACAAAAGCCGCCAGATGAAGGATGAACGAAGGAATGCTATCCCCGATATCTGCTATTCTGTCTACATTATCCACCATATTCACCGTCCATACATTGATGCTCGAAGCAAAGAGTATCAGCAGTCCCAGACCAAACAGAATGGTAGGATATTCGGTAACAATCTGCTTCCACGAACGCTCGCCCGTATGCCAGATGTCATCGAAGGTAAGCTCTATCTTCTGCATCAGCGAAACGATGGTATAGAGAAACATCACGATACCCGTACCGATGATGTAGTTGCTCTGCGTATTCTCGATATAATTGTGAACGAAGTTAACGATGGTCTGCGCCACAACAGGCTGTGCCTCGAAGGTGGTAGAGAGCCAGGATTCGAGCAGAGAGGCATAGCCGAAACCACGGGCTATGACAAACATCATAGCCATGAAAGGTATCAGAGCCATGAAGGAGGCAAAAGTCAAGGCAGCCACATCCCTGGCCCACATATCCTTGAGATAGAAGATGCGACCGGCAAGCATACCCATCTTGATCCAAGACTTGAGTCTGCCCCGAAAGTCTTTGATATTAGAAGAATTGAACTCTCTGATATCTTCGTAAAAACCTAGTATTCTGTCTATTACCCCCATAAGTTTAAAGTATTGGTTTCACGATGAAACATCAAATCCCTCCACAACACCACCGGGATGCCGTGAAGGGATTTGTCTTAGTATAAATTGCTTCAGTTCTATGGATTAATAGAACTTGAAGTAGTTGCGAGCATTGTTGTAAGAGATATCCTCTACCATGCGAGAGAGGCTCTCCATGTCGTTAGGAAGCAAGCCCTTCTCTACATCATTGCCGAGGAGGTTGCAGAGCAAACGACGGAAGTACTCGTGACGTGGATAGCTGAGGAATGAACGTGAGTCGGTCAACATACCTACGAAACGGCTCAGGAGACCCAATACAGAGAGTGCGTTCATCTGGCGGGTCATACCATCGAGCTGATCGTTGAACCACCAGCCAGAACCAAACTGGATCTTACCTGGGCAAGAACCATCCTGGAAGTTACCGAGCATAGTAGCGATTACCTCGTTGGCACATGGGTTCAATGTATAGAGGATAGTACGTGTAAGCTTACCCTCCATGTTGAGCTCATTGAGGAAGCTGCTCATAGCCTTGGCTGTAGTGAACTCACCGATAGAATCGAAACCGGTATCAGCACCGAGCTTGTTGTACATCAGTGTATTGTTGTCGCGGATAGCACCATAGTGGTACTGCTGTGTCCAGTCGGCAGCGTGATCCATCTCAGCGCAAACCTTGAGGAATGCATGCTTGTACTGACGGATTTCGAGAGCAGAAAGCTGCTGGCCACGCATAGCCTTGGCAAAGATAGTCTCAATCTGAGAATCTGTGTATGGCTCATCGTAGAACTCCTCGATACCGTGGTCGCTCAACTTACAGCCGTTCTCAGTAAAGAAGTCGTGACGCTTCTGTAAAGCATCAACCATATCCTGGAATGTAACGAGGTTAACACCTGCTACCTCACCGAGCCTGTTCATATAGTCAGCGAAATCTGGCTTCTCGATGTTCATAGCCTTGTCAGGACGCCAAGCAGGAATCATCTTGATTTCGAAACCGCTCTCACGTGTCTGCTTGTGGTAACGCAGGTCATCGATTGGGTCGTCTGTTGTACATACGCACTCTACGTTATAATGACGCATCAAGCCACGAGCACTGAATTCAGGCAACTGCAACTTCTCGTTACACTCATCGTAGATTTCACGGGCAGTCTTAGGGCTAAGCTGCTTATCGATACCGAAAGCAGTCTTGAGCTCCAGGTGAGTCCAGTGATAGAGAGGGTTACGGAATGTATAAGGCACTGTTTCAGCCCACTTCTCGAACTTCTCCCAGTCGCTAGTATCAGTACCTGTGCAGAAGCGCTCATCTACACCGTTGGTACGCATAGCACGCCACTTGTAGTGGTCTCCGCCGAGCCAAAGTTCTGTAATACTCTTAAACTTGTGATCATTGGCTACCATCTCAGGGATGAGGTGGCAGTGATAATCGATAATTGGCATTTTAGCCGCATGATTGTGGAAAAGATCCTGTGCAGTCTTCGTGTCGAGCAGGAAGTTTTCATCCATAAATTGCTTCATAATTCGTTATCGTAGTTTTTAAATGTTTATTTATACATTTCAAATTGTAGCGCAAAGATACAACAAATATCGGAAAAAAGAATCGTTTAAGCGAAATATTTTTGATAATTTCACTTAAACGATTACGTAGGCTGTATTATACAATGATTCTTGTCTTATGATAGCTTTCACGGAACTCGCTTGGCGAGCATCCTTTCTTTTTCTTGAAGATGCGGTTGAAGTTGCTGAGATTGTTGAATCCGCAATCAAAACCTATCTCGCTGATACTCTTGGCGGTATCTACCAGCATGCGGGCAGCATAACCCAGACGCAGGTCGATGATATACTCAGAGATATTTCTGCCGGTATGGAGCTTGAAGAAACGGCTGAACGCACTGCTGCTCATGCCTGCCAGCGAAGCAAGCTCCGGCAGACGGAGTTCATCCATATAGTTCTTGGAGATGAAATTCTTCACCTTCAGGATGCGCCGGCTATCGTCTTCTACCGCTACCTTGGCATAACTGCTGGAAGCCAGGGTGCGGGCATTTTCGCAGCGTGACAGTTCGTAGAGAATGGTCAGGAACTGCTGTACGGCATAGAAACCGTCTTTTACGGAACTTAAAGTATCGAGCATTCCGTATACCTTCATGATTGCCTTCAACGGGAATGAGAGTCCCTTCTTTGCTTCCTGCATCATACGGGTAATGCTGGCGTAGGGATTTCTTCCGAAGAGTGTTTCATCACTCATGGAGAAATCAAACTGGACGGTAATCTCACGGATGTCATCGCTGTGGCATTCGTTCTGCTCCCATACATGCTCCAGATCGGGCGATGTGATGAGACAGAGATCATAGTCACCTATCACCTCCTGCGAATCTCCAACGATTCTTCTTACTCCCTTTGCATTCTCTACAAAGTTCAACTCGTACACCGAATGGTTATGGATAGGATAAGTAAACTCCTTTTTGTGTCGGTCTGCAATATAGAGCACATCCTTACCCATCAGCGGTGTTATCTCGTGTATGATTCTTCTATCATCTACCATGGTACTAAATGATTAATAACTAATCACTATTTTAGATATTCAAAGTCTTCAGAATGTCGCTCATCTTCTGCTTGGTTGCGATACGGGTAGGAACCAGAGGAAGACGGAGCTCGTTCTCGATGAAACCCATATCATTGAGGAGCGCCTTTACGCCGGCAGGGTTACCGTCAACAAAGAGCAGACTGTAGAGTTCAGTGAAAGAATGATGAATCTTACGGGCTGGCTCATATTCGCCACGGAACTCGAGACGGATCATACGGCTGAAAGCCTTAGGCAGGGCATTGCCGATAACAGAGATAACGCCGGCAGCACCACTGGCAATCATTGAGAAGGTAAGCGCATCATCGCCGCTGATAACATCAAAATTATCAGGCTTGTTCTTGATAATCTCATCTACCTGCTCCAGGCTGCCACTAGCCTCCTTCACGGCTACCACATTAGGGAAGTCGCGGGCGATACGGCAGGTTGTTTCAGGCTTCATGTTGATACCGGTTCTGCCAGGAACATTGTAGAGCACGATAGGCAGCGGACTAACCTGGGCGATGGCCTTGAAGTGCTGATAGAGACCTTCCTGAGAAGGTTTGTTGTAGTAAGGACAGATACTGAGGATGCCATCGATGCCACTCCAGTCGGTGTTCTTGATTTCTTCAACGACAGCAGCAGTATTATTACCGCCACAATATTTCAATATCTTGATGCGACCCTTGTTCACATCTTTCACCAATTCTGTGATTTTATCTTTCTCTTCCTGTGTAAGACATGGAGCCTCACCAGTTGTGGCAAGGATGCAAAGGAAGTCTGCACCATTGTCAATTTGAAACTCTACCAATCGCTTGAGCGACTGATAATCAACCGAGCCATCGGTGTTAAAAGGAGTAATAAGGGCAACACCTAAACCCTTGAATATATTCTGTGCCATAATCTATAATATCAAAAACGTTGGCAAAAGTACACAATTATTGTCAATTTGCAAAATAAAAATGAACTTTTCTTTCAAGATTGTACCATTTTTGAAAAAAATCTGTATTATTATACCATATTTCACGTTTTTTTAGTAACTTTGCACCCGAATTAAGCAAAGAACGTAGAACAAATCAAAGCTCAAAGTTCATAGCAAAAAACAAAAAAATTCAAAGATCATCATGAGATATTTCATATTCTTCGGTTACGACGGCACCAACTACCATGGTTGGCAGATTCAGCCCAATGCCAATTCGGTGCAGCAGGAGTTGCAGCGCGCCCTCTCCATACTTCTGAGAAAGGAAATGGAGGTGGTGGGAGCAGGAAGGACCGATACCGGCGTACATGCCCGACACATGACAGCCCACTTCGATACCGACAGGATTCCGATGGAACCCGACCAGCTGGTATACCGCCTGAACCGCATCCTGCCCCGCGACATCGCCGTATACGAAGTAAGGGAGGTAGCCCCAGAGATGCATGCCCGTTTCTCTGCCATCTCGCGCACATACCATTATTATATACATACGCAGAAAGATCCGTTTGAGCGCCATTATTCACTGCAGATAAACTATTCCCTGAATTTCGAGAAGATGAACGAGGCGGCTCAGCATTTTCTGCATCACGAAGACTATGCAGCGTTCTGCAAGGCGGGTGGCGACAACAAGACCACCATCTGCCACGTAACAGCCGCCCGATGGATACAGACCTCTCCTACCACCTGGTATTTCGAGATTACCGCCAACCGTTTCCTGAGAAACATGGTGAGAGCCGTAGTGGGAACGCTCATCGATGTAGGCAGAGAAAAGATTACGATGGAACAGTTTCTCGATATCCTGCACAACGGAAGCCGCAGCGATGCAGGCGAAAGCATGCCGGGTAACGCATTGTTCCTGGAAGAGGTAGGGTATGATTTAAAAGATTAAATGATTAGAAACACAAGGGCGCGAGCCTCATTCAACATTCAACATTTAACATTCATAAAAATGTGGTTAGTATTAGCATTTCTCTCAGCAGCGCTGCTGGGATTTTATGATGCCTTCAAGAAGAAGGCGCTTTCAGGTAACGCAGTGATTCCCGTGCTCTTTCTGAACACGCTCTTCTCATCGCTCATCTTCCTGCCGTTCATCGTGATGAGCTATACAGGAAATTCGCTGGATGGAACGATGTTTCATGTAGCAGAAGGCGGATGGGAAGTTCACAAGTACATCGTGCTCAAGAGTTTCATCGTATTGAGCAGCTGGATCTTCGGTTATTTCGGCATGAAACACCTGCCGCTCACCATCGTGGGACCTATCAACGCCACCCGACCAGTAATGACACTCGTAGGCGCCCTGCTTGTTTATGGCGAGGTTCTGAATCTGTATCAGTGGATTGGTGTCATACTTGCCATCATCTCCTTTGCCATGCTTTCGCGCAGCGGCAAGAAAGAGGGTATCGACTTCAAGCACAACAAATGGATTTACTTCATCGTGCTGGCTGCCCTGCTCGGTGCAATAAGCGGTCTCTACGACAAGTATCTGATGGCTCCACCAGAGAATGGTGGTGTAGGATTAGACAGAATGATAGTGCAGAGTTGGTACAACATCTACCAGTGTTTCCTCATGGGATCCATGCTGCTGATGATATGGTGGCCTACCAAGAAGAATTCTACCCCATTCCACTGGCACTGGAGTATCATCTTCATCAGTATCTTCCTTTCGGCAGCCGACTTCGTTTATTTCTACGCTCTAAGTTTGCCTGGCGCCATGATCAGTATCGTGAGCATGATTCGCCGCGGTTCGGTCATCGTCAGCTTCCTCTTCGGTGCAGCCATCTTCCACGAGAAGAATCTCAAGGCGAAGTTCGTAGATCTGCTCCTGGTATTACTCGGAATGCTCTTCCTCTACTTCGGAACGAAGTAATGATTATAAAAAAGTCTTGCAAGCCAATGTGCCTGCAAGACTTTTTTATGTTTTTACCAGATATGTGCACGCTTGTTCTTAGGAACAAAGAGCTTGTCGCCCTTCTTGATGTTGAATGCCTTATACCATGAATCCACCATTGGGAGGGCACCGTTCACACGAGCCTCGTTTGGAGAGTGAACATCCACGGTCATCAGATACTGCAGGTACTCAGGACGGGCATTGCCTGCCCATACACGTGCCCATGCCAAGAAGAAGCGCTGTTCTGGAGTAAATCCATCCTTCACACCCAACTTCTCTGTCTTCATCACATTCTGAAGTGCACGGAAAGCGATGTTCAAACCACCATTGTCACCGATGTTCTCACCCAGGGTCATCTGGCCGTTTACCTTCTTGCCAGCCAACTCAATCTTGTTGAAATGGTCAACCAGGATCTTGGTGCGAGACTCGAAGTTCTTCTTGTCAGCAGCAGTCCACCAGTTGTTCTGGTTTCCGGTCTTGTCAAACTGGCTACCCTGATCGTCAAAACCATGACTCATCTCATGACCGATTACACCACCGATACCACCATAGTTCATCGCATCATCGGCTGTCGGGTCGAAGAATGGAGGCTGGAGAATAGCTGCAGGGAAGCAGATCTCGTTGGTAGTTGGGTTATAATAAGCATTGATAGTCTGAGGAGTCATTCCCCACTCTGTCTTATCTACCGGCTTGTTCACCTTGCGGGCGATTTCATCCTTGGTAAAGAACTCAGAGATATTTGCCATATTCTCGTAGAGAGAAAGGCTGTCATCTACCTGCAATCCGCTATAGTCCTTCCACTTGTCAGGATAGCCGATCTTGATGATGAAGTTCTCCAGCTTATCCTTAGCCTGTGCCTTGGTAGCAGCACTCATCCATGTTGCCTCGTCGATGCGCTGTGAAAGCGCAGTCTGGAGATTGTGAACCAGTTCGAGCATACGCTTCTTGCTGCTCTCCGGGAAGTACTTCTCTACGTAAATCTTTCCGATAGCCTCGCCCAACACACCACTCACGGTACTTACGGCACGCTTCCAGCGAGGACGGTCCTGCTGAACACCGCTCATTACCTTGCTCAACTCGAAGGATACGGCACGGAAATCATCGCTCAATACGCTGGTTGCACCAGAAATCACCTTGATCTCTGCGTATGTCTTCAGATCATCCAGAGAGGTCTCTGCGAGAATCTTCTCAACCTCGTGGATTGGTTCAGGCTGACCCACGCAAATTTCCTTGAAAGCAGGGAAACCGGATGCCAGGAACACATTGCCCCAGTCGATGCCAGGATAATCGAGCACGAGCTGGTTGTAGGTCATCTTGTGATAGTTCTTGTCGATGTCGCGGAGCTGTACCTGGCTATAGCTTGCCTTAGCGATGCGGGTCTCGATAGCCATCACAGCCTCCATCTTCTTCTGGGCGGTAGCCTCGTCGTTGCCTACCATCTGGAAGAGCTTCTTCATATAAGCCTTGTATGCATCACGAATCTTCTTGGTCTGCTCGTCATCGTTTACATAGTAATCGCGTACACCAAGACCGAGACCACTCTGGTCTACCTCAACGAGGTTGTTAGCGGCATCACGAAGGTCGGCGCCCACACCGATGCCATACATCATGGTACCCTCGCCACGTAAATCGAGCTGAGCGGTAACGAGCTGATACTCTCTGCGGTCCTTGATGGCTGCAATGCGGTCGAGAGTTGGCTTGATAGGTGCCCATCCCTCCTTGTTCAGGCGAACGCTGTCCATACGGAGGTTGTAGAGCGAACCGATCTTCTGTCCGAGTGACCCCTTCTGCTGTGGCTTGGAAGCATATTCAAGGATGATGTCCTGGATGCGCTTCTGGTTCTGCTCAAAGAGGTCGGTGAAAGCACCATTGTCGGTATGCTCGGCATCGAGTGGATGATTCTTCATCCAGTTGCCTGCGGCATAGCGATAGAAATCATTACCCGGCTTAATGGTCAAGTCCATGTTGGTCTTGTCAATACCGGAGCCCAACTTCTCCTGCTGGGCAAAAGCAGTTGTTGCACTGAGCAACAATGCTGCGAATAATACTTTTGTTCTCATTATTGTTTGTATTTAACTGTTTCTTTTTTTATAAGAGCGAGACCTGCAAATGTCAGGGCGCCATTCAGCATCAGAAGCTCATAGCCGAACTTATAGCCCACATACTGCGAGGTAAGGGTATCGATGGCGAAGCAGATGAGCGGACTGGCGATACAGACCCATGGCGACCAGCGGTCGTTTACCTGACGCTTGGTGAGCAGGCTGAAGGCAAACAAACCCAACAGCGGACCGTAAGTATAAGAGCAGAGGATGTAGATGGCATCTATCACGCTCGTAGAATTAATCGCCTTGAAAGCAATGATGAAGAGCATGAAGACGAAAGCCACCAGCAGATGCATGCGCTTGCGAAGCTTCATATCCTCTTTCCTGCCCAATATATCCACACAGAGACTCGTAGTAATCGCGGTCAATGCTGAATCGGCACTGGAGAAACTTGCCGCCACAATGCCAATGGTAAACAAGACCACCACCAGGTTTCCCATTGCCCCCGAAGCCGCAAACATCGGCAACAGATCATCAGGAGCATCAGGCAAAGCCACTCCCTGTTTCTGAGCCAGCATCACCAGCAACACACCCAGACTCAGGAAAAGCAGATTGGCAGGCACAAAGGCAAAACCATAGCTGCAAACATCCTTCTGGGCCTCACGGAGCGACTTGCAGGTAAGATTCTTCTGCATCATGTCCTGATCAAGACCGGTCATCACAATCACTACAAAGACACCGCTGAGGAACTGTTTCCAGAAATTCTGTTTCGACATCCAGTCATCAAAGACAAAAATACGGGAATGACTGTCGTGAGCAATCGCAGTGATCGTTTCGGAAGGAGTCATGCCCAACGCCGACATCACCTGAAAGATAATGAGGACGAGCGCCGCAAACATACAGAGCGTCTGAAAGGTATCCGTCCACACCAGCGTCTTGATGCCACCCTTGCGCGTATAAAGCCAGATAAGCAGTACCATGACAGGAACCGTGACCCAGAACGGAACACCAATCCCATCGAGCACGAAACGCTGCAAGAGGATACAGACGACAAAGAAACGGACCGCCGCACCCGTCATCTTGGACAAGAGGAAGAACGAAGCTCCAGTCTTATACGAACGTTCCCCCAACCGCTGCTGCAGATAACCGTAAATCGTAGTGAGATTATACCGGTAATAGATAGGAAGCAAAAGAAAGGCAACCAGGAAATAACCCAGGATGAAACCGATGCACATCTGAAGGTAGGTCATATCCGTTCTCATCACCATGCCCGGCACACTGACGAAAGTGATGCCCGAAATAGACGCTCCCACCATACCGAAAGCAACCATATACCAAGGCGAACGGCGGTTGGCACGATAGAAAGTTTCATTACTTGCCATATTACGGGCAGTAAGATGACTGAAGAGCAGCAGCACACAGATGTATGCCAGAACTGTGATAACGATAGCCATATTCTCTTAGATTTACATAAAAACAAAAAACCTCCGAGATCACTCTCGAAGGTTTCTGCGGTGCGTACGAGACTCGAACTCGTGACCTCCTGCGTGACAGGCAGGCATTCTAACCAACTGAACTAACGCACCAAACTATTTTGGCAAACCTGTAAGATGATTTTGAGCGGTGCGTACGAGACTCGAACTCGTGACCTCCTGCGTGACAGGCAGGCATTCTAACCAACTGAACTAACGCACCAAACTATTTTGGCAAACCTGTAAGATGATTTTGAGCGGTGCGTACGAGACTCGAACTCGTGACCTCCTGCGTGACAGGCAGGCATTCTAACCAACTGAACTAACGCACCAAACATGAAATCAAATTGAATGTTTTAGCACTCATTTTTCATTTGCGAGTGCAAAGGTACTACTTTTTTTTGGTTCTACCAAATTTTTATGCAACTTTTTTACAGAAAATATTGAAAAAACATCGCATCCTCATATCCAACTTGGCTACAAAGCCATTGTTTCAGGACATTATTCCCCTCAAATCCAACAGATTGCAGCATTTTAGCCGCTTTTTGGTTTCTGATACCTACAATAGCATAAATCTGCTGAAGATGAAGTACATTCCGAGCATATTGCAACAAGCGTGACACAGAAGCCTTCGCGTAACCCTGCCCCTGAAACTCCTTTTTGATGACAATTCCGAGTTCGGCACGGTGATGACGGGGATCAAAATCTGTAAGATCCAGGATGCCCACCTGCTCATTCTGCTCATTCTCTACTATCAGGCGCACCTGATTGTCTACATAAATATCTGCCGAAGCACTGGTTATATAGTCGAGCAGCACCCGGCGCGAATATGGAACATTGGAAACACCCAGTTCCCAAAGCCGATTATCATTCTCTATCTGGTAGAGAAAATCAAGATCTTCCAACTCTAAAGCACGTAATCGAATATTCGGTTCTTTCATAAACTACACTTATTAATAATGTACGCGCGTACCTTATAATATAGAAATAAATCTATCCTTATAAATAACCAAATTCATCCTTATCCATCACCTCCCTATCCGTAATCACCTTACCGATGACCTTCGTATAGGTAGCCAGTTTGATATTCTCGTCAGACCGCTGCGCAAGCTGATGCAGCATCTCTTCATAGCTCATCTCGTCAGCATCAAACAATACCTGGTTTGACAGGTCGACATGAGAAGGAGAAAAGAATCCCAGACTCTTTCTGATTTTCGCAGTCATCATCTGCGTAAAGGCTACAGAGGCACGGGCATAGATGGCAAATTTGACAGGAATACTCAAGAGATGCGACATACCCGAATAATGTTTACGGAAGAAGATAAGCATCGCCTCATAAAACACATGAACATAGCGGAAGCTCGACTTCTGAGTACTTTCACCTTTGTAATGCAGGATATCTACAGGCAGATAATAGTTCTGATAACCACCCTTCAAGATACGGTAAGAAAGATCAATATCCTCGCCATACATGAAGAAATCCTCATCCAGCAACCCCACCTTCAGCAAGGCTTCACGACGAATCATACAGAAAGCACCGCTCACAACCTCTATCTTTGCCGGCTTATCCCATGGAAGATAACCCATGTAATAATGACCGAAACTGCGATGCTGAGGAAAACGGCTGCACAACCCCATCATCTTATAGAAAGCCACCATCGGAGAAGGCAATCCTCTCCTACTCTCAGGAGCTGGTTTGCCATTGGCTCCCAACATCCTTACACCCAGAGCACCGGCATCAGAATGAGAATGCATAAAACTGACAGCATCCTTGAGAACATGCTCACCGATAATGGTATCCGGATTCAGCAAAAGAACCAAATCACTCTCGCTCTTGCGGATAGCAAGATTGTTGGCACGGGCAAATCCGTTATTATGCGTACAGGCTACAACATGGAGATTAGGATATCGGGAAGCCGGGAAACACTGTTCGAGATATTCCACCGTTCCATCCTGAGAATGATTATCAACCACGATAATCTCTGCCGTATCGCCACTTGCATCACCCTGCTGCCCACACTCCAACACGCCGATAGCTTTCTCTACCGAACGCAGACACTGGGCAAGATAGTACTTCACATTATAGCTTACTATGACAACACTGAGTTTCATATCGAATATAAAATATTAGATACTGAGAGTTTAACCTTCCGCCTCTGTTGTTTCTTCTTCACATCTTCCGACAGAAGGATAAACAAAGAAGAGACAGAGAAAAAGGATGATAGCCATATATCCAAAAGCAGGCGCCATCGTCTGATAATACATAAACGTATTGATCAGCATTGGCAAGCAGAGCATATTCAGACGGGCAGTGCCCAGAGGAAGAAGTGCATCTCCCTTACGGGTTACCAACTGACGGTGAATAGCCTTGAAACTGAAGAGTTTGAGCGCCAAAGGAATAACGGCAATGGTAAGAAACTCCATCGCTACGGTAATCACATAGACCAACGTGACATCCCCTGCCAGATTAGTAGGTTCCAGAATTTCTGTCTCATAGAGCAAGACCAACAGGAATCCTACCAACAGGACAAAGAGGAAATTGGTCATCAATATTCGTTGTACTTGTTTGATTTTCATTTTGTTGTCTTTTGTTATTGTCCAAATGGAGTTCTGTTCAGAATACTCCGTCCGAGGGTAACCTCATCTGTATACTCCAATTCATCACCAACCGAGATACCACGGGCGATAACAGAGAGTTTAACAGGATAATCAGCAAGTTTACGGGAGATATAGAAGTTGGTAGTATCACCCTCCATCGTACTGCTGAGAGCAAAAATCACCTCCTTCACCCCACCTCCAGCCACACGCTGAACCAGCGATTCTATCTCTATATCCGAAGGACCGATACCATCCATCGGCGAAATGATGCCGCCCAAGACATGATAGAGTCCGTAAAACTGCTGCGTGTTTTCTATCGCCAGTACATCCTGCACATTCTCGACAACACAGATGGTAGAAGCATCGCGCCGGGAATCAGAACAGATCGGACAGACATCAGTATCGCTGATATTATGACAAACTCTGCAGTATTTCACTTCACGCCGCATCCTGGAAATGGTATCAGCAAAGAGTTCCACATCCTCACTCTTACGCTTGAGCATAAAAAGTACAAGGCGCAAAGCTGTTTTGCGCCCTATACCTGGCAATTTAGAAAACTCCGCCACTGCCTTTTCCAACAAAGTCGAAGAAAACTGTTGTTGCATCTTAGCAGTTTAGAGATAAATACCAATACCCAGTTTCAAACCTACGGTAGAATAATCTACATGCTTCTTGAAACTCTGATCGTAGTAGATAGCTGGCTCGAGGGTAACCGACTTGCCGAGGAAGAAAGCATAACCTACCTCTACCCCTGGCATGAAATCATTATAACCTCCGGAATGAGCCAACTTTACGCCGCCACCCAGATACAGACCATTCTGCTCGATATAATAACGTGCCTGGGCACCGACAGAGAAATAATCCTTCACGCCTTCAAGACCAGAATGATTATATTCTACCTGCCCCAACAGCATCCAGTCGTCTTCTACGAAGTATCCTGCCTTAGCCTGAATACCGAGATTGAGGTCCTGAGATCCATTATAACTCAAGTTTAAGCCCGTCATCGACGCACCTATATACTGTTTTCCACTTTCAAACTGAGCATGGGCAGTTGTCGAAACGACAAGTGCCAATGCTGCAATAGCTAATTTTTTCATTCGTATCATATAAATTTACGTATATTGATTAATACTTATATATAAATCTATTGTTTCTTCTGATAACTGCGATACCAACCCAGGAACCATACCAAGGCAATCACCAGAATGATGACACTGCCCGTATAAGCCAAGCTCTCACCCAAAGCCAAAGCTGTTGGCGAAATGAGCAGGAAGGTTGAACATATCACGGTCATAAACAAGGCAGGAACCAGCGTCATCACAAAAGGCTTCTTCTGCTGTACCAGATAAACCGTCAATGTCCAGAGAGTGAACACAGAAAGCGTCTGGTTAGCCCAGCCGAAATACTGCCAGATGATATTGAAACCATCAGGATTCTCCATCTGCCAAACCAGAATGCCCACCGTAAGAGCAAACAACGGAGCGCAGATATAAAGACGCTTGCGCATTGAGCGCTGCTCCAAACCGATAAACTCAGCGATAATCAGACGGGCACTTCTCAAAGCCGTATCGCCACTGGTAATAGGCGCTGCAACAACACCCAGCAGAGCCAGGATTCCACCAGCCACACCCAACCAGCTGGAACATACTATCTTGACAACGGTAGGCGCATCGAAGTTCTGGATAAGCGACTTGCCGCCATCAAACTGAGCAATAAACTGCTGAGCCGCCTCAGGACTTACGCATTCACGCCATCCACCATAGTAGAAGAAATACATGGAAACCGTAGCCCATATCAAGGCAACAACACCTTCTGTAATCATGGCACCATAGAAAATAGGGCGTCCCATCTTCTCATTCTTCATGCATCGGGCCATGAGCGGACTCTGCGTAGCATGGAAACCACTGATGGCACCACAGGCTATCGTGATAAAGAGGCAAGGGAAAATCGGACTCTTCTGTACAAAAGACTCCGTTCCCAACCAAGCCGGATTCTCATTGAGATTGCAACTCTGCAAATTGCTCCAGAGTTCAGGCAATGAAGGCCACTTCACAAAGAGAACTATCATCAGAGCACACGCCATAAAGAGAAGCGAGAAGGCAAAGAGCGGATAAATCTTTCCGATAACCTTATCGATAGGCAGTAATGTAGCAATGACGTAATAAACGAAAATCACCACAATCCAAAACATCTGGCTGCCCCAGAATGCATCCGTATTACAAATGCCACTCATAATGATAGCCGGACTGTATACAAACACAGCTCCCACCATCATCAGCAAAAGTACCGAAAAGACCAACATCACTTTCTTGGTGCGTCCACCCAAATACTTACCTACCAATTCCGGCAAACCAGCTCCACCGTTACGGATACTGAGCATACCGCTCATGTAATCATGCATGGCTCCTGCGAAGATACACCCGAAGATAATCCACAGATAAGCCACCGGTCCGTACCAGGCACCCATAATGGCACCGAAGATAGGACCCGTTCCTGCAATGTTGAGGAACTGAATCATGAAGATCTTCCAACTAGGCAGTACCATAAAGTCGACCCCATCGGCTTTGGTCACTGCAGGCGTAGGGCGGTCATCAGGACCGAACACATGCGCCACAAACTTTCCATAAAGAAGGTAACCCAATACAAGGGCAACCAAACTAATAACGAAACTGACCATTTTTCTTTTATTGCTTAAAATTTTCTCTCTTTTCGGTGCAAAATGCACTTTATTTTGATATTTCAACCGCAAAAGTAATATTTTTATTTGAAATAAAAAAAAATATTGAAATATTTATGGTGAATATGCAAAAAAAAACTATTAAATAGGCATTAATCCGCAAAAAAATAGTTATCTTTGCATTATGAATGATTATCAAAATATTGCATACTTTGCTATTGTTTGCAATAAAACGTGCAAATTTCGTGCAAATAAAGGAGATACATACTTATGATTAAGATTTCAATTAAGTTGGATAAAAGGCGTCGATTGAATAGCGGCAGATTCCCTTTGAAGTTCAAAGTGGCAAGGAAAGATAGTGCCATTTATATTCCCACAGGCTATGAGCTGAAAGAAGATGAATGGGATGCTAAGAATGAGAAGGTGAAAGGAATACCCGAACAGAGAGTTATCAATATGAAGCTTATGAAAAGGATTTCCCTTCTCAATGATAAGATAGTGCAGTTACAAGAAGAAGGCAAACTGCGCTACTTCTCTAATAAGAAGCTATCACTTTATCTGTCTAACGAAGAAGATAAAACCGATTACGAGAATCATCTTTTCAAAACACAGATGGCAGAATTTCTATCCAAGAAAGAAAGTGAGGGAACTAAACGCGTATATATCGCAGCAGAAAACAGAATAAAAGATTTCTGTGATTATGATACATTAAGGGTTGAAGATATAGATATAGACTGGTTGGATGATTTCGTTGATTTTCTAAAGATAAAAAATTGCAAAAACACCATTGCTATGAGATTAAGGATTATCCGAACCATCTTAAACTATGCTCGCAAAAAAGGTGTTCTTAAAGAATATGTTTTTAATATGTATAGTATTAAATCAGAAGAAACAAGGAAACGCTCATTAACTGTTGAGCAGTTAAGAAAATTGCATGATGCAAAGTTATCACCTATCCGCTCTAAACATCGTGATATGTTCTTTCTTATCTTCTATCTAATGGGTATCAATGTTAAAGACCTATCGAAATTAGAAAAAATAGAAAACGGCAGAATCTCCTATCGCCGCTCAAAAACGGGAACGCTATATAATATAAAGGTAGAACCTGAGGCTATGGAGATTATTGAACGATATAGAGGGAAAGACCATCTGATAAAGCAATTCGATAGAAAAGCATCGTATCTAAGCTTTGACCAAGCCAACAATAGATGTCTTAGCAAAATCTGCAAAAGTATAGGAATACCCGAAGTAACTACTTATTGGGCAAGACATACCTTTGCTACTATTGCTTATGAGATTGGTATCAGTATGGATATTATTGCAGACTGCCTTGGGCATAAGAATAGCCATAGAATAACCTCTATATATGTGCGAAAAGACCAACAACGGATTGATGAAGCCAATCGAAAGGTTATTGATTATGTTCTATATAACAAGAAGGGGTAGAGCTTTCGTCCTACCCTTTCCTATTATTTTATTATTTCCAAATATTTCAACTTTGCGAATCGGTATGAGCGATATATGCCACAAAGATTTTTCACTTTTGAAGTGAAGCACAGAATGCAGCCTGTATAATCATCAAATCCTAAGATAATATACTTTTCCTCTACATAACCTGCTACGTATGCCCCGATGTCCTTACCTTTATAAAGAACTCGCTCACCAAAATGAGCATTGAAAAATTCCTCGTTTGTCATACGCTATCACTATTTTAGTTCATCAAAATCAAACCACTCAATCTTATCATAGCACTCATACAGAGCTTCAATACGATGTGTTCCGTCTCCTCTAGTGACTATCAATCCATCATCACTCATTGCTCCGTGGTGAAGAGACGTAGGTTTTACGCCACCTCCATTATATCGGAACATCACCCACTTTCTTAATGGTGGCTTATCTTCTTTTAGGTCGTGCCATAATGATGCAGCATTCACGTAAGGAACGTTTTCTGTGTTACAATCAGTAACACCAATCTTTTCTGTACTGAACGTTACCCCGTTCAGCTCATTGTAATCTACCTCATCTTCATTGTTACAGATATTGAGATAAATCTTCTTAGGTAAATTCTTTATTTTCATATCCCTTAAACTTAATTTATGAATATTTACCAATTCCAAATGTCAGCGTATCTTTCATCTGGTGGTGTTTTAATCTTTGGAAATATAGGAGTATTGCTGATAACACGATGGTCGCAACTTCCTGTACTTCCACTAGTAAGTGGCTCTCCGTTACAGACTAATCTATATTTACATTCATCACATTGTATGTAATTCATATCACTTGAATTTAATGATAAAAAACTCGGTATCAAGCCATTTATCGGGGCATAAGCCTTTCTTAGGCTTGCCGATACTAATGCTCTCTATCTCCTTCTCAATTCGTGGACTATCCTTGCGGTAGCCGTTGATGAAGAGGACGTGGGTATATTGTTTTAACACAATTCTCTGTGCGTCAATATATTTTTTAAGTAAATCCGTTCTCCCTTCCAAACCTGAAGCTAAATACTTCATATCAACAATGTTGCTGTTATTTTGAAATAATCGTGCTACCCAATACGGCTTTATCTCACGATACTCTTCTGTCTTTTCGCCAGATAAAATACGAGAAAACCATTCTTTGTTTACAGTAAGTGTTAATACCTTTTTCATATTATTTATTTTTAAATTTCCAACAATATCCACCAGATGTTTTTCTTAGACCACGGCAGCATTCTCTAATATGAGAACTTGCTATTCCTGTAGCTCTATACGCTTCTTCGGCATTTTCGTATTCTCGTAGAAAACCACCATTTTTGCTGTATTGCAATATGGGTTTAGAAAACTTATTATCTTTACCCTTCTTGCCGTACAAATGACTCTTTGCTCCCAAATGTGCGTTTCGCTTTTTTAGTTTTGTCTCTAAACTATCTTTTCTTCCAGTTAGTGAGGCTGTAATACGTAGTTTATGTAACGGCATATTACAATTTTCTTTTGGTGTTACCCACTCTAAGTTTTCCACAGAATCATTAGTCCGAGTCTCGTCTTTATGACCAACTTGCGGCTTATTCTCAGGATTAGGAATAAACGCTTCTGCAACCAATCTATGAACACGCTTAGATTTTGCTTTTCCATTCTTGCAAAGTGCAACGCACCAATAACCAGAATCATTTAGACTTTTATATAATAAGCGTTCCTTGAACTTACCTCTTGGTGTAACCCTTTTTACCCTGCTGAGATTACTAATATAATATATACCTTCGTAACCTTTTATGGGTTTCACCTTGGATAAAATTTACTTCTGTTCCTTTTATCATAATATAACTATGCAATCATGTTGAACCATTGCTTGCTGACGGTGAGGGTCAATACTTTCTTTTCCATCCTTACACCTCCTCCCGGTCTGTTGCGAGAATAGCCTCAGGAAGCAACCATAAGACTGGTGTTGCTCTTCCTATGCTATTATACATCAACATCTCAGTACCAAGATAATTATTATCAATGTATGAGTATGTGCCGTCCGCAAAAATCTTACGTCTCACTTTCTTTCCTTCCTTCATTCTTCTCAGAGCCTCCGAGAAGTCAAATGTTTCCTTCTTCATTTCTTATTTCTTTTTAATTGTTGTTTCGCAGCATTTATACAGTCGCTCAGGGTACAGTTCAATAATTCTACACTTCTTCTAATTTCTTTAGCTTGAAAAGGAGTAATACGAACATACTTTTTTAATCTGTTCTTTAAATTATTAGATTCCCATCTTACAAGTTTTCTTAAAGATTGTGTAATACGACTATCCAACTTGTCTGCTTTTGCAAACTTGTTAAGCCAATAAGGAGACATTTTATTTATTGACCTATTCCATATCTTCTTTGCCAATCTAATCTTCATACGTTATTTATTTTTCTGTTCAACCTTTTCGATAAGAATGTTACAATCATCCCATTCTATACAATCATGCATCCAATCTGGGATAAATGCGTGATACGAACTATGTTTTTTGAGTTTATCACTCAATGCGGTTTGCATTCTCATACGCTACTTCTCCTTATCGAATTTATTTCCAATTCTTTCTATACAACAAACTTCTATAACATCGTGAAGCCAATAAGAATGTTTATTATAGCAGACCACCATAAAAGAGTATTTGCCTTCCGACCAAATCACTTCGCCAGTATAGCTAAACCCTACGAAATGTATTAGGTCGTGCTCAAAGATTTCTTTGCCTTTGCAATCTCTCAGTCCTGTAAACTGGCAGACGGTGGAAGGGTCAACTTCATACCTCGTTCCGTCGATAGCAACAATCTCAGCCATAGGTTCATCCCACCAAAGAAGTTTTGTTGTAACAAGACTTCCTTCTGCCCACTTGCCATTGTCAAGACGTTTAGCCTTGAACTTGATATTTTCTATTTCCATAACTATTTTATAATTCTATTGTTAGAATAGGCTCGGCTGCGCCATTTCGAGTTGAATGCGCTTACAAGCCTTGTCGTAATATTCTTTATTTAACTCGAACCCGATGAAATTTCGCTTTTCACGGATGGCTGCGATAGCGGTAGTACCGCTGCCCATGCAGTTGTCTAAGATGGTGTCGCCCTCGTTGGAGTAGGTACGGATGAGGTACTGAATAAGAGCGACTGGCTTTTGAGTGGGGTGGAAGGTGTTGGCAGAATGTTCTTTATCGAAGCAGATAATGCTCTTTGGGAATTTCTCATCTGATACGATAGTAGGCACTTCTTTATTATCGCCATAACAACCTCGCTTCAAACTATGAGAGCCATCGCCCCTTCGATGATTCCTTTTAAGTGGCGCACATTTTACCATCTGAGGATTGAAGATAGGTTGTTTCCTATAGAATACTGCAATATCCTCATGCGAGCGCAGAGGCATCTTGTTGGCATTCAGAAAGCCTGTTACTCGTTGTTTGCTCCAAATAAGATTATATTTCCAGAGTTTCGGCTGCGACATCATAAGTTGTGCGGTAAACATACCTTGACAGAAAAGAATAATGGCTGCATTTGATTTGGTTATACGCAGATATTCCTTCCACAATGGTTCAAACGGAATAATGCTATCCCAGCCACCACCCTCACTCTTTTTATTGAGAACGCCATAAGGCAAATCGCAGATAATGCAATCTACGCTTGCGTTCGGAATCTGTTTCATTCCCAATAGACAATCCTCATTATATATCTTATTTAATTCCATTGTAATCCTCCTCAAATCTTATAAGGATGTTTAGTTACTAAATCTCATCAAACTCTTTCTGAAATCTCTGTTTGGTTTCATTCAGAAGCTGCTTGAATTTAGTTTCAAATTCCATATCATGATTTGATAGTCCCCGAATAGCATTTGCAAGTACACTACTGCTTGATTGTGGAGACATATTTAAAAGTTCATCTACTTTAGGAATTAAATCCTTGGCTAAGATATTTGCTCTTTCTAATTTTTCTGTATTCATATTACTATCTTATTTATATCCTTCCGGATTGGTTAATCAATCTTTTTGATACTATCAATTTCCATACTCCATAGTACAAACTCTCTATTGGAGCGAGTTCCATCTTTCTTAGCAGGGTTTATTCTTACTTCAATCTCGCCATTATAGCAGCCATAATTTCGTTCAGGAACAATGCTTGCAATCCAACAAACATCACATCTGGAGCAGCTAACTTTGTCGCCAACCTTGTATGGTAGACTTTTGATGTACTCCTTCACATCAGCACAAATCTGATTATTAGCATCATTGATAATGCTTAGTTGTTTGGCAACCTTTACTTTTAATTCTTCTTTTGTCATATCTTTAAAATTATGCCCGAAGGCGTTAAACACTATTTCCCTTGATATATAAACTGGCTTAAATCCACCTCATTGTGAATAAGGACATTTGCAGCCATTAAACCATTTGTGAGAAGTTCCAACTGTTCTTTGTTGATAAAGAACAATTTTCTTGCTATCTTCCCACCTTCGTAAGCACCGATAAGAACTCTATCATTTTCAACTTCTATGTTCATAAATGGATTATTCTTTGACGTTATATCCAAGCTATATTTGCTCATACCTACACCTCCATTTCTGAGTTAAGTCCTAGACCGAATAGAAGGTGCTGGAGTTCGTGAATATACTTTATTGTAAAAAGTATGGTTTTCTCATTTATGTAAACATATATACCATCTTCTGTAAATTCAAGTACTACATAATTTGCATTTTTTATCTTTAAAGCATACTTACCATTTATAGACTTCCATCCATTCTTTTTTAAGATAGTACGTGTAAGTTTGATGGGGTTTAAATCTTCACCTTGAAATACGCTTTCACTACCTGTGTCAGCTATTTCATAGTAATCAATCTGTTTAGTATTTGGGTCTACTATAACTCCGTCTATCCTAACTTTACGACCAAGCCATGTTACCAAATCTCCTGGAATATATAACTTATCCATACGCTTTACTTTTTACGATGATTATACTTTTTGATAGCATCCTTCTTAGAGGCTGCCATAATCTTAATACCTTTGATGGTGAACTCATGCTGCGCCTTTGGCTGATACTTCTGCTTATCAGATGGAATATTTCCTTTAGGAATAGCTAATTGTATACCTCCAAAACACGCAGCAAAGTCACCAATTAGATAATCTAATTCAGTTTTCATTCCAATAATTGATAATAATCCATTCATACGCCTATTCTTTTATATATTCATTTACTTCGCACAGAACATTTTCTAGCAGATTCTTTAGAATCTTCAATTCATCATTCGAATATGTAGCTATTGGATAACCATCAAGGGTAATATTACCACAACTACGACTTATCTTTAATGAGTGTTTATTCTTTTTCATTTTTCTTTGCTTTTTACAATATTGTACACTTGTTTTAACTCATTTGTTGATAAACGTTCAAAATCAAAAGAACTGATAGTGTGGATGAGAATCTCGCGAAGATTCTCTTCTTTAACATCTAATATTTCCTTTTCTGTAGGAACAGATATAATTTTCCAATCCCAGTTATCGCTACCATATTGCCAGCCCGAATCTCTTCTAAATCTAGCGTTATTAGCAATAATTTGAGTCTTTGTCACTTTATCAACCTTGGCGATACGTCTGTAATACCTACTTGTAATTAGTACATCATCACCAGCAACCAAATCTTTAAGTTCTTTCATTGATTACCTCCTTTCTTTTTAGGAACATACTCATCTAGTATATCGTCAAACTCATAGCAGTCTGGGCAGTAGTGCTTATCACCTATCTCTGCCCATTCGCTTTCCATTGCTTGCTCTTTTGCAGTTCCTTCGTCCAACCAAGCTACAATGCCGTTAAACTCATCTACGAATGGCTTTCCGCATCTATCACATATGACAGAGTACATTTTTACTTCCTTAATCATGTTCACCTCCTTTCGTAATCAAGTCAAACAACTCATCTACGAATATCCAATCAGACAATTTGAATATATTGACTTGCTCTTCCCACATTTGTTGATATGTGTCGCAAGTGGTTTTATCAAGCTCATCATTCATATCGTAGAGCTTTCTATAACCGCATTCTTTTGAGAATGCAAGAACCTTTCCGTTATCATTACGTGGGACTTCGCTAGAAGGGTGAAACAATCCCTTCAATAGCTCATTGATAGCCCACTTTGCACCTAGTCCAATGGCTTCTTTGATGTCCTCTTTGTAGAACATTTCTTCCTTTTCATCATTGTTGAAGACTACTTCTTCGCCATTTAACAGAAATCTATCTTCATAGATTTCTTCCTTGGAAGCTTCTATTTTCTTATCATCTATCATACCTAGCCCTCCACGTCTTTAGTTGTACCTAACAATGATTCATTGCCGATGTAAGGAATACATTGATTCCAACTACAATTATTTATGCATACGTAGAAGTCTTCCTTTTTAAAACTAAAGAAACTTATACTCCATTTATCTTTACTAAAGTCTCTTACCAGCACCTTATCAAAGGGTTTCAGTTCGACCTTTGGCTTCAAACCAACAATAGCTTTCTTATCACTATCCCAAGCCTTGCCTTTCTTTGCGAGAGCTGAGAAGAACTGTTTTTTCTCTTCTTTTGTGGCAAGGCGAATTTCTATGATATTCTCTTTGAATATTTTATATTCACCACTAATATCTAATTCATGTGTTGTAGTGTCTAGTGAAGCGTGGTCGTATAAGTCTCCATTATTTTTAAAGTAATTAAAGATTTCGATAAAAGCACTGCCCTTACATTTCACGAACAAAACATCTCCATCATGGAACTCAGTATGAGCCTTCTCTATCTCCAAGGTCTCCATATTCAGCTTACCACTTAATTCTTTCTCAATGGTATTGATGTATGTATCGGTACAACTATGTGATGCTTTGTGCCAATCCTTTGTATCCAAAAGACATGAGTCAGAATGAATAGACTCTTTGTTACGCTTAACGAATACAGCCTTACTTGTTTGGTATGAAGAATGAGCAAATTCTTTGAATACACAATAGTCGCCCTCTCCATTAGAAAGTACATCGCCCTTCTTCCAAGAGAACTTCTCCCAATCACGCATTTCTTTAGAAGGAAATAGCATTACTTCTCCGAGAGCAAAGTATAAGCCTTCAGAGTTAAAATACTCTATTACGCCATTATGTTTCTTTACACAGATGTCATTTGTGTCTTCACGTACATAACAAAATGTACACTCACCAAATATAGGTGAGTATAATCTTATACCATCCTTCTTATCCTTTAGGATTTCCGCTATATTAATCTTTTCTTCCATATCACTTTACTCTTTTGAATTGAACATTCTTTTTATCTTTGCGCTCATTTGATGCGCACTTGATTCGATTACACGTTTCTATATTGATAATGTTTGCAATTTCATCAAAGAAACAACCGCTACAATCGGCTTCTTTGGTCTCAACCACCTTTAAAACGATTTCTGCGCCAATAGGTAAATCTTCCATACGCTTAATTTCTCATTATATGACACTTGATAACTTTATGAACCGCATTTGGCTGCGATTTATTAAACTCATCCATTATATGACGCTCCATTTCCTCGGGGAAAATGGGCTTTGTCGGCTTCGGTATTGTAAGGACGGCTTGAATCTTTGCCCCACCATCCAAGGTAAGCAGACATCTTCGAGTAATTTTCTCAAATAACATTTTTGTATCTCCTATTATTTAAACGTTAAACAAAATCTTAGTTTTTTATAATCTAATTATATACCACGATAGAAGCGAAGCGAGCCGAAGGCGAGCCTTCCATTACCTCATAGGTATTAGCATACACCCTACAGACTACCCCTCCCTTGATATAAGTATAGTTATTGAGTATCATATCCTTTATATAGTCAATAGAGGATAAAAAACGTTTTTCTATGTTTCTGTATTTGCATAAAATCTCGTTTTTGACCGCAAACTTTACCAAATCAAAGGCTTTCTGTACGCTTACGCTTAACTTCTCAGCTATATACTTATATGATATACCATTCTCTCTAAACTTATCGCCGTAGCCAAAACGATTACAAACCTTCTTAGCCGCCTTCAACTCTTTTAAGCCTTTAGGGTGCTTAGACTGCTGAATCATTTGCTTAGCGTAATTCTTTCGATTCTGTACATCAATGATAAGCATAGCAGATAAGGTATCTTCTATGAACTTTACATTCTGTGCATAGGCATTCTTTTTAGAATCATTCCTTGAAATAAACTCGATATTAGGAACAAGGACGTTCCTGTGAGAGGTATGACTTTTTAGAGACTTGAAGACGAGGCAACGATTATTCTTGCCCGTGAACTCAACCAAGCCTAGAGCCTTCAAGGTATCAATACGCTTACGGACAGCACAGGCACTTACTCCCGTGATTTCGTGAAGCTTATTGATGCTCCATCTTTGCACGGCAGAAGACTTGACCCTTGTCTTAATGAAAAGGGAAAATGCAATTGCTTTCCTTAACTCGGGATTGCAATACATATTGTTCAATATCTTTCTGCGTATCTCCATTTTACAGATGCTTTAAAAAGTCAAGAGCAGTAAAGAAATGGGGATTCTCTGCTGCTCCGTATTTAGTAGCCTTGCGGCTCACGTAAATCCAAACTCTTACACGTTAGAAAGCTCCCCATAAGCTTGCTAGGTGATAGTGTTCTTTCTTAAACACACCGCAAAATTAATAAAAATCTGTCAAATAACAAACTTTTCTATTAATAAATTTAAAATAATTAATAGTTTCTATTCGCTTTTTAATAGATTTTTATAACTTTGCATTATATTTTCTATTAATAACCAAATAATAAGTAATAGCGTATGATATACAATCAATATCAGCAGTACGAACTCTCCGACCGCATCATGCAAGCGGTATGTGAGGTAGGCAAGGTTACGTTCATGGAACTTTGCTCTGCGGTGAAGACCGTCAAGCTCAACACTCTTAGAGGACTATATTGCCTCATAAGCCGTGATTATTGCATTCATCCAGACCGCTCGGCTCGCCTACTCTGCCGCACCAGAGCAAACGTTATCAACCAAGCACGAAAGTATATGCAATACGTTCAGTCAAAGGATAAGTACACCTTATCTATATATAACCAAATCGTAGAACTCTTAAAAAGTAACAAAGAATGAAAAGAACAGATTATGAGCTTACCCTGCCCGACCAGCTCTTCCCAACGGACAATGACCTAGAGATTCCGACACTCGATATTGATATGCAAGCAAAGGAGTGTCAGTCACCCTTCCTTTGCTTCGGTGAACAGAAGAGAACCTTCAATCTCAATGGAGAAGGCTCTTTGCACTTCTATACCGATGATTACCGATTCTCAGCTATCTACGAGCATCCTGAAAAGATATTGCAGCATCACCCTGCCGTTATCGTTGAACCGAACTTCTCCCTATATAATGAAATGCCCGTATCTTTCGGCTTGCAGTCTATCTACAAGAAACGCTGGATTGCCCGTTGTATGCAAGGTAAGGGTATCGGTATCTTCGTTGACCTCAACGTGGCGCAGAAGTTCTATCGCCTCAATATGATTGGCGTACCTCGTGGATGGCGTGCCTTCGCTACCCGTGGATATTCGGATAGACTGAATAACCTCGACTTTGAGTATTCCATCGCAAGCGATTGGGCAGAGGGCAGAGAGCCGCTATTTGTTATCTACGGCGGCGGTGCTGAGTGTCGGCGGTTCGCCCAGACCCATAGAGGTTGCATCTACATCAACCCCGTTGTCACTACCAAGAAGCATCTTGCCGCCTTGCAGAAGATTCACGAAGGTGTTGCCTTCATCGGCGAAGAGTTCTCTGTTAAGGCGCAGCTTGATAAGCTCACCCCTTTCTCCAAGCAGATTGAGGACTTCCGAGCAGATAACGTCTCTAAACAGATTGAGGAAAAGTAAGATTGTTTATGCGAGATATGGCATTTATTTGCTGTATCTCGCTTTATTTTGTATCTTTGCATCAGCAAAACAGAAATTGTGGAATATAGGTTTTGGATGTGTCATAACAATATGTATTAGTTAAGATTTGGTTAATTGAAAATAATAGTTAGTTTTTAGTCTATAAGCAGCCGCCTGTGATAGGTAGCTGCTTTTCTTATATATAAGAGGTATAAGAATCTAAGAGAAGCCTAAAAATGTCTTAATATAATCATAAGAATCCATTGTTTTATATTAATTTCTATTAAAATATTAATATTATTCCCGAAAATAGTTGGTACTTTGAGATATTTTTATTATTTTTGGAGTGTAAATAATAAGTTTAACAATATAAAATAGGAGATACAACAATGGAAACAGAGAACAAAAGAAAGGAAAAGACATTTAGAAAGGCTCATTTTACATCATCAATGAGCTGTCAGATATGTATAGAAGGTGATACTTGCCCTTTTGCAAAGAGAGGTTATATCTGTTCGCTTTTTGATTTGAGATAGAATTGTTTACTTAACAGATAAATATTTATATCTAAATCGAATAAGACTTTGCACAAAATAAAAATAAAAATTTAAAATATAAAGAATATGAGTAAGTCAAGCGGTGGTACTCGCACCATAAGCAGCAATAATGCTGCTCAGAGTAGAACAAATATAACTGCTCTAAATTCGGAATCAAGCATAGAGGAACAGATTAAATCTGCCGAAAATAAATTGAAAGCAGAGTATGGAGGTGCTTATGATAAGGCTGGTATAGAAGAACAAATTACCTATCTTTTAAAAGATAAGAAACTTTCTCAGGGTGCAAAAAATAGTTTAAAAAAGAAGCTTTCAGAATATAAAGAGAATGTGACTTTTGTTAATACAACTATAAAGACACTTACAAAAGATTTTCCTCATAAGCACTTCGGAACTACAGAAGGTGGCTATGATGCCTTTAAAATTGGAAAAGAATATATAAGCATTAATGGAGATACAATAACAAGGGGCATCGGTGTTGGCTCGAAATCATCATCAGTTTCTAAGATAAAAAACTCTATCACGGGTAAAATGAGTATTAATCATTATCAAGGAGCTGATATGAGCAATAGTTACTCTTTTAAAATTACAGATAAGGCTCAACTCGCAAAATTACTTAAAGATATAACTTCAAAAAAGAAATAAGGTAGCTCGCAAGGCTACCTTTTATTAATTGTTTACACGCAATCTATTATTTTCTATTAAAACCCGAATAATCTCCGTAACTTTGCAAATAATAATTATTAAATGGTAAAGTTATGGCAAGAGAAAATAAAATATCACAGACCGCAGCTACCGCAAAGGAAGAGCTGTTAAATAAGCTTGGTATTCGTCAGAATATAGACATCACCAAGCTTGAATATAACGAAGGGCAGATTGAAGGTTTGTCGAAAAACCCTCGATGGTTACATGATGATGAAGGTAAAAGATTAAAGAAGTCTTTAATAGATAGCCCTGAGTTTTTGGAGTATAAGCCATTAATGGTTTATGCTATGAATAACGGCAAATATGTCACAATTTGTGGAAATATGCGCCTTCGTATCGCTCTCCAACTAAGAGAAAAAGGTTATTCTGAGTTCGATACCCTTCCTTGCGTTATTCTTAAAGCAGATACACCTATTGAGAAAATCAAGGAGTATGCTATTAAGGATAACGTGCAAGCTGGTAATTGGGATTGGGATGAGCTTGGTAATGGCGAATGGGAGGTAGACGACCTGAAAGTTTGGGGAGTTGATTGCTCTTTTATCAATACCGATGAGGATGATACTGATATTGATAAGCTATTCGAGGATGCCCAAAATACCGAGAGTAAAGTTAAAGATATTAAGCTCTCCGTCCATATTCCACAAGAGTTGGAAGATAAGGTAGATGAGATTAAGGAGATTATCAAGTCTGCCGTTTCCGAATACGAAGGTGTGGAAATAAAATAATAGAGATATGGAAGTCTATCTTGCGGGGGGGGCTTACTGGAAATCTTAGTAAGTTTTGGAAAAGTGTTAGTATGGAATTATATATAGCAGGGACTTTAAGCGGACCCTATGTTTATGAAAAGGCTATGGAAGTTTTTTTAGCAGGTGAACACCCAGTAAAGAACGGCAAGGATGCCGATTGGGAAGGATTAAATATATTGGAAACTTACTATTATCTACAGAATAATAAAGAGTTTCCTCGATTGATAGGCAATTTTCAGAATTTCCTATTAGATAGTGGTGCTTTCACATTTATGTCGGGAGCAGGTGTAGTTAACTTCGATAAATACGTAGAAGGATATGCTGCATTCATTAAGAAGTGGAACGTAAAGAACTTCTTTGAGCTTGATATTGATTCTGTTGTTGGTATCAAAGAGGTTGAAAGACTTCGTGAAAAGCTCGAAAGATTAAGTGGACGTAAGCCTATCCCCGTTTGGCATAAGTCACGAGGGAAAGAGTATTTTGTTGAAATGTGCAAGAATTACCCTTATGTGGCTATCGGTGGTATCGTAACCAAAGAAATACCTATCAATAAATATGAGAAGTTATTTCCTTGGTTCGTGAAGACAGCACATAAATATGGGTGCAAGATACATGCTCTTGGATATACAAATATCAGAGGATTGCATACTTATCACTTTGATTCAGTGGATTCTACAGCTTGGCTTTATGGTAATATGAGCGGTTCTATATATAAGTTCAATGCTAAGAACGGAACTATGGATAAAACCAAAGCACCTGAGGGCAAGAAACTTCGCTCAAAGTTGGTTGCTGCACATAATTTCGGCGAGTGGGTACGCTTTATGAAGTACGCCCGTGCAAGATTATAAAAGATAAATATTTAAATTTTAATTAGTTATGAAAGATTCATTGATTATTGTATCAGGAGGTATGGACTCGGTAACTCTCCTGCATGAGAAGAAAGAAAACATTGCTCTCGCTATTTCTTTTGATTATGGCTCTAACCACAATCAGAAGGAGATTCCTTTTGCTAAGTTGCATTGTGAGCGACTTGGTATCAAGCATATTGTTATTCCACTCAACTTTATTCACGACTACTTCAAATCCTCTCTCCTCGAAGGTGCAGAAGCTATCCCCGAAGGTAACTACGATGATGAGAACATGAAATCAACCGTAGTTCCTTTCCGTAATGGAATCATGCTTTCTATCGCTTGCGGTATAGCAGAGAGTAACGGATTGAAGAAGGTGCTTATTGCTAACCATTTCGGAGACCACGCTATCTATCCAGACTGCCGCAAGGGCTTCATTGATGCTATGTCAGAGGCAATGAAGAATGGTACTTACGAGGGTATTACCATTGATGCGCCATACACCAACATTACGAAAACAGATGTTGCTCGTCACGGCAAGAAGATTGGTATCAACTACGCTGAAACTTGGAGCTGCTATAAAGGCGGTGAGAAGCATTGCGGTAAGTGTGGTACTTGTATGGAACGCAAGGAAGCTCTCCGTGATGCAGGTATCCCAGACCCAACTGAATACGAGGATGAGTAAGGCAAGTGGAGGTACACGAAACTATTCGGGTAACCCTAAGACGATGGCTAAGAGAGAATCAGAATTTCAAGCCATCGTCTCTACGGGTAACTATAAAGATAGCTACTTCGATAAAAGCGGCGGTTACTATGTTGTACATAAATATCATAATGAAATTGCTGACCCGAACACCAATAAGGAAATGTATGCCGCAGAAGTTCTTGCTAAAAATGGTTACCGTGTATATTTAATGAGTGAGAAATCATATATCACGGGAGCGAAGAAGACTGATGGCTTCAAAGAGCATTCTGTGATGGATATGAAAACCATCAATTCGGCGAGTACTTACAAGATAGAGAATGCATTGAAGGGTTCTGCAACGCAAGGAGCAGAGGTCGCTATCCTCATACAGAATAATAAGGCTGTGACAAAAGAATATGTCAAAGACCAAATTTCTATGTATCTCACTCACGCAAAAGGAAATGAAAGAGGTAACTTAAAAGAAGTTATCGTTGTCGGCTTATCAGGCAATGTACATCGCCATAAGCTCTGATAAAGGAGAGCAAAGCAGGTACACCTCTTTGCCTTTGAAGAATAAGCGTGAAATCGAGCAGCCAGTGTACTAACCCACCCGATTTATTCTTCTCGGTCGCAAAATTAAGAATAAAAATTGAAATAACAAAATAAAAGAAAGGAAAATTATGTATTACGTTTCAAAAAGAATGGAGATTGCCGCTTGTCATAAGCTGAATCTCTCTTATGAAAGCAAGTGTGCTAACCTTCATGGGCATAATTGGCTTATTACTGTCTATTGCAAGGCTGAAATGCTTAACAAGGATGGTATGGTGATGGATTTCAAGCATATTAAGCAGAAGATTCACGGCTACCTCGACCACGGTAACCTCAACGAGCTTTTGCTTTTTAACCCTACTGCTGAGAATATCGCCAAATGGATTGTTGCTCAGTTCTCAGAGTGCTACAAGGCACAGGTACAGGAGAGTGAAGGAAATATCGCCGTTTATTGTGACGATGATAAGATTGACGGAAAGGAGGTTCTCTAATGGCTAAGTACAAGGTAAACGAAATCTTCTACTCTATCCAAGGTGAGGGAAGACACGCAGGAAGAGCGGCTATCTTCGTCCGCTTCTCGGGTTGTAATTTAAAGTGCCCTTTCTGTGATACTGACTTTAAGAAGTATGAGGAAATGGGAGCTATTGATATTCTGAATAAGATTCAGTTGCTCTCACCTGATTGCAAGTTCGTTGTCTTTACGGGCGGTGAGCCTACATTGCAAGTGGATGAGGAGCTTACTACCCTTCTCCAAAATTGGGGCTACTATATTGCTGTGGAGACCAACGGAACGCACAAGATTCCAGGCGGTATCAACTGGGTTACTTGCTCTCCTAAGTGTTTATTCGTTAAGGGCGCAGAACCTATCATCAAGATTGCTACTGAAGTGAAGGTTGTCTTTGATGGCGAGCACGAGATTACCGGTTGTGGTATTGATGCAGATTACTACTACGTTCAGCCTTGTGATACGGGCGATGCGAAGAAGAATGCTGAGATTCTGAAACAGACAGTTGCTTTCGTAGAGGCTAACCCTAAGTGGCGACTTTCTTTACAGCAGCAGAAGATTCTCAACGTGAAGTAAATCATTTCGCATATGAGCAAGAATAAAAAGAAAACCCCGACAAAGTATCGTTCTATCTGCTTTTATTGCGGTGGGAAACTTTGTTGGGATTCATCAGGTGACCGCAGCGAGGATGATGATTCCGTAGTGGATTACTATCATTGTATGTAATGCGGTGCTTCTTATGAAGTATGTCAGCCAAATGAGGAGGAGAAGCAAGATTATAAAGAATATTGGAAAGGTAAATAATATGGCTAAGATTACAAAAGAAACAGCAGAAAAGCATATCAAAGAACTCTTGGAGTATATCGGTGAAGACCCTAATCGTAAGGGCTTAGAGGGTACGCCAGACCGCATTATTAGAATGTGGAAAGAGATATTCAGAGGTTATGACCCTTCACAGAAACCGAAGATTACTACCTTTGATAACAATGATGACGGAATCGTCTATGATAACATGGTTATCGACCAAGGCGATTTCCATTCTAACTGCGAGCATCATTGCGTTTGGTTCTGGGGCAAGTATTGGTTCGCATATATTCCAAACCCAAAGGGCAAGATTCTCGGTATCTCTAAGATTGGTCGTGTAGTTGATTACTGCTCCGCTCGCTTACAGATACAGGAGCGATTGGTACACGACATCGTAGATATGCTGAAAGATGCTCTCGGTAGCGAATACCCACCACTTGGTATTGCTCTCGTGATGAAGGGTCACCATTCTTGCAAAGAGTTCAGAGGCGCAAAGAAGAAGGGCATAATGACCTCTTCTTACCTCGAAGGAGCTTTCAAGAATGACCCACAGGTAAGGGTTGAGTTTATGAACCTCGTAAATGGTGATAAGTATGAAGGTTAAGTCAGTTAAAACTAGAATCTTGGAGGAAGTGGGTTTTCAGCTTCCTACCAAGAAGCTTCTCTCCCCTAGGGAAAAGGTTGAAATCATGGAGCAGTTTTTAATGATGCCAGCGAGCCAGATTGTGACTTTGCAACAAGATGGACGTAAATCATCTTTTGTACAACAAATAGCAAAGCTGCTCTATAACAACAATCTTGGAGAGTACTTTAATGTACTGAAAATGTGCCGAGATATGGCAGCAGAGGAGGAAGAAAATAAAGGTGCTTTTCTTAAATAAAAGCTATTGTTGGGAATAAATTAGGAATAAAAGTTATTAATATGCCATTATCAAGAGATGAGAGCAAGCGAAAAAAACAGCTTGCAAACCTTGAAAAAGGTAAGTTTAAAAAAGGTGGAGTTGGCAACCCCAAGGGCAGACCACCAAAGCCTAAGACGATGTCATTGTTCATTGAGGAAATGAAGGAGAAGGGTTACGAAGTGCCTTCCTCTCAGATTATCGCAGAGTCTTTTCTGTATATCGCTACGCTGCCAGAAGATGAATTGAAGGCGGTGTTGGCTGATAAGTCACGCCCGATGATGCAGCGTATTATTGCCAAGGGAATACTTGACAAGAAAGGGCTTGATGTGCTCGAAAGGGTTATTGATAGAGCCTACGGAAAGATTCAGCGCATTGACCTTACAAGCAAGGGTGAGCAGATTAAGCAAGACCCATTGCAGGTACACGTTGTTACCAATAATGAAGAGTATCAGAAAATTCTCGCTGAGATTCAGAAAGAGAAGGAAAAGAAGGACGCTGAGCCAGACAGGACAGCAGAATAATAAAAGGAGCAGATAAAGGATAATAGAGATATGCCGCACGTATATTTAGCGAAGAACTACATGAGGGTGAAAGCAGCGAAGGAAGCAGGGTTCACAACTTGCTCTCTTCAAGGCTCAAGTAGGTCGGGGAAGACCTACGCAATCGTCCAATTACTGTGCGTTTGGTGTCACGAGATAGCCAAAACCACAGTAAGCATCATTCGTGCTGGTATGCCATCAATCAAACGTACTGTTTACCGAGATTTCCGTGATGTTATGATTGTTTTCGGTTGGTGGGATGATAAGTGCATGAATAAATCGGAGTTCGTTTATACTTTCCCTAATGGCTCTTGGATTGAGTTCTTCTCCACCGATAACGAGCAGAAGGTGCGTGGTTCTAAGCGTAAGATACTTTTCGTAAATGAGGCGAATGAGCTTTCTTTCATCGAATGGCAGCAGCTACAGATGCGTACCACGGAGTTCTCTATCCTTGATTATAACCCTTCCTTCTCAGAAGACCATTGGATAAATCAGGTAAATGAGGAAAAAAGCACCTATTGGTTCATATCCACATATAAGGATAACCCTTTCCTCGAACCAAAGGTTATTGCTGAGATTGAGAGCCTTAAATGGAAGAATCCGAGCCTTTGGCGTATCTATGGTTTGGGATTGCGAGCCATCGTCGAGGGTCTTATCTTTGAAAATGTGGTCATTGACGATTATGTACCAATACGGGCAAGAAGGCACAGATATATCGGTATGGATTTCGGTTACGCCAATGATAGCACAGCGATTGTGGAAGTTATGCTTTATGGTAATAACATATATCTGAACGAGATATGTTATAAAACACACATGCTTACTGATGAGATAATTGCTACCCTTAAAGATATTGAAGGCAGACCAGAGATTATTTCAGAGAATGCTGACCCTCGCCTTGTGGATGAAATATATAACGCAGGGCTTGATATAAAACCAGTGAAGAAGTTTGCTGGCAGTATCAATGCAGGTATAATGAAGATGCAACAATATAAGATACACGTTACATCTAAGTCTCTCAACCTTCGCAAGGAGTTCAATAACTATACTTGGCGACAAGATAAAGAAGGAAAATGGCTTAACGAACCGATAGATATGTGGAACCATTGCTTTACGGGTGATACATTGATACTTACAGAGGAAGGTTTGAAGCGCATAGATAGCATTCAGATTGGTGATAATGTGATGACCTCTAAAGGCTATCGCAAGGTCACTCATTTGTTTACACAAGGATGCCGTTTGGTACGTGTCGTTAGGTTTGATTTCGGTAATTTTGCCATCGAAATACAGGCAACGCCTGAACACAAATTTAAAACGAAAAAAGGATGGAAAGAGTTACAGAAACTTACGACAAGCGACACGATTTACCTGTCCAAGTCTTTAATGGAAAGGAATATCACCTTTATAATGAAGAAAGGACATGCAAATACTGTGGTGAGACCTTCATTGCAAACAAATATAGCAAAAAACGATTTTGTAGTAGAGTTTGTGGCGAAAAGTATAAGCACTTTAAAGGAGTATGAGAAGCCTACTTACGATATTGAAGTAGAGGATATGCACGAGTTCTTTGCCAATGGAATCCTCGTACATAATTGTATTGATGCAACCCGTTATGTTATCCTTGAAAAGGTATTGGGCGATTATGGTAGCGGAATGCGAGCCGCCGACATTCTCGGTCTGATGGGTTAAAATCGAAATGCTTATGAAACGAATATACGATAAACAACCAAGGGAGCATCATCGTAAACGCTCCCACTATAATAGCAGAGGAGTATCCAAATTATCCTTTGATAATGAGAAGGTAGCCACAAGATACATAAAGAAAAAGCGGCTTCTCGGTTACTCTGCATACCTTTGCAACGAATGCAATCATTGGCACATTGGAAGATTGCCTAAATAGGCGTTTTTCTTTTGTTTACACAGGGTTTCTTCTTTATGCCTATATAAGTCATATTATTACTAACTTTGCCCTTGTTATAACAAAAAATATTCATATATGAGAGCAATAGAACAGATAGTAGCAATACAAGATGCGAACACAGTCCGCTCGGTATTGACAGCAAGAAAGAAAGGCTTTAAGACACCACTGAGTGCGCTTGAAGAACAATGGAATCCATCAAAGCATAAAATATTTGATGAGGATTTCCGTCCTAAGAAACGAATCAAAGTACCTACGGGTCAGAATGACCCTATCACACAGAAACCGATTTATAAGGATAAGAAAGTTGAGCCGGTAAGAATCGCTATCCCTGCTCAGAAGTCAATCGTAAATCTTACTGTTGGTTTCTTGCTTATGAATGCCGTTACCTATAAAGCTACGGCACATGGTGTTGATATAAAGAAGACGAATGATAAGCAGCAGAAGCTATATGACGGTATCATGCATTGCTATCACGACAACAAGATGAAGTACTTCGATAAGCGACTTGCCCGTACCCTCTTCAAGGAATGTGAGTGCGCCGAGTTATGGTATATGCCAACAGACGCAGAGGGAAAGCTTCGAGGCGAAATCAGAGTTCAGTTGCTTTCACCTTCAAACGGCGATAAGCTCTACCCTCATTTCAACGATTTCCATATCATGGATGGCTTCGCCCGTGAGTACTATGTATATGATGAGCTTGGAAAATCTGAGCTACATTTTGATGTATATACAGATAGATTGTGCTATCAGTACACTAATATTGATGGCGCAGGATGGAAGCTTATCTCTGCCCTACCTCATGGCTTCACCAAAGTGCCTGTCGTTTACTATAGACAAGACCAAGCAGAGTGGGAAGATGTTCAATGGGCTATTGATAGAGTGGAGACTTGTATCTCTAATTGGGGTGATACAAATGACTATTTCGGCACGCCTAAATACTTTATTAAGGGTCGTTTGGAAGGCTTCGCTGAGAAGGGCGAGCAAGGTGCTGTATTCGTAGGTGGTAACGATTCAAGTATGAACGTCCTTTCTTGGGATAAATCACCTGAGAGTGTGAAGGGTGAAATTGCTTATCTCTTCAATATCATCTATTCATTTACCTCAACAGCCGACATCAGCTTTGAGAATATGAAGACTTTGGGCAGCAACACCTCGGGTGCGGCTATTCGTTTAATGTTCACCGCTCCTTATATGAAAGCGGATTTGAAGACAGAAATGTTCGGTGAAATGTTCACTCGCCGCTCGAATATTGTAGCTAACGGCATCTGTAATACGGGAGTTTACGTAAAGGGTATCGACCAGAGTGTTGCTGAACAGATTGACTTTGAGCCAGTCTTCAAGCCATATCTGCCAAAGAATGATGTTGAAATGTTGCAACTTATCACTTCATCCAATGGTGGTGCGAAATCTACCTCTAATCGCCGTGCTATTGAGCTTAACCCTCTCAATGATGACCCAGATAAGGTAGAGGAAGAGATTAAGGAGGAGCAGCAAGAGGCGTTGGCGCAGCAAGCAGCCCTTTCGGGACTTGGTAGTTCCGCAAGTGGAAGTCAGTCAGTTTCAAATGAAGAAGAGGAAGAAGAATAACTATGCCAAAGAAGCTCACATCAAAACAGCAGAAAGAACAACTGAATAATCTGTTCGCCGTTTATAACAAGCGGTTGGGCAGATTATACAGCGATTATGTCAAGAAACTCACCTCTCTTGGCTATGGAGAAGATGTGCTCGAAGATGATGCGCTTTTTAACTTTGATAACTTTCCGCAGTTAAAGGCTCGTTTGAACGACATCTTTAATGATTACTATCAGAATAGCCTTCTTTGTTATAAGAGCGGCATCACCGATGGCGTAGCGTTGGCGTATAACCACGATGAAATGGTTATAGGCGGTTATTCCGTGCTTACTGATAAAGCTATAAGGGTCGCACGAGATACTGCCGCAGCCACGTTTATTGCAAATCGTTTGAAAACAAAGAACGGATTGAATCTCGCTCAGACTGTTTGGAACTACTGCCAACAGACGAAGAGTGAGTTTGAAATGGCTATGAGTAATACCATTGCGGACGGAATCAAAAAAGGCTCATCAGCAGAGGAAATAGGCAAGAGTATTCGCAGATACCTTAATGACCCAGATATGATGTATCGCCGTTACCATACCATCAAGGTTCAGAAGAACGGAAAGAAGAAAGATGTGGTGACTTGGCGCAGACGTAGAATCATTGACGGCAAGGTGCGCTTCGTTGAAGAGCCATTGGAGAAAGTAGGCATGGGTGTTTATCGCTCGGCAAGAAAGAACGCTCTCAGAGTAGCAAGAACTGAGATAAATTCCGCATATCACAAGGCAAGAAATGAACGATGGCAGAACGAGCCATTCGTTATCGGTCAGTATATACACGTATCACCACAGCACAATATTGATGATATATGCAATGACCTCGAAGGTCGCTACCCGAAAGATTACGTATGGATTTCTTGGCATCCTCAATGTATCTGCACCTCAGACCCTATCACCATACAAGGCGAGGAGAAGAAGGAGTTTTATAAACGCTTGATGGCTGGCGAGGATATGAGTAACTACGTATCCCCTTTTGCCGTGCTCACTATGCCAGAAAAGTACAATCAATACATCAAGGATAACTCCGAAGCTATCGTGAAGGCAGGAATGAATGGTAAATTGGCTTGGCACTTACAAGATAACACAAAGTATTGGGCACATCTTTTAAGTCCGTCAGACCGCAAGAAATTGGGGTTAAAGGCGGTTTCTTCTAAGGAGCTTATACTTGCGAAGGCAAAGGAACGCCACGCCCTTAGAACTAAGGAGCAGATAGATAAAATACAGAGCCGATGGGATAAGCATAGACGTGACTATTACAATGGCTTAGTTCATAATCTGCTCGGTAATAAATCTGTTACGGATATAAAGAGCCAAGACCTCTTTGAACGGTACTATGCTATCCGCTACGCAATCAAGGACAAAAAGAGTGCTTCTGAGATAGCATCTTTGTTTGATAGATTCAAGCGAGGTTATCAGACTAAACTTGCATGGACTGACCGCAAGGTTGCGATGAATGTTATGAAGGTGGCTGCTAATTACGGAGAAACCGATGTTTCTTCCGTTCTAAGCGCATTAAAGTCTGCTAACTATACATTGGCTAGGAAAGAAGCAAAAACACTCGCAAACGCCATTTCTGCCATTAAAAAGGATGAGCTATCACTTTCCGCTCTCATCCCTGATGTCAATAAGTGGCATAAGCAGTTCACGTCCCAGGAATTGCACGGAGTATATGATGCCGTAGAAGCGAAGTTGGCTCAATGGCAAAGCTTGACGCTTGAACAGCAAGCGAAGAAACTACAATTTGAAGCAGTTGATTTCCTTGGTGGAAATATGCACGGGGTTCAACAGAAGTATGCTACATGGAAGGTATCGCAAGCGGCATATATAAAGAAACTTGGCGAGGTTAAAGATGCTATTGATTGGGCAAATATCAGTACTAAACTTGCTGATGTTAAAACCTATAATACGCAAAGCAAGGTTTACCATAAAATGCTATACGACCTTGAAAACGCTATCAATGCAAAAGATAAGGCACTCGCACAACAACTTCTATCAGACACCGAAGTCAAGAGACAACAACTAATGAACATCAAAGCAAAAAGAGGTATCAAAAGCAATGGCTCTATTCCGTTTGATACAGATGCTTACTCGCAAACAAGAAAGAATGCTGCTATTTGGTGTAAATCCTCAACCGAGAGTCATAAGTTATTTGATGCCGAGAGTAATGCTTTTTGGAATAATGTTATGACAAAAGAAGAGCACGTTGGTTGTAGGGCATACACGGGAGATAGCGGATACATGAATAGACCTTTGCGAGGATATGATGGCAGTTGGGGATGGTCTCATTATAAAGGAGTTGGAAACGTACCTTTGGATAGAGAATATGGTGAAGACCATATAAAAGCTCTTTATTCTGCACTTGAAAAGAGCGTAACTAAGAAAGATATGTGGCTACAGCGAGGTAATGAAAATTGGGAAGGAGTTGAAGGCTTCTTTGGTGTAAAAAATCTATCAAAAGCAGACTTACAAAAGTTTGTTGGAAAAGAGGTTACCGACTGGAGTTTCTGCTCTTGTGGAACAGCAAAAGGCACAGGATTTAGTGGAACTATCTTTAATATATATTGTCCTAAAGGAACAAAGGCATTCTACGCTTCACCTCATTCGCAGTTTGGTTACGAGAACGAGACTATCTTACAGCTTGGAACGAGATTTAGAATAACAAAGGTTGAAGTTACGCCATACGGTAATGTTTATGTGGATATGGAGGTTATCGGATATGATAAACATCCATTATTATAAAAAAGGGGTGATTTCTCACTCCTTTTCTTGTTTGTATTGATTTATGTACCATTCCTTAAAGCCATCGTTTGTTTGCATCCAGTGTGTATAACGATTGAATAAAAGAGCTTTTAAGGTAATAGGAACTCCATCATCGTTCTTAAATAAACTAAGACCGGCACGCAAATAATCATCAAGCCAATTACCAACCATTTTAAAGTTTTCACTATCTTCCTTTGGATTTTCTGATAGCTCTACCCAAACCTTTTCATACTCCCAGAACAATACATTTGTTTCTTTTGATGGCTCTGCTTCACCTTTGAAGTATCGGCAGAACTTGATTAAATCTTTCTTATTCGCCATATCTATAAATAAATTTAATTACTACATCCTTCATATCCAAAGGAAGATAATTCAATGCTTTTTCCTTCATTTCTTGTGGAATACCAAAGAGTGGCTGAGCGATTGAACCAACGATTGCTCCCATCGTATCGCTATCACCGCCGTATGATACAGCATTTCTGATTGCATCCTCGAAGCTACCACTATCAAGGACTATTCTAAAGGCAAGAGGAACGCACTCTTGGCAAGTTTCTGCCCATTTCCCTCTTGGAATAAGATTCTTATCCCAATCAGAGCCATAATATTGTTTTGCTATTGACATAATAAATTCTTTGTGTTTATATACTTTTAAAGCATCTACACAATCTGCTACCGAAGCAGCACCAATCAATCCTTCAACGTGACTATGTGAAACCTTTGCGCTCATCATTGCCTGACGAATAATATCAGAATATTCTTTGAACGCCCAACCCACAGGACTAACTCTCATAGCTGCTCCATTCCCAAAACTATTATAAGGCTGTGGATTATAGCTACGAACCCATTTTGCGAAGCTTGCGCCATACCCACCCATTGGGTTTAGATACTTCTGACACCAGTATTTAAGCGAGATACTATAATCTTCGACATTCGGCTTTTCATCACCATCTTTTTTAAGAATAGCATCGGCTACGGCTATTGTACAGATAGTATCATCTGTAAAATTACAACCTTCGTCAAATAGCTTAAAGTTATAATCAAATGTGTTATTGAACTCAAACTTTGAGCCTACAATATCACCTATAATTGCTCCTATCATAGCTGTATCTCCCATTTTAATGTTAATTATTCGCAAATTTACGAAGAAATATTCAGATAACCAAATATTTTTTATTACTTTTGCATTAATTGTTGTATCGAGTGCGTATCTCCTATGTGCTCACAACGTTAAACAAAACAATTATTTACATCTAGCATCGTCCTCATTCGTATCTCCGAGGGCGGTGCTTTTTGTTTACAAGAACTCCTTTAAAGCAACGTGATAAACGTCATACACCAGGCGAGCGTTCTTTACGTTTATCGCTGTTCTATATGTCACAAGATTTATCTGATACATAATCTATATTCGTTTACTTTTCTACTTCATAAAGGTATTGAATATCCCCACCGCCAAGAGTGAGGATAACCGAAGGCTCACCGAACATTGGCTGCTTATGGAAATCACACCAATACCAATGATTCCGTTTCAGCTTACCTTCTATCACATTCAGCTCCAAATCATTCTTTTTAGGAGCTTCAAGATAATCCTTGCCCTGTCGCATATCCAAGCGATGTAAGGCTAAAAGTACGTCAAATGCTCTCATATCTTACTCAGCTTTATCAACGATAACAAGGTTTTTCAATCTCTCCAAGAATGTATGATAATCATCCTCGCAGGGAATGACTTGACCGCCCGTTGGTGTGGTCTTGCAATTAAGCTTTATAGATGTTTCTATATCGCCATTCCGTGAAGGTTCAACGTAAGCGATATTATCTATATTAACAAGGGTACAATGCCCTTTATACTTTACCTCAATAAACTTTGTCATAATCTTAATTATTTATATCCGCATTTAATACCAGAGCAGCAGCCACCTAAATAGAAGTGACAGAAGCCTAAGAAATAGTGCTTACAATGCTCATTTATCTTAATTTCTTCCTTTTTCATAATTGAATGAATGTAGCAGTTTATTCTTTTTAAAATCATAAGAATAGCCCTTATCCTTCATTATCCCTAACAAGTAGTCTCTTTCTGTATCATTTGCTTCCCTTAGATACCCTGTAGAGTACTTTACATTCGTAGAGGTTTTGCCTGCCCCTATTCCTAATTTTTCGAATATGAAAGAATACTTAGCGTGAGCTTCTATCCAATCTTCGTTATATACTTTATGTAGGATGAAGACGCAATGTTCTCCTCTCCAATCATTCTCCAATGTTAAAATATCACCTTCTTTATACATATCTTATTCACATTCATCTAAATATTCACACCAAGCCTCGTTAAAGACCCTATTTAAACGCTCATTCTTCTCAACCTCTTCATAGGTAAGATTAAGCGGAGGAAGCGCATCTTGCGGTGTATATGTATATCCACATTCATGGTTAGCGAACTCATATTTGAATGCTGATTTAAGATTATCATCATCCTTTAAGAACTCTTTAAGCTCTTTCTGTGTTCTCTGAAAGTGCTCCTCGAAAAGATGGGTATCTTTCTTTAAGCAATAGCAACCACCAACGAGCATATCAATCTTACTAATATCTTCGGCGTTGGTGGTAAGCCCCCACTCTTCCATCATTTTCTTAAACTGCTCTTTACCAAAAGCTGCTTTCATGGGCAATTTATTAAGTTCTTTCTGATGCTTCTTCTTTAATTCTGCGTACTTATTCATTGTCGTATCTCCTATAATTTAATTGTTAAACCATTTATTAATTATTTACACCGCAAAATTAATAATTTCTTTTGAAACTACCAAATTTTTTCTGTATTTTTATTAATATTTTTATAGCTTTTAATATATTGATATGTAAATTAAGGTTATATTAATATAAAAAATGCAATATAAATATATAGTATTCATTTTTTCGCTACCTTTGCATACATAACCAAATCAGACGAGTTATGACACAGATTTATAACGCATCACCAAAGGAGTTGGCGGCAATGGCTCAACGCTACCTCCGTGATGGAATACTAAGCAGAGCCACATATTGCTACGAGCGGCTGATGTACCTCGGTTGCTTGCGCAGAACGGGTTATCTTCGCCTTGCCTTAGTATATACCAAGCAAAGGAAAGATAATGCCGCAGAGCGTGTTTTAAGTAGGTATCGTGCAATTTATAAATATTAATATAGGAGATATAAGATTATGAAAAAAGAAAAAACATTATTTGTGACACTCTTTGTACTCATCGTAGCTTGTACAAATCTTTCATGTTCAAGCGATGATAATAAAGAGAACGAAAAGAAAAAATTAGAGAATACAAGCTGGGTATCAGACGAAACTTCGTTCCATAGCTCTTCATTGGTTGCCATTGATAAAACAGAGCCAAATACCAAGATAGAAGCAAAGATGAATGAGGTTGTCGGTTTCCAATATACAGAGGAGACCAAAACAGAAGAAGGTTATTGGTTCTGGGATTTATGCAAGCAAAATAAACATGAATGCGACTCTACAATAACAGCTTCTTTTGATGCAAACAAATGTACTTTTAAGGTAAAGGTTACGAAAACCAAAGCAAAGGCTAATCAGACCAAAACGGAAAACCTTTATAAGTTTAGCGAAGGCTCATATATTGTAAGATTCGGATATAATAGATATGAAGAGATTACTGTATATAGTTATGGTATTTACAGAGCTGACGGTACTCTCTTTATTCCGCTTGATGGTAAGGGATGTGTAGCATATCAAACAAAATATACTTACTCTAATAAAGAAGTATATAATGAAGATGTTAGCGAATACACTATTACTGCTAATTATGAAATTTTAAATAATGCTATCAGCTTTACCTATACAAAGGATGGCAAGAATATAACATTTGATGGCTTATTATCGGCAGACGGTCAAAGAATAATTATAGAACGCAATCCTATTGTAAACTCTATAAGAGTTTTGAAGAGATGATAGATTTTATCAATAAACTAAAATCGTACCTAAATCGAAAAGACGACATAAGTACGATAAAAATATCATCAGTAAGCGACAGTCTTAGCGATAAAAAGGTTGTCGCTGAATCTTTCATCCCTAAAGGATGCTTGTTGGGCGACCTTAATTTTCACAAGAGGTATGATAAGGCTATAGAAGAGGGTAAGTGGATTGAAGCAGAATATCCTAACGATTATTTTGTGCATTGTAATCTAATGGTTGGTTACTTTAAAAAGGGCGATATAGAAAACTGCAACAAAGAAGCCAGGTTAGCAATCATCAAAGGACATCATACAGGGTATTGTGAGAGTCGCCTTTCTATCAACTTATATAAGGATAGAAAATACCATCAGGTTATACAATTATCGGAAATCGAAGAGAATCCTGGATTTGGTCTTTTATTCGATGATGTATATAAAAGGAAGCTGAAAGCTCAGAAGCATATAGATAAAGCTACAGATACAAAAGAAGAACGCCTCTTCACAGACGAAGAAATCGAAGAGCTTTATCAAAACATGGAAAAGCAAAAAGCTTTGCGTGAGTGGTATATGCGCACACGAAGCTTGATAAATGAGGAGCTATGTAAGTTAAGAAAGAAAGACTTGCTAAACGATAAATCTGTGGTAGAAGAAATGGAGTTTTATACCAATGAATTAATAGAGCTATCCCGAAAATATGGACATTTGTGTTAGCCAAAATATACAAACTATGACAGAAGAAGAAAAGAAGAAAGCTTTAGAGACCTTCAATGCTCTCATAGAAGAAGCAAGGAAGAATAACGTCAACATGACGATGGATGAGATTAATGAAGAAATTCGGCTCGCAAGGGCTGAACGAAAGCAAAGAGAAAAAGAAAAGGCAGAGCGCAAATAGTGACCTGCCTTTCTTATAGATTGTATCTCCATAATTATTTACACCTTGTTGTATTGCGTATCTCCTACTCACGCATAACGTTAAACCTCTATCCCGATTACTTTGCTATAGATACCATCTGGGAGTACGCCACCAAAGGCTTTCACAGCGTTACCGATGCTCTCGGCAATCATCGTACCCTCATTGCTATCATCAATACCCTCAGATACCAAGAACTTCATCGCCTTCTCCTGTACTGCCATAAGCTCTTTGAGCAGACCGACACACCGCTGAGTAACATCATTATCAACTGTTACCTCTATCATCATATTCTGATTATCCATTTTTGATTTCTCCTATTCAATTAAAAGTTAGACTGATTGTTTTTAGATTCAAGCGCAGCTCTCTTCTCGCCATTGATTTCAGCGAGAGCATCCTTGACATTAAAGTCGTTGTTATAGAGAGCAAGAATAAAACGCTTGCCACGTTGATTCCATACAAGATTTACTTTTCAAAGGCTGCTTAGATTGCATCATTGAATAAGAACCCTCCTTGCGAAGAGTAGGTAACACCTCTTCAAATACCCAATCTTGGAACTTGCGAGCGGAAGACTTGCGAGATTGGAAGATTACACGATAAAGGTCTGGCTCGGTGACAAAATACATTTCAACTTCTTTTGAAATACCAGTAGGAGTACCATGAGATATTATCTCATTTGATACCCCGATAGTATCGGGGTGGCATCCTGTGCGCTTGATAACATCATTCACACGCAATTCAAGTGAATCACAAACATCCTTTAAACAGAACAAAGGCTCATCCTTATCGTTCCGTGATGTTCTAAGTTCTCCAAACATAGGAGAATTAAAAATTTCTACGTTCTTCATTTTGCTTATCTTTTTGAACGTTTAACTAACAGACACATAAAGGGCGTACTGTTACCCTTCGTTCAATTCCGATAAGCTAAAGGAACGCATACACCATTATAATATATGCAAGGGACAATACGCCTATATTGTATTTCTTTATGAGAAATCAGAGCATAAAAAATGCACCTTCATTATACTGAAAGAGCTTCTCATCCTCAATCAGCTTATCTTTATTGAACGCCGCAAAATTAAAAAGAAATCTGCGAACTACCAAATTTTTCTCCAACTATTTTTGGTTTTAATAGAAATAAATCGGAATTAATAGAATTTAATAGCTTTCTTTCTAAGAATCAGCGATTTTATGTCTTCCGACCAAACAGAAGTTGAAATACCTTCTTTCCTTTGACTGTTATCCAAGTCCGCACTCCAGCGTGGTCGCTGCTTACGCTTTTGAAATCTTTTAATTCAAATAAACCATTTGTATATTTTGCAATCGGTCTCAGCTCACCTTTTGGTGTACGATAAATATATCCTTTATCAATGAGAATCTTTATAAACTCACTTTGTTTCAAACCGAGTTCCTTTGCAGTATCACGAAAGCCAGTAAGCAACGAACGCTCAACAAGTTCATCGAAGTATTGTGCTTTTGGTTGCATTTCCTGATTCTTTGCTTCAAGGGCTTTCTTTTCCTTTTGCTCTTCAATCCATCTTTCAGCACGTTTAATAGGGTCTTCAATCTGGTACGAGGCAACCATACCCTCTCTTGCAATCTTCTCGCACTCAATAAAGTATTTGCGAGCAAGGCGACCTTTCTCGTTATTTTCTACCATAGAAAGCTCCTTTGCCATATCAACGGAAAGGGCATATTCAATTTGCGGTCTTCCTCCATTTGAGTTTTTAAGATTTTCCTTAAAAACCTCATAATCCTGATTTTCAACAAAGCCATATTTAGTGATTCTTTCTTGAATCCAATTAGCAAACTGATATTTGCTCTCCAAGAACTGATGTAGTTCTCTTGCATTGACGGCACGTTTGCCGTTATGCTCAGTAATTTTGATTATTTCTTCCATATACTTTTTAATTTAATTTTTTTCTTTCAGAAGGGAGCAGCAGCCGAGACCGCCACCCCCAAGAGATACAATACTATCTTATTATAGCCTCATACGAAGTAAGTTTCTGCAAAAGATGCACATTCTTCTGATTATACGAATCACGCTCAGCCCTTGCGCTTCCTATCTGAACCAGGCTGATAAGCATAGAAATGATTATCGTGGCGATAATGAATATCCAAGGGTATCTGTGAACCAATCCGTTCAATAACCGCCATCCATTGCGAAGGATAATGATATTGAACTTCAATATATACTTTAAAGCCTCTATGGTGCCTACATGCCCCTTTATAGTTATCTCACACATACATTACGCTCCTTTCTTGAATTTCTGAGTACCTTCTTTAGGCTCGCAGAAGCCATCCTCCTCTCGCAAATTATAGAGAGCTTGCGTTTCTTTAGGCATACTATAAAAAGCCGAAACACGAGCCTTCTTTGCGTTGATAGGGTCATAGAGAGTTTTTGTTATATCAGACCATACGGCGATAATCTTCTTATCTTTGACAATATTATCACGGAACTTTTTGGCTTCATCGTGCATGATGTCGTACAGACAATTATCCGCTTGTGTGAATGCCATTTTAGCCCGATAATTTTCGTAGCTTGGAGCAATATCAACTCCATACTCCCTTCCGGTAATCTCCATAACGTGTTTATGAGTATCATTAATCTGCTGTACGAGATTCTGAATAGTAATGGCATAAGAACTGAGATAAGGGTTGTATTTGCATTTAAGATTGCGAAGCTTATTTTCAATCATCTTACGCAACTTCTCAACCTTATCCTTAATCAAATCCCACAGATAAGTAGAATACTCATTATAGTAGTCTTCATCCATATTTCGCTCATACAACTTCATCGTATCACGAATAGAAGTTTGGCATTCAGTAAAGTGCTTTTTAAGATTGAACTTAAACACCTTCTTCTTATCAAAGACCTCCTTAGAAATAAGAAGGAAGTTGTCTGCCAAGATAAACTCCATGTAGCAACTCTGGCAGAGAGTAGAATAAGCGTAATCAAGGGCTTTCTGTATCTGCTCATTATCAATGCCACTCGGTACATAGATAGTGGCTTTCCAACCCATAACGTCCGTTTCTACATATCTTCCCGTATCTATCTTGCAATCATTATGATTGCCTAATAAAATAGATGCTTCCATACTCTACTCCTCCTTATCATTATTACCTTGCACAAGACATCCGAAAGTAACCCCAACAGATATGATAATCAATACAAATAGAACCAAATTCATACCTTATCCCTCCTTTTCTTTTAAGAACCGCACAAGGCAGTTATAATTCTGACTAAGGCTATTGAGAATCTTAATTTGCTCACTAACTGACAAATTCTCGAATAGTACAACTTTATCATCCTTGTCCTTTATGGTCATACCACAAAGGTTTCCACCGATTTCAAGTATAACTGTTAGACCAGTATCTTTTTTATCCATAATAAAGCTATTTTTTTAATTTCCGATAATGATAATATTTTTTGTGTTCATAGCGCACGGAAGAGTACTTTTGAAGATTTTCCTCATATTCCTCACGAGGATAAGAGAATGCTCCTTCAGAAAGAGCTATACGCTCAAAATCGGCATATTTCTTGTCATATCCAAGAAGCTTAACCAAATCCTTCGGATAACACCATGCAATCTGTAGTTTCTGCGGCTCGTCTTTTTCTGGCGAAAACCTTATTGAACCTATATCTTGGTAACATTTTGCACCAGGCATTCTCATATCCTCAATATAAGGTTGTAACTCACCACTTCTTACGTCTCTGAAAAAGACAAAGATTGCATTACTACCACAAGGCTCAGTAACAGGGTGGAGTATCTTATCAATACGTTCTTTCTGTTCTTTCTGATTTTGTTTATAGCCTTTCTTGTACCCTCGAATAAAAGCCTCCGAACATACTTCAAGCAAACCATCTGGGCAAACACGATGATTGCATTTCCTACAATGACGTTCATTGCCGTTAGCTATTTTAGCTTTATCTTCTAAGCTTAATCTCTTTCCCATTCTATTACAGATTAATTATTAATATTCCGTTATACAATAACACCCAACCCGTTATGAGTAAGATGAATAAGAATATAGTAACCGAGAATTTCTCTTTTATAGTTACCACACCTTCTAATTTTCCGTTCATTGCACCAACAGCAACAACGCTGCTTAATGCGATAACTGCTGCGCCTATGATGATTAAAATCGCTCCTATTCCCATTTTTTCACCTCCCATATTTCTGTGATTTCCATCTGCTCACGATATTCCTTTACCGCATTGGTAAAACAAGGAGAGATATTTAAATCCTTAACAAAAGAGGTGATGGTTTCCGTCTGATGATGGTTATCACCTTGCACCCATCCATCGTCCTCTTTAATGAAGCAGAAAACGGCAAAGCAAGATTTCTGTTCACCTGTTTCATTATTCCGTATCTGTTGCCTTCTCGCACAGAACTTCATTGTTCGTTCATTATTGAATAACTCGTAGCCATCACCCGTGCGTTGAGCAAATGGTACGTTACCCTTTGCTTCTATGATAAACTTCTTTTCTTTAATCTCTTCCATAATCATTATGTGTTAGATACAACTGAATAACTTTCATCTTTTCCGTAAACAACATCTACGTTAAGAAGGTTGTTAAGTCTGAAACCCATAGTCCAACTGAACCAAAGATAACCAATCTTCTCAGCAACCCTTATTGCGGTATCAGCATACTTCTTTGCATCACCCTTAAAAGGTTCTGGGCCATAATAGGAGAAGCCATTATCAAAGACCATTTTGAATACTTTATTCTTAGGTAGCTGATACTTACAGAAATCATCATAAGGAAGAATATTTCCATCAACCTCAAAGCAAACCTTTTTATAATCAAGGAAGGAAATAAATCCTTTATCATTGATAGTAAGATTGCTTTTTTTAAGAGTATCTAAGGCATCTTTCTCCTCTTCTTTATTAAGAATTCGATAATTAGTAAAGATAATCCTACAGCTCGATTTTTGTGGTACGTTATCAACGATTGCAATAAGCGGAATAAAGCTGCTAAAAGAGCCAGATAAAGCTATTCCCTGTTCTCTTAAAAAACGCTCACTATCACACTTATTAAAGTATATGGTAGCTAAAGGAAATTCCTTTCCGTATGCTACGTTTAAATTCTTAAATTCTATAAACATAAGCTTAATCAATATAGTCGTTAAACGTAAAAACCTCAGATGCCCCCTCACGGAAAGGTTTCTTATCGCAAGCGTAACCCATCCAAGAGCCGTAGTCATACACTTTATACATATGATAACCAGCCTTCATCAATACCTTAAAGGCAGCTTTCATTTCACATCCATGTATTCTAACCATATCCTTATCGTTGGCATGTCCACTAAAGCGTGGATTGCTCAAACTAATACGTCTTGTAGCAGGTCGGCTACCATTATTTGCACCAGAGAAAGGATGAAAAATATCCAAACAACTATTAGATAAGAAGGCATTACAGATTGCCTGTACGACTTCCTCTCTAACTTCGGTTGGTTGAACATAATCGTTTTGTGGTATATTTACCTTGATTTCCATAATAGAATCTCCTATATTTAAACGTTAATTATTTCTTCTTCATACATTCCTTCACAGCGTATTGGCTTTTAAGAAGGCATTGTGTTGCATTCAAGCCTTTCAGGGGAATAAAATACTCTACGATAGCATTCCAACGTCCTCTGAACGTACCCGAACCCTTTGCGTTGGCGATAAAAGAATCAATATCTGATTCACTAACCAAAGCACCTGAGTACTTGGTGATAACCTCGCCTGTGTATTTATTGATAATTGTTATCATTGTCGTATCTCCTTTATTGTATCATTATTCTCTTGCCCAACGCTCGAAAGCTATAACATAATCTCTCTTTATGAATAAAGCGTCACCCGAACCATTATCCCAATAATTAGAGATATGAGAAAGAAAATTACCTGTACCATTATTCGGGCAGAGTTTGCTGTATATAGAACGGAACATTGCTGATATTTGGCGACCATTAAAATGCCCAGCTTCCTTTGCTAAATTAACAACATATCCAACACAATTAGACACAATAATAATACCTTTTTCGTTTACAAATTCACTATCACATGTACCCCAACAGCCATTAATAATAGTATCTTTCAGAAGTTGCTTCTGCTTATCTGAGAGCTTATCTAAAAGCTCATTTACGTTTATTGTCTCCATTGTCGTATCTCCTATTTTTCAATTTCTGTAAACTCAATTTTACCATTCTTTTTAACCTGTGCGTGCCACTTATTAGTTCTTATCTTACCATCCCAAAATGAAAGAGTAGGAAGTACAATACATTCACCACGCTCTACAAGTCTTTCATAATAACTTATGACCTCATCCCAACTATCGAAAGTATGGGCAAGTGCTGTAAATCTGAATCGAGCAATTTTCTTTGTTTCCATTGTTGTATCTTTTAATTATTAAACCTATTTATTAATTATTTACTCCGCAAAATTAATAATTTCTTTTAAAACTGCCAAATTTTCTGTGCTATATTATTAATATTTTAATAGAAATTAATACAAAACCAAAGAAATCCGATATTTTTACACAGAAAACTTATCTTTTATCCACTTTTCGATGGTTAAGATAAAGTCGTCCAATGAGCGGCAAATGCTGTACTGAAAGCCTAACCGCTCAACATCAGACTGAAATTTTGCTTGCAAATCAGATTGATATCCGCTCTTCGTTTTAACTTCAATAAATAGGACTTTTTCTCTTGCTATAATGATAAGGTCAGAGAAGCCAGCTAAAACACCCTCACCTTTCATAATCTTCGCTTCAAGCGCACTTCGTTGTCCTCCGTTAGGGATGGCGGCAATGATGTAGCGAGGATATTGCAAGCGAAACCACTTCACCATCTGAATCTGAATCTGCGATTCAATGTGCCGTGGTTTGCTTCTGCCTTTCTCCTGGCTCTCCTTCTTTAAAAATTCATCGTACTTCATTATTGCATTTCTTTAGCCTTAATATCCTTAACGAAAAATTCAATCATACGTTCATAATATTCTCTTCTTTCAAGATACTTCGTACAATTAATCTTTCGCTTACATAAATCCACATTATTTTGAGCCAACAAATACTTGTACATGTAGAGCATCTTCAAATCATCAGTTCTGATAAACCCCAAAGTCTTTTCCTCATAAGCCTTTTCAAGCTGTTTATTGGTTTCTTTCAACTCTTCGTTCTTTTTGATAAGACGGGAAATCTCTTTCTTTAAGCGATAGGCATATATCCACATAACGATAAACGGCAAGAATAATATCGCAGTAGACCAACCATCCTTCACCGCACCACTGAGACAGCATCCCGTCAGAAAGAATGCACACAGCAGCTCTGTATTAGAACCGCACCAAGATAAAATCTTCTTCATATTGATATATATTTATCAGTTTCTAATTTTGAGACTTGACCATTGAAGTATTTGCGCACACCTTCGTAAATCTTCAATTGCCGAGAAAGTTCTTTATTCTTTTAAAGAAGCTCATCACGTTCAGCAACGACCTTCTCGTAATCATTGTGTTTATTCTTTAATTTATTAAGCAACTCACCTTGTTCTTTAACCTTTTTCTGAAGACGAGTTAGCTTGTTTTGCATCTTCGAGTAGTTTTCTAGCACTCTAAGCACTACCCTTTCGTAAGGTACATCATTATTATACTTAGTTCCTTCCATATTACAAATGTTTTTTAACTTTATCATATATACTAAGAAAAAATAAAATCAAGGCAAAGAAACTTCACCTCTTCTATATTTCTCCCAAAATTCTTTATCGTACTTAAACCCTTTCTTAAACTTATGTCCGAATTTATTCCCTTCCTTAAACCTAAACTTCTTAGAGCTTGATTTGGATATAATGGTAGCAATCTTCATGGAAGATAATCTATACTCATGTAACCATACGGCATCTTTTCTTAATCCAAGAGACATAGCCTTATTCTTAACTGTTCTGATATTACAACAGAAGATTTTAGCAATTTCTTTATTCGTACGAAAGGGAAATAATCTAATAAATCTCTGTTCCTCCTCCTCGCTCCAGTAGCGGAAACGCCCTAAATAACGGATTTCACCATACTTAGCGATAAATCGTGGTGATGCAGGTTTAACTCCATTTCCTTTTAATCGCCGCCGTACTGTTTCATAAGGTATACCTACCTTTTTACTAATTTCGGGTATGGTAAGCCCCTGTGCGTACAGAGCCAATAATCCATCATCTATAGAATGAGGATATTTTAGTACACAACACCCTTTATTACCTACTCCCATGTCAATGTTTTTAATTGTTCGATACTCTGATAAGAGATTTTGCATTTCTTATTCTCGTAGCAACCATCTTTAGAAAGAGCATTCCATAGAGCATTAAGACAGATGCCAATCTTCTCTTTATCATACTTTAAATAAATCTCTGGGCATGTAAGGAAAGGTTCAGGCTTTTTGTCTTTTAACAGAACCACAACAACCCTTTTTGCTCTTGTTGGTCTATCATTCAATCCTATCATGTATTCACCTCACTTTCTATCTACTTCTGCGATTCACGGATAAGTAAGTCAAGCACCTTGCTAATAATGTTAGGGTTCTTTACTACATAAGTTCCCACATTGGTTACGAGGTCTACTTTTACCACCATTCCGTTATTTCGCAGCAATTTATATTGAGTATTCAACTCTTTAATTTTATCCAACTCATCCATATAAAAATACTATTTACCATTATACGCAAGCATATACAGCCTACGATACTCTTTATGAGCATTGTACCAAGCTTTTGCTCTTTCGATGCAAGCTTCACGATGCTTCTGGTAGTAGGTCTTGCTGTATTTACTTCTGCGCATTTTACGTTCAACTTCTGTCATAGTTTACTTAATAGAGCGGAAGGAGATACTACAGAATAGACCTCCATCCGCAATTATATATTTCACAGCTTAAAAATCACAAGAATGGCAAGCGGAGAGCCCTTCGGAATGATAAGGTAGCGAGAGCGTGAACCGAAGTTTGTCTGCTCCTGTATCATTGTCTCGTCATTGATTGAGAGTACGAGCTTTACCTTTTCCTTCTCCCCTACCTGTGTGGAAATCACATCGGAATGCTGTAAGCGATAATCTGATTCAGTAGGAAGACCATAAATTGCATTGTCTGTGATTGGAACAATCAAGCCACGATAACCCTCTTTAAGAGTGAAGTACGTTACTACTTCTATTCTTCCTTTACGAGCTTCAATATTATAAGGAGCACAGATAACAAAAGAACCGTTTGTATTAATCTCAGGTTCATAATTTAAACCTTCAACCTCAAAAGGGAACTCATTCTCTTCCTCATGCTCCTCAACTTGCTCCTCAACTTGCTTCTCACTTTGCTGCTGATTCGCATTTTCTTGGCTCTGCTGAGCGTTCTCGTTCTCCATAGGCATATTATCGCCATCCAAATTCAAAGGCTGTTCTGCGCCATTTTTCTTAGGTCTTGCCATAATTTACTCCTCCTTCTTTTCCTCGTTAGACTTCTGTTCCTTCTCCTCCTTTGTCTTATGCTCGAAGACATCGTACACGTTGGTTTTACTGAGACCGATGATTTCGTAATCTATCATGGTCTTCCCCATTACCTCATCAATGTTATTGATTGCTCTGTGCATTGACTTAGCTTGCACTAGGTAAGTCACGTTGCTACGCTTCTCTTTGTTGGTCTTATCGTCATAGGAAATGAATTGCAACTTCGCCTTATACCAGCAATCATCATCACCATTATCCGAAAAGAAAACCTCTCTGTACGAAGCCTCTTGCATTGACTTAACCTTAAACTCGCCGCTGATATAAGCAGCCATTTCCTCCGTGATTGCGCTCTCACCTTCCGTGAAGGATAAAGCATCAATCGAATACTTTTCGGTCACAGATTTCTCTGAACCATCTTCTTGTGTCTTTTGGTAGCGGATTCCTACCTCAAACCAATTACTCGTTCTAATTCTCATATCTCTAATAATCTAAAACTAATTTAAAACCATTATCTAAGAGAGTTCTTGCTCAGAATGGTAAATCATCCAAATACTGCGTTTGTGCAAAAGGTGCAGCGCAAGAAGAAGCCGCATTCTGACTTTCAAAAATTACAGGCTTTAAACCACCAAGGATAGGCATAGCCTTTTTTTCCTCATCTGTCATTTTCTCACGAACCTCCTTAGGCAACGACTGCTTAATCATGTGAGTCTCGTCATACTTAGGGTTCTTTAATTCCCAAGCAGTAAGGTCGAGATAAGCAGCCTTCGGTTGATTATTATCATCTGTTGTAACGAAGATGCTATTATCTTCGATAGGAATAACCAAACAACGAAGTACCTCTGTTCGACCTTGGATTTGCATTATGCCAGCTCTTTTGAGCTTTAGCAAATTTAATTTTCCGTTAAAATCTGTCATATTATATATATTTAAAAAACATAGCCCCAAGAGAGGGAATCGAACCCTCGCCAACCTCCGCTTATTAAGAGCTGCTTATTACGGAGTATCTTCGCATATATTCTTTAACACAGTAGAATAAAAGAACTTTATATATATTCACCGCTTTCTTTTAGGATATAATAAGAATATCGGTATCACTACCATACAGCCCACGCACACCCGTGCGATTGGTTTTCCCTGGGATAAAAAGCCCTACCGCCGTAGGGCAAAAAACAATAACCATAATTAATATTTATCTAACTGATAATTAACATAACCGATTACCTCACGGCAAGATGTATCTGAATAAAATAATTCTTCTAAGAGAAAGAGCCGACACCTCACGGCGGCTTAAAGGCTCTTGTTATCGATTTTTGTATATTCAATCTTATATGTAGTTATGCGTTTTAAATCAATGTATTCTGAATGAAGCTACTAATTTTAAATCCTTTTTTAAAGAGAGGGCTTTCGCCCTACTCTTATATTAAATTCTGATTAATAAAACTAACCATTGCCACGTTATTAAAAGTGTTAAATGTGTTAAACTTTATTCTACTTTTTACATAAGTCACACAATCCGAACAAACGGATTGCTGTACCTTACAGGACATAACGAGTGCTCACTATTAACTATCCTACTGACGTAGGAATCGCCAACTACTTTCCGCATGATATATACTATTAATCTTCAATATCATTAAGAACCTCCATGTGTCGCGTTTCTCCTACCAACTCAACATTCTGCGAAAGGTTCTTTGTACTAAGGAATACCCATTTAGGTATGATGCAAAGATTGTAGTTATCACTAATTGCATCCTCCTTAATAATTAACTTTGACTTTGGTACGAATACCTTTGTCTTACCTTCTTTGCCTTCAAAGAGAAAAATCTGAGCATTCTTTGACTGCTCCATCATTTTATCCTTGCGACAGCGGAACTTTACTAATGTTGTTACTATCTCCATATTACCTCCTTTTTTAGTAAGCAAGCCAGATAACAGCATACGCTAAAATAATTCCACCAGCGGCGAGCATTGCTGCTTGTACCGCATCTTTTACATCTTCGGTTCTCCAATTACATGGATTCATCATGTCTTTTTCTTTTTTCATTTTTTCGTGTCTCCTATATTAGTAGCAGGGTGGTTAGCCCTGCCGTTACCTTTCTTAGATTTCGAGTGACTGAACCTTACGTACAATCATTGAAATATAATTGCTCTCCTTACCGCTCTCCTTCATCTTCTCATTGGTTCGCTTATCAACCTCGAAGATAATTCTGCCTAAAGTATGCCCGTTGCTACCATTATCAAATGTATGATAACGATAATCGAGATTAATGTGAACCTCCAAGAAATCATCAGGTGCGTCAACCTTATCTCTTATTGCAATATTGCCTTCCAAATGAATCTCTTTGAAGAGCATTGGCATTGTCTGAAACGATGTGCTCACCAACTTCTCATACTCATTACCTCTATAATCTTTCTCAACCTCTATTGAAAGCTGAGCATTGATGCCCAAGCGATGAATGGTTGTCTCAACATCATTAATGATGTAATCTAAGACCTGCTTGCTTAAAATCTCTGTTTTCATTGTCGTATCTCCTATTTTTAATTTATTAATAATTTCTACATTAATTATATGTATCAAAAGCTATTTTATTAACTTTGATACCGCAAAATTAATAACTTTCTCTCGGACTACCAAATTTTTTAATAGATATTTTTAATTTACTAATACTACTTATTAGTTTTTTAATAGATTTTAAGCGAATATCTCAGATTTTCTTTATAATTTTGCGGCGTAAAAGGAAAGTACTAGTTTCCAAGCAAAGAAAAGAATCATATATGCCCAATCAACACAAGTGAAAGGGTTCGATATACAAACCAAACGGAATGATTGCTAGTACCTTTCATCTGTTTGGTTTTTACATTAATATATATAATGATGAAAAGAATAAGAATAGGAATACAGGAAGCTAAGTTTGCTCTGAGCGATAAGAATCGCTTAGATGCCTTCTGCTTGCTTCTTAAAATAAAGCTCTTATTCCGCTCATCAGACCTTAATCTTGTATCATACAATCATTGCGCCAAATTATTGCATATCGACAATAATAAATTGAAGAGACTGCTTGAATATGGTTGCAAGATAGGGTATTTCCGTTTTGAAGAGAAAAACGGAAAGAAGAGATTCATTGCACGCAGCATACATTCAAATGATGGATATAGTTATAAGCTTCGCAAGGATGATTTGACGAAGATGACATTCCCTGCCCTCAAAAACCTTTTGAGAAGGATTGTCATGGAGAACCAAGTTAGAATGCAAGAGGACGTAATCAATACGCACAATAAGGGGACGAATGGGAGAAATGCGAAGACTATTCGAAAGGCTCTCAAACGTGAAAGTCGTATGTTGAAGAAGAAGTTTAGCGATAACAAAGGTTTATCTTATGACAGAATCAAGGATGTTATCTATGGTACGATGTACCAAGCGTTCAAAGTTACAAATCAGCTTGTAAACAAGGGTATCATCAATAAGCGCACAAGAATCAAGGAAGTAAGGTGCGATGCAAAGGTATGTACCAATAATATGGCTATTACTGATTTTGAAGGTTCTGTAATAGTGATAAGCGCAAAAAATAGAAGTGCATTTTCCATTGAATCGAATATTTATCGTATGCAGATGGATGATGCTATATCAATATCTCGTCATGGTATGAGAAGAAAGGAGGCAAAAATGTAGTTTATGTAAAATCAAAAATAATAAAATAAGGGATTTGGGCTTTAATTAAATTTATTCCCTTATAGGGGCGACAGCCCCAAGAAATAATTAACTAACGGGCGCACATACGCCCCCACCCGGTTATATAATAACACAGGAGATACAAAATGGAGAAAAAGAAAAATTGGCTCGATACTTACCTCACACCAGCAAAAGAACTTGTTGGATATGAGTGCTACGTAAGTTGTGATTATGAAGATAAATTCGCAACAGGAAAATTTTCAGTTATCATCATAAGAAACGGAGAAGTTGTAGCAAAAGAAAAGAATCACATCTATTGTGCTTCAAAGGCAGTTGTTATTGTAGAAGCGATACTGTTTATGATGCAAAAATGCGAGAATGCCGATGTTATCACAATACATTCGGAGTACTTTAAAAATTACTTTGCCTTTTTCCACGAGGCGAGAAAGGCTAACGTACAAACAAAGAAAAACTATTTGAGCTTGTATAAGAGCTTTAGAAAGGATGCGGAAGTAATCTTCGACCTCACTACTTGGTGTAGAAGAAACAAATACGATGATGAGGTTGAGAAAATGTTAAGCAATAATTAAACCATAGGAGATATGCAAGATGAAAAATGAAACGAAATTAAAGAAACTGATGTCTTTCTTAGATGAGAACGGAATTAAGTACACTACACCTCGAAAGAGAAAAGAGGGAAGTGCTCACCTCTTCATTGGTCAGTACATGATTGCTGTAAAGATAGAGGGGGAAGATGATACGTTGTTCTTTGATAAGCATAAGAGAGGAAAGCATCCTTTCTTTATCAGAACTTCGGAGACTCCGAAGTACATCATTGAAAAGATGCAGAATCTGATTACAAAAATGATGTTAATACAACAGAAACATTTTATGGAACAAAAAAAATAATTATATGGAAAGACTTAATTTTAAGCTAGAGTTCGCCGATAATGGGGTTATTGTTACAGATGATAGCTCTGGCTTTGTAAACGTCTATGAAGAAAAAGAAAACGGCGATTATCACGAATATACGAAGAGAGCTATCAGCGAATCCGTAGATGACATCATTGCTCATCTTTTGCTTGATGGCACGGAAAACTTGAAGCAGAAGTCGATTTATAAAATCAAAATTGAGATAAGATAATATGTTATACCAAAAGAAAGAAAAGAAGCCGAATACGGCAGTTAAATATGAGGTACGTGAGTTTATTCACGGCGGTGTTGAATATGCAACAGATTGCCCTTTCGGTGAATGTGGGCGATATACGCATGCTCTACATAAGGTCGGTGCTATTGAATGTAATCTTTGCAGGTATCAGAAGAAAAATAATACAGAAACAAGGGTTGTAAGATGTACGCATCCGTTATTACAGGAATCAGCAGTTGATAAACTTTTTAAAAAGTAAGAATTATGATAGAATCAATGAAGATACGTGAAGGTTTGGTATTTACCTTACCAATAGAGCCCAGTATGGTAGTCCATGTAAATAATAAACTAGATGTTTACCTTTATAATATCGGAGGAAAAAGATATTCGCTAGCCAATATTTGCCCTCTCAAATTGAAAGTTACCAAGGTAGGTAAATCTATTGTTGAATGCAATATTATAGCAGACGAATATAATATTGAATATAGAAAGAATATCCCTATTAAGTTTGAAGAGATTGCAAAAAATGGTACTATTGTCACAGAGGAAAAGGAAGAAATGGTTAATCACCCTAACCATTATGCTTGGCTAAAGGAACTCTGCGGCATAGAGCCGATTGATATTTGCCGCCACCTTGATTTTAATTGCGGCTCGGCTATCAAGTATCTATTGCGCAAAGGAAAGAAGGAAATGAACCTTTCAGAGCGAGAACAGAGAGTGCAGGATTTGAGCAAAGCTATCTTCTATCTACAGGATGAGATTGATATGATTAAGAAGAGCAAATGAAATACTCGAAGGCTTTAATCAGACAAATTCGCTGCGACCTCCTTTCACATACAACCGATGCGGAGAAGGCTGCGGCGAAAATCTGCACTCTGTTAGGATATAAGGTGATACCACAGCAGCCGATAGTCACGGGCAGAAAGCTATACTTCGCTGATATATATCTACCAGAGATAAAGTTGGTTATAGAGATAAATGGTGGTTATCATTTTACCAAAGACCAAAAGCGCAAGGATTGTAACCGCTCTTCGGGTATATGGCGGCTCGGGTATCATGTGGTGAGATTGAGTAATCACGATGCTAGGAATCCGAATAAGGTTAAGGCAAAGATAGATATGATACAACGCAAGGCAAAGTAACCAAGAATATTGGCTATCTTGCCTTTTATTTTTGTTTCTTAATAACTATACATAAACTAAAAGAAAACCGCTTATACCGCAAGAAAATCGCCAAAAATAGCATTTGTTTACACAGCTTCTATTATTTATTATTATTTTATTAATAGAAATAGTAATTTTGCAATCGGAAATTATTTATTTATTAACGTTTAAAACAGAATTACTATGACAATAAAAGAAAAAGTGCTTGCTTCTGCCAAAACATCATTTGCAAAGTATGGTTTGAAGAAGGATGAACTTTCAAAGCTGGTTGACCTGATTGTTGCAAGTCGTGGTCTAACAGATGAGTCAAAGGACGAGGATGTAACGAGTGCTATCTCGGCAGTTGAACCTTATGTTGGTATGATGCAATCATCATTCAATCGTGCGGTCAGTGAGACAACGAAGAAATTCGAAGGATGGATTGACCCTAACGACCCTAACCATAAGCCTACTCCACCAGTACCTCCTACCCATCCAGTACCTCCAACAGGGCTTACGCAAGAGCAGGTTCAGCAGATGATTGCCGAGGCTACCAAGAGTACCCAGAAAGCAGTTAGCGAAGCTGTAGCCGCCGCCATTGCTCCATACAAGGAAAAGGAAGAAAGAGTACGTCTTGATGACCTTTTCAGTAAGAGCGAAAAATTGAAGGACGTTCCGCAGCAGTTCCGTTCACGTTATCAGCTCGACAAGGAAGAGAATCTTGAAACTCTCGCACAGCAATGTGCCGATGATTGGACAGCATTGAAGCAGTCACTTGTAGCAAACGGCAGTTTTGTTGAAGCACCCAAGGCAACCTCTCCCGAAGACGAGCAGAATGATTTCATTAAAAAAATGCAAGGCTTCTCGGAGCGAAATGCCCCAAAGGAGTAAGGCATTATCAATGAATTATGTTAAACTCTTTAAAAGAAGAAAATTATGTCAAACAGAGGCTATTTTTTGCATAGAACCAAGCCAGAGGATATCAAGGAAGCACTTTGGCTTGAAGAGCAGTGCCTTCGCCGACAGGGTGGTTATGACCTCGACCGAACCAACCTTCCAGCTACTTTAAAGTTTGTAGCGAAGGGTACAGTTCTCAGACTTGTAACTGATGGTAAGGCACAGGTTGTAAAGACTGCAAAGGTCACAGAGAGAGCAGAGGTGTCTGCTACAACATTGAAGATTGCTAGCGGTTCTTTGTTCGAGGTGGGCGATAAGATTGCTGGTGCGACCATTTCGGCAATTACTTCTTCCGAAGGCGTAGATACACTGACTGTATCAGCACTTGGTAATGCGGTTGAAGCAAATGCGATTGTATCAGATTATGATAAGAGCAAGGATGTACTTCTTGGCTTTTCATACGATACTCTCGATGTAAGAGACCAAGAGTCTTCTATCGCAGCTACTCCTACCTTACAGGTAATGGAGGTAGAGGAAGATTCACTCCCTTATCCTATTAATGATGAGATTAAGGAAGGTATCAGAGCAAATGGTATCGCTTTGTTCAAGATTCAGTAACCTTTAAAAGTGGAGATTATACATTATGAATAGTATTTTGAAGAATCTGCAAGACCCAAAGTCTTTTCAGACCTACATTGACGAATACATGAAGACTTCCACCTACAAGGCTGAGTGGAAAAACGAGTTGAAGCCTGTTGAGTATTGTGCTGCAAAGGTATATCAGGCAAATATGGCTACCTATGCTGCTGCTATGGTTGGTTCTGTTGTCGCTAAGAACGCAGAGCGTCCATTGCATACTATGCCTGATTGGGGTCAGCTTACTGGCTCTATCGGTCGTATCGCCGATGAGTGGGAACTTGATAACGACTACCTCGACCAGATGCACCTCTTGGAGGGTAAGTATAATGATATGTCGGGACGTGGCGGTTATACACAGTCACAGCTCAATGCTAAGTACGATGAGCTTATCAAGTATTCATTCAAACCTTTTGAGTTGGCGGTTATCGCTCCTCATAAGCGTATTGATATGTTGTACTTTGAGGGATTGTTCAAGGGTACTCAGACTGTATCACGTACCAATAACTCTAAGGCTAACGTATCTTACACCTTTGATTTGGGTGTCAAGCAGCTCTCTGCTACCACAAATTGGGATGAGGAAAACGCAACTCCTATTGAGGATATTAAGAAGTTGAAGGACGAGGCTCGCAAGAAGGGTCGTAAGATTCTGCGTCTTCGTATGTCTGAGAACACATTCTTCGCAATGTGTAAAGCAAAGGAGATTAAGGACACCTTCCGCTTGAACCTCGGTCAGATTACCATCAATCCTACTGCACCGATGATTAGCGTTGACCAGATGAATATCTATCTGCGCTCTATCCTCTTGCCAACAATTCAGATTGATGAAGATAAGTTTGTTGAGCTGCCTGACAAGACAGTCTTTAACCTTATCCCAGATAACCGAGTTGTTGCGATGTGTGCCGATAAGGTGGCTGTACCTAAGTGCGCAGAGTGCTTGGAGGCTATTGACCCAGTTGATGGCGTTTCTTATTCTACATACGATAACAACCTTATCGGTTATTGGAGAGATAAGAAGGGTTATCACCTTACCAACGAAATGTGGATGCAACCAGTATTCGATGGTATCGAAGACTTCTTTATCTTGAAGGTTGGTGCTTAATGCACTGACCCTCAGTTATGGATATATTGATTTAATAAGTGAAACTTCATAAGATAACAAGATTAGCATGACAATTTCAGAAGCCATAGCAAGCGAGATTCAGCCTTTCTCTACCTCAGATGAGACTTTGGAGAAGATGTTTATTGATGCTGCTGATAAGTTTAGCATCACGGCATCTGTGGCTGATGAATACTCTGTAGCGGTAAAGAAACCCGTAGCCTATGCGGCTATGCGTATCCTCTACAAGATGAATCCATTATCAAGTGAGAATGTTGGCGGTATCTCTCAGAGTTACAAGAACGACAAGAATCTCATTGATAAAATGATTAAATCTATTGCGAAGGATGCTGGATTGGATGCTGACCTTGTTATTGATAGTACTTCTGATGATTATTGGGTTCAGAGTGTGAAGGTATGGTAATCAAATAGATAGCGTATGAACTTTGAAGATATACTTAAAGTAAAAGGCTCTCCACAAGATGGCTTTGATGAGGACGGAAATCCTATCGAACAGCCCGAAGGAGAATGGCAAACCTTTGGAAAGTGCGTTATTTTGCCTAATTCGCAGGCGAAGATTATCACTCTGACAGACGGGCAACAGTACGTGTATTCACACGAAATTTATGCTCCTCTCTCAAAAGCAAAATACCCTCTCATACCGAAGGAAGGCGAAAAGGTGTGGATAACAAAGAAAGATGGCACGATTGATAAGGAAATGGAGGTTAAAGGCTTCGTAACCTTAAAGAAACGCTATCTTAGAATTTGGCTCTAATAGGCGGCAATATGGCAAAGGTTGAATTACAAATCAAAGGTCGTGAAGCCTTACAGAAAAGATTGAACGAAAAGAGGCAGAAGATTATCAGTTACCTTAATATGCGTTTGATGCAACTTGCCGAAGAAGCGGTCTCCTACTCTAAAGAAAACAAGGGTTATCAAGACCGAACCGCAAACTTAAAGAACTCAATTTCTTTCGCTCTCTATCTTGACGGACAACTCGTTACATCGGCTATTGGTAAAATACCTAAGGCAGAAGAAGCGGAAGGAGGACAGGAAGGCGTAAGTGCTGCACTCGGTGTGTATGCACAGAAAGAAGGTGTAGTAGCACCCAAAGGGTACTCTCTCGTCATTGTGGCTGGCATGAACTATGGAAAATATGTAGAGGATAAAGGTTACAATGTCTTACATCTTACTAAGTATTTCCTTCGTGACGAAATGAAGAAGATTTTTGAAGAAGTAGCTGAAATGATTAAAAGCGATAGTTAGATATGATACTCGGTGATACAGCCGTTACGGCATTATTTAAGTATCTCAATGAAAATGTTGAGAGAATAGGCATAGAGAAAAAGCGTATCTTTAAGTATGAGATACCCGAGAAGTTGGCTATTGGTGATTATATCGCCATCAATCATCTTCCCTTTGTGTATAGTGATGCCATTAATGAGGGTGTAGTGAATCTGAATATTCATTGCCCTAAGACCTCATCTAACTTACCTAACATAAAGAAACTATCTGATTACTCGGAGAAGATTCTTTCTTTGTTTGGTGACGGTACTTACATTGGTGACTGCTACTTCGATTTCTACTCTATCTCTCGCCCAACTCGTGATAGTGATAACACTTATTACGTCAATATGAAATTTAATGTAACATATAATAATTTAAAAGAATAAAATTATGGCAAAGAATGGTGTATATGGCTTGGAAAGCTTCAGTTTTGCCGATTGTGTCGAAAATGGCGGCTATCCTACAGAATGGAGCGACAAAATTAAGGCTGTCGTTTCTGGTAGCTTGAGTTTTAACGACCAGGCAGCACAGACATCGGATGTAGAGATTGAGGATTCAGAAGACCCTTACGCAGTGCTGACCACATCAGCAGCAACAAAGGGCTTCACCTTGCAGACATACGATTTCTCGGAAGAAAACTTCACGAAGCTTCTTGGTTATACAAAGGATGTGAGTTCTGATGGTAAGAATGCTTGGTTGAATGAGCTTCCACAAGAGACCGAGATTTACAAGGCTGTACAGATTGTAACAAAAGATTTGGATGATATCCCTTCTCGTACATTCCAGTGGTCTAAGATGAAACTTACAATCACTCGCAGTGGTTCTATCGGTAAGAGTGGACTTCCTAACCTTAATATTGAGTTCCGTCAGATGGCGGTATTCGATGCAGGGGGCGACAAGAAGAGCGGTCATCGTAATATTCTTACCAGAGATATCAGTGACAAATCTGGTGGTTAAAAAATAGTATCTAAGACTTTCATTTAGATAAAAGATTAAAATTAAACTTCAAAAGGCGGTGAGGTAAGGGAACTTTCCCAAGCCGCACCGCTTTTTTTATGTTATAAAACATATTTACGATATGAAAACATCAGACAAGGAAAAGGTAGCAAAGACGCTTGCCGAGGAATCTGTAAAGATTAAGGTTGGTAAGTTTCGCTTTAGAGTGAAGCCGCTTACTTTTATGCAGATTTATGAAATGGGTGTGTTCGGTAGCTCTATCAAAGAACCTACATGGAAGGAAGGCGATAAGCTAAATATCATCCCTCTTCTATTTGAACACTCTGAGACATCTCGTTTAATGAGCGAGATTTTTATTGTATGCGTATTTCGCAAGAAGTGGGCACGCAAGTTATGGGGTCGATATATACGCAAGCACCTTGATATTATGGCATTCAATGAGCTTGTGAAGTTTATTAGCGGTTCGTTTAATGCAAATTTTTTCTTAACCTCTATAACTTTCCTGACCCAGACGAAGATAATGACGGAGCCGAAAACGACTCCCCGTGGGCAACAATCGGAGCAGTAATGAAGTACTTTCGTATGAGTTACGAGGAGGTCGTATTTAATCGCTCATACCTTAATATTATTCTGCTTAACCGCTCGATTCCGTCCTTTAATACAAATACCAAGGATGAACCGAGAAAAGGCAGCAGACAGCAAAAAAAGCCGCAAAAAGAGTATCATAAGATAGATAAGCCAATCTCTGCTAATGATTTCTTTATGGGCTTGATGTAATAATCACATAAATAAGCAAACAATATGGCAGCAGCAGATGAAATACTTGGAATCAGCGGACAGATGGATATTTCCGATATTCAAGCATCACTTGATAAGCTTTGTGATGGTTTGAACCGTGTCGGCGTTGATACAGAAGCCTTATCTCAGAGAATGAATAAGGCACTTAACGATGTGGCGCAATCCGATGAAGACCTTGCGACAAAGACCACCAAGGCTATGCAGGTTCTTAAATCTGCTATGGATGAAGCTACGAAGGGAATTCAGTTAGTACCTGAAATGATTGATACCGCCAATAAACGAGTTGAAACCATTGAAGGTACTATCGGTAAACTTAACGAGCAGTTAGCTAAGACTGAAAAAGGTTCAGAGGCATTCGGTTCGCTTACTAAGCAGATTGATGCTCAAAAGCATTCTTTGGAGTTGGCGAAAGGTGATGTAAAAGACCTTGTAGAATCTTATGATAATGTAAAGAACTCTATTTCGCAAGTAAGTGGTGCGTATCAGGCATTGGGTGCGTTATCTGTTGCAAGTTCAAGTGCCAATGGTGTTCAATCCGCAACGAATATTGCTGTAGGGGCTACGGCTACAACGGCAGCAACCGCTACATCAGCAGAAGCAGCAGCTCACGTAGCAAATGCCGAGGCGGCAACGCAGAATGCCGAAGCGGAAAATCAGAATGTAGAAGCAACTAAACATCTGACAGAAGCCTTGCAACAGTATATTTCTGTTGCTTCGGGTCGTTCTGAGATTGAACGAATGCAATCCGAGAGTGCAAAGGAGCTGAAAGCGGATATGAAGTTGTACGAGAAGACCATTGAAGATATTCAGAACAAACTTAGCACGACTGATTTTGCTAAAAATATCGAGGAAGCAACGAAGAAAATAGAAGTGCAGAAATCAAAGATTGAGAGCTATAAGAATGCTATGAACAATCTTTCTGCTGCGGATAACGAAACAGGAAATGGTGCTAACTACTACAATAGGCTTATAGAGAAAGCACAGGAAAATATTGATATCCTTCAATCAAAAATTAATAATTGGCAAACAGAACAGCAGCGACTTAATGCAGACCTTCAGCAATACAATGCTCTTCTCGAAGCTGCGAATAAGATTCAGGGCGGTTCAACCATCGTTCAGTCTGATGCAACATCAACTGTTAAAATCAATGTTGAGGACACATCGTTATCAGAACTGACTTCTAAGCTTGATGAGAGTAAGCAGAAATTGCAAGATTTAGAAGCAGAAGCTTCTAAGATGGACGGAAAGACGCTTGGAGAAAAGCAGAAAGAAGACTTGCAGAAACTACAGTCTGAGATAGAAAAGACAAAGAATAATATATCTGTATTGCAAGAGGCTATCCGTGAGAAGAACGAAGAGACTTTTATTGGTAGATTGCGCAATCAGATTTCTGATTTCGGGCAGAAGATTTCCGATTTCGGACAGAGCATAAAAGATAAAATAACTCAACCTATTGATGAACTGAAAGCAAAAGTAAGCGGTTCTTCCATCGGTCAGCGTTTTAGTGAGGAGTTCGCACAAGCAAAATCTGGTCTAAGTGATTTTAAAGACGGTATCATCAATGTAATGACTGCCAATGGTAAGTTGCAAGGTGAGATTGGTAAGGTCGGCGAAGCTTTCAAGGCTCTTGGTATTCCCGTAACGGGTTCTCTTACGGCTATTAAATCTGTAACAAAGGCTCTATGGGGGATGTGTGCAACACCTGTGGGTGCGGTAATTGCTGCAATCGCCCTTGCTTTCAAGGCGGTGCATACATGGATGACTAAATCCGCAGAGGGTCAGAAGGTCTATACAAAGCTGATGGCTTACTTTGGTTCTCTTGCTAAGTCTATCACTGATATTGTGATTATCTTCGGAGAGTACTTGTACAAGTGCTTCACTAAGCCAAACGCTCCTCTTCGTGACTTCGGTAATAACTTCGTGAAGACGTTTAAAACTGCCGTGAAAGCAGCGGTGAATCTTATTGGAGGTCTCGGAACGACCATTAAAGGTGTGTTAAATATGGATTGGGACACCTTTACCGCTGGTCTTAAAAAAACTTGGGATGGAATTAAGGGTGCTGGTGAGACTGTTATTGGCGCATTCAAGACGAGTGTTTCGGGAGCGATTGGTGTTGCTAAGACTGCTTATGATGCTTTTGCAGGTGATGATTTAGCAAAGAAGTTAGCACCTTCTTTAAATGGAATACTTTCTAAAGCAAAGCAAGCAGCTTCTCTTGCTGGTAAGATACAAGAAACACAGATTTCCATCAAAAAGAATACAGAGGAGCAGTATAAACTTGACGAAAAAATCGCCGAGATAAAGAATAAGATATATTCGTTGCAAGGTAAGGAAAAAAATGCAGCCATTGAGGAGGCAAGAGCACTTGTTAGGCAGAAATATGATTATCAGATAAAACAGCAGCAGAAACTCGTAGAATTGCATGAAAAACAAGCAAATCTGCACACTAAATCATTGCAAGATATTGCCGCAGAGCGTGAACTTAGAATACAGGTACTGAGAACGCAAGTTCAGCAGAATAGTGAACAGAGAATGCTCATAAGACAAGAGGAAGCAGCAAAACGTTCTCTTGCTAATAAAGCAAAATCGGATGCTAAGAAAGATGCTACTCAGCAGAAGCAGATTAATTCAGCAGAAGGGAAGCTTGATGATGTTATCTATAAGAATGCCTACGAGAGAGCAAAAGCTTGGCAATCTTTGGAACAGGAAGTAACCGATGCAAAGATTAAGGCGATGAAAGAAGGCGAAGAAAAGGTCATTGCCGAGCGCAAAAGAGAGCTATCCAAAGAGATTGAGCAGATTGAAGAACGAAAGAATGCAGCTATCAAGGCAGAGCGTGACCGACAGAAAGCTGAATTTGACGCACAGCAGTCTGTTATCAAGGCAAAGGGTGGTAAGACTGAGACTTGGGATGATAAGAAACATCTTGATTCAAAGAATATTAAGAAGATTACCGAGCAGTATACCATCATTGAGCAAAAGACTGTAGAATCATATAATAATGAGATTTATGCCGATGAATTAAAATCATATCGTGAATACCTGAAGGAGTATGGTAACCTCGAACAGCAGAAGCTCTCCATCGTTGAGGAGTATAACGAGAAAATTAAAGAAGCAAGGGCTAAAGGTAATCTTTTCGAGGAAGCAAAGTTGAAAACTGACCTTGAAGAGCAGCTAAAGAAGCTCAACTTTAATGATTTTAAGGATTCTATTAACTGGGATTCTGTTTTCTCTGATATGGGGAGATTGAGCAAATCTTATCTCGAAAACCTAAGAAAAAAGCTCAAAGACCTTCTCGGTTCGGGTACTCTTGATATTGATGATATGAAGGTTGTGTCAGAACAGATTAGTAAGATTGATGATGCAATTTCAGAGCAGACCGATAAGTGGGGATGGTCTAACGAGAAGGTGCGTGAATATAATCGTCTCTTGCAAGAGGCTGCTGACGCACAAGAGCGATTAAGAAAAGCTACAGTTGAGCAATATAATGCACAGGAACGACAGTCCTCTACGAGGATTGCTATACAGAAAGTCTTTGCTGAAACGGGTGTATCTGTAAGCACAAATAAGATAACCTCTCAGAACAAGAGTACACTCTTTAATGAGAATAAGATGAATCTTAGCAACGAACAGCTCGAAAAATTAAAGAAACTCTTTGATGAACTCGCTGTTTCTGAGGTAAAAGTCGGAAAGGCAACAAAGGACGTAAAGAAGGCACAAGAGGATGCAAATATATCACAAGATAAGGCAAGAAAGTCAATTAAGGAGATTGCTAATGAATGGGCAGAAAGCATCGGTAACGTTGCTAAAAAGCTACAAGAAGCAAGTGAATTGATTGATGTTCTCGGTTTCGGTGATTCAGACCTTGGAAAGAAGCTTAAAAGTGGTGCAGATGCCTTCAATAAGGGTTCGCAAGCGGCATCAGACTTTGCTACGGGCAACTATATCGGGGCAGCTATTAACGGCGTAGGGGCTATCAAATCGCTTGGTAGTGCTCTTGGTATCGGCAATGGAAGTAATGCGAAGAAGGTTGCGGAGACTACAAATCGCCTTACAGAATCCAACGAGCGATTGCAATACTCTATTGAGCAGTTGAAGAGTTCGATTGATAAGACCTCGGGAATGAGTGCCGTCAGCAATTATCAAAAAGCCTATGATGCACAGAAGCAAATCAATAAGCAGAGTATGGAAATTCTTCAATCACAGATGAGTTACCACGGCTCGCACCGCTCTAACGCTCATTATTGGAATCTGTCAGCACAGGACTATGCGGCTATCAATCGCACGTTAGCACAACAGTCAGCGGTCAGAGGAGGCTATATTAATTCTACGATAAACAAGGTAAGTTCTTTGGAGGATATTTATAAGCTCACTCCAGAGCAGATGAAGGATATTCGCACATACAACCAAGATGTATGGAAGAATATGACCGACCAAGGTAAATATGATAAAACCGAATATTGGGAGAATTATACCGACCTTGCCGGGAAGCTTGAAGAGTTGACTAATCAAATCAATCAGAATCTTACGCAGACAACCTTCGATTCGTTAAAGGACAACTTTATCAGCAATCTTATGGATATGAGTAAATCGGCGCAAGATTTCGCAAATGATTTCACAACGATGCTCAATAAGTCTATGCTTAACTTTGCCGTTGATGACCTTGCTAATAAGAGACTTAAAGCCCTTTATGAAAAATGGGCAGATAAGATGAAGCAAGGACAGCTCTCTAATGATGATTTGGATATACTTAAAAAAGAGTATGATAACATCGTTGATGAAGGTTTGAAGATAAGAGATAATATTGCTGCAATAACAGGATATAAAGAGGCGAAATCTCAGCAGACAGCAACGGGCAAGGGTATTGAGGCTATCACCGCAGACCAAGCAAGCAGCCTTATCGGTATCGGCTATGCTATGCAGATTGCTATAGAGCAGGGTAATGAGATTCGTAAGACGATAGCTGAACATACATCTTACGTGCGACTTGATGTTGCACAGATAAAATGGGATATTTCTGAGATACGAGATATTCAGTATCAAGGATTACAGCAGTTGGAAGCAATCAATAAGAATACTGCACCTATTATATTGATACGTGAGGACATCGCAAGTATGTATAAATTAATGAAGGATAAGTATTAAGTTATGAAGAATGATGCTTTTATTAAATTGGTCGATGAAGCGGATTCTGCTTACATTGACCTTGATACTTTCGGTATTACATTGGTAAGGGGTTGGCGAGAAGCTCTGCTGACCCCTGCCCCAGTAAAAAGCTATGTAACTAACGATAGCCGATTGGAACATGGGCAATCGGTTATCGCTACATCGAAGTATGCAAAGAAAGATAAGCGTGAAGTAAGTATCTCTTTCTTCCTTGAAGGTAGTTCAGAAGAAGATTACCTACAGAAGTATGAGGCTTTTCTTGATAAGATAGCTTATTCAGGTGAGTTTTGTATGAAAGTGCCACGCTTAAAGAGGGTTTTTAAACTTGTTTACACACAATGTTCGCAGTTTGGTGATTATGGCTTAAAAAGAGGTAAATTTGTACTCAAATTAACGGAGTACAACCCGAATGATAGAATTAAGTTATGATTAAGATATATGATATAAACGATAAATTGCTGATGCAAGCAGAAGTAACATCAGCAGCGAAGAGAGAACAGGAAATGTCTAAGTCTGATTACATTTCTCTTTCTTTCTCCGCTGCCGAGAAGGTTATTCTGCCCGTTGGTGCATATATCAATTATACATATAAGATAGATAAGGTAAGAGAGGTTACTAGGAAGTTTCTTCTCTTGGAATCGTATGAGCCTACTCAATCAGATGAATGCTCTTGGAAGTACACTCCTCAATTCCAGCATCCGAAGATGATTCTATCGAAGACCCCATTCTTTATCTATACTCGTAATTCACAGAATGTAGAGGTAAAGCAAAATGTATGGTCTTTCGTAGGTACGACATCTGCACTTAGCGAAAAAATAAAAGATTTCCTTAATAAGGATTTAATGTTTGGCGAATGCGGATGGAAAGTTATCTTCTCAAATGTAACGGCAAATACTGTCAACGTATCGTTCAGCGATAATGATTTTATTTCCGCACTTACAGCAATTACAAATGCTATTGGAGATAACTGCGAATGGCATATTGACTATGATGATGAGATTATCTACATCGGTAAGGTCTTAATCGGCGCAACTCCTGTCGTTTTAGAGGTTGGAAAGAATGTAGGTGTACCAAGTATCAATAATAGCAAAGAAGGCTACTATAACGCTTTCTCTATCTTCGGCGGCACAAGAAATATCACACAGGTTAATAGCAAGGGTGAGAATGTTTCATCTGGCGATATTCGTCTGCAATTAGATGAGGGCAATGGTACAATATTAATAGACGGAAAGGAGCGCTCCTACTCTATTGATAAGTATTCTACCCTTGACCTTAGAGCGGATAAAACGAAAGAACCTCTCTTTACAAAGGTACTTGATTTTTCTCAGATTTTCCCTTCACTCAATACCTATGTATATAATGTGCGTGGGAGAGTTAAGTATGTGCTTGATGAGAAAAATAATAAAATTCCTATCTCTAATGCTGATGGCTCGGTTAAGGAATATAAGACCTTTACAGTATGGTATATGAGATTGGCTTATCCTACTACAGAAAAAGTAGAAGGAAAGACAATTATCAATACAACAGTTGATGATGGCGTTACTCATTATTGGTATGACTTTGAGGTTACAGATGATTTGCTTATCAATGGCAAGAATATCGGATGCTCATTTGAACCAAACTTTAATACGGGTGCGCTTTCTACTCCACTTGCTGGTCTTGGCTCTAACGGCGAATATGTAGGCTTTGAACTTACCTATCATAAAGAGGCATCATCCTCGCATACGTCAGATGATGTTAGTGATAGTAATTTCTCAGTATTGGCTGGTGATTACGAAATTATCTATCAAGAGGATAATGAGGTCATTATACCTACAAATGAAGCAGAAATGCTCATTCCTCGTGGAGAAAGCACACCTTCTTTGAAGTGTAATATCACGGTACTCTATAATATTGCAATGGCTGATACTATCTATTACGAGGATGCTCAAAATAGATTGTTAGAGAAAGCAAAGGAGGAGATTGTGCGATTACTCTCTGATTTGAATAACTATGAGGTTAAATCATATTCTGATGTATTCTTGGAAGATAACCCTCAACTACAAATCGGTCAGAGTGTAACGTATAAGGACGGACACGGATATGAGCTTGCAACAAGAGTGTTGAAGCTATCGACTAATATTGATTACGACTTTATTCAGTCGATTACAATAGGCAATCAAGTAATTAAGGGTACTATCACGCAGCTCAAAGAAGACGTACAGACAATTATTGCAAGCGGAGGAAGTAATAGCGGTGGCGGCGGTTATTCTGTCTCTCAGTTACGAAGCCTTATTGCTAAGTATGGAGGAGAAAATTTTCTTTCTAAGCAATTTGACGATATAGCTAGCGGCACTATCACCTTTCAGAAGGTGCAGAAGTTCTTGCAAGGCTTGACAGCAGAAGACTTATCTCAATTTAAGAAAGGTGCAACCTTCGGAGATTTTGTTCAAGGAATGCTCTTTGGTACTGGTGGCAGGATTGACGAACTGGGCAACGCTGAGTTTAAGAGTATCACATCCCGAAGCTCTATCATAACAAAGGAACTCATCGTGAACAGACAGACAACTATGGAGAGTAACTTCGTCTTTACTGAGAGCGGTATGGTTGAGTCGGTGACGGAGATTCCTGCGGCAACGGAAGGTGGTAATGTAACTTACGACTTGAAGCTTCAGAAGCGATGGGATAATGACTTCACCGCATTCGAGGAAAACGATGTAATATTAGCATCAATCAATACATTGACGGAAAACGGCAAGTATTATGATATGTGGCTGCGAGTACTATCGGTTAACACCGTAACGAATACCATTACGGTAGTCTGCTATCCCGACAATGAATGTCCTAGCAAGAAGAACTATCCACCTTGCGAGC
>ERZ779987.4-NODE-4-length-92958-cov-6.91071_pt1 | contig 92958 bp, 69 predicted proteins | sample MGYA00511025_ERZ779987 | MGnify/ENA primary metagenome ERZ779987 (study PRJEB29588, sample SAMEA2156362) | human gut metagenome | biome: human gut; feature: human-associated habitat; material: faeces | place: Denmark | collected 2008/2010 ... | reverse complement strand
TTCGAAATTCAATGCAATTCTTGCTGTAGTACAACAGTAAGACGATTACTCATGCTCATAGGGGGTGCTGAGTAGTTACCCAACGACCTTTTTCTGTTAAAGTATTTGAAATCTTTATCTTCTGCCCTTGTGATATCATTTTAATATCGTATATTTGCGATATCAAAATAATATCAACATTAATAACGTAATAAATAAAGTAAAATTATGGAGAATAAGGAATTTACGTATCAGGGAAAGACCTTGAATGGCATCCTGATGTTAGTATTAAACATCATCGGCTTTTTGGCTGGAGTTGGCTTGTTTATATTTGCCTGCGTTTCGCAAGAGGACTGGCTGACAAATGTATGTGGTGTTTGTGGCGTACTGCTTCTCATCCTGAGCATCATCTGCGTCTGCGGTTTCATCCTGGTTGAGCCGGGTCAGGCTCGCGTGTTGCTTTTCTTCGGTAAATATCGTGGCACTTTTACAGAGCCGGGTTACTATTGGCTGAATCCGTTTATCAGTCAGAAGAAGCTTTCGCTTCGTGTGCGCAACCTCGATGCCGAACCTATCAAGGTGAATGACAAGACGGGTAATCCGATTATGATTGGTATGGTGCTGGTATAGAAACTGAAGGATACCTACAAGGCTATCTTCGAGATTGATACTCAGACCATGGCTGAGGGTTCTACGGGGCAGGCAGGCATCGGTGCTTCTGCTGCACAGATCATGAACATGCTGGACCGCTTTGTCCAGATTCAGGCAGATGCTGCTCTCCGACAAGTAGCCGGACAGTATGCTTACGATGATGACGAGGGGGAAAAGTCGAATCAGATTACGCTTCGAGATGGAAGTGATGAAATCAATAAGGAGTTGGAGGCTCGCATCGATGAGCGATTGGCAATGGCAGGTATCGAGGTAGTAGAGGCTCGTATCAACTATCTGGCTTATGCGCCGGAGATAGCAGCCGTGATGCTTCGTCGCCAGCAGGCTTCAGCCATCATTTCTGCTAGAGAGAAGATCGTAGAGGGTGCCGTGTCGATGGTGAAGATGGCATTGCAGAAGTTGAGCGATGAAGATGTGGTAGAGCTTGATGACGACAAGAAGGCTGCCATGGTCAGCAATCTGCTCGTAGTGCTCTGTGGCGATGATACTGCCCAGCCTGTAGTAAATACGGGAACATTGAATCATTAATAGAACTTTTGTAAGTGGATGAAGCATGCCATGAAAGTTCATGCATTTAAAAAGTATGGCTAAAAAGGAAACAAATACGAAGAGTTTTATATTGCGCATTGATTCGGAAATGATGAGTGCCATTGAAGCGTGGGCGGAGGATGAGTTCCGCTCAACCAACGGCCAGCTGCAATGGATCATCGCCGAAGCACTGCGCAAGGCTGGCAGACTGCCTAAGAAAAAGAAGGCTGCATCAAAGAAATCAAAGGAAGAAGATGAATCAAATCTAATAGAAGAGAAGAAGAAAGATGAAGAATAAAATATTTAATTTTGTGCTTGATTTATTCAAGAATGGTGATGAAGAAGAGCCAGCTGGCATCTTTGCGCAAGTCAAGATTTACCGTTCTACAAGTGCCAGGGTCTTTGAATTTATTGTAGGAATCCTGGTTCTTGCCATATGGCTGCTCACCATCAGAAACATCATTCATTCCACATCTGATGATTGGTTTCTGTATATTGTCATAGCTGCGGTAGGTACACTTTTTTCAGTTCAAAACTTGTGTCATAGCTATCATCCCACAGCCATTGATTTGCCTTTCGTCAAGATAGTTAATGCCCGACAGGTATATTATCTTTCTCTCAGCAGTCGCTTTGCTTCTGTAGGATTATCTCTCTTATTTCTATGGATTAGTTGTGTTGATTTGATAGATAACGAGGATCTGTTTTTTGGAGGAATGGTAGCTTGCTGTGTTCTTTTATGTCTGAACGGTGTATTCTTTTTTTATAAGATATACCAGTTGAGAAATCTGGTAGAAGTAGAGGATCCTGAGCCAGCTATCAAAAACGAGAAACTCTTGACCATCGGTGTGTGGGTATTGACGGCGGTTTTAGGTTTTGCGATGCATCTTCTGCCTATTTGGGATTGTATGCCAAAGATATTAAGTGGAATTTTAAGAGGAATCCTCGTCATAGCAATGGTTGTCGGCATCGTCTGGGTATGCAAGAGATACTTCGGCCTTTTCCGTGAAATTGATAAAGACGCCTCCGATTCATCCAGGAAATAGAGGCGTCTTCGATTCGTCGCAACGGTTATTTATTCCCCGATAATCGTTGCGATGAGGTGTCGGCTTCCGCCTCCCTCTCTGAATTCACAGAGGTAGATCCCCTGCCATGTTCCGAGGTTTAATCTGCCGTTGGTAATGGGAATGGTGAGCGATACACCCACCATGCTCGATTTTGCATGAGCCGACATATCCGTCGGTCCTTCATCCTGGTGCAGGTATCTTGGGTCGCCATCCGGAACCAGTCTTTCGAAGATCCCCTTCAAGTCATGTCTCACATCTGGGTCGAAGTTCTCGTTCAGCGACAATCCGCAGCTGGTATGTCTTACGAAGAGATTCAGAATCCCTGTCTTAGGCAGCGCTGGCAGGTTCCTCATCACCTCGTTGGTTACGAGGTGAAAGCCGCGAGGAAGCGGACGCAATGAAAATTCTACTTGCTGTATCATATCATTCTTTGTTTTTATATTTCAATTGTTTGTATCTTTCTGATTGTCAATTTACAAAGGTAATTATAATTTTATTATTATAATGCTATTATAATGCAAATATAGGAAAGTTTAACCATTAAAGGATTTCTCTTCCTTATTATCTGCTACCCCGAAAAATCTTCTTCTTTAGAAGAAGGGAAAAAATAGGAAAAATAATCCCGAAAAAATTTGGTGGTTTCAGAATAATGATGTACTTTTGCAACCGAAATCAAGCATTAAGAGTTGCCCAGTTGTGGCACACCAACCGAGTTTCACATAGAGATAACCACGGTGGTAAAAGAATGCGTAAGTGTTTAACAACTTAAAATAATTATCTTTATGAATTCAAATTCAGATTTAAAGAACAATGAGAATGTAATGGCAGCTAATGCCGAGTCATCAACTGTTGGTGCAGGTTATACCGAGTCAAGAATTTCAGAGTATGCAGCCCGCTTTGCTGCATAAAGCGATGAGCGCTTGAAGCAGACCGTAGATCATGAGCGCAAGGTTCGTGGTTGGGGCAGCGAGCGCAGCTACTTCCTCGCCGCCCTGCGAGGAGAGTGTGAGAAACGAGGCATTGATTACTGTACGTGGGTATAGATGCTCAAGTACGCGGGCAGAAAATGATGCGGATTTCTAGAAGACGCAAGGCAATGCAGAGAGCTGCTGCATGATGGTCTTAGCCATGCGGGAGTGCCCGGCATCATTAGGATGAAGACGGTCGCTATCCGGTTTGTTAAACATCTGCGCACCAGCATCGTAAAGAGGGAAGAGACCGGAAAGGGAGTTGAGGTCGATGACCGGAACCGCCCAGACATTGCCTGTTTCCTTGATAGCTTTCACGTATTCATCGAAGAAGATGCCACGCGCATTCTCGTACATCTCATCTGGCTGGATGTTCTTGTCACCACTGGCAAAGAGAGCACGATGCACAGGAGTCATTACCACGATTTGCTTGGTAGGATACATCTGCTTCAACTTCGACATGGCGATGTTGATGCGGCCTTTCAATGTATTCTTGTCCATGCAGAAGTGGCGGTGGCGGCGCTGTACCATTTCGCTTGGCTTGTGGCGGGCAACTCTCACGCTGTCGAAAGTCTCCGTGTACCATTCGCCTACAGGCACACCGTTGTTGTAATCGTTGGTACCCATAAAGATGAGGATGGCATCGAAATCATCACCATGTTCCTTCTGCAGTTGGTCTGCCTGACGGGGAATATCGTTCCACTGTCTGCCGCTCACACCATAAACGTAAGGGGTGATGCCGAGCCAATCCTGCAGGAATCCCCAGTATTTTACTTTTGATGCCTTGATGTTAGGGTCTGTGATGGAGTCGCCGAAGTAAGCCACCTTCTTTCCCTTCCAAGGATGCTGAAGGTTCTTGAAAGCCTTTTCTTTTTCGGCAATTTCTTTCTTGCTCATCTCCTTCTGGGCGAAGGCGGGTAGGGTTGGCATCGCCAGAGTGAGGGCGAGTGCCAGGGTAATCATTGTTTGTTTCTTCATTGCTAGTTTGTTTTTAATTCTTTTTCTGAGTGCAAAGGTACGGCAAAAATCTCAAACGGCGCAACATTTATTGTTCAAATATCAGTCTTTTTCTGTTTTTTTTTGTAATTTTGCAGCCGCTAATAGAAATGAGTATTTATAATAGGTATATTATTAAGGATGACAGTCAGTTTGAGTAATTTAAGTGATTTGGCGCGCAAGCGAGTGGCGGTTGCGGCTTATTATTTTGTGCCGGGAGTAGTGTTTGCCAGTTGGGCAAGCCGTATTCCGGATGTAAAACAGATGTTGCATCTGAGCAACGGACAGTTGGGAACGGTGCTTTTCGCCATTCCTATCGGCCAACTTCTGATGATGGCTTTCTCGGGTATCCTGGTGAGTAGATTTGGCAGCAAGAAGATGCTGGTTCTCTCTGAGGTGCTCTATGCCCTGGTTCTTTTCTGCATCGGTAGCAGTACTACGGTTTTTCATCTGATTTTGAGTCTTATTGCTTTCGGAATGATGGCGAATCTGATGAACATTGCCACCAATACGCAGGCATGTCTGGTAGAGAAGATGTATGGGCGCAACATCATGTCGTCGTTTCATGGTCTGTGGAGTCTGGGTGGATTCTCCGGTGGTATCATCGGTGCCATCTTTGCCAATACTTTACTCCCGATAGATGTCCACTTTGGAACTATCCTGGCTCTGAGTATTCTCATCATTGCTGTCGGTTTCCGCTTTCTGATTAATGATGCCATGGCGAAAGCAGAAGAGGAGGATGTGCCGAAGTTTTCTTTCAAGACCATCGACCCGATTCTGTTCCTTTTGGGACTGATGGGATTTGCAGGCATGTTCTGTGAAGGTACCGTTTACGATTGGAGTAGCGTATATTTTTCATCAGTAGTAAAACCCGATGAGGCTTTTATCCGTGCGGGCTATGTGGCTGGTATGGGTGCGATGACGTTGGGTAGATTCATGGCTGATGGGTTTGTTACGAAATACGGCCCAGCCAGAGTATTGAAGGTTTGTGGTGGTTTGATATTGGGCGGTTTGTGGCTGGCTGCTGCCTTGCCTTATCTCATTCCTGCCACCTTGGGTTTCCTGCTGGTAGGTTTCGGCATCTCTTCGTCGGTTCCTATCTGTTACAGTATCGCCGGAAAACTGGGAACCATCAAGGCGAGCATCGCCATTACCATCGTTTCGAGCATCAGTTTCTTCGGTTTCCTGGTAGGACCTCCGGTTATCGGATGGCTTGCTGAGGCTACCGGTCTCCGCATTGCCATCAGCATTGCCGCCTGCCTGGGTCTGATGATAGCGTTTGTTGCCGCAAAGGTAGGAAAGAGATTATCCTGAATAAGGAAACGGTTGATGTCTTCTAATGATATGATTGATGTCGTTCAGGTATATGACTGATAACGTTCTAGTATATGACTAAAGTCTTCCGAATAGTTACTTGAAGTCTTTCAGATATATAGAATAAGTCTTCTGGATATATTATATAGTAAGCCGCACAACAGCTGATGTGCGCTTGCACAACAGGTGTTGTGCGAGCGTCGCTCAGCTGTTGTGCGGCTGTCGTTCAGGTGTTGTGCGCTCTCTTTGTTTGTTTTCTTAAAGCAGACACCTTGATTAGATAAACAAACTTCCTATCTGGAAGACCAGGGCTGATACTACCCATGCCAGGAGCGTGGTGTAGCCGGCGGCGAAGCCTGCCCATTTCCAACTGCCCGTCTCGCCCTTGATGGCAGCGATGGTGGCTATGCAAGGGAAGTAGAGCAATACAAAGAGGAGGAAACAGTAGGCGGTGAGCGTTGCCTTCGCTGCTGCCTCGGCATCGCTGTAACCGTAGGTCTTCTTCAGGTCGGAAGTCATCTGCTTCTTCAAGACTTCGTATTTTCCGTCTTCATCGTTGTAATCCTGATCATCAGAGAAACTGTCGTTGTTGCTGTAGAGCACGCCCATTGTTGAGGCTACAATCTCCTTGGCACCCACACCGGAAACCAAGCCCACATCCAGTTTCCAGTCGAAACCCTGTGGGGTGAAGATAGGCTCGATGGTCTTACCGATTCTGCCGATATAGCTCTGTTCCTGCTGAGCCTGGGTATCAAGTTCTTCATTATGAGGGAAATAACCCAAAGCCCATACGATGATACTTGCCACAAGGATGATACCACCCATCTTCTTCAAGTACTGCTTACCCTTCTCCCAGGTATGTCGGCCTATCGCCTTCCAGGTAGGGAAGCGGTAAGGAGGCAGCTCCATTACGAATGGGGTATCTTCGCCCTTCACCACGAAACTGGCAAAGATGCGGCTCAATATCACGGCTAGGAAGATGCCGATGAGATAGAGCGATACCATGATGAGTGAACGGTATTGGATGGCAAAGAATGTTCCGATGACCATGATGTAGATTGGCAGACGAGCAGAACAGCTCATCAATGGCAGAATCAGCATCGTAACCAGACGCGAACGGTGACTCTCGATGGTTCTCGTTGCCATCACTGCAGGTACGTTACATCCGAATCCCATAATCAGCGGGATGAATGACTTGCCATGCAGGCCCATCTTGTGCATCAGCTTATCCATGATGAAGGCTGCACGAGCCATATATCCTGAATCCTCCATATAAGAAATGAAGAAATACAGAATCAGAATCTGTGGCAGGAAGACAATCACGGCACCTACACCACCAATCACACCATCTACCAGCATATCCTTCACTGGTCCATCCGGCATTGTATTGCTGATGAACTCGCCCAGCCATGCCACGCCGTCCTCAATCCATCCCTTAGGAATCTCGCCCAGTACGAAGGTGGCTGAGAACATGATGAACAGCAGGAGAACGAAGATTGGGAAGCCTACATATTTATTGGTCAGGATGCTGTCGATGAGGTGGGTTACCTGATAGGTATCCTTCGCCTTGCCCGGTTCATAGCCTGCTTCCTGCAATGCGCCATGGATAAAACCATATTTGGCATCCATGATGGCGGTTTCGCTATCCTCCAGGGTCTCTTCCTTCACGCGCTTGGCTGCCTCATCACGGGCTGCAAAGATTTCCTTGGCCGATTTCAGATGGCTTACGTATTCCTCGGCGTGCTTATCATTCTCCAACAACTTGATAGAGAGGTATCGGGTAGAGTAGCGCTGGCGGATGGAATCATCTGCCTTCAGATATTTCTGGATATGTTCGATGCCGTGCTCTATCTCATGTCCGTGGTTGATGTGGATATGGCGATAGTGAGCGCTGGAATCTTCCTTGCCTTCGTAGAGTTCGATGATGGTCTCGAAGAGCTTGTCCACGCCTCGGCCATTGGTGAAGACGGTAGGAATCATCGAGATACCGAAGAGTTCGCCCAGTTTGTCGTAGTCGATGTTATCGCCACGCTTCTCGGTTTCATCAAACATATTGAGGGCGCAGACCATGCGGATGTGCATATCTATCAACTGTGTGGTGAGATAGAGATTGCGCTCCAGGTTGCTGGTGTCGATGACGTTGATGACGATATCCGGCGTATGCTCGATGAGCTGCTTGCGCACATAGAGTTCTTCTGGCGAATAAGCCGAGAGGGAATAGGTACCCGGCAAATCTACCAGATTGAAGTGGTAGCCGTTGAAATCGGCTTCACCTACTTTCGCATCCACGGTTACACCGCTATAGTTGCCTACGCGTTCGTGAGCACCCGATGCGAAGTTGAAGAGGGAAGTCTTACCGCAGTTTGGATTTCCCACCAGTGCCACATTGATGACGCGGTGGAGTCGTTCTGCTTCCTGCTCAGCCAAAGCCTCGTTGCTGGCATTGTCTTTTCTTTCAGCCACGAGCATCTTGTCGCCGAGCGCCTGCTCGGCGCTATAGTTGGAATCTACTATTTTTGAGTCAATTACCTGCTGGCGGTCTTCTTCTTCCGCCTTGCTGAGCTTTGCATCGTTCTTGGCTTCATCAATGGAAACCACCTCGATATGGTCGGCTTCGTTGTGGCGGAGAGAAACTTCATAGCCCATAATCTTGTATTTTACTGGATCCTGGAGTGGGGCGTTAAGGAGTACATCTACCTTCTTGCCCTTGATGAATCCCATCTCAATGACTCTCTTTCTGAAGCCACCGTGTCCTGATACCTTGACGATAACGGCGCTTTCACCTGTTTTAAGTTCTGATAATTTCATATATCTTTCCTTGTTTTAATCTTGTTCTTTTCTTTGGGGCATGACCTAATGGTCAACTCTTTTTCTTTTCGACTGCAAAAATACTAATAATTTTTGCAACTTGGTAGCAATAATGTAGTTTTAAAACAAAAATACCTAGAAATGATGAGAGTATCATCAAATCTAGGTATTCTTATCATTATTTCTGATGATGGATGTTCTTATACCTTATTATATATAAGAGCATCATCATTTTCTGTGATTACAGGTTTCTGCCGTGGCAGTTCTTAAACTTCTTGCCGCTTCCGCATGGACATGGGTCGTTAGGACGTGGCATGTGCTCTGCACGGTAAGGAGTGCGGTTTACCTGTGCGCCCTCTCGGGTATCCTGGTTTGCAGCTGCCTCCTGTGCCTCACGCTCTGCATCCAAATCTACCTTGCTCTCTACATAGTTCTGCTGAGTGTGCTGCTCAGGAGCTGCCTCCTGAACTGGCTGCTCTTGCTCCATTACTGGAATCTGACCACGCATCAGGATACTTGCAATACGGTCGTACATGTCATTAATCATGGCATCCCAAACCTTGGCACTCTCCAACTTAAAGATGAGGAGAGGATCCTTCTGCTCGTAGCTTGCATTCTGTACAGAGTGCTTCAGTTCGTCGAGCTTGCGGAGGTTCTCCTTCCAGTCGTCATCGATAATCTGGAGAACAACGCTCTTCTCAAACTCCTTCACTACGTTCTTAGCCTCGCTCTCGTATGCCTCCTTGAGGTTGCAAGGAATATTGTACATGCGCTTGCCGTCTGTGATAGGCACCATGATGCGCTCGTACATAGCACCCTGGTTTTCGTATACCTGCTTGATGATAGGCAAAGCTGTAGCCTGGATGCGGTCTGTCTTACGCTTGAATGTAGCCATAGCCTCCTGGAAAGCACGCTCTGCCAAATCCTCACGTCTGCCGTTCTCATACTCATCCTCGTTGAATGGAATCTCCATAGCGAGAACTTTCAGGAACTCTTCCTTGGCACCGAAGAAGTCGTTGTTGTTAACGATGTTCAATACGCGGTCCCAGATGATGTTGGCAATATCCATACCGATACGCTCACCCATGAGGGCGTGGCGACGCTTCTCGTAGATAACGGTACGCTGACGGTTCATCACGTCATCATACTCCAAGAGGTGTTTACGGATACCGAAGTTGTTTTCCTCAACCTTGCGCTGAGCACGCTCGATACTCTTGCTGATCATTGGGCTCTCGATACGCTCGCCATCCTCGAAACCGAGACGGTCCATTACCTTGGCGATACGCTCTGAAGCGAACAGACGCATCAGCTTATCCTCCAATGATACATAGAATACAGAAGAACCTGGGTCACCCTGACGACCGGCACGACCACGGAGCTGACGGTCTACACGGCGGCTCTCATGACGTTCTGTACCGATGATGGCAAGACCACCTGCAGCCTTTACCTCTGGAGTCAGCTTGATATCGGTACCACGACCTGCCATGTTGGTAGCGATGGTTACGGCACCCTTACCGTTTACTGAGCGACCTGCCTCGGCTACAATCTGAGCCTCCTGCTGGTGCAGCTTAGCGTTCAATACATTATGAGGAATGTTGCGCATCTTCAACATCTTGCTCAACAACTCAGAAATCTCGACAGATGTTGTACCTACCAAGACTGGGCGGCCAGCATTACGTGTTTCCTCGATTTCGTCGATAACTGCACGATATTTCTCGCGGGCAGTCTTGTATACACGGTCATCCAAGTCCTTACGCTGGATAGGGCGGTTGGTTGGAATCTCAACAACATCGAGTTTGTAGATATCCCAGAACTCACCTGACTCTGTACTTGCTGTACCGGTCATACCTGCGAGTTTGTGGTACATACGGAAGTAGTTCTGAAGTGTGATGGTAGCAAAGGTCTGTGTAGCAGCCTCTACCTTTACGTGCTCCTTAGCTTCAATAGCCTGGTGCAAACCATCGCTCCAGCGACGGCCTTCCATGATACGTCCTGTCTGCTCATCCACAATCTTCACCTGTCCGTCCATGACAACATATTCGTCGTCCTTATTGAACATGGTGTAACCCTTCAGGAGCTGCTGCAAGGTGTGAACACGTTCGCTCTGTACACCATAGTGAGCCAGCATCTCGTCTTTCTTGTCAAGACGCTCCTGGTCGGTAAGGTCTGTACGTGCCTCGAGTTCACTCATTTCTGTTGTGATATCAGGCAATACGAAGAGTTCCTTGTCGTTTACCTGCTTAGCCAACCAGTCGGTTCCCTTATCGGTAAGGTCGGCAGAATTCATTTTCTCGTCTACTACGAAGTACAATGGCTCTGTAGCCTTAGGCATCTCACGGTTGTTGTTTGCCATGTAGTACTCCTCGGTCTTCAGCAGACCAGCCTTGATACCTTCCTCAGAAAGATACTTGATCAATGGCTTGTTCTTAGGCAATGCCTTGTAAGAACGGAAGAGTGCGAGGAAGCCTTCATCAAGGAGTTCCTGATTCTTAACTTTTGTACCTTCGTTAATCTTCTGCTTAGCCTCGGCGAGCAATTCTGTAGCCTGCTTGCGCTGTACCTCATAAAGTTTCTCAACCAATGGCTGATACTGCTCAAACATCTGGTCGTCGCCCTTTGGAATAGGACCAGAGATGATCAATGGGGTACGGGCATCATCAATCAACACTGAGTCGACCTCATCGACGATGGCGTAGTTGTGCTGGCGCTGTACCAGATCGGCTGGGTTGGTAGCCATGTTATCACGAAGATAATCGAAACCGAATTCGTTGTTGGTACCGAAGGTGATATCTGCCAGGTATGCCTTGCGACGCTCGTCGGAATTAGGACGGTGCTTGTCGATACAATCTACAGAGAGACCGTGGAACATATAGAGAGGTCCCATCCACTCAGAGTCACGCTTAGCCAAATAGTCGTTCACGGTAACGACGTGAACACCATTGCCAGTCAAGGCATTCAGGAAAATAGGTGTTGTACCTACAAGGGTCTTACCCTCACCGGTAGCCATCTCGGCAATCTTACCCTGATGGAGAACAACACCACCGAAGAGCTGTACATCGTAGTGAATCATTTCCCACTTCATATCATTACCGCCGGCTGTCCAGTGGTTGTGATAGATAGCCTTGTCGCCATCGATGGTAACGAAGTCGTTAGCTGGATTAGAAGCCAACTCGCGGTCGAAGTCGGTAGCAGTAACTATTGTTTCCTCGTTCTCAGCGAAACGGCGAGCAGTATCCTTAACGATAGCGAAAACCTGAGGCAAAACCTCGTTGAGGGCTTCCTCATACTTGTCGAGTGCTTCCTGCTCTAACTTGTCGATCTGGTTGAAGATACCTTCACGCTCATCGATAGGAGTGTCTTCAATTTTAGCCTTGAGTTCAGCAATCTTAGCCTTCTCTTCCTTGGCGTACTCCTGTACGTACTTCTGAAGTTCTTTTGTTTTTGCACGAAGTTCGTCATTGCTTAAGGCCTGCATCTTAGGATACTCTGCCTTGATCTTTTCTACGATTGGCTGGATCAACTTCATATCGCGAGTTGACTTGTTGCCAAACAATGACTGGAGAATTTTGTTAAAGTTCATTGTATATTTATTTTTTATTATTATTCGATGATGTTTGGGAGTAAAATCTCCTGTTGTTTATAACTAGCTTGCAAATTTACTAAAAATATCTGTAAATCTGCAAGGAATTGCCAATTATTACCTGTTTTTATGGCAAATCTTCTGAGTTTTGCTTACTGAAAGCATAAAATCAGCAGTCTGGACCTCGAATAACAATACTCCCATACGGAACTTTGTATCTATGCTCCGTAGGGGAATCATAATAAATATGTGAATGAATGTCTGTCAGAATGTCAGAAGAATTGGCGGCAAGTGTTGCCGACAGGATAGGATGATGCGTTGCGATGCTCTCATCTTCTGATGCCGCTTTGATGGCTTTGAGCACGCAGAGAATGTCCTCCTCCAATGCCTTCGCCTCCGGTTGCTGGATGAATTCATCGTAGGATATATCCGTAAGCGCAAACTTCAGCGCCTGCTGATAAGTCTGCGCCTCCATGCCGGTTGCCGCCAGGACAACCAAAAGGGCTGTGATATATCTGTTTACCATCATTGTTGTTTATCTTCTTCTGTATGGAAAACGATATTGTGCCAATCTTTTCCTTACGTATATTTTAATGTCTATTTATTCTTTCTGAATTTCTTTACGATATGCTTCTGCAAACCATAATTGTTTGGACTTAAATCCATCATGGTCGACTTGACGCAGTATCTCGCTAGCAAAGAAAGTGCCAAAATACTCATACCCTCAGCATAGTTCTGCCATATCTGCATGAACAGGGCAATGAGCAGAAGCCATCCCAGGAGTTCGAAATACCAATACTGACGACCTGCTTTCATCCTCTTGACAGTCTTCCAGGCAAAGATGAGGTTGAGCGGATTCAGTATCAGAATCTGGAAATTTATCTGTACGGTAGGATGCTGCGAGAAGATCATGGCAAAGAGAATCAGTCCCGGTAATCCTGTCAGAACAAGCAGGATGGCATCAAACCACCAGTAGTTTTTCTTTTTTACACATTCTCTTACCGTTGTTCCTATGATGATGAGTGCCAGGGCTATGGCTATCATTTGTGGTGTAACAGGAGTATCGTCTGTTATTTGTGCCTGGGCAGGGATAATATCGGATGTTTCATCTACCAGAGTGATATAGCCGCTGGCACTTGTTGCATTGGTCTTGCCGTCTGCAGTCTGAGATGCATCAATAAAGTCGGTTCTTCCTTCTGTGGCAAAGTCTTTGCTCAGATTGTCTGGCAAGAATTCCCATTCTCTTTGTGTGATAGGGCGGTCTGCCTGACAACCCAAAAGAAGGTCATTGCCGAATCTTGCCCAGCGGTGCTGTCCGTTGAGCTTGTGAATCTCTTCCCTGTAGGTAGAAGTGGTAGGGATATCTTTAAAGTTGGTACTCTGGTTCCCAATGTTGGAGAGAATCATCTCGCGTGCCCGGGTCGTACAATTATCATAGAAGAAATTGTAGCGGTATACGCGGTTCTCCGGCTGTGCATTCTTGTCGATGCTTCTCAGAATTCCTAGTTTCTCTGTTCGGGAGAGGCGGAGGCGTTGCTGTCTTACCCATCTGCCTTCATGTGCATATTCGGCAATGAAGTCGCTCATCGGGTAGATGCCAATCTGATAGTCGGTGAGTCCGAAAACAAAACGGAGTACAAAGCAACTTTTGTTAAAACTGAACATACCCCAGTTGACGGCAACATCCGTTCCCATAGCTTTGTTCTGGATGCGTAGAGCGGTATGTCCATAATACGACCACACCTCCTGACCTGGTCCGCAAGTCAGGAGAGAAATGTCAACAGAATCGAGCCACGCAGTAGCTTCTTCATTGACACGACTGTTCTGCACAGAAATATCAGAGCCCTTGTCTCTTGAAAAATCCTGTGCAACCACTTCAGTAGTTAAATTGATTAAAATTACTGCTAAAATGGCACTAAAAATATGCTTAAAACGTTTCACGATGCAAAAATACCTTATTATTTTCAATTATCCTTCTTTTTTCTAGATTTTTTTTAATACTTTTGCACTCTGAATATAATTTTGAATGATTATTAAAGAATGAGAAAGCTTTTTTTAGCAACCCTATTGTTGGGTTCAGCCCTTATGGTTAATGCCCAAAGTGGTACTAATTCGCCATACAGCCAGTATGGTCTTGGCATCTTGTCGGACCAGACTTCTGGTTTTAATCGCGGTATGAATGGAGTCGGTCTCGGCTTTCATGAGCATAATCAGGTGAACTATCTCAACCCTGCATCTTATGCTTCGCTCGATTCCATGACTTTCATCCTTGATGCCGGCATCTCTGGTCAGGTGACAAATTTTGAAGAGAATGATGTGACAAAAAAGACTGGTGTAAAAAAGAAGAAAAATGCCAATAACTCAAACTTTGAGTATGTTGTTGCAGGTTTCCGCTTGCTCCCACATGTCGGTATGAGTTTCGGTATCATTCCTTTTACCAATGTGGGCTATAATTATTATCAATCTAAGCCAAAGGATATGCCTAGTGATATGGATTTTGATTATACTAATACTTATTCCGGCGATGGTGGTTTGCATCAGGCATACATCGGTGCGGGTTGGGAACCGGTCAAGGGCTTGGCCATAGGTGCCAACTTCTCATATCTCTGGGGTAGTATAGACAGAAGTGTATCAAACAGCTACAGCAATTCTTATTACAAGACCCTCACCCGTTATTATTCTATGCAGGTGAACAGCTATAAGGTTGATTTCGGTGTACAGTATACCCATCAGTTCTCAAAGAAAGATTGGGCTACCGTGGGTGTCACCTTCTCGCCAGGACATGGTCTGGGGGCTTCTGCTGATATGAATATCATTTCTAATGATACTCAGAATGGTGTTACCGATACCACTGCTTACTCTATTGACAAGGCTTATAAGTTGCCTACCATGATTGGTGCGGGTGTGATGTGGAATCATAACAACCAGTGGAAGGTAGGCTTTGATTACAGTCTGCAGAAGTGGGGTAGCTTGGGTTATCCTAGTTTTGATGGTACCAATTACACTTTGCAGGATGGCATCTACAAAGATAGAAGCAAGTTTAATCTTGGTGCCCAGTATTGCTATGGAGAGCGTAGCCGTGCTTTCTTCAAGCGTGTTCAGTATCGTGTAGGTGCCAGCTATGCCACACCTTATTTTAAGATGAATGGTGTTGATGGTCCGAAGGAAATCTCCGTGAGTGCTGGTTTCGGTATTCCTATCATGAACGCTTACAACAACCGCTCTATGCTGAATATCAGCGGTCAGTGGGTGAAGAGTTCAGCTAAGGATCTGATTAAGGAAAATTCTTTCCGTATCAATATTGGATTCACATTCAACGAGGATTGGTTTAAGAAGTGGAAGATGGATTAATCTTCCGCTTATATATAATAATGTATAGAATCTCTATATAATAATGTATAGAATAAAAGGCTCTTATGTTGTCGGTATCCTGATGTTCCTGATTTTGGCTGGTTGCCAGAACCAGGTAGAACATACTGCGCCCGCCATCCGTCCGCAAGACTCGGTGGCGATGATGACGTCGTATGGTGTAAATACATTGGTAAGCGACTCGGGAGTTATGAAATATCGCATCGTAACAGAACGGTGGGAGGTGAATACCAGCAAGAATCCATCTTTGTGGATCTTTGATAAGGGACTTTTGCTGGAGCAGTTTGATGAGAAATTCCATATTAATAGTTATATCCAGTGTGATACAGCTTATTATTATGATCAGCAGAAAATATGGAAACTTTATGGTAGGGTGAGTATCCTGACCAAAGATGGGTTGCGCTTCAATAGTGAGCAACTTACCTGGGACCAGAATAAGCACGAATTGTCAAGTAACGTATTCAGCAAACTTGTTACTCCTGAAAGAACGCTACAGGGTTCTCATTTCTGGAGTGATGAAAAGATGACGCGCTATTATGTGAGCAATTCGAAGGGTAGCTTTGAAAAGGGAGACCTGACAGGAGGTGGTGGTGCCGATACGTTGAGCAGCCAGCCTGATTCTGTCAAGAATAACTTCCGTCAGCCGGCTACACCTGTCAGAGCCACTACGATTCCTATCATGCACTAATTAAAAAGAAAAAGATATAATGAATGAACAGGTGGATATGAGTTTAGTCGTAGGCATTCTCATTACGATGGTCTTCTCAGCATTCTTCAGTGGAATGGAGATTGCCTTCGTCTCTTCCAACCGTATGTTGGCGGAGATGGATAAGGAGAAAAACGGCCTTACGCAACGACTGTTATCTTTGTTTTATAATCATCCGAATGGCTTTGTCAGTACCATGCTCGTGGGCAACAATATAGCCCTTGTAGTTTATGGTATCCTGATAGCCCGTCTTTTCGACAATACGATTTTCGCTGGTTTTGATGCAGCCTTTACGGTGCCTGCAGATACCATTCTGTCTACGCTGATAGTACTCTTTACAGGTGAGTTTCTGCCAAAGACGCTTTTCAAGTCTAACCCGAACCGCTTGCTTTCTATCTTCAGTCCGGTAGCTTATCTGTGCTATGTGGTATTGTGGCCTATCAGCAAGTTCAGTACTTTCTTGAGTAAGTGCCTGCTGCGTCTGATAGGTATGAAGATGGATACCGAGGGGGCGGATGAAGGCTTTTCTAAGGTAGACCTTGATTATCTTGTGCAGTCAAGTATCGATAACGCTACCAATGAAGATGAAATTAATGATGAGGTGAAGATATTCCAGAATGCCCTTGATTTCTCCGATACTAAAGTACGCGACTGTATGGTGCCCCGTACTGAGATTCAGGCTGTTGAAATGGATACTTCTCTCGAAGAACTGCAGCAGAAATTCATAGAGAGCGGTAATTCGAAAATCATTGTATATGAAGAGGATATAGACCATATTGCGGGATATATTCACAGTTCCGAACTGTTCCATCATCCTTCACGTTGGCAGGATCATATCCGTACACTTCCTTTTGTGCCGGAAACGATGCAGGCACAGAAACTGATGCAGACTTTTTTGCAGCAGAAGAAGTCCTTGGGTATCGTTGTAGATGAGTTTGGTGGTACTAGCGGTTTGGTGAGTCTGGAAGATATCGTTGAGGAAATCTTCGGTGATATAGAAGATGAGCACGATTCAGCCAAATATGTAGCTAAGAAAACCGATGATGGTGACTATCTCCTTTCTGCACGACTGGAGATTGACAAGGTGAACGATATGTTTGGTCTTGAACTGCCGGAAAGTGATGAATATATGACTGTAGGCGGTTTGATATTGCATGAATATCAGAGTTTTCCTAAACTCAACGAGGTGATTAAGTTTGATAACTTTGAGTTCAAGATTATCAAGTCAACATCCCGTAAAATAGAGCTTGTTAAACTCCACATCATCAAATAGCTGAGCGGGAAAAGGGAATTTTTTGCTTTTTTTGAGGTAAGAGTCAAAAAAGATAGCAAAAAATTCCCTTTTCTCGTATTATTTTTGTATTTTTGCAGACAATTGGCTACTAGCATCAAAAGTGGTTCAATCTAAACTTAGGAAAAAATAAAAATAATAATAATAATTAAAACGTAATGGCAGCATTAGGAACAATTAGAAAAAGAGGCGTGATACTGGTTTGTATCATCAGTTTCGGCCTTTTCGCCTTTATTGCCGAGGAAGCTTTCCGCTCTTGCGATTCAGCAAAGAATAATGAGCGCCAGCAGATTGGTGAGGTTTTGGGCGAAAAAATCAGCGTGCAGGATTTCCAGAAGCTCGTTGATGAGTATTCAGAAGTTATTAAAATGCAACAGGGTCAGGAAAATCTTCCTGAAGAGCAGATGAATCAGGTGAAGGATATGGTATGGAATACATATATCCAGAACCAGATTATCGCTAAGGAAGCTAGCAAGTTGGGTCTCACTGTGACCGACGAAGAGCTTCAGGACATCTTGAAGACAGGTACTAACCCTATGCTTCAGCAAACTCCTTTCGTTAATCAGCAGACTGGTCGTTTCGACGCATCTTCTCTCCAGAAGTTCTTGGCAGACTACAAGGCACAGAAGGCTAACCCATCTGCTAACGCACAGATGATGGATCAGTATACCAAGATTTACAACTACTGGTCATTCATCGAGAAGACTCTCCGCCAGCAGACTTTGGCTCAGAAGTATCAGGCTCTTCTCGCCGGTTGCTTCCTGTCAAATCCTGTAGAGGCTAAGATGGCTTTCAAGGAGGAGAATGAAGAGAGCCAGATTCAGTTGGCTGCTTTCCCATACTCTGATATCCAGGATGATAAGGTGAAGATTTCTGAAAGCGATCTGAAGGCTAAGTATGATGAGATCAAGGCACGCTTCAAGCAGCCTGTTGAGAGCCGTGACATCAAGTTTGTTGATATCGAGGTTCAGGCTTCAAATGCAGACCGTGCTGCTCTTAACAAGGAATTTGCAGGTTATCACTCACAGTTGTCTGCTGCTGCAGATCCTACAGAGGTTGTACGTAAGTCAGCTTCTACTGTAGCATATCTTGGTATTCCTGTTTCAAAGGATGCTTTCCCACGTGATATCGCTGCTCAGCTTGATTCTATGGCTGTAGGTTCTACTTCTGCTGTTAAGGCTAATGCCGGTGACAATACATTGAACATCGTTAAGTTGGTAGCTAAGCAGGAATTGCCTGATTCAGTACAGTATCGTGTTATCCAGGTTGCTGCTAACTCAGTAGCTGAGGCTAAGACTAAGGCAGATTCTATTCAGGGCGCTATTGCCGGTGGTGCTGATTTCGAGGCTATCGCTAAGAAGTATGGTCAGACTGGTGACAAGGCTTGGATGACTACCAAGCAATATGAGTATGCCCAGTCTATGGATAAGGACAATAAGACATTCATCAATACATTGAACACAGCAGCTGTCAATTCTTTGAACCAGCTTCAGCTGGGTCAGGGATATGTAGTTCTTCAGGTTCTTGACCGCAAGGCAATGGTCAGCAAGTATACTGCTGCCGTTATCAAGAAGCCTATCGACTTCTCGCAGGGTACTTATCGTACAGCTTACAACAAGTTCTCTAGTTTCGTAAGTGCTAATCCTAAGTCAGAGGATCTCTTGAAGAATGCAGCTAAGGAAGGTTACAAGGTTCAGGACTTGAAGGATATTACAACTTCTGTTCACTATGTAGCAAACATCCATTCTACACGCGAGGCTTTGAAGTGGATCTTCGATAGCAAGGAGGGTGAGATTTCACCTCTCTATGAGTGTGGTGACAACAACCACCTGTTGGTTGTGGTTCTTGATAAGATTCATCATATCGGTTATCGTGATTTGAATGATGCAGTTGTCAAGGAGACTGTTAAGGCAGAGGTGCTCAAGGATAAGAAGGCTGAGATGATAGAGGCTAAGTTGAATGGTGTTAAGAACATCGCAGCTGCTAAGGCTAAGGGTGGTAAGGTTTCTTCTGTAAACCAGATTACTTTCGCTGCTCCTGTATTCATCGCAGCTACTGGCGCTAGCGAGCCTGCTCTCTCTGGTGCTGTTGCAGGTACTAAGAAGGGTGCTTTCTCTGCTCATGCTGTGAAGGGTAACGCTGGTGTTTATCTCTTCCAGGTTGTAAACAAGACTAACCGTCCTGTTAAGTTCGATGACAAGACATACGAGCAGAAGTGCCGCCAGAAGGCTATGCAGTATGCAGGTAACTTCATGAATGAGCTTTATCTGAACGCTCATGTAGTTGATAACCGCTACTTGTTCTTCTAATTCAGACTAGTAAATTCATTCCAATAAATAAAAAAGGTGTATTGCCAATGAGCAATACACCTTTTTTATTTATTGGGATATCTTTTATTGTATCTATTATGATATCTTTTGGAGAAATATCTTCTTTATCTGTTATCTGCGGCTCCACCAATGCTTCTTCTTAGGGGCTTCCTGCTGCTCGCCGAACTTCTGTTTCAGTACTCTGCGATAACTGGTATGGTTGGTGATAATCTGATAAATCTCACCCCAGTCAGGCAAACCGCCGATACCTCGGTCGTCGATGAACCAGTCGGCTTTGAGCTTGCGTGAGAAGTGATTATTGTTCTCCAGACTCTCTTCAGGATAATCCTTGTTTACAGCCCAGAATTCAACACCTCTTTCTCTACACCATTCTACTGCCTCATCCAGAAGCTTGCCTTCGCGTACGCTCCATAGAATAAGCTTGTGGTGGTCTCTAATCAACATCTTTAATGTTTCTGTGGCGAAAGGTAGCTCTGTACCAATCTTCGGGTACTCGTGGGTTACGATTGTACCATCAAAATCTACTGCAATTGTTGCCATATAGTCTTAATGTTTTTAAAATCTAAAAGAGTCTTCCTATCTGGATAGAAAGACTCTTTTCTTTGTTGTATGTATGTTTTTGATTACTTCTTGATACTGTTGTCGTTGGCATTGCCATAGTGGCTGTTGCTATAGTTACCATAGCTGCCATACTGGCCGTAAGTTCCATATTTGCCATATTTGCCATATGATCCATAAGAACCATAGTTGCCATATTTACCATATTTGCCGTACTTACCAACGCCATAATAGAAGCTGTGCTTCTTCTTAGAGAGGTCGACGCCATTGAGTACTAAGCACATGTTAGGCAATTTATTCTCGGCTTTCAAACCATTGATCATGCCGAAACTAGCCTTTGGAGTATAATCTGCGCGGCAGACGTATACACAGAGATTAGCCAGACGTCCAAGCTGCAAGCTGTCGTTTACAAGACCTACAGGAGCTGTATCGAGGATAACATAGTCGTAATGTTCCTTCAACTGACTGATAATGTCGTCAAGGCTTGCTCTGGTTACTAACTCTCCTGGGTTAGGAGGAACAGGGCCAGCCATAAGGAGGTCGAGTTTACTGTTGACACCCGAAGAGAGAATCTGTTTCTGAATGTCATCCCATGTATTATGGTCGTGTACAATCAGATTGGTGATACCATTATGGTGGTTGTCAATCTCGAAGAGCTCTGCCAGACGTGGCTTGCGGATATCCAGACCTACCATGATAACCTTCTTGCCCAGCAAGGCGAGCGAGATACCGATATTGGATGCCACGAATGTTTTACCTTCACCTGATGTAGAAGAGGTAAACATCATCACCTTCTCACCTTCTTTCAGCATAAACTGAATATTGGTACGCAGGCCACGGAAAATCTCCTCCATCAGGTTGTTTACATTCTGGTGAACTACAATGTCAGCCTTTCCTTCCTTCTTGGCAGCGTCGCTTGCCACAGGAATATCGGCAATGACAGGTATCTGAGTGAGTTTTATCACGTCTTCATGTCCCTCAATCTTGTACTTGAAGAATTCTCTCAGGAAGAGGATGCCGGTAGGGATTGCAATACCCAGTACCAGTGCTATCAACATAATGATAGGACTCTTAGGACTAACCTTTCCTTCCAATGAAGGAGCATCGATAACCTTACCCTTGTCTGCCGTTGCTGCTAGCGATATGGAGTTTTCCTCACGTTTCTGAAGAAGCATCAGGTAAAGACCAGATTTTACTTCCTGCTGGCGACCAATCTGTGTAAGAACTCGCTCTTGCTCTGGCGAGTTACCTATCTGACTAGCATACATGGCAGCTTGTTTGGCAATGCTGTTACGCTGGATTTCCATACCCAGCTTAGCCTGGCGCATGGCACGCTTGATAGATTTTGTAAGGTCATCCAACTGGGCTGACAATGGTGTAACGGTTGGAGAATTCTCACTGGCAGAATGCAACATCTGATTGCGGTTCAGAGCTATCTTGTTGTATTCGTTAATCAACTCTGTTGAACTTTCATCAGTCAGACCTACGTTTGATGGGATAGGCTGATATCTGTTGCCAGGTTCGTTCATGTATTTGCCAAGCTCATTCAGAAGTTCAACCTGTGTGTTAGCCTCCTGGAGTTTCTGTGCGTATGTGTCTGAGTTAGCGATGGCAGCTGTTGCGTTGAGCTTCATCTCTACAACATTGTTACGCTTCTTGTAGCTTTCGAGCTGGCCTTCTGTATTGCCCAGTTCGATGTTGATCTTCTCCAGACGCTGGTTGATGAACTGTTCTGTGCGGAAAGAAATTTCATTCTTGTCCTCGTTTGCCTGGCGGTTATATACCTTTATCAATGTATTCAGGTAGTCGATACTGCGCTGAGGATCTTCGTCTTTCAATACAAGTTCGGCAATAGTTGTCGTCTTGGAAGTCTGGCTGACTGCCAATGCTTTAGCATAGCCTGAAGCCGCCATATCTGGAGAAACAATGATAGCCTTCAGACTTTCTCCGTCCTTTAACTTGAAATTGCCATTCTTTGTGAAACTGAGCGTTCCGACGCGGGTGTTGATGCTTGCTGGTAAACTTGCTAAAGTTTTTTCGATTTTTACAGGCTCCTTCTGAGATGAGAATGCATCAACAGGAATATAGTATGAACCTGTAACCAAATACTGGTTGCCGTCTTTCTCAATTTTGAGTTTGATAGGAGCATTCAGTTTCTTGAGATGAGCCAGGTCTAAATCTACGTTGACTTCCTGCTCTTTGTAAACCAGCTGATCCTTGAATGTGCCTTTGTGATAATAGTTCACATAACACTTCATGTCTATTACAGCTTGAGTGGCCAAGTCTTGTGCAGAAAGGATTTCAATCTCATTGTCTATACCGTTTGAGTTTGAAATAAAACCGAGGTTTGCAGCATTTTGAATCATGCTGTTACCCATACCGCTGCTCTTGTTCTGGTCGTCATCCTTAATCAACAACTTTGCTGTAGCCTGATATTGAGGTCTTGTATAGCGCAAGTAGAGATACCCCATTCCCAAACATACAATGAGTGAGAGAACGAACCATTTCCAGTTAAGGATAAGTGTAGAGTAAATCAATTGGAAGTCGATAGCTGACTTCTCTTCTTGCTCTTGTCCACTTCCCAATTCTAAGTTCTTTGTTTCTTCCATTATTTTATATTCTATTGTGTTTACACCTTTTTAAATTCGTATAAGATAAATGATAGAATCTGTGCTATCTGCTTGCCGCTAGTTCTTTCAGATACTGTCCATAACCGTTTTTGAGCATCGGTTGGGCAAGTTTCAGCAACTGTTCTTTGTCAATCCATCCTTGTTTGAATGCGATTTCTTCCAGGCATGCCACTTTCAGCCCCTGTCTCTTTTCGATGACTTCTATAAAGGTACTGGCTTCCGAAAGGCTATCGTGGGTACCGGTGTCAAGCCAGGCGAAACCGCGCTGTAAAGTTCTTACCTTCAGAGTCTTTTCTGTCAGATAGTACTGGTTTACAGTTGTTATTTCCAGCTCACCTCTTGCGCTAGGCTTGATGTTTTTAGCCACATGCACCACGCTGTTTGGATAGAAATAGAGTCCTACAACCGCATAGTTGCTCTTAGGCATTTCCGGTTTTTCTTCTATGCTCAGGCAGTTGCCGTTTTCATCAAACTCTGCCACACCATATCTTTCCGGATCGTTGACATAATAGCCAAATACGCTTGCCAGTCCTTCTTCTGCAGCTTTTACGCTTTCCTTGAGTAAACCCGTAAAACCGGCACCATAGAAAATGTTGTCACCCAAAACCAGACAGGCTGTATCATTACCGATAAACTTCTCGCCAATGATGAAGGCTTGAGCCAGACCATCGGGTGATGGCTGTTCTGCATATTCGAAGTGTACACCCAATTCGCTGCCGTCGCCTAACAGACGTTTGAAACCAGGCAAGTCGAATGGGGTAGATATAATCAAAATCTCCTTGATTCCTGCCAACATTAGCACGGAAACAGGGTAGTATATCATTGGCTTATCAAAAATTGGTATCAATTGCTTACTGATACCTTTGGTAATAGGGTAAAGTCTTGTACCCGAACCTCCCGCTAATACGATTCCTTTCATATCTTCTCTATTTCTAATATAATAAAGTTGAATAGTCTTATCTTTAAAACGCGGCAAAGTTACTAAAAAAAGTTGAATGAGTGAAATCATAGGCCATAAAAATGCATTTTTTGATAAAAAAAGCACCTTTTTATATAAAAAACGTCGCTTTGATTTGGGTATTTACTGATTTTATTGTATTTTTGCAGAACAATTTAAATAGAAATAGAAAATAAAATAATAAAGGAATGGGAATTTTTGCAAAACTATTCGGTCGTAAGGACGACGATAAAAAGGTAGGTGGAATGGAAGATTACATGACCTTGGTCCGTGTATACTTTCAGGCTGCACTTGCTTCTCAGTTAGGTATCACCAATTTGGCCATGTTGCCAGACTTGCGTGTCTTCAAGACAAGTCTGCATGTTCCGACGGTCAACAATCGCCTGGGTATTGGCGAAAAGGTTCAGGTGAAGAAAATGATGAAGAATATCTATGATACGGATGATGCCTTCTTTAAGGAAATAGATTCCAGTATCCGTAAGAACTGCCACAAACTGCAGGATGTCAATGTATATCTCATCCAGTTCCAGAACTTCACACAGGATCTGATGATGCTGATGGGCAACTTGATGAAGTTTAAGCTCCGTTTGCCTAGCTTCATGAAGAATTCACTTTACAAGCTGACTGCTAAAACTGTAGAAGATATCTTCACTAAGAATGATTTCTCTGATGCCAGTGTGCTGAAAACCGTGCTTCAGTTGCGTCAGTTCAACAAGCGCTTGGCATTCAGCCAGCAATGGGTAACCGACTTTACCTTCCAGGTATTGATGCTTGCCAAAAAAGAGCCACGTCCATCAGATGAAGACGTAGAAAAGGCAAAGCAAAAGATGGGAAAGTAACAAATGTTGCGCCCAAAAAGAAAAAAAAATAGCAGAATATTTGTTTTATTCAAATAATTCTCTTAAATTTGTAGCCAAAAATAATAGTCATGAGTGCAAATGAGAAAACAATTAATACGTTTGCCACAAGAGTAAGGCAGATGATTCTCAAGTTTGACGAGGTCAAGCAGGAGAATGCTGAACTCTATGCGATGGTGGATGAGCGCGATGCCAAAATCAAGGCATTGGAGGAAAAGTTGGCTCAAGCGCAGAGTGATTACGACAGCTTGAAGATGGCAAAGATGATGACGATTTCTGACAATGATATGGAAGCTACTCATAAGCGCATCGCCAAGCTCATAAGAGATGTCAATAAGTGTATCACACTATTGGGTGAAAAGTAAAAATCGGAACGATGGCAGAACAAGATAAATTACTCATACGGTTACACGTCTATGATACAGATCTTTCGGTAAGAATACCTAGGGAAGACGAGGAGTATTATCGTAAATCAGCTAAGCTGATAGATGATATTGTAAACTCATATACCAAGATTTTCAAAGGCAGAAAGAGCGATAAGGAAATCCTGTATATGGCGCTCATTGATGTGGCATTGAGATATGAAAAGGAATCGGATCGGAATGATACGAAACCTTATGATGATATTCTTGAGAAGCTTACCTCCGAGATTGAAGACGCTTTGAAATAAGAATATTAATAAACATATATATAATATAATGATAGTAACTATTATAGCAGCCTTGGTGGCGCTTGTTATCGGCGGTGCTGCTGGGTATTTCATTTTCCGTTATGTCATTAAGGGAAAATATAATGAAATGATAGAAGCTGCCAACAAAGAGGCAGAAGTAGTAAAAGAGAAGAAGCTTTTGGAAGTGAAGGAGAAATTCCTCAACAAGAAGGCGGAACTCGAAAAAGAAGTGCAGCAGCGTAATTCTCGCATCCAGCAGAATGAGAATAAGTTGAAGCAGCGCGAGATTTCTCTCAATCAGCGTCAGGAAGACCTTGGTCGACGCAAGATGGAGATTGATCAGTATCAGCAGCGTGTTGACAACGAGAAGAAACTCTTGTCTGTAAAGCAGCAGGAACTCGATAAGATGCAGAAACAGGAGCAGGCTAAACTGGAAGAGCTTTCTGGTCTGAGCGCTGAGGAGGCTAAGCAGAGATTGATTGAGAGTCTGAAAGATCAGGCTAAACTCGATGCTGCAAGCTATGTGAACGAAATTATGGATGATGCCAAACTCAATGCTAACCAGCAGGCTAAGAAGATTGTGATTCAGACAATCCAGCGTGTTGCTACAGAAACAGCCATTGAGAACTCTGTTAGCGTTTTCCATATCGATAATGATGAGGTAAAGGGACGTATTATCGGTCGTGAAGGCCGCAATATCCGTGCTCTGGAAGCAGCAACTGGTGTAGAAATCGTTGTGGATGATACTCCTGAGGCAATCGTTATCTCAGCCTTCGACCCTGTTCGTCGTGAGGTTTGCCGTCTGGCTCTCCATCAGTTGGTTGCTGACGGCCGTATCCACCCAGCCCGTATTGAGGAGGTGGTAGCCAAGGTGAAGAAGCAGTTGGATAATGAAATTATCGAAACTGGTAAGCGTACAGCTATCGACCTCGGTATTCATGGTCTGCACCCAGAGTTGATTCGTATCATCGGTAAGATGAAGTACCGTTCTTCTTATGGTCAGAACCTCTTGCAGCATGCCCGTGAAACCGCTAACCTCTGTGCGGTTATGGCTTCTGAATTGGGATTGAATCCTAAGAAGGCTAAGCGTGCCGGCCTTTTGCACGATATTGGTAAGGTGCCTGATGAGGAGAGTGAATTGCCACACGCATTGTATGGTGCCAAGATTGCAGAGAAGTATAAGGAGAAACCAGATATCTGCAATGCCATCGGTGCTCACCATGATGAGATGGAGATGAACACATTATTGGCTCCTATCGTACAGGTTTGTGATGCTATCTCTGGTGCTCGTCCTGGTGCCCGTCGTGAGATTGTAGAGGCTTATATCAAGCGTTTGAACGATCTTGAAGCTATCGCCATGAGTTATCCTGGCGTAACCAAGACTTACGCTATCCAGGCAGGTCGTGAACTCCGTGTCATCGTGGGTGCGGATAAGATGAACGATGAAGAGAGCATCAAGCTTTCTGATGAAATCGCAACTAAGATTCAGAATGAGATGACTTATCCTGGTCAGGTTAAGATTACTGTGATTCGTGAGACTCGTAGTGTAGCTTACGCTAAGTAAGATAGAATTATATTTGAAGTTTAAATTGTCGTTTCTCTTCTGCAAGGTAGAGAGATGTATCTTGATAAAGCCGTACTCTGTTTATAGGGTGCGGCTTTTCTTTTCCCTTTTCAGAATATGATGAAAGCAGAACAGAAAGTATTAAAGCGATTCAATAAAGGATGTGTTGACTATCATCTTTTGGAGGATGGGGACCGTATTCTTATTGCCTTGAGTGGAGGCAAGGATTCATTGGAACTTGTCCGTTTGCTGGCTCAGCGTGCCCGTATCTATAAGCCGCATATCGAAGTGGAGGCGGCTCATATCATCATGGATAACATTCCTTACGAGACCGACCGTTCTTATCTGCAGGATTTCTGTGCAGAGAATGGCATCAAGCTCCATATCCTTCATAGTTCGTTCGATGAATCCACAGATCCCCGTAAGACCCGTTGCTTCCTCTGTGCCTGGAACCGACGTAAGACGCTCTTCGAGTTTGCGGTAAGCCACGGGTTCAATAAGATAGCTCTGGGACATCACATGGATGATATCCTCGTTACCCTGCTGATGAACATCACCTTCGAGGGTTCGCATTCCACCATGCAGCCCAGTCTTCCTTTAAAACATTATCCGCTTACTATTATCCGTCCGCTCTGTCTCGTACATGAGGTGGATATCCGGCAGGTAGCAGAAGAGTTGCATTTCACTAAGCAGAAGGCGTTGTGCCCTTACGAAGAGACTACCCGCCGTGCGGATATGCAAGCCGTCTTCCTTCATTTGGAGCAGCTGAACCCTGAAGCCCGCTACAGTCTTTGGCGCTCCGTCTTTATGGAATAAAATATAGTAGAAAAAGCAATAAAAAACGAAAGTACTTTCATGAGCACATGAAAGTACTTTCGTTGGACAATGAAATAGGCTTCATTTGCCATCGAAGCCTATTGTATTTGTTCCTGGGGTAGATCTAGTAAATGGCAGTTACTAATTTTGGGGAGCTGCCCAGAAACGTGAAGCATCTGTTGTCAGTACTGAATGGTCGGGAAGTTCAAAACCTTTGAATCCAGAAGGAACAAGCACGATATGGCGATTATTGTTTCGATAAGCAGGATTATTATCTTCGCGACCATAGCCTGTTGTCTCCCAAGTATCAAACCAGTATAAGTTTTTTGCCCAATATGCCCTGTAATAAACAAAATCATTATCTGAATTCAAGAGAGGACGGTAAACAATTTCTCTGCCGTCAATATATCGCTCACGCATTTCTGCAAGAGAAAGTGGAGTGCCTTTTTCATCTTCTGCCCAAGCATTCATATCCGAGTCTAGCATAGCCCATTTTTGTAATTCTGGCGTCCACACCAGGTTAACAACATGGCAGTCGGAATCCTCGGAATCTGCGGGATGACAAGTTACAAAGCGGTTTACAATACCCTCAGACAGCAATAGTTCGTGTAAGAGGATGGAGTGTAATCGACAGTTGAATGCAGGCTCTATCGATCGAGTGTATTTCCAGAGATCTATAGCATTACATCTCTTAGGATTAATCTTTTGATTGGCATGAGGAATGTTTTCCGCTACAAAACGTGCCAGTGAAATGGCCTTGTCCCATGTTGGCATTGTGGAAGATAAAACTGTATCGAGTTTGAAATATTCACGGATTTTTTGTGATTGGACAGAAACTTTCTGATATGCAAAATGATAGGACGTAGTATCTGGTACATATTTGCCAGCGTCTTTTAATTTTTCTACCATTTCATTCTTCAGCGAATTGCAAAGATAAGCTTCCACTTGTTTATTGAAAACAAAGCGTGCCAACAGTAATGTTGCTACAGCTATGAGCAGGATTCCAAGGATGCTCCAGCCAACCAACTTGATTTTTTCTTCATTTTTTAATTCTATTAGTTATTTCATTTTTTCTATCTGTTCCTGGGTTAGTCCGGAATACTTCTTGATTAGATTGATGTCAACACCATCGGCAAGCATGTTCTTGGCAATTTCCAAGGCTTTCTCATTCTTACCTTCTTGCTTCGCCGTATCAATAGAGTTTTTGATATGAGGAAGCAAATCAGTAAATCCTTGTTCATTGCCGTTCCAAATATTCGTTTGAAACCGAAGTCGGTCAGCAAGCTGATGTATGTTTCTTCTACCTGTTTCATACGTCATTCTTTTTAAATCTTATGCAAAGATTTTGCCACCGAGTGCAATGAAAGCTTGCTTTCAAATTGCCGAGTGCCGCAAATCTTATGCAAAGATACGCTGAATATTTGTTACCTCCAAACTTTTAAATCGTTTTTTATTAGAAGCATGAATATATTTATCCTTAAGGCTAAAAAAATTAGCCTTAAGGGAAAATAAATTTTGCCTTAAGACTAAATATATTCTGGCTTCTGACGGGCTATGCATAAGAGTGCATGCCCGTGAGGAAATAGTTTATGCTCTGGGGATATGTTATCCCCAGCAACCAGGATGTAGTCTGCAATGTGATGGGAATGGGGGATTTCAAACCGATGCAGCGGATGTGGTGCTGAAGATGGGCTCTGGAGGCGCAGGTGGAGAACTTCGTCTTCATCGGTTCTTTCTCTCTCCTTTCCTCTCATTCTTGCTTCTTATTTCATTTCATCCGAGTTGAGTATGGTGATGGTCTTGCCCTCAATCCTGATGGCACCCTTCTCCTCGAATTCGGAGAGGCAGCGGAGGAGCGAGAACTTCTGGATACCGAAGATATCCGCCATTTCCTGGCGGCTGACATCCAGTCGGATGGTTCTGCTCTGCTGTTCGGTAGCCATCTTGATGAGGTATTGCGCCACCTTCTCCTTGACGGAGAAAAGGGAGAGCATGCGCATTTTCTGCGAAAGGAAGATATCTATTCTTGACAAGTGCTGGATGAAGTTCCAGCGTATGCGCTCGTCGGTATCTATCAGCAGTTTCAGTTCCGAAGGCCTCATGCGCAGGAGGGTAGTCTTCTTGTTTGTCTCCACGCTTACGGGCATCTCGTTATTATGTGCGAAGATATAGGCAGGGGCTATCAGCATCGATTCTCCCAGCCGCTCTATTTGGGCCTGCTTGCCCGACAATCCCGACATGCGGGCTATCATCTCCCCCTCGACGATGATGTCGGCATATCTGCAGGGCATTCCTGCCAGCACATAGGTTTCCCTGGCAGCAAGCTCCACCATCCGGTAGCTTACCATCGATAGCGCCTCTCTGATTTCCTCAGGAGTAAATCCCTCAAATACCGTGCATTTCTGCAAGGTAATGAATATTGATTCTTTCATACATTTAAGTTTTATATTCAATAACGCATTTTCCTCCGATTTATTGTTTGCTCAAAAAATAAGGCACTTTGCAACACTATCGAGAGTGTTATTGCAAAGTGCCTTTTAAACAGGAAAACTTATCTTTTGATTTTTCCCCGAGTTTTACAGATTCTCCCTTAACTCAGTAGCTGCTGTTCTTATCCTATATATTTTTTGATGTCCTCTTCTACCGTTCCGTTTCCGGCAATGCCAAAGGTATCTACCAGAACCTTCAGTACGGCTGGTGAACAGAAGGCTGGGAGCGTAGGACCCAGATGGATGTTCTTTACGCCTAGATGCAGCAGGGCAAGAAGTACGATGACAGCCTTCTGCTCGTACCAGGCAATATTGAAGAAGATAGGAAGTTCGTTGATGTCGCTGGCTCCAAAGATCTCCTTCAGCTTCAATGCCACAACCGCCCAGGAATAGGAGTCGTTGCACTGACCGGCATCCAGCACACGAGGAATGCCGTTGATGTCGCCCAGATTGAGCTTGTTGTACTTGAACTTGGCACAGCCGCTGGTGAGTATCACTACATCCTGAGGCAGCGCCTTGGCAAACTCCTCGTAGTAGTTGCGGCTCTTCATTCTGCCATCGCAGCCACTCATCACCACAAACTTGCGGATGGCTCCGCTCTTTACAGCTTCTACTATCTTGTCTGCCAGGGCAAAGACCTGAGCATGCGCAAAACCGCCGATGATCTCGCCTGTCTCTATCTCCTTAGGTGGCTGGCAGGTCTTGGCAAGTGCAATCACCTCGGAGAAGTCCTTGTGGCCGTCGGCGCCCGCCTGGATATGCTTCCAGCCAGGGAAACCAGTAGAGTTGGTGGTGAAGACGCGGTTCCTGTAGCCTGCCGATGGCGATGGCGGAACGATGCAGTTGGTGGTGAAGACTACAGGACCGTTGAAGCTCTCGAATTCCTCCTTCTGTTTCCACCACGCATTGCCGTAGTTGCCCACCAGATGCTTGTACTTCTTGAGCTGCGGATAGTAGTGGGCAGGAAGCATCTCGCCATGGGTATAGACATCGATGCCCGTGCCTTCGGTCTGGATGAGGAGATCTTCGATATCCTTCAGGTCGTGGCCTGAGATGAGGATGCCCGGATTGTTGCCTGTGCCGATGTTCACCCGGGTGAGTTCTGGATTGCCGTATGCCTGGGTGTTGGCCTTGTCGAGGAGTGCCATCACATCCACGCCGTACTTTCCTGTTTCGAGCACTACGCCCAGCAGCGTGTTCATATCAGCATCAGGGTTACTGATGGTGGCGAGTGCACGGCACATGAAGCTGATGATCTCGCTGTTCTCTTCTCCCAGATGGGCTGCGTGCTCGTAGTATGCTGCCATACCCTTCAGACCAAGCATGGTGAGTTCCTTGAGCGAGCGGATATCTTGATTCTCGTGGCGGAGCACGGATTCACGGGCACCCTCAGCCTCATAGTCTGTCTTCTCGCCACCCCAGGTTACCTCCTGATAGGCAGGGAGGTGGATATTCATACTTGCCGCCTTTTCCAGCAGCTGTTTCTTCAGGACGATACCCTTATCTACCTTTTGCAGGATATCCTGGTCGTTGAAATTGGCGTTGGTGATGGTGGTGAAGAGGGCATCCGTAAGGAAATGGGTTACCTCTGGTGCCGGCTCTTTGCCTATGTTATGCTGTATGGTTCCTATGCCACGAACCACGCTGAGCAGCAGATCCTGCCACTTGGAAGTTGTAGCCTCCTTACCGCAAACACCCTTGATGGTACAGCCTGTACCCTTAGCTGTTTCCTGACACTGGAAACAGAACATCTTGTTTTCTGCCATATTGCTATAAATTAAAGAGTTATTTTAATGTTTTCTTCCAGGCGGCAATCTGCCATTCCTGGTTTCCGGCTGCAAAATTACGGCTTTAAAAATAATCCTACGGTAACAATTGTGACCGTAGGATATTAAAAAAACATAAAAAGAGTGTGGGGGAACGGATTTTTTCTATCTGTTCCTGGGTTCGTCCGGAATACTTCTTGATTAGATTGATGTCAACACCATCATATATTTATCCTTAAGGGAAAATAAAATTATCCTTAAGGGAAAATAAATTTTGCCTTAAGACTAAATATATTCTGTCTTCTGATAGGTTATGCATACGAGTGCATGCCCGTGAGGAAATAGTTCACACCGAAGTAGGTCATGGCGATACTCAGGAAGGCTAGGGTGATGTAGATGTGATATACCAGCGGCTTGCGGAAGACCGGCAGACTCTGCGTATGCACTACTACGGCATAAATCATAAAGGTGATGAGCGCCCATGTTTCCTTGCTGTCCCAACTCCAGTAAGTTCCCCAACTCACGTTTGCCCAGATGGCTCCGATGAAGATGCCGAACCCCATTGTGGTGAGGGCAGGGTAGAGGAAGAGACGGCTTAAATCCCGCAGTTCGTCGCCATGAGAGCGCATGCAGATGCCCATGATGCCGCAGATGAAAGTCAAGGACAATAGGGCATAGCTCATCATGATGATGCTGACATGGATGCTGAGCAGTGGACTGTTCAATACCGGCATCATCTGTCCGATAGCAGGATCCATCTGGTTGATATGGCTTACTAGAAGGAAGAATCCTGAAATCAGGAAGCCGAATACCATCACGATGCGGATGCGCAACTGCATCAGAATACTGATAAGCATCACGAACCAGGCTACAGTTAGCATACTTTCATATCCGTTAGACATAGGTATGTTGCCGCTGATAATCCATCTCAATGCCAATCCGAAGGTTAATGCAAGGAAGGATACGCCAAGCAAGATAGGCAAAGCGATGTTCAATGCCTTGATTTCTCTCTTCTTCGTCATGCGATAGATGGTGTAGAAGAGGGCTATGAAGCCCAGTGTGAGGTTTGCCATGAAGAGAATGGTGGCAAAAGGAAAGGCATTATTGATGCGTTCTGCCTTATACTGTGTAGCTGTTGGCAGCGAATTACCGCTACTAACCTCCTGATATTTCTTCATCTTGACGAAGAACTCGTTTACACGGCTCGTATTGCCTGCCTTTACATCGCCATTCAGCAGGGAGAATACATTCCTGATATAGAGCGCATGCTGGTGCTCCACGGCCTGTGGCAACTTATCTACAGGTGAAAACCACGTGGTAGTGCCAGCCTTGATGAATGAATGATCCTTGGTAGCCTTCACATTCTTGGTGAAGGTGTAAGGAAGAACTTTCAATGAGATACCTTCTCGCAACTCCATGATGATTTGTATCTTGCCATCGATATCAGCGGCTTGCTGATGGAACTTGTCCTGCTGACCATTGTAGTATTCCTGAACATACTGTCCGATGGTATAGCCCCCCATCTCACGATTGAAGAAAGTATTGAGCGAAGCATAGTCAGGCAGATTCATCGCTGTTTTCATTTCTCCGCTCTTGATCTTGATGAAAGGCTCGTTTGCCCAAGTATTTCCATAGAATACCCAACCAGAGAGTACCTGTTCTGCAGTCAATCCCTGATAGCTCCTGGCTCCATATATCTTCTTGCAGAAATCGAGGGCAAAGGTCTGTACCGGACAGATGCGGTCGTTGTAGAGAATATGAAGCTCGCCAAACTTCTCAGCAGTTTCCTTTGGCAATACAGCATTTTGGAGATTGCTTGTTGCAGATTCTGCATGCAGTGTCTGTATATTGCCCATGCTGAGGATGAGTGCTGTTATCAACGCTCCCTTCTTGAGCAAAGGACTCTTCAGTAGTTTGCGATAACCGCCCTTAGGGTCGAAGAGCATCCATACGAGGGAGATGAAGAGCAGCGCATAGCCAGTATAGGTGACTGGTATGCCGTATGGATCGGCATTGATAGCGAGCACGCTTCCCTTGCCGTCTTCATCGTAAGATGACTGATAAAGACGGTAAGACCGGTGGGAATAGATGTTGTTCATCGAAACTTCGCCTTCGCTCTTATCATCTCCGTCTATTACGGTGAATTTTGAAGAATAGTCAGCCACGGCGTTGGTTCCATCGTGCATCTTCGCCTCAAACTTCTGCAGGCAGAGCGAGAAAGGGAGTTTCTCTTCCTTCATACCCTGCTCTTCATCCTGAGCCATATAAGTATCTGTAGGCTGACCGATGCGCAGATGAATCATGCCTCTTTTTGCTGATACATGCGTGAGTAGGGCACCCAAGAGGATGATGATGAAGGAGAGATGGAGTGCCAGCGTAGAAGCGCACTTCACTTTTCTTTTGATGATGTAGAAAGCACCGAGGGCAGCGAGTACTGCCCAGATTAGAATGAACCACCATGCCCCATAGTAGTGGGCATGGGCATAATCCGTGCCCTGGCTTTTTTCCACGATGGTGGCGGCTGCCATGCATACGAGCACAAGAATGTAAAGAATGAATATAATCTTTTTAACCATACTTAGTTGGAATCTTGATAGAATTTCCGCTGCAAAATTACGATATTATTCGGAAACATGCAAGAGTTAATCCGTATATTTTAAGATTCTGATAAAAAAAGCTGCCAAATGCTTTTGATAGCCTGGCAGCTTTTCTTATTTTTGTTTCTTCTTGTAATATCTTATGATTAGATAGAACGCAGGAACTTAACCACTGCATCACGATCGCTCTTTGATGCTTTGTAGAATTTCATGGCTGAACTATAGGCATGACTCTTCTTGCTGTAGCAGTGCCACATGATTGCCTCTACCTCGTTACGGGCACGGCAGTCGTGCAGGCGATCTTCAGCACCAGTATTCACGTAGCTCAAGCCACGACCCCAAAGTGGAGTGGTGCGGCACCATGATCCATGGATGTCGTTCATCATATAGAGCTTGTGCTGAATGAAGTCAGAATATGGATAAATGGTCTGGTTCTGATAACGAGGCAACGGCTTGTCGGCGATGTACTTGGATGTTACGTAGTTATCGTCACCGGTCTTCCATGATGGCTTGTGACAGTTGGCGCAGCCCCATTCCATGAAGAGTTTTTTACCCTGCTGTACCTGTGGATCATTCAAGTTGCGGGCACGAGGTACTGCAAGTCCACGATGCCATACCATGAAGGCATAGAAATCGTCCATGCTCTGCTCATCCTTGAAGTTGTGCCATTGGTTGTCAAACTGGTTGGTATTTGGATCCAACAGGTTTGCTACTGCTTCCTTGATTCCCTCGTCAGTACCATCTGCATAATAAGGAGAGGTAGGGTCCTTCTTGATGGCTGCAATCACATCCTTATTCTCTGACATTGCCTTTGCCCAAGGGGCCGTGGTATAGAGGCAAGGACGATCCTTACGGGTAACATTGGTGATGTTCCAGATAGCGTTAGCACCAGGACCATCCTGTAAACTACCACGGGTCAAGGCATAAGTGAAGCGCTTGACAATCTTTTTGTTCAATTCTGAGGTGTTTGGATCGAATGTGCTGCCATCTGCATGCACGCCCCCAGTAGCGTATTTGCTATCTTTACCAAATTTTGGATAGTATGCTCCGTCGGTAAAGTCATTCTTGTCGGCATCCCAAAATGATGGATTGATGAATTCTTTTACGTCAAGTCCAGCTTTCTTGAAGTAAGTTGCCTCTGATGCGTACTGTGCCTTGATAGCTTCGTTAGGAATGGCATCTACCAGTCCTGTACCACCAATACCGATGGTAGATTCCAATCTTACAGCTACTGCACCATTGCCGGTTTCGTATGGGGTAGGACTGGTGTTGAAGGCACTCTTAGGGATAGAAATCTCAGGATAAATCAAATCAAACTTTTCGCCATCAGGGAACTGCATAGATGGTATCTCTTCTGTTTCCATCTTGTTGACGTGCTCCCAACTCATATTGATTTGGCTCTCATCGATAGGTGGCAAGAATGGAGACTGTGCTTGTGTCTGAGGCATACCTGTAACCTCAGTTACATAGCCACCATCATTGCTGTTGGCACCATCTACAGGATGATAAACTACGAGCAGATAACCATTACCATTACCATAGCGGGTTTCATATTGTGCCTTGCGCTTGCCATGGCCATACTCTGGATGGCAATCAAAGCAAGATGAGCGGACTGAGGCAGGACCTAAGCCCTTGAATGCACCTGTATTCCATGAATACTGGCGCTCGAACATCTGCTCGCCGATAAAGAACTGCTTGAAGAGTTCTGGGTCGTTATCTACTGCAGGTGTCTGGTCTGAGTAACTGCTGGAACCTGTGTTCTCTGTTGTACCCAGTTTACCACCTGGATACCACTCATCTGCAGTAAAGTTACCCACTTCCTTACCTACGTATGCGGCATCTGTTTCCTGAATTTCAACTTTGTTGTCATCGTCAGAACAGCTAGCCATTGTCGTAGCCAAAGCCAGGGCGAACGACATGTAGGCGTAATTCTTAAAATTCTTATTCATAATGTATTTTCTTTGTGATATATTATATTTAACCCAAATGACGTAGCTTCGCTTCTATTGAAGAAAGCAAAGCTACGTAATTTTTTATTTCTGTTGTTTCTGCTGTAATGGATAAATTACTTGGAAACCTTCAATGCACGGAACCATGAACCAGCTTTATTCAATTCATCATCCAAAGTGTTGATCTTGTCGATGCAAGTCTTTACTTGAGCATGTGCAGGATTATCAACGAAGGCGATACCGCTCTTCTTGGCAGACTCCAATGCAGCGATAGCCTCATCGAGAGCTGTGTTCAATGCGCTGTAGCCACTGTAGTTATACTTCTTCATGATAGTCATCAATGAATTAGCAACAGGAGTTGTAGCATTTACATCACGTGTACCATAGAGAGAGTTCTTGATAGAGTAGATGTTGTCCTGATAGTCGATGAATGAACGCTTGCTGTATGGTGACTCGATGTAGTCGCGAGACTCAGCTTCGCCATCCTCTGTTGTACCACCATTGCCGGTAGCCACACGATAAGCCTGACCGAGCTTCTGGGTGTAAACCTCCTGGCAGATGCTTGAGCAACCGCCTACGAATACATTCTCCAAGGTCTCCTGCCATGTAGGGAACCAAGCCTTTTCGCCTGTGGCATTGAGGAAGAACTGACCGTAACCGATACCTGCAGAAGAAAGGGCACCAGCACTCTCCTTCAGACCTGCAAGACCATCAACAACCCACTTGCAATTACTGTTCAACCAAGAACCGAGGGTAGCATCACCATTCCAACCATACTGGAGGAGTGAAGTCATGTTGTAGATGTCGCCAGCTACAGCGGCAGCAAATGCCAACTCATCGATACCTTTTACAGATGTCATGCCCTCTTCTGTCTCGTTGGCATTCAGCATGGCTGCAGTACGTGCTGCACCATTGCGGAAGAGTACGAACTCCAATCCGTGGAAACCGATTACAGAGTCGAAGTCCTTGTTCTCGGTATAGATAAACTGAGCTGGGTTTTCACCCTTGATGCCGGAGATGATGCTCTGCTTGTTGAGTGCTTCTACCATCTGGTCGTGGTCGAGTGGCCATGAGTCGATGTGTGGGTCAATCTCGTTGTTGGCTGCTGCACCATAGAGGAATGCCTCACTGCGCTCCCATTCACGACGAGCGTTCTTGAAAGCCTCGCAGGCAGCAGTGATATCTGCATCGCTCAAGTTGCCAGCCTTGGCGTTGGCGTAAGCCTTGTCGCATGCATCCTTCAGAACCTTAGCGTTGTCTCTCAAATCCTTGTAGGTAGGATTGATAATGTCGTTTACATAAGTGTTGGCAACAGCAGATAATTCTGTTGCTGGAACTACGTTACCCTCTGTTACTGGGTCATCATCATCGCTACAAGAAGCGAAACCCAAAGATAAAGTCATTGTTGCTACGAACAAAAATGCCTTCTGGAAAACTTTTTTCATGTTTCTTTGTTTTTTATGATTGAATATGATAATTATTATTCTATGAAACGGCTCTTTTCCCCTGGATTAGAGGAAGAAGCCTTGATAAGCGATGCCGATGTTCACGGCTGGCTCATTGTTGTACTTAGAGTGGAAGATGCGCTGATTGTACTCTGCCTTTACACAGACTTGTGGGAGAGGGAAGTAGTTGATACCTGCTGCCACAATCTTGCGGTTGGTCCACTTGGCGGTGGTGTTGTGTACCGATGAATCGTAATACTCGAAATGACCGAACACATACAGCTTCTGGTTGTCTTCACGCAACTTGGAAATCTGAGAGAAGACGTCATAGCCTGCTTCCACCATGGTAGCGATGGCATGGCTGCCGAAGTATTTGCCGCTACCTGATTCATTAGGCTTGACATTCGCTGTACCAGGATATACGATACTGGTGATGGCTGTGGCATCGCTTACATAGCCGTAATCCACATTGCCTCTAATCTTCCAGTTGTACTTGTTGTAGGTGAAGTCGAAGGCACCTACATATACGTTTCCCTTGATGTTCTTGTGCTGGGTATCCTGTGGGGTGGTGTTGCCCATCGCCTTGCCGTAGTAGCCGCTCAGTCCGATGCGCAGACCTGGAATACTGTAGTTGTCTACACGGGCAGCCACAGCATATTTGTTGGCTACCTCAAACTCGTATGGACTCTTGGCACCGCCCTGAATCCAGTTGCTGCGACTGAAACGGTAGGCGTTCAAGCCAGCCAGGAACTGTGCCTCATAGCGGAACTTACCGCTCTTTCCCCAGAAACTGATACCAGTCTGGTGCCAGGTGCAGGGAAGAATGGTGTTTTCTCCTTCCGGACGATAAACAGTAAAGAAATTCAATGGCTCGTGATAGGCATTGGTAAGACCTACAGGTACGACGATGTGTCCAGCCTTGATGTTAGCCCATCGACCGAATGATTTCTGAATCCAGAACTGTTCGAGTTCTACCTCGCCACCTTTCTCTACCTCCTGTTCATACTCGATGGCTTCCTCTGCTTCGTATTCGATAGACTGTCCGGTACCACCGTGTTCAAACTCAATCTCAGTACCCATGGTCCATCCCTTTCCGAAGTCGTAACCCAGGTAGATTACTGCATGAGGAATGTCGAAGCGTCCGTGGTCGGGTGCTTTTTTATAAGCGGTGGCGTTAGAGTAGCGTTTGCCTGCGTCGCTGTAGAAGTTGCGGCTCATGGCAACCTCGCCATAACCACCCACGCTGAGGCGCTTGCCGTTTACATGCTGCATCACACTATCGGCAGCCACAGTTTGTGCACTTGCCGTTGCCAAGCCGGCAACGAGGGCAGCGGACATCAATCCAATTCTTAAACTGTTCATCTTTAATATTTTGAAATTATTGTTATCGTATAATTTTATATAAAGAAAAGAGCGCGGATGTCTGTTTGCGGTCTCGACACTTTAGAGACCTAGTATCTCCTTAAAGCCAATCTGACTTGATAAGGAATTACGCAGCTCTGCCGCTCGGGAGTGGCAATCATCACCGCGCTCTTTCTCGATTTCGGGTGCAAAGGTACGGTGTTTTAAAAAATCTTGCAATACCTAAAAATCGGTAAACTGGCGCATCCCCATTTCTAGGTATTGCGAGATTCGAAACTTTTTTGTATATTTGCAACCGAAATAGAAACATTATGAATGTTCTTGATACAAGGATGTTTTCATTTAAGGATAAAGAAAGATGAAAAATCAGAAGATGTATGAAGCTGATGACAAGATGATCAGCATCATTAGAGACAATTATAACATTTTACAGAGCCTCGGCAGCTTCGGCATCAACCTGGGCTTTGGTGATAAAACTGTGCGCGAAGTTTGCGACGAGCAGAATGTGGATACTTATACATTTCTGGCTGTGGTAAACTTTACAATTAATGGTTACAAGGAGTATGACAATGCCGACCGTTTGTCGTTACCGACCCTTTTGCATTATCTCAAGGCATCCCATGTCTATTATATTGATTTCCAGTTGCCTTTCATCCGTAAGGAACTCGTTGAGGCTTTGGATGAAACGGATAATCTGGCACGCCTTATCCTCAAGCTTTATGATGACTATGCCCATAGCATCACCAATCACATGAAGTATGAGGAAAAGATGGTATTCCCTTATGTTCAGGCACTTATAGATGGTAATGCCAATGCAAACTTCGATATAGAGACCTTCTCGAAACACCATGCTCAGGTAGATATGAAGTTAAAGGAACTCAAGAGTATCATTATCAAGTATTTGCCTTCTGATGGCTTGCATAATAATCAGCTCAGCGCCACTCTTTATGATATATATAATAATGAGGAATGGCTGAAACATCATTCTGAGGTTGAGGAAGAAATCTTTATTCCTGCTGTAAGAAATGCAGAGCGTAAACTAAAGCAGAACGATGTGAGTGCCAAGATTTCGAGCATGATTAATCAGACTCCGATGAGTGACGAACAGTTGAGCGACCGTGAGAAAGATGTGATTGTTGCTTTGGTTCAGGGAATGACCAACAAGGAGATTGCTGACCACCTGTTTATCTCTATCAATACGGTCATTACGCATCGCAGAAACATCGCCCGAAAGCTTCAGATTCACTCTCCTGCAGGTCTTACAATTTATGCCATCGTGAACAATTTGGTTGATATTTCTTCTGTAAAACTGTAGTTTATCTGTGGGATATCAGTTTAAATAATGTTATTTTTCCTAAAATGATAGCGCCTTCCTCTCACATGAGGGGAAGGCGCTATCATTATATTTAGGTATGTGATGATTCTGCATCACTATTTATGGTGAAGGCTAGATCATATTGATGTCAACAAAACCATGCATCACAGCATAAATGGTGAGTGAAGACACACTTTTTAATCCCAGTTTTTCCTGTATTTTCTTGCGATGGGTAATTACAGTAGTCAGTCCGATACAGAGTTGGTCGGCTATCTCTTTGTTGATTTTCCCTTGTGCTACCAGAGATAATACCTCTATTTCTCTATCCGACAGAACTTTTTCCTGAGTGACAGGGGGCATGGCAGGGATATGTTCGCCATGAGGATGACCGGAATGCTGCAGGTTGAGAAGCTCTTTTATCAGGTATCCTTCTGGTACATTGACGCAGAGACAATGAAATTCGGCAAGTTGCGAATTGGGATCGTTGCTGGGTGTCAGAACGATCACGTGGCGGTTCCTGTTGCCCTGTGTGAAGAAGTAACGGTGTTCCAGTACAATGTGCATAGATACAAAGCTATGAACAAAGTGGTCTGGATTGTTTGCCTCGTACTGACGGAACGAACCGAAGGTCGAGATTTTCATCATGGGCATCACCGACTCAAGCAGTTGTCTGAGTCCCATTGCGGCGAGTGTATTGCTCTCTACTATTGCCATTTCCAGCATCTGTTTGCCAGCCATGGCTTTCATCATTTCTTCATTCATCTCTGTTTGTTTTACTTCTGCTAGTGAAAGTTGGGTTATACTTATATCTTGTTTTTACAAGAATGGAGTGAGTACCTTTGCGGCAAACCATCCTTTGAATCTTTGCCAGCCCGTACGCCACTCTCTCCAGTTCTTCTCATTGAGTAAGAAACTGTCTTTCTTTTCCCCATCAAAGAGCTGTACCAGTTGTTGTGTAGTACAAGAATCCACAATCACTGCATTCTCTTCATAGTCCCAGCGCAGGCTTCGGGCATTGAGATTGGCACTGCCAACGGTACAGAACTTGCCGTCTACCATGATAATCTTGGTATGGTGGAAGCCCCGTGTGTACATCCAAACATTGCATCCTGCCTTCATCAGTTTGTGGGCATTATAGAAACCGCAGTCAGGAGTCAGAGGAATGTCGCTCTTGGTAGAGAGCATGATTTCTACCTTTACTCCTCTTTTCACTGCATTCTTCAATGCCTTTTTGAGTTTATGACTCAAGGTGAAGTAGGGGCTGATAATCTTGATGCTGTCCTGTGCATCATTGATGGCATTCACATAGAAATATCGGATGATATCCTTTGTAATATGCGGTTCGCGGTTGATGATGCCGACCATCTTTCTGTAGGCTGTAGCTGTCGTATCTGGCTTGAGATTCTCTACCAGATAATCCTTCTTCTTATATCTCCAGAACTCAGTGCTGTGCACATTCTGTCCGCTCACCTTATTCCACATTTTGAGGAATATCTTCTGCAGGGTATTCACCTCGCTTCCGTCGATGCGGCAGTGCATATCGTGCCATTCTCCTACAACCTTCGTACCTTTTATATAATAGTCGGCAACGTTCATACCGCCTGTGTAGGCAATCTGCCCGTCGATGACAACGATTTTACGGTGATCACGGTTGAAAATTGCATGTACCCATGGAAACTTCAGGGGCTTATATTCATAAATCTCTATGCCGTTGGCACGGATTTTCTTGAGATGTCTCTTTCGCAGAGGCTTATTGTTGGAAGAGTTTCCGAAACCATCATATAAGGCTCTCACCTTCACACCCTCCTTTACCTTCTGTGCAAGAATATCAAAGAGAAGGGAGGCGATGCTGTCGTTGCGAAAGTTGAAGTATTCCAGGTGTACACTATGTTTAGCCTGTCGGATTGCCTGGAACATATCATCAAACTTTTCCTGACCGTTCATCAGAAGGGTCACGGAATTATCGTGAGAAAAGCTGACTCCTTTCCCACGAAGCTGATTTACGATCAGTGAATCGCTAGTCTGTGCGCTACACAGCGAACAAGACAGCCATAATGTTGCTATTAATAAAAAATATCTCATTTTATCTATAACCGTGTTATCTATAAATCCGTGTAATCTGTGTTATCCGTGCCTAAAAAATTATACCATGCAGGCATAGTGATCTACAATGCCCTTCAGATGATTATCCTTGTCTACAACCAGTACCGTATGCACCTTATACTTGTGCATGATGCGCTGAATCTCCGAAATCTTCGTCTTCGGAGTCACCATTTTCGGAGTGGTGGTCATGATGTCGCTTACAGTCTTGTTGAAGAATTCAGCCTGCCATTTCTCCATGGCGCGTCGGATATCACCATCGGTAATAAGTCCGATAACGTGGTTGTCTTCATCCAATGAGATACCCAATCCCAGTTTGCCCTTGCTTACGTGGATGATAGCCTCGCCCAGGTGCATTTCCTTAGGAATGATAGGCATATCATCGCTGCGCATCACATCTTCTGCTGTGGTCAGCAGTCGTTTGCCTAATTCTCCACCAGGATGGAACTGTGCAAAGTCACGAGGCTTGAAGTGGCGTACCTGCATCAGGGCGATAGCCAGTGCATCACCCATAGCCAATGCTGCAGTAGTACTGCTGGTAGGGGCGAGGTTCAGCGGACAAGCCTCCTTCTTTACCTTTACGGTGATATGATGGTTGGAGTATTTTGCCAGCAGAGAATCTGGATTTCCGGTGATGGAAATGATAGGAACATTCATGTGGAGTACCATCGGGATGAAACGAAGCAGTTCATCGGTCTGACCGCTGTTACTCAGTGCCAGAACCACATCCTTGTCGGTCATCACACCTAAGTCGCCGTGATAGACATCCAGTGGATTGATGTAGAAGGCTGGTGTGCCTGTAGAGGCAAGTGTAGCGGCAATCTTGGCACCTACGTGTCCACTCTTGCCCACACCTGTAACGATAATCTTGCCTTGGCAATGATACATCATGTCTACAGCTTTCTCAAAGTTGTCGTCCAGATAAGGTATCTGGTCGAGGATGGCCTGCGCCTCGTCTCTAAGAGCCTGTTCGCCATAACCGCGAACAATCTTATCATCTATATTGTTATTTTTATCCGTCATTTCTAAATCATTTGAATTGGCTTTCCCTTCGGACGCCGAACGTTGTTTCTTCGTTCTTCACTTACAGGAGTTCTTCTATAAGCGATTCCAACTTGTTTAATTCCAGCATATTGGCTGCATCGCTCTTGCCCTGGTCTGGGGCTGGATGTACTTCAAAGAAGTAGCCGGTAGCTCCGAAAGCTTTAGCCGCCTTTGCCATTGCTGGAACGAACTTACGGTCGCCTACCGTCTTGCCGTCACCTGCACTTGGGCGCTGAACGCTATGGGTACAGTCCATGATGACATTTGGCACAATCTCCTTCATGTCAGGGATGTTTCTGAAATCTACCACGAGATTGTTATAGCCGAAACAGTTGCCGCGTTCTGTGAGCCAAACTTCTTTGGCACCGCTCTCTAAAGCCTTTTCTACAGGATATTTCATATCTCTTCCGCTCAGGAACTGTGCCTTCTTGATGTTGACGGTTTTGCCTGTCTTAGCTGCAGAAACCAGAAGGTCGGTCTGTCGGCAGAGGAAGGCTGGAATCTGGAGAATATCACATACTTCGCCTGCTGCTGAAGCCTGATAACTCTCATGAATATCTGTTGTAACCTGAAGGTTGTACTTCTTCCTGATATCTCCCAGCATCTGGAGTCCTTTCTCCAGTCCTGGACCACGGAAAGAGTGGATGCTGGTACGGTTGGCTTTGTCGAATGAAGCCTTGAATATGATTTGGGTTCCTAACTTTTCGTTGATGCGGACGAGTTCCTGAGCTACTGTTTCCAATAGTTCCATTGACTCAATGACGCAAGGACCTGCTATGAATGTTGCCATATCTTTTTATAGTTTATAGTTTATAGTTTATAGTTAATAGGGGGCTAACCTGCTATTAACAGTAAACTACAAACTGTTAATTATTAACTTGTTTGATTGTAATCTCACGCTGTGGGAACGGAATCTCGATGTTGTGATCGTTGAGCGTATCGTAGATGCACTCCATGATGGTGGCATCGTCGATGGCTTGGGTAAGCACGTTCACCCATACCACAATTCTGAGTGTGATGCAACTGTCATCGAAACTTTTCAATAATACCTTCACCCCTTTGTCCTGATAGATACAGTCCAGTTTCATGAGGGCATCAATCAGAATCTGTTTCACTTCCTTCACATTGCTGCCATAAGCAATACCTACCTCCAGAATATCCAGCTCATAACCATGATTCTTGGTCATGTTCTTGTAGTTCTTCGAGAAGAGCTGCGAGTTCTGGAAAGCTATGACCGAACCGTCGGTAGCCTCCAGCATCGTAGAGGTATAACTGATACTGCTTACCTTACCACGGGTGCCGTCACAGATGATATAGTCACCCACCTTCACACGGCCCATCATCAGAGAGACGCCGTAGTAGATGTTCTCGAGAATATCCTTTGATGCAAAACCCAGACCAGTTGATAAACCGGCAAAGATAGCTAGCAGCCATGATTTTCCTACCTGGAACACATTCAGGGCTATCAGCAGCCAGATACCCCAGATAATCACCTGCATCACGTTCTTGAACATCACAATCTTTGAAGCAGCCGACGCCGGGTCTGCCTTCTCGAAGTGATGACGCATGAAATCTACAGAAGTAATGTTGATGTAGTTGAACAGGAAGTACAGACAAGCTACCTCTGAAATACTGAAAAGCGATGCAGTGAAGTTACTGGTCTTGATGTAATCCTTGTTGAATATCTCCCATGTCGTATCACTCATGTTGAATACATCTGCAGCCCAATAGATAGAGATGATGAACGAGAGTACGCCTGAAATAGGGAGCAATACCTTATAGATAAAGCGATACAGCCATTTGTCGGTAATCGCCTTGTCAGCCAACTTCTTACGCTTGGCATATACGCTGAGCCATCCTTCGCAACAGGTGATGGTAAGCACGCAGGTAAGCTGCATGGTCCACCAGATGATAAGCTGGACGGCAAGCAGTGTGAAACCTGTCCAGGCAAAAATGGTACTTACTCCGAATACGGCAAGCGATATGAATGCGTATGTTTTGTCGGTGCGTAATACCTGGTTGTGCTTTCTGCCAATCACATTCCACTGCCAGAGAGCGCAGAGCAGAAGGACTGGTGGAAAGATGAGGTTTACCAGGTCGTTTGGTATCAGGATGATACGGAACACGATAACGGTGAAACCTACCAGCATCAATGGCGAATAGATACGGAAGGTATTCTTGATCTTATCGTTGTCTACACGTAGCAGGATGGATACCAGAATAACGCCAACCAGCCAGGAATATTCTACCAGCAGCTGGCTTGCCATAATCACGAAGTTCTGGGTAACCGCCATTCTTACGATTCCTAGAATGACTGCGAAGGTTACTACCGTCATCGCCATGATAAGGCATGGACGCTTAGCCATAAAGCTTTCCTTTCTGTTCTCGAACATACCATGCTTCATGAGTTGGGTAATCACGATGCGGATGGTAAAGAGGTTGAGGAAGATGGAGATGAGACCCCAGAAGATGATGATACCGAAGAGGATGAAGTTGATACGTACATCCCATTGCGACATCATGCCCGGTACGGGCTTGTATTTCTCGGTTACAGATGTCTTCGCCTCCTTATAGTTCATGCTGATATTGCGAAGTATACGCAGATAGTTGTCGCCTCCATTATTGAAGATGCTGTTCTGGATATCTTCGTATCTGCGGTTGGCATAGTCGTTGAGTGCCTGTAACTTACGGTCGGTTCGGTCGTAAGCCTGTACATAGGCTTGCAGCTGTTTCTGTTTCTCTACCAGCTGGCGGCGGATATTGACTGCCAGAGTCAGGTCAACGTTTCTGTTCACCTGTGCTTCTTCGCTGAGAAACATGGTGTTCATGCCGTAGAGATAGTTGATGAGCGAATCGAAACGAGCCACCTCAACATTGTTCTTCTTGATCATCTGGCGGAAAGGAACAGCCTTCGACTTAAACTTCTTAAACTGCTCTGTAGCCTCATGACAGGCATACGTCATGTCGAAAATATACCCATTGCGCTGCGAATAGAGCATGATGGAGTTCTGGTCAGCCTGTTTCACAATACTGATGAGTTCCTGAATCACAGCCAACTGTTGAGCCTTGGCAGCTTGGTTCTGTTTCTCCAAGTCTATGTGATAGTTGGTCAATTCTGTACGCAGCATATAGAGCGTTGTGTCCAGGTTGGCTTCCTTGAGCACTGCGTTGCTTGGCAGTACGAATGCCACCATCAGCAGAATTATGATGTATAGTCTCTTCTTCATATTTAGTAAATTTGACTGCAAAGTTATTAATAATTCGTGAAAAAGCAAAGAGAAAACCGCCTTTTTTGATATATTAGCACCTTTACGTTCGATTTTTAGGGTTATCTTTTGCATTTTTCATATAAATTGATTACATTTGCAACGTCAAAGGATACGTTAATTAATCAGATAAGAATATGAAGATACTCATAGCAGATAGTGGCAGCACCAAGACCGATTGGGCTCTGGTTGATGAACAGGGTAACGTGATGGTTACCTGTAAGACGCAGGGCATCAGTCCGATTCATCAGAGTGATGCCGAGATATTGGATGTGTTGTGTAAGGAACTTGTTCTGTCAGAGCAGCCTCAGCAGGTTTTCTTTTATGGCAGTGGAGTAACCGAGGCGATGAAGTCTCGCATGAAATCACTCTTGCAGCAGTCTTTTCCCGAAGCCAAGGTTGAGGCAGAAGGTGATATGCTGGGAGCAGCCCGTGCCCTCTTTGGCAAGAAACCGGGTATCGCCTGTATTTTGGGTACCGGTGCCAACAGTTGTCTTTACGATGGAGAGAAGATTGTGATGAACACGCCTCCGTTGGGATATATCCTGGGCGATGAGGGTAGTGGGGCAGTAATCGGCAAACTTTTTCTCAATGGTATCTTCAAGGGCACATTGCCTGTATCGCTAAAGAATAAATATCTTGCCTGGTCAGGCTTGGATTATCCTACTATTATTAATAAGGTGTACAGACAGCCGCTTGCCAATCGCTTCCTGGCTTCCATCTGTCCTTTTATCTCAGAACAGATAGCAGAAGGTGAGAAACATGAGAATGGAACCGACGAACTGAATGAAGCCATGTCACTCTATCGTATGATATTGGAGAGCTTCAATCAGTTCTATGCAAAGAATCTCACACCTTATATTAAATATGTCAAGGCAAGCACCGAAGATATAAGTCAGTTGGAGCCTGGCATGAAGGCATGGCATTCATCCTTGGAAGAAGAAATCCCGATGCTTGGTTTTGTTGGAAGCATTGCCCATTACTTTGAATCACCTTTGAGAAATGTGATGGAGGATGAGTTTCATCTCAAGATTTCCCAGATTTTGAAAGCTCCGATGCCGGGGTTGATAAAATATCATATTAATTAAACTATTTTTGCACCAAAATGTATTTTATGCTACATTTTGGTGCTTTTTCGTTAAAAAATGTAGGTTGCGCAACATTTTATACATAATAGATTAACGAAAACGTACACCTATATGTCTGTTTTTTATCTATCTTTGCCAACGAAAAGTAAATGTAAACAACGATAAATCGAGGCAATCCTCATAACTGAGGCTTATACCTTATTTATATAAAGGCAATATTCGACCTATGTTACATAGGCCCTATATTACACCTAGAAGCAACAATTATTAATTTAAACCTAAAGTAATTATGAGAAAAACATCTCAGAAATTCTCGCAGAGCCACATGCTCTGCAAAGTTGCTCTGGTAGCCATCATGTTGGTGTTCCAGGCAATGTTAGGAATCGGAGCGGGTGTCCTCAATGCTCAGACGGTTAAGGGTACTGTCATCTCTGGCAGTGACAATGAACCATTGATTGGTGCAAGTGTCATGGTGCAGGGTACAAAGACGGGTGCCGTTACTGACCTGGATGGTAACTTTACCATTGAAGCAAAGAATGGACAAACACTCGAAGTTTCGTATCTGGGCTTTATCACCCAAAAGATTAAAGTTACAGGTTCGACAATCAACGTAACCTTAAATGAAGACAAGCAGTCACTTGATGAAGTTGTCGTAGTTGGTTACGGTGTTCAGAAGAAAAAGCTGGTGACGGGTGCTACCGTTCAGTTGAAGGGTGACGACATCGCCAAGCTTAACACCACCAACCCTCTTTCTGCCATGCAGGGACAGACACCTGGTGTTAACATCGTTTCTACTTCTGGTCAGCCAGGTGCAGCCATGAGTGTTACCATTCGTGGTTTGGGTACCGTAGGAAACTCTCAGCCTCTTTACTTGATTGATGGTGTGGGTGGTGATATCACAACCTTGAACCCTGCCGACATCGAGAGCATCGACGTGTTGAAGGATGCTGCTTCTGCTGCTATCTATGGTGCACAGGCTGCCAATGGTGTAGTCCTCGTTACAACCAAGAGCGGTAAGGAAGGTTCTTCCAAAATTACATACGATGGATATGTAGGTTGGCAGACTCTGGGGCGCCAGATAAGTATGCTCAATGCCTCTGAGTATATGACAATTATGGATGAGGCTCGCCTCAACTCAGGTATGTCTCCTGTTGATTGGATGTCTTTGAGGGGTATTCGTAATGCAGAGGGTGTTATCAATAATACAGACTGGATTGACCAGGCTGTAGATAATGGTGCATTGACCACAAGCCACAGTTTGGCCTTTACCGGTGGTAGCAAGACTTCTACTTATTCTATTTCTGGTGGTTATACAGGACAGGACGGTCTCATTGGCGGTTCTGACGTTTCTTATTATAAGAGGTATAACCTTCGTGCCAATTCAGAGCATAAAATGTTCAATGGTTTGGTTACTGTAGGTGAGCATGTAGGCTTTGTTTATAAGGATAGCCGTGGTATGAACACAGGTAATATTTATAACAATAACCTTCGTGGTGCTTTTACAACCTCTCCTTTGGCTCCTGTTTATGATGCCAATGGTAACTTTAATTCTACAGAGAGTTCTGACTGGAATGTGAATGATGGTAACCCTTATGGTACCATGATGATGAACCGTTACAATCAGAGCAAGTCTACTTCTGTTGATGCAAATGTATATGTTCAGATTGAGCCTATCAAGAACTTGAAGTTTAAGACAGTCTTTGCTGTTAATTACGGTGGTTCAGACTATCGTTCTTATTCTCCTGTTTATAAGTTTACTCCACAGAGTGGTAATGGTATCACTAAGGTTAGTCAGAGTGACGGTAGTGGTATCTCTCTGGTTTGGACTAATACCCTGACTTATGATTTCAATATCAAGGAACATCATATTAATGCCTTGATTGGTAGCGAGACTTCTAAGTATGATGGTAGCTCTTCTGGTAGTACCGGTTATGGCTTGACCGCTGGTTTCAATGATTGGGATCATGCTTATGTCAAGAACACCGACCAGAGCTCAAGCGACCGTACCATCAGCGGTGCTCCATATAACCCTACTCGTGGACAGTCTTTCTTCGCTCGTTTGGGCTGGTCATGGAAAGACCGTTATATGGTTAATGCAACCATGCGTGCCGATGGTTCTTCTAAGTTTGCAAGAGGCAACCGTTGGGGTTACTTTCCATCTGTTTCTGCAGGTTGGACATTGACTGAGGAAAAGTTCATGAAGTCTACTGCTTCTTGGTTGGATTTCTTGAAACTCCGTCTCTCTTGGGGTCAGGTAGGTAATGCCAATGTCAACTGCTTCCAGTATTTGGCTCCTGTTACAACATCCAATACCAACTACAACTTTGGTGCTACCGGTGGTACAGATGCCTGGGTAATGGGTGCATACACTAGCCGCTTGGCAAATGAGAAAGTGAAGTGGGAGACTTCTGAACAGTACAATCTCGGTATCGATGCACGTTTCCTCCGTCAGCGTCTTTCTCTGACATTCGATACTTATATCAAGAACACCAAGGATTGGTTGGTACAAGCTCCAGTATTGGCAACAGCCGGTACTCAAGGTCCAGTCATCAATGGTGGTGATGTAAAGAATAAGGGTGTCGAACTTGGTCTTTCATGGAATGATCAGATTGGCAAGGACTTTGTTTATAGTGTAGGTGCCAACTTCGCTTATAACCACAATGAAGTAGGTAATATTCCTACATTGGATGGTATCATCCATGGAGCTACCAACCAGATTTATCAGAATGCAGAAGAGTTCTATCGTGCCGAGAATGGTCATGCCATCGGTTACTTCTGGGGTTACAAGACAGCAGGCATCTTCCAGAGCCAGCAGGATATCAATAATTGGATTGCTGCCGGTAATGGTGTGCTTCAGTCAAATGTACAGCCTGGTGATGTGAAGTATGTTGATGTTAACCATGATGGTACTATCAATGCTAATGATAAAGTTGACCTGGGAAATGGTCTTCCTAAGTATACTTTCGGTTTCAATCTTACCCTTGGTTATAAGGGCTTTGATTTGAGTGCAAACTTCACTGGTGCTGCCGGTTTCCAGATTGCACAGTCTTATCGTGACCCTAGTGATTCACAGGGCAATTACAGTCATCGCATTTTAGGCAGATGGACAGGTGAGGGTACAACCAATGATCTGCCTCGTGTTACATACGGAGACGTAGGTAACTGGTTGTTCTCAGACCTCTATTTGCAGGATGGTGACTACATCCGTTTGCAGAACCTTACCTTGGGTTATGATTTCAAGAAACTTATCTCTTGGAAGGGTCTCTCTAAGTTGCGCCTCTATTTCCAGGTGCAGAATCTCTTTACTTTGACCAAGTATGATGGTATGGATCCAGAAATCGGTTCATACAATGGTACAGATGGTAACAGCAGCGACTCTTGGGTATCAGGAGTTGATATGGGTTACTATCCACACCCACGTACTTTCATTGTAGGTGTAAATGTTGCATTCTAACTCTAAAATTGAAAGTGATATGAAAAGAAAACATATATTCATGAGTGCGTTGATTTTGTCAGCTTTGACACTTACTTCGTGCGATGATTTCTTAGATACAGAGTCCAAGACCGACCTCAACTCAGAAACTGCTTACAGTAATGCTGAGACAGCAGAGATTGATCTCGTGGGCTGTTATGATGGATGGCAACGCACCTATACAGATGCGGGTGTCGGCATGTATCTGATGGCTGAGTTTGCTTCAGATCAGGCTTTTACAGGTTTGGGACTCTCTGATGCCAAGAATAACAATGTGATAGACCAGTTTGATATTAGCATTGCTCCTTCGTATAACGACTTGTTCAATACAGATTGGAAGAACTATTATGCAGCTATCTTTCGCTGTAATCAGTTGATTGCTGCAGAGAATACCATCAATTGGGGTGGTAATGATAAGGTGAAGGGTCGCATTCTCGGTGAGGCTCGCGCCATCCGTGCCATCCTGTATTTTGATATGGCTCGCCTTTTCGGTGATGTGCCTTTGCTGTTGACACCATCTGAGGAAAACATTCCTCGTACACCAGTTAAGGATGTTTATCAGGCTATCTTTGATGACTTCAAGTATGCCATTGCCAATATTCCTGCTGATGCTTATCCGCTCGACAATCGTGATAGCAATGATGGTCGTATTACCAAGTATGCTGCCGAGGCTATGATGGCTCGCGCGTACCTCTATTATACAGGTTACTATGGTGAGGAGCATCCTGCTTGCTCTAAGTCTGATGCTGTTGTAGCAATCAATGATGTGGTTGTAAATGGAGGATATGAGTTGGAGGCCAACTACAAGGATCTCTGGATGCCTGCTTGTACCAAGGATGCTTCTTCTAACGGAGATTATGCATGGAGTACAACTTATGCCGGAAAATGGTATGATGGCAAGACCTGGAAAGCTGGTCAGGGTAGTCTCTCTAAGGAGATAGTGCTCAACATGAAGTTCAATTCTACCCACGACTATAACGGAAATGGTGATGGTAATACCTTCTCTGTTTATCTGGGTCCTCGTAACCGCAGTGCTGCTGATATTTGCATCGCCAGTGGATGGGGTGCCTGCTCTGTTACTCCTTCTTTCGTAGAGCAGTTTAAGAACGACACTCGTTTCTCTGCTTGTGCATGGAGTTGTAAAGAAGCAGGATTCTCTCCTGATTTGAATGATACCTACGAATATACAGGTTACTATACCCGCAAGTATGCACCTATGTGTTTTGCTGATGGTACTCGTCAGGAGGTAGGTTTCAAACTCGGTGAACAGCACCAGAATATCACCTACTATCAGGATTATACCATCATGCGTTATGCTGATGTTCTCTTGATGCAGTCTGAGTTGACAGGTTCTAACTCCGGTTTGAATCAGGTTCGTGCTCGTGCTGGTGAACTCCCAGAGGAGTATAGCATTGACAATATCCGTAAGGAGCGTGCTATCGAGTTTGCTTTCGAAGGCCTTCGCTATTGGGATTTGATGCGCTACGAAAAGGATGGAGCTTTTGCTGCTAAGACAATTGCTGAGGCTCAGAATGGTGCTTCTGTCCAGAATGGTGGAGCAGCTGCAAAGACCAAGTTCGTGGAGTCTAACTTTACGACCAAGAAGGGCTTGATGCAGATTCCTAATACTCAGATTACACTTTCTGGTAAAGTCTTGACACAGAACCCAGGATGGTAATAAGTATAGTTGATTTTAATCATTTAAAAATTGGAAAATATGAAATTATTCAATCATATATATATGGTACTTGCCATATTTGCTACTTTGTTGATGGCGGCTTGTTCGCCTGACGACTTGAGCATGGGCGGCAAGTCTTACTCTCCTGAGGAATTGGTGGAGGGCAAGGCTTATACCGTGACCATTAATGGCAATGTTGTGACCTTGACATCCAATATTCCTGATTGTACGGCTCTTTGGGTTACTCCTTCAGGTCGTTCTCAGAAACCGGTTCAGAAGTTGGAGTTGCCTTTTGCTGGTGACTACGAGGTTACTTTTGGTGTTGAGACCAATGGTGGTGTGGTTTATGGTGAACCATACAAGTTTAATCTTCCTCAGAACGACTTCTCGCTCTTGAACGATAACAAGTGGTTCTATCTGGCTGATCAGGATTATAAGGGTGGTCAGTTCCCTGATGCGGAGACTTTGGCTGCTGGTGTCAAGAAAAAATGGATTCCTTGCTATGCAAGTTTTGGCATCGGTCAGTGTTCTGGTCCTGTGATGTATGCTTTACCTTATGACCCTGATGGTGATGGTAAGGGATTTACAGAGGATGACAAGCTCGGCAATGTTTACAAGGATATTCTCTTTGAGAACTTTAAGCCTAACTGGGATCCTGGATTCCAGAGCTGGTTGATTCCTGAGACTGACCCTTATATGGATTCATATATGGAGTTCAGTATGGATGCCAAGAATGGTTGCGTGGCTACCATGTATCGTGGTGAGGCAGGAACAAAGGGAGCTAGTACCGGATCTAATCTCATTGGTAAGTTTAACATGAATTTAGAGGAGAAGACGATGCCTAAGATTTCGTTCTCTGATTGTTATGCTATGCACAATGTTGCCTTTGATGAAGTTTGTTCTAACTATACCCAGGATATCTCTATAGTTGAACTGACTCCTTATATGCTTCAGTTGGCTACTCGTCGTACCAACTCTGAAGGTAATTGGTATATCATCTGGAACTTCGTTTCTCAGGAAGTTTTGGATACTAAGGGTAAATGTATTCCTGCTGCCGACAAACTCTTGGATGTTGTTTCTCCTAAACTTCCAGAGTATCCTAACTTGGTAACAGATTTGTTCACTATCGAACATAATGATGTTTCTTATGTTGGTAATAAGGCTACATTCATTCTCGATTCTGAGAAGCCTTACGATATCTTGTGGTGGAACAATTCTCCATTTACTTACGAAACATCGAATGCTAATGGTGTACCTAGCAAGCAGGAGATGGCTGTTCAGAATGCTGCTCGTTGGAAGTCTGTAATTGGTGATAAGTATAACGAAACATGGGCTCCTAAGCCTGCAGATGCTGTAGTGGATAACTTCCAGCTTTCTATTGAGAAGATTACGGGTCAGGATTTCTACAAGTTCTCTTGCACAGACTGCGAAGGTCAGGAACTCGAAGGAAGAATGGAAATCAAGGATGGCAACAAGTTGGTATTCAATAAGTATATCAATATCATTGCAGCTTCTAGCGATAAGCGTACTATCAAGTTGAGAACTCGTGAGTTTACAGTCTTGGGCGAGGATGCTGCTGGTCAGTTGATGATTGGTGTTCCTGAAGCAAAAGATGCTGACGGTAATGTCAATACTTATCTCGTAGCTTGCCTCAACCATAAGGCTATTGGTGGTGGACAGACTGGTCCTACTATCGTGGGTATTGATGCAACTAAGATTCCTGACAAACTTTGGGCCGAGAATGGTTGTCTCCGTTTAGGCTTCTGGCATTACGGAGCTTCTGGTTCTGGTATCTTCAAGGATGAGATTGGCAAAATTAAATTGAAGAAGAATCAGACTATCACAGTTGTCTTCAAGATTAATAGTGGTATTACGTGGTCTGCTACTCCAAAGTGTGCTCTTATTACTGATAATAAGACTATAGGTGGTACTTGGGAGCCAAAGCGCTTTGAACAATCTGATGCTGTTGAACTGAATACTAATGGTGAGACAACTGTCTCTTTGACTAATACGTCAAGTTCTACAGTTACCTTTACAGATACTTGCCTCGACCTTTCTATACAGTTGGATGGTTATGGCACATTGGATGGTGATGCCTCAGCTGTAGGTGTGGAGATTGTTTCATGTACGATTCAATAACTTTAATAGAATTCAATTATGAAGAATAAAATATTATTTGGAATAATGGCATTTGTCATGAGCATCTTCTTCGCAGGATGCTCTGACGATGACTATTCTCCTAGCACAACCCCATTGCTGGATGAAAATTCCGTTGTTACGGGGTCTGCTGACGTTACAGCCTCTTCTGCTATCTTCCATGGTACGGTGAAGGGACTCGAAAGTCAGTCGTCCGGATCTTACACTGTAGGATTCATGTATGGTGATGCCGAGGACAATCTTTCTGAGAAGGTAACCGGCGAAAGTACCTCAGAGTTCAGTGCTTCTATCTCTGGCAATCCTGGTCAGGTGGTTTACTATCAGGCTTTCGTTACCTTGCAGGGGCACGTTACTTATACGGGTACTGTCTCCAGTGCTGTCTTAACCGATTCCAAGGCTATCACTGGTGAAGTAAAAGATCTGACTGCTACCACTGTTACTTTCCAGGCTTCTTTGGAGAAGGCTCCAGCTGATGCCGTAAGCGGTATTATCCTGTCACCTGATACTAAGACAGAGAAAATCCGCAAGGGTGTACGTATTCAGGCTGATGGTATCAACGACAACTATGAGGTAAAGACAGAGGGCTTGTTGCCTAATACTACTTATCACTATACAGCTTACCTTGACTTGGGTAATGGTGTTGTCTATGGTGAGGAAAGAGAGTTTACAACTCCTGAGTCTAACTTTGATCCAGATAATGATCTTGTAGACCTTGGTCTCTCTACCAAGTGGGCTAGGTATAATGTTGGTGCTACCAGTGAAACAGAGTTTGGTGGTCTCTTCGGATTTGGTGATATGACGGGTTTCAAGACCAGCGTATTAATGGAAGATTATGCTTCTGAAGACATCTATAAGACTGATCGTGATGTTGCCAACAAGGCTTATGGCTCATGGTTGACAATGCCAACAGTGGAAGAGTTTGAGGAGTTGTTTAATGAGTGTAAGAAAGAATGGGTAGAACAGGCTGGTGTAGCTGGTTACAAGCTTACAGGTCCTAACGGTAATTCCATCTTCTTGCCAGCGGCAGGTTCTCGTACTCAGCAAACCGTTTCCGGTCAGGGTATCAATGGTCTCTATCTCTCTGGTTCTATCAATCCTGCTGACAAACAGTTTGCTTTGGGCTACAGCTTCGACCGTAATTCAGACCGTCGTACTTCTACTCCTGTTTATCAGGCATTGGCTATCCGTCCGGTTTCTGTGGCAAAGAATGTGAAGTTTGACAAGGAGAAGTTGTATAATACTTGGGAGTTTGACTTGAAACCAGATGGATCTCATTATAAGTTTGTTGGTCCTGTATTCTTCTATGGCAAGGATGCAAGTTGGGCTTCTTATACCAATAACCAGCCTGTTGTAGGTGAAACTACCGGTTGGGATGCAGACTATGCAAGTATTAAGTCTTGGGCTATCACTGATCCTAGCCATTGTAATGGTACAATGACATTCTATAAGGATGAAGATGGCAATGATAAGGTAAAGGTTCATCAGGTTCAGGCTGATGGTTCTTATAAGGATTCTGAAGGTACATTTACCGTTGATGAGAAGAATAAGACGATTACGATGTCTGTTGATCCTTTGAATCCTGTTGAATATCAAGGTGGAATTACTCGCACTAATGAAACTAAGATAAAGGTGATGTCTCTTACAGATGAATCTCTTCAGTTGGGTGTAATCCGTTCTAGTGATGGTCAGTTGATGATTTATAACTATGTAACCTCAGATGTCAAGAATGGCTATGTTGCCAAGTTGACTGCTTGGGGTGATGGTGGCAACTGGGATGGCGCTTCAACTGTCGTTTCTGGTGGCTCAAAGGCTGTTGGTCAATATACTGTTAAACTTGAAACAACAGAAGCCCGCACCAATGGTAAGGTTTACGCCCTTGATTTGGAAGGCTTTGCTGCAAAATATCCTAAGGCATTGGTTCGCATTGATGCTATCAAGGCTGATGGACAGGATTTGAAGTTTGATGCCAACAAGTTCCATTATGGTGATATCGAAGATAACGGCAACTATCGTATAGAGTTGTTCAATATCTGGGGTTCTGGTACTGCTCAGAATTCCCCATTCCGAGCTAGTGGAGGCCCTGGTGATGCTGGTGAACCAGCTCTTGCCTTCAACAAAACCTTGGAGGTAACATTCACTGTAGTTTCTACAACAAGTGATGGTACTGGTGTCTACACTCCTACATTCAATGCCGTTCGTGGCTGGGGTGAAGGTGAAGCTCAGTTGTTTGGATATAACGATGGTTCTACTTTGAAAGTTGTTAAGAGTGACAAGGGACAATACTCTCTCGAGAACAATCAGTTCGATATGACTTATGAAGGTTCGGGCTTTGAAGGTGGTACTATCATGACATTCGTTGAGATAGCTGACCTCTACGGTTTCTTCCCTGGCACACACGCTACTCTTGATGCGTTGTTGCTCGATGGCAAGGCTGTTTCTTACGATAAGTCTAAGGTGATTGATGCCAATGAGAATCCTAAGTATCGTCTGGAGTTGTGGAACTGTTATGGTGATACCAAGAAAGCTGGTTGTGCTTTTGGAACACCGGAAGGTGATGTGATGAAGGGACTTGCATTCAAGAATTCTATTGATACTAAGTTTACTGTTCACAGTCTTTTCCCTGTACCACAGTGGTAAAAATAACGTAGTACGTAAAAATATACGATTATGAAGAAAGTAAAATTGATATTTGCAACCATGCTTGCCTTATGTTTCTGTTTCGTGATGGCGGCATGTAGTGATGACGATAATGATGTTACTGAAATCTTCCATGTTGAGGGCACTGAGTTTGCCCTCAGCAACGAAGCTACTACAGAAACATTCTCGGTGACGGCATCCAGTAAACCGCTCGTTGTGGTCAGAGACAAGGATGACGCCGGTAAGAAAGTGGATGTCTCTTGGCTTACCTTGACAGAGGGTAGTGCAGAGGGAAATGTATATAACTATTCTTTCGCAGTGACAACAAACAAGAGCGAAAGTCCACGCAGCCTTCTCATCAAGGTGACACAGGGTACCAATATGAAGGAGATTTCTATCACTCAGGCTGGTGAACCTCTTGTTGTTCCTGAAGGAGAAATGGCTCACAATGCCAAGGAACTGGCAAGCATGATGTATGCCGGTATTAATCTGGGTAACCTGATGGAGGCACCTGGAGGTGAGGGCTCTTGGAGAAATGGTAAGATTTCTGAGGAGTATATCAAGAGTTTGAAGAATGCTGGTTTCAATACCGTCCGTATTCCTTGCGCTTGGGCTGCCCACTTTACTCACCGTTCTACAGATCCAGCATACACCATTGATACCAATTGGCTTCATCGTGTAAAGAAAGTCATCAGCTGGTGTGTTCAGAATGATATGTATGTTATCCTCAATTGTCATTATGATAAGGATGGAGATACCGAAAAAGATGGTGGTTGGCTTGAAGACCATATCTTTGATGATTTGTTGGAGCCATCTATCATTGCAAGACAGAAGGCTATCTGGACTCAAGTGGCTTCTTACATGAAGGACTTTGATGAGCACCTCCTCTTTGCAGCCTGCAATGAGCCAGGTATGAACGAAACTTCTGGTAAGTCTGATATGTGGAAAGATAAATATGCTGTGGAGCGTGTGGTTAGATATGAGCAGACCATGATTGATGCTGTTCGTGCTACTGGTGGTAATAATGCTTCTCGTACCATCATTGTTCAGGGACTCGGTGCTGATATCTCAAATACCTGCAACTATATGGACAACCCTGATGAGACTGAGGTGGCAACATTCCCTACAGACAAGGTGCCAGACCGTCTGATGGTAGAGGTTCACTTCTATGAGCCATATCTGTTCTGCTTGCTGGATAAGGATGGAAATGATGCATGGTCTAAGATCTACTATTACTGGGGCAAGGATAATAAACTTGCTGGCAGCAACCGTAATACTCCTGACAATTATGCCGAGGCATGGGTTGACGCTCAGATGGCTAAGATCAAGGCTAAGTTCGTAGACAAGGGTATCCCTGTTATTATCGGTGAGTATGCTGCTATCTTCCGTACTTTAGGAGAAGGAGAGGATCAGGAATTGCACGATAAGTCTGTGGCTTACTTCGATGAATATGTTACCAAGGTAGCCAAGAACAATGGTTGTGTTCCATTCTACTGGGAGACTGGTGACGTGATTGATTGCACCAATGGCGTAGTGAAGAAACAGTATATCTTCGATGCCATCATGAAGGGTGCGAGCCAGGGTAAATACCCATGGTAAAAAAACGTGATATTAAGTCTTTAGGTTTGATATAAAGTAGGTGTGGGCGCATATCAGGGGAATCTTTCTCTGATGTGCGTCCTTTTTTTGTGCAAATATCGTATATCCTAACATAATATACCTATCCTTTTATCAAAAGTATACATTCACGCTACAGTTTTTTCGCTATCTTTGCAACATGATAACTTCAAAACCCGATAATACGTTAGATTGATATATGAAGAAGATAGTTATGATTATATTGGCTGCCGCTCATTTCGCTTGGGCTGGCGCACAGGTTAAACCAGTGGATGGTCGTATCTCGAAAATGAAACTCACGGCTACCGAACTGGCTCACTATATGGCTCCAGGAGTCAACCTGGGTAATACGATGGAGGCGTGCGACTGGAACGATGTCTTTACCAATCAGGCAGGACTGAAGTCGGAAACTTCATGGCAGAATGATAAGACTACTGAGAGTTATATCCGGAGCTTGAAACAGCAGGGATTCAACAGTCTTCGCATCCCTACTTCCTGGGTGGCTGGACATCTTACGGATAAGGAGAATATGACCATAGATTCTGTCTGGATGAAACGAATCAGGGAAATCGTAAACTATGGTCTCAATGCAGGTCTCTGTGTCATCATCAACGAACACTGGGATGGCGGATGGATGGAGCATGATGCCTTTACCAGTGGGGCGAATGTGGCAGAGCATAAGGAGATGTTCCGCAAGCTGTGGACGAATATAGCAAAGGAATTCAAGACGTATGACCAGCGGGTTCTCTTTGCTGCCCTCAACGAACCGGGAGTGGGAGGCGCCAGTCCGCAGGTTCAAGGTGACATGCTGGCTCCTGATAGTAAGGAGTTTGCCGACCGTCTCCTGGCATACGAACAGGTGTTTATCGATGCCGTCCGTGCTACCGGTGGTAATAATGCCAGCCGTGTGCTCATCGTACAGACTCCAAAGACCGAGATTGATTTGGCTGCCAAGGATTCTTACGACATTACCCGTCTGAAGGATAAGGTGAAGAACCGTCTGATGGCAGAGGTTCATTTCTACGATCCTTATATATTTACCTTGATGGACAAAGATGCCGATTGGGGCAAGGTGGCTCTTTATTGGAAAGGACATGCGCCTGCCGATGACCAGGGTCGAACCGTAAACACCATCTGGTATAATAATAAGAACGTGGATGCTTACCAGCATATCACCAATCAGGTGATGAAGATGAAACAGAAGTTTGTAGATCTGGGCTATCCGGTAGTCATCGGCGAATATGGTGCCAACCGTAAGGATGCCTCTCTCTTCGGTGGTAATCAGGAGAAGCATAATGAGAGTATGATGGCATGGTATGGTGCTGTGACTGCCGAAATGATGAAGGCAGGACTTATCCCATACGTCTGGGATATCAATGTGCAGCCTCTTCCACACATGACCATCTTCGACAGAAAGAAGCAGGTGGTTTCTGACTCCTATATATTTAAAGGTGTGATGCAGGGAGCAGCCGAAGGGATGGAAGATTACCTGAAAAACTATCCGAAACCTTAGAAAAATAGAGAAAAAGCAATAATAAATAAGCATAGTTTAGATTTATATGTAGAAAGGGCAAAAAAGTATCATGCTTTTTTGCCCTTATTTAGTATCTTTGCAACCGAAAATGAATCTTTAAACTGTAAACTTAAATAATAAATGAAGAAGATATTTGTTTTATTGATGATGGCATTGGCTACATGCAATATCTCTGCGAAGTCAAACTTTGTGCAGGTGAAGGACGGACATTTCGTTCGCGACGGTAAACCTTATTATTATGTAGGTACCAATTTCTGGTATGGTGCCATCCTCGGTTCAGAAGGTCAGGGCGGCAACCGTGAGCGTCTCTGCAAGGAACTCGATAAGATGAAGGAGATGGGCATTGACAACCTCCGCATCCTGGTGGGCTCTGATGGAAAGCGAGGAGTGAAGACCAAGGTTGAGCCGACGCTGCAGGAAGCTCCGGGCGTTTATAACGATACGATTCTTGCCGGTCTCGACTATCTGCTGATGGAGATGGGCAAACGCAAGATGCTGGCCGTGCTCTATCTGAACAATTCCTGGGAATGGAGTGGCGGTTATGGCTATTACCTGGAGCAGGCTGGTTTGGGCCAGGCTCCCCGTCCTAACGATGATGGATATCCTGCCTTCATGAACTTCGTCGCCCAATATGCATCCTGCGAAAAGGCGCATCAGCTTTTCTATGATTATGTGAAATTCATACTTACGAGAACCAACAGATATACAAAGAAGAAGTATAAGGATGACCCGGCTATCATGTCATGGCAGATAGGTAATGAGCCTCGTGCTTTCAGCAAAGAGCAGTTGCCTGCTTTCGAAAAGTGGCTGGGTGAAGCGAGCAAGCTGATCCGTTCGCTCGATAAGAATCATCTGATTTCTATCGGTAGCGAAGGTAAATGGGGATGTGAAGGTGAACTGAACTGTTGGGAACGGATCTGTGCCGACAAGAATGTGGATTATTGCAACATTCATCTTTGGCCATACAACTGGAGTTGGGCGAGAAAAGACCATTTGCAGGAAGATTTGGGAATCTCCTGCCAGAACACAAAGGAGTATATTGATGAACATCTTGAGGTATGCGGACGTATCAGGAAGCCATTGGTGATGGAGGAGTTCGGCTATCCTCGTGATGGTTTCTCTTTCTCAACTTCTTCTACAACAGAAGCACGTGATGAATATTATAAGTATGTGTTCAGTCTTGTTGGCGACAATGCTGCATCTGGCGGTTACTTTGCCGGTTGCAACTTCTGGGGATGGGGCGGCTTTGCCAATCCTAAGCATGAGCAGTGGCAGGTAGGTGATGACTACACCGGTGATCCTGCTCAGGAGGCGCAAGGTCTGAAATCCGTTTTCTCTACCGATAAATCTACATTGGATGTAGTAAAGACGCAGGTAGACAGAATGAAGAAGATTGGTAAGTTATAAGTTTAGTGAAATTGTTAGTTGTTTTAGGAGGGTGTGCCATCAGTTCATGGTGCACCCTCTTTTTTTTTGTTTATTGTATTTTTTTCGATTTTGTTGCCATATCTGCCACTCGTGTTGTAACACTCTGATTATGAGTGAATAATGGGTGGCAATAAGCGATATTTTTATTGTCACCTATTGCCACCTGTTGTCACTCCTATTGGTAAGCGATTCCGCTTACCGATGCTCCCGAAATTACGTCCCGACGTAGCATTTGCTGCGTCCCGACGTAATAACAGACGCGTCGCGACGCAGCAACAGATACGTCGCGATGTAATATCAGATACATCCTGCCCAGAATCAAGTGAGCCTTATTCGAACTCCAGATAAACTTCACTTGAAATGAGAAACCAGAGGGGATGATTTTTTTTTTCTTTTCCTTCTTTTTGAAAGAAAGACCCTGAATTTCTTGGAAGTTTCAATCGAAAAGAGAGGGTATGTAATGCCCTCTCTTTTTGATTTTATCCGTTTCGAACATTGATTAATGTTCCAGATATAGTCCGTTTAGCTTTTCCAGGAAAACACAAACTTCATCATTTATCATTTCCATGAAACCATGAGTCTTCTTGTTCGATACACCAGGATATGGAGTATAGTAATGCTCCTCAATCGGTTCTCCCTGGTTTCTGCCAAACATCAGGTAAGCTATGTGATGCTGCTTGAGTACTGTAAGCAATGTCTCTGAAAAAATACTGGAATCACCAATAGATTCTACTCCTGTTGTCAGTCCGAAGGCATTGTTGTGGTCTTGGGCAAAAGGCAGAGCCTGCTTCACAATCTCCTTGATGCTCTTCTGGTAGAGTGGGAGGTCGATGGCATTTTTGCTTTGCAGATATGTCACGTTGATCACATCAATCTTGTTGTCCGGATAGCGATCCATCAGATTCTTGCCCGGCTGGTAGGTTTCAGAATAACTATAAACTACATTCGTTACATCCTCGTCATCCAAGAGATCCTGTATCTTCTTGTAAAGACTGATATAGTCGTCTTTGCTGAGTTTACAGTACCATGTCTTACCGTCTACAGGAAGAAGATTGAGTACTACAGGTGCTTTGATACCATAACCATCTTGCAGTGTATCAAGATATTTGGCAACCTGTTTGGTATATTCCTCCAGCATATCATCATTGCCGTTATAATCAGGCATTGTCCAGTTCATGATGAGTAAGCCTCCCTTACGGAAGTGTTTCAGCACATCTTCCCTGATAGCCTTGAACGGAACGCCGTCTATGTTTTGTGATTTTCCATTTTCAATGCCAGCCAACTCATATCCATTTGCAGCCGGTCTGTAACCGCAGAGAGTTTTCAAGTCGCATCGGTCGCTGTCACATTGCCAGCGGTTCCAGCCTATTCCGCTTAAGGTACCATACATCTGGCCTATCAGCGTACCTTTGTTGGCATATGCCTTGATGTTGGTTTTCAGATTCTCTGTGCGGGTTGTGAGACCGCTCATGGCAATCTCGTCATACGATTTCTTTTTCTTCTCACCGCATGAAGAGAAAGCCAGGAGGGCCGCGAACATCAATATAATATATTTGATTCTCATAATTTGTTATTCATTATAAGCCTTTTTCATAGCTTCCACTACGGTAGGGAGTGTCCACTGAGGAACCGTTCTGTCTTTTTCGCTGAAGATGCTCATCCAATAGAAGGTCGCTACGCCGTAAGCCTTTGCCTGTTTCACGATGTCGGCAGCCTGGTCGGCAGCAGCCTGAATCTCGCTGGCAGAACTGTTCTTGTTGACGCTCTTGCTTCCGTGAGTTCCGTATTCACCGATGATGCAAGGTATGCCCTTGCTGATGAACTTATTTTTCAGGCGGGTGAACATATTCTTGATATCATTGCTGCAGGAAACATCCCACTTGCCTTTCTGGGCAAACCAATCCCATGGATCATAGGTGTGAACTTCTACGGCGATATGTCCATCCACCTTGTCGGTAGGGATGACGAGGTTGTTCAATACGTCGTCACCATTAGCTGCAGCATAGGTATTGATGATGAGGTTGCGGGTCTCGTTGTTGCCACCGGTAGCACGTACTGCATTCACGAAACTCTGGGCATATCCGTTCAAACCCTTATAGCTGCTTGCGCTCTTTGGTGCATTCCATGTGTTGTCGGCATCAAGCATCTCGTTGTAACCTTCGAACACCAGATGATGGTCGTAGTTCTTGAAACGGGTGGCAATCTGGGTCCAGAGATATTCAAACTTCTCCTTGTTCTCTTTATAGTTGGCTTCATCAGCCTTGATCCAGTGCTTCACATCCTTATCGTCTGCACCTGTATCATGGTGAACATTCAGGATGCAGTACATTCCGTTATCAATGACGTAATCAACGATTTCCTGTATTCTGTTCATCCAGGCTTCATCCACGGTTCCGTCTTCCTTCATGTGCTGGAACCAGGTAACGGGGATGCGGACGGAATTAAAACCGTTCTTCTTCAGGAAATCTACCATCGGTTTGGTCGTTGGCTCCTGTCCCCATGCTTTCTCGAAATCAGTAACAGAATTACTGTTCATGTTCATCCACATGGCTACCACATCTGTGCAGTTGCCGAAATTGGTACCGATGCCCATGTTCTTCACAGCATCTACTGCGCTTTCCTCTACGTAGTTGGCATTCAGGTTCACCTGGTCGCGGGTAATCACGTTCTTGCTGTTCATAGCTGCCTTCCACCAGTCGTTGGATGGCATGTTGCTTCCATACCAAGGCATGAAGAAACTCCATTTTGCACCGGCGTTCCATGCTTCGTCAATACCTGCTGTAGCTGTATTGTTGTTGGCATCAGTTCCGCACTCAGCCAGAGCGATGAGTTTACCAGGATAGCGTGCCTGAATCTCCTTGAACTCCTGAGACTGCTTGGTTGCATTATAACCGTAGAGGTCGCGACCGATGATATCTACATACTTGTCGCCAGGATACCAGTCGGCATCATTGTTATAGGTATTTGCATCGCCATTGTAGTTCTGTGTAGTCCAAGCCCAAATCAAGTTGTGGATTCCCTTGTTCTGGAAGTAATCAAACATGGTCTGCCAAAGCTTCTTGTAAGTTTCAGCACCATTATATCCCCACCAGAACCAGGACTTACCCCAGCTGTCACCTGATTTCAGACAGGCATTACCGGCAGCTTCGTGGAATGGTCGCCAAATGGCAACAACGCCTGCATCCTGCAACTTCTGCAGAACTTCCACCACCTTGTCCATCTCCTGATAGAACCATTTGTTCTCCCAAGAGCCAGCAGTAAATACGTTGGCTGCCTTGAAGGTGGTTTCGGATGGGGTGCAGGTCACGCCACTGCCATTAGTTCCAGGCTCTGTGCTTTCTGTCTTAGGCACGTTGAAGTGCCACATCAGCGATACCAGTCCGCCCTGGTCTGCCCAGTTGGTGACAGGAGTGATGTCGTTGTAGTTGATCCAGCCGTTGGAACCCTGCTTAGGAACATAGATATGGATAAAATCATAGCAGTTCATGGCAGGGTATTTGCCTGTTGCCTTATAAATCTTATCAGCCTCTTTGGTGTTCCAGTTAACGTCTGCCATGATTGAAGAGATGGTCTTGCTGCCATAATTCAGCTGCAGATATTTGTAGAGACGCTTGGTCTTGTCTGTTGCTGAAGGGTCTGCAAGATTCACATCGCCTACTTCGCTTTCGTGATAGATAGAAAAGGAGATATTGTTGATGTCGTTGATGTCGTAGGTTTCGATAGCACCGAATTCTTCCATCCCCGTCATTACGAATCCCACTTTACCATCTGCAGAGTGTGTGATTTTAGAAACTGGAGCCTTTCCATCTGCTGTCAGATCCCATGCTTCTGTCTTTCCATTCTTTAGGTTGATGGTCAGCTTGTCTCCTTTCGTTTGTGCCAAGGCAGCGAATGAAATCATTACTGCCAGGAGTGAGAGTAATAGTTTTTTCATTGTCTTGCTACTTTTATGGATTTGTTATTGATTTTGATAATATAGACCCCATGTGTCAATTCACTGAGATTGATGATGGTCTTGTCGCCAGCTGTGATAGGAGAGAGTTTGATGGCTTTTCCATCCAGTGCGAAGGCGCTTACCTTGTTGTTGGTACCATCCACGATGATACGGTCACCCTCGAAGGCAAACTTGTTGTTGGTTTCTACCTGCTTGATGCCTGTTGTTGTACCATAAGTGAAGGTGGAAACCTTCCATAGTTCGTAACTGGCAGTAGTAGCTGTAGATTTTACAGTCATCTTATCATTTCCGAAGGTTACTTCCGGTAGAGTGCTCAGTGCAAACTCTATCTTGCTACCATCGTTGAATGATACGAACAGCGACTTGTCGTCTGCAGCTTTGGCAGAGATGCAGCTCAGAGCTATCAGTAAGGATAATACTATTTTCTTCATATCGGGTTGATGTTTTGGTTTTAATTAAAAATGTGGCGCAGTTAATATAACTACGCCACAAATTTACGAATTATATTTCACATAAATGCGTTTTTTATGTTAAATATCACTTATGGGAGGATAACAATCTTGTTTGCTTTCCCTAAGTCACCTTGGATAATGAATGCAGTGTCGCTCCAACCGTCAGAAACATTGTTGATGGCATTCATCATTTTGTCATCAAATTCTTGTACAAGCTGAGCTTCTGTTCCGTTCCAGTCTGCAATTGTATAAAGACCAGCCCAATTTGCGTCATTGATTTGAACTTGTCCTGTAACACTTGCATCCTTATAAATTATCAACTTAGAACCCTTCTTTACGCCAAGTTTAATAAGATCTGCTTTGTTGAGACGGAATTTACCTGTACCATCGCCCCAACTGAACACAAATGGATAGGTAATGGCTGTGCCAGCTTCATTTTTGGCAAAGTCAGCTATGTCTTTCTCTGCAGGAACCACCTTGAACTCAGGACCTTCAATCTTGTTGCCGTCTGGGTCTTCCATCACGATCTTGTAGGTGCCAACTTCAGCATTGGCTGGAACCTGGCATACAATCTCAGTATTGGTACGAGAAGTATAGCGGTTTACCTTATAAGAACCGATGTAGAGGTTCTGGATGTTCTGGAAGTTCTTACCAGTGATGGTGATGGTAGAACCTGCGATAGCCTCACCTGGTGTAACAGATGCAATAGCTGGATCTGTTGCTGCCTTGATGCTCAATTGACCATCGATGTTGACAGTAGTACCATTCTTCAGGTTGAGCTTGAAGCCTGAACCGGCGCAAGCTGTAGGAACTGTTACTGCGATGGCATTGGCTGTACCCTTGAAGTCTGTTACGGTCTGCTCTACATCGCCAGGGAAGGTGACGCTTGCTACGAGGTCAAGGTCTGTACCCTTGATGATGGTTCTTTCACCAGCAGTGATGGCTGCAGGAGTACAAGCGGTAACTGTTGGCTTAACCAATGTATAGGCTACTGTTACAGTCTTACCATTATCAAGACTCAAAGTAATGTCACCTTCCTGTGCATCCTCAGGTACAGTGGAGGTAACCTTTGTTGTCTCTACCTTGTTAAGCTTAGATTCCTTGGCATTAGGGAATGCGATACCTGTAATCAGATCCATATCCTTACCGCTGATAGTTATCTCTTCACCATTCTTGATAGGGGAAGGAGTTGCAACGAGTTGGCTAGGAACAACGGTTGTAATCTCACCGAAAGGAATTCTTATACCGCTTTTTGTTACAGCTGTAATTTCACCGTCTGCTACCTTTGAAGAGATAACGAAGGTAATCTCAGAAGCTGTTTGTGACTTGAAGTCAGCTGCTTCTACGGTTGCACCATTTAACTCAATACTTGCAATCTGGTCAAGTGAAGTACCTCTGAGGACCTCTGTTTCACCAGCCTTGATGAGAGACTTACCGATAGCATTGTTTGCATCGATTTCAGGAGCATTGATACTTAAAGCACCTTCAGAATACATATAGTTGTTTCCATCGCTAATCTGGAATCTGCCTTCTCCTGCTTCTGCTGGGATAACCAACTGAATCTGATAGCGTGTCTGAGATTTAAAACTCTCGGCATCCATAGTCGCGCCATTGGCAAAAATGACAGATGTAATATTGTTGAGATAATCGCCTTCAATAGTGAGGACGTCTCCAACATTTCCTACCAGGTTTTCCTTGTTTTCACCTACGTAGAAACCTGTGAATTTCAAATTCTCAATGTATGTGATTGGGGTAAGTGTCTTGATTTCACCATTCTTGGCGGTCTTCAATGTAACAATACCTGGTTCACATTTTTCTGCAGGAACTTCAATATTGATTTCTGAGTTTTTTCCTGATGTAACAACATTAATGCTGGTAATAGCTTCTGCACCAGGAAGATCTATTTCTGTAATCTGGTCAAGATTGGCTCCCTTGAAAGTAAGGACACCCCCACGGAGTACAGGGTTTGGACCGTATGATAATACAGATATTTCATTGCCATACTGGTCGGTGTTCAAGTCATCACGGTCGCATGATGTGAACGCAAATGTACTGCATATCAGTAGCAGAACCAACCAGAGGAAAGATTTATTATGTCTTTTCATAATGATTGACGTTTATTGTTTTTGTTTGTTTGCAGTGCTGGCAGTTGGATGGCTGCCAGCATCAGCAAATTTTATTCATTGATAGGGCAAACTCGAATGTTATCAACGCAAATTGTTGGTGAGCATTCTACAGTAGCCTCTTTGTATGGTCCTGTATAGAGGAACATGGTCATACCTGTGAGATTCTCAAACTTCAAACCACCCAATTTGTTTCCATATCTGTCGTATGCGAATTCTGATAATGGAATAGAAACAGTCTGCCAGTTTCCTGAAGTGCTGAATGTGTTGTTGGTTGCTCCATACCATGGAGTCCAAAGTGCACGTGGGAACTTGTCATCAGCAAGATAGTTGTTGTTGCCTGTTGAGTATGTTACCTGGTCGTTACCGGTAAAATATACCTGTAATGACAAGCCTGTCCAATCATTAGGAATGTTAACCTCAAACTTCACTTGCATGTTGTCAACATCATCCCATTTCATCAGCGAGTTCAACTCAGGATAACCTGCAGCCGGCTCTGGCCAGTAGTTGAATGAGTATTCATCTTCAGCCCATGAATCGAAATTAACAGTCTTGCCTCCTAAGTAGTAGTAATTTCCGTCAAGAGGCTGAACTCCTTCAACATCATTCCTCATACGGTTACCATTTTGAATTCCATCACGCCAGCCATGACCTGTTGCTATTGCGTCATCTCCGTCATTATCCCAGTCGAAGAGTATGCAGCGGTCGTCACGGAAATAGAACTTAGACTTACCTTTTCCATACATGCTTTCTACTGTGACAAATCCTTTCTGTGCACCTTCTGGTACCACAAAAGTAACGGCACTCTTGGAAATGCTCTTGAAATCTGTAACATCTACGTTGCCTGGGAATGTGATTTTAAGATGAGCATTCTCGTAATCCAGCAGGTAGTCACCTTTCAGGGTTACGGTTTCGCCATCTTTTGCAAACTCATTGCTCAATGATGTTACCACCGGTTCTGGTACGAGCGTCTTGAAGTCATATTCAGTACACTCACCATCCTTGTTGTACATGTAGATCTTATTGGTAGGATTGTCAGTAAGAGTCTTTGGTACATCTACAATCAAGGTATGGTCTGTAATCATACTTGTATTCAAAATGGCTTGCTGGTCGTTGAAGAGCATTTTTGTTATACTTCTCAAGTTGTTACCGACCAGGCAGATACTTGTACCCATGTATGCTCCAGTTAACATGGAATCTTTCTTGGTTACATCGCACAGGCGAACGTAATCAATAGAAGGAGTTCCACCAGCTATTTCATATTTATCAGGCTCATCCACACAACTTGTAATGCTGAGTCCTGTAAAAGCTGTAGCTCCAAGAAGCATGACACTTAATATTTTATTATTTAGCTTCATAATTGTTCTATTTTTGAGGTTTCTTATATTAATAAGTAAACTGAGAAATGTCAACATGCTGTGGTGCCTCCAGCAAATGAGGGTTCATGGTTGCATCTTCTGTAGGGAATGGGATGGTAAAACTGCTCACCTGAACGTTCTGATGCTTACCAGGATCATCATTGTATCTTACATCGCTGTTCAAGTTCCAAGGACCATCATAGCTACCCTTGTTGTACCATGTCTCATAGAGCGCATTCAGACCATAATACTCATTTCTCTTCTGTGCGTTCAACTCAGCAATTGTTGCATCAGGATCGAAGTAGTATCTGCGTACGTAATCATACCAGCGATCGCCCTCAAGTGCTAACTCCAATCTGCGCTCCTTCCATACATCTTCGAAACTGATAGATGTTGGGCGTTCGTATGTAGATACCGCACGGTTGCGAACTTTGTAGAATGCATCAATGGCAGATGCATCTGTTGTTGAGCCTGCATTGCCAATCTTGGCTTCTGCATAGATGAGATAAACATCTGCAAGACGTAACAGCTGAGTATAGTTACCATAAGCCATCACATCAAAGTCGCAGCCTATATGCAAGTTATGGTCGGCTTTATCACCAACAAGATGCTTTGCACATTGTGCTCCTGTTGGAGTCTGGAGTTCACCATTGCCTTGATGCTTCTCATAACCTTTATATACATGCTTCAAGAAGTCGAAACCACCGCAGTCTGTGTAGAAATAATCATATTTGTCACCAGCCATGATCATGGTAGCCTTACGGCGGATGTCGGTGTTGTTTCTAGTCTGGCTTGTTGGATTATCTCCGAAAGCTTCTATCAGGTCTACTGATGGACCAGCCCATCCTCCCCAGTTGTTACCTGTTTCATCGAAACCCGTAATAGCGAGGTCACTTTGAAGTGAGTTTTGAGATGTCCAAGGGTCACGTGTGGCACGCCAGTGCCATGCGATGAGTGATTCAGGACCTTTGTATGCGCTGTAGAACATTGCTGGGAAATTGGCTGCAGGTTCCAAACTTCTGCCACTATTGTCTATAACATCCTTTGCATATTTTGCAGCGTTGTCAAGATCTTCCTGATTGCGCTGGTGATTGGTGGTCTTGATGTATGCCACACTTCCCTGTTCGTAAGTTGTAGTTGCTGGATCGAAACCAGACTTTGTCAGGTAAACCTTGGCAAGCAAGCCTTCTGCGCTGTATTTATCAATACGTCCAAGACCTGTAGGATCTTTTTCCGGTAACAGTTCAATGGCTTTTTTCAAGGTCATGATGATGTAATCGTATACATCCTCTATGTTGGCCTTATACTGGTCATTGTATGTACCGGCACCGATAATGTCTGTGTTGTTATGGATGATTGGCACTGCACCGAATGTACGTACAAGATAGAAGTATGCCATAGCTTTCCATGTCAGGCATTCTCCCATACATGCACTCTTAACGCTTGCGCTTGCGCTGGCACCTTTCAGTTTATCATAAATGGTGTTGGCGTAGGCATTTACTGTCCAAAGTGAATAAGACATATCTTTCAGGTTGGCATTGTTGGCAGATACGTTACAGTTCCAGTATTGAGTATCTTCACTTCCCCACCAATAATAGTTTCCTGACATTACTTCACCAACTTTGAAGAAACCTCTTTGGAAATCATACCATGGCATACTGTACAGAGAATTGGCGCCTTGATAGCACTCTGCATCACCATTATAGAACGTGTCTGCATTGTAGTTGGAGTTGTCTGGCTGATCCAGAAAGTCCCCGCAAGAAGACAAGCTGAGACCCAAGACGAATGCGCAAACGGCCGTTTTATATATATTGTATTTTTTCATAATTGTTTATTCTTTTGTTATTTAATTAGAAAGCAAGGTTGATACCGAAAGAATATACCGTTGGTGAAGGATAACGTCCGTTATCTACACCGAAGCTGTATCCCTGTGACTCGGATGTACTTGCACCTACTTCTGGATCATAACCGTCGTAACCGGTAATAGTGAAGAGGTTCTGTATATTTGCATATACTCTCAAACTCTCAATATGAAGGTATCTTGCATACTTTTTAGGCAATGTATAACCTAAAGTGATATTCTTCATTCTCAAGTATGATCCATCTTCAACATATCTGTCACTGATAACGCTAGAGTTTCCGGCTGGGTCACCGATAGCAAGACGTGGAATGTTGGTTCCTGCGTTTACTACATAAATGTTGTCTACGTCATCATACCAGTTGTATACGGTATTGGCATTGTTGCCTTTATAACCATTACTGTAGTCCTTGTTCGGATCAATTGGAGCCAGTACGGCATGATTCTTGACACTTGCACTCTGGTTTACCCAGGCATTGTTCATCTTGCTCATGCTGATATTCAGGTAGTTCATAACCTTGTTTCCTACAGAACCGCTGACGAACAATGTCAGGTCGAAGTCCTTATAACGGAATGTGTTGGTCCAACCAAATGTATATTTAGGCTGTGGATTACCGATGTAAGTCTTGTCGTAATCGTCGATAACTCCATCAGGCTTTCCGTCAGGACCTGAAATATCCTTAAACTTGATATCGCCTGGCCATACGGTTGTTCCCTTATTCAGGGCTCCTTCCTTGTAGCTCTTAGGCTTAGGAGAGTTTTTGATATCTTCAAAATCCTTGTATACGCCATCGGTCTGATATCCCCAGAATTGATAGAGAGGTTTGCCGATGTTACTTACACAGACCACGTCGTTCCACTGGCCATAGCCAATGATGTTGGCATTGGTTGTGCCGCTGAGACCTACCAGTTTGTTCTTGTTCCAAGAAATGTTGAACTCTGTATCCCAAGAGAAGTTCTTGTTAGCAATAGGATGAGCGTTTACTGCCAACTCGAAACCGGTGTTCTTGATCTTACCGTAGTTACCCCAAGGTGCATTAAGACGTGAAGAACCATTGCCTTGAGTACCCATATATGAAGGCAACTGTAAAGGCATCAGCATATCGTTGGAAACCTTGTTGTACCAGTCGAGAGTGAAACCAATCTTATCATTGAAGAGTCCAAGATCGAGACCGATATTGGTCTGTTCCTGAGTTTCCCACTTGATAGAAGTGTTTGGAATATTGGTAGGACGGTATGCTACGCTTGTTTGACCAACAAGGAACTTGGTTACGGTAGTACCCCATTTGTAAGCACCGATATTGGCATTACCAGTCTGACCCCAGCCAATACGAATCTTACCATTGCTCAACCATTTACCTGCGATGCTCTTGATAAACTTCTCGTTAGAGAAACGCCAGCTTGCTGCGAATGAGTGGAATGAAGCCCAACGGTTTTCAGGACCGAAGTTAGAACTTCCGTCACGACGGAATGTATATGTTGCTAAATAACGGTCATCGTAGTTGTATGTCTCACGTGTAAAGAATGATGACATTGTTGTAACACCGAAACCAGACTTGATACTAGGAGTGCTGGAACCCAAAGATGGCAAATGGATTGTATTGTTTGGCAAATTAGCGTTTGCCTGATAGGTATAATCCCAGTCACTGCGCCAAGCTTCCTGACCCAGCATGGCTGTGAAAGAATGCTTTTTGATACTTCCATTATAAGTAATGTAGTTCTTAAACTGCCAATACTTGCTTGTATTCTTCTGCCAACTTGCAAAGTTTGTGTCCTGGTTCCAGTTGCCTAAGTGCATAGTAGGTGTAAAGACCTCTGCATCACTCCATGACAAGTCGTAACCCAACTCTGTATGCCAGGTGAGGTTCTTTATAGGAGTAATGTCTGCAAAAATGTTACCGGTCAGCTTGTTGCGCTTCATGGTGATATCCTTGCTCAATGCCTGTGCAATAGGGTTTGGTGAAGACCAGCCGTCACGTACTACAGATGTATAGTTTCCGTCTACGTCATAGATTGCAATATCTGGAGGTGTAGTCAATGCGTATGTAATAACACCTTCTGTACCATCAGCATGGAGCAGGCGCTCCTTGGTTCTTGTGTATGTAGTATTCATACCTATCTTGAACCATTTCTTCAGTTGAGCGTCCAGATTGGCACGTACGTTCAAACGCTTGAAGTTAGAACCGATGATAGTACCATCCTGATCCATCATACCGCCACTAACATAGTACTTAACCTTTTCTGTACCACCTTGTGCAGCAACCTGATGCTGGTGCTGGAAAGCTGTGCGGAATACAGCGTCCTGCCAGTTGGTTCCTCGACCCAAGATAGATGGGTCTGAGAAATCAGGACGTGCCTGATCCTGTGAAATCCATCCGTTGTTTACAAAATCATTATAATATTCTGAGAATTCACGAAGATTCAGAATGTCAATACGCTTTCCCTGGTATTGCCATGCAGCTATGCCGTCGTATGTAAATTTTGCTTCTCCAATCTTACCCCGTTTGGTTGTGATAAGTACAACACCATTTGCACCCTGGGCACCATAGATGGCTGTAGCAGAAGCATCCTTCAGAATTTCCATACTGACGATATCGGCTGGGTTGATAGTTGACATTGGTGATACGGTAGAAACAGAACCATTTCCTAAGGCATCTCCCAAACCTAATGAACTACCACTTGAACCGCCGCCCTGGAAGATGACACCATCAATGACATAAAGTGGTTCTGCACCAGCATTGATGGTAGACTGTCCACGAACTCGGATTGAGGTAGAAGAACCTGGAGCACCTGAAGTCGCTACGGATGTGACACCGGCAACGCGACCTTGGAAACTCTGGTCTAAGTTTGTGATAATAGAACCTTTGATTTGGTCTTCTCCCATGGAAACAGAAGCTCCTGAGATGTCGCTCTTCTTCATGGTACCATAACCTACAACTACCACCTCGTCAAGACTGTTGTCGTCTTCTACCAAAGTGATGTCGTACTTGCTCTGGCCTCCTACTTTGAAAGTTTTGGTAATATAGCCTACGTAAGTTACCTCTACAGTCTGTCCGGCACCTACATTCAGTGTGTAGTTACCATCAAAGTCTGTCACTGCGGCATTTTTTGTGCCTTTCACTTTTACTGTTGCACCGATGATAGGACCCATTGCATCGGATACGTTACCAGTAATCTTCTTGGTCTGTTGCACAGCCTGATTCGTTGTGATCTGGGCTGCGAAAGTTTGCTGAGGGGAGATGCCGAGAAGACTCAGGGCAGCTACACTAGCAAGCAACTTTTCTCTACTTTTAAAGTTCATACAATTTTTGTTAGTTGGTTAAAACAGTTTGGCTCTTTCACTTATATGATCGATACGGGAAAGAATCCAAATCGGATTATTGCTCTCTGATTATTCCTTCGTCATCTTTTTCTGATGAGAAGAAAAGGCTAGAGGCTAGCTCTAGGTTGCATTTACTTTTTCCATTGTTGTGATTATATTTATTTGTTTTTATATTGTTGATTCTAAACCTTTAGGCTATTTTGTAAATCTGCTGCAAAGATAGCTATTTTTTGCAAAATAGCTTGTACATATTTTGCTGATTACTAATACTTTTCTGCTTTAGTGAAAATAAAATGTAATTTTCATCATATTTATTAAAGATTAAGTGTTAGCGTTACAATTTATTTACTTGATGGTTGATTTATATTGATTATTCTATTATTTATCTATTATATATAAGGTACGCGTACATTATTTATTATATGAATTGTCATAACCTTTTGTGCTTTGTTAATTGGTCTTTGGTTGTTTTCGTCAATTCTTGAGTTAAATAGAGTGTGTATTTTGCTGTTTTCTTTGCTTTTTCTGACTTGATGTGCGTCAATTCTTATTTTCTGTTTTCTGATATTTTCGAATATTTTTCTGCCTTTGCAACAAAGTATGTTTATTCAGCAAAATAATACACGGATATATCGGAAATTATGCCTAACTTTGCAACCGTAAAACAGAATGTTTAACTAACAAGATTACCAACGACAATATGAATCATCGTATAGCAAATGTTTTTAGGTTAATAATTATAGGTGTTCTGATGAGTGTGCTGGGGATTTCAAGCCTCAGCGCACAAATCAGAGGAAACAACATCGTTGTAACGGTAACTCCTGACCATCAGGACTGGAATTACCGGGTAGGCGAGAAGGCTAACTTCACGGTGAATGTGAGAAAGAGCGGTACGCTACTCAACCAGGTGAAGGTTGATTATGAAGCCGGTCCGGCAATGTTTCCGGAGGTGAAGAAAAGTACCACTCTCAAGGGCGGAACCATGAAATGGTGCGGCAGTCTGAACAGACCGGGCTTCTATCGTCTCAAGGTTATCGCTCATGTTGATGGCAAGGATTACGAGGGACTTTGCACGGCAGGTTTCTCTCCAGAGAAGATCCAGCCTTTCGCACAGGAACCTAAGGATTTCGATGCTTTCTGGAAGAAGGCACTGGATGAGGCAAGACAGAATGACCTCAATCCTACCAAGGTGCTTCTGCCTGAGCGTTGTACCAAGGATAAGAATGTATATGAAATCAGTTATAACAACAACCGATGGGGCTCTAAGATGTATGGCATCCTGAGTGTCCCGGTAAAAGAAGGTAAGTATCCGGCTTTGCTCCGTGTGCCTGGTGCGGGTGTGCGCCCTTATGCCGGCGATACTTATACGGCTCCTGCTGAGTGCATCGTACTGGAAATCGGTATTCACGGTGTTCCTGTTACCATGCAGCAGAAGATTTATGATGATCTTGCCAATGGCGAACTGAAAGGCTACTGGGATACCAATCTCGAGAATCCTTATCGCAATGCTTACAGACGGGTAGTAACCGGTGCTGTCCGTGGTGTGGATTATATTGCTTCGCTCCCTGAGTGGAACGGAAAGACTATCGGTGTAACGGGTTCTTCACAGGGTGGATTCCTTTCCATCGCTGTGGCAGCTCTCGATAAGCGCGTCACTTTCCTGGCTCCTGTTCATGATGCTATGTGTGATTATGAAGCTGAGATTCACGGAGTTGCAGGCGGTTGGCCTCACTACTTCTATAAGGAAGACAAGGCACAGGGGGCTGCATGGAAAGAGCAGAAACTTACAGATTTGGAAAAGGCAAGACTCGAAGGTGCACGCTATTATGATGGCGTCAACTTCGCCCGTCGTATCACCGTTCCTGGCTGGTACAGTTTCGGTTATAATGATGAGGTGGTTCCCCCAACATCGTCTTACGGACTTTATAATTCGGTAAAAGCGCCTAAGACCTTGAGTCTGTACCAGATGACCGGTCATTACTGGTATCAGGAGCAGTGGGATGAATGGCAGGCTTGGATTATTCAGCAATTAAAGAAATAGATATATGATAGGAAAAAGAATTTTGATTGGTGCAGCTTGCCTCATGGCGATGCAAGGAGCTGTGGCACAGGTTGATGGCGTTACGGGCGCATCAGTCCAGACTGCCAATACTTTCAGCTGCAAGGGTAAAAAGCAATGTTGCAATACTCCGGCAGAGCAATTGAAGGTTAGACTGCAGAAATTACTGAACAAGGGAATCATGCTCGGACATCAGGATGATCCGGTGTATGGTACTACTTGGAAATGGGATGAAGGAAAGAGCGATGTATTACTCACTACAGGTGATTATCCTGCTGTGATGGGCTTTGATCTCGGTAAGCTAGAGCTCGACAGCAAGGAAAACCTCGATGGCGTATCTTTCGATCGTATGCGAAAAGAAATCATTGCCCAAAATGAGAGAGGAGGCATCGTTACTTTGAGTTGGCATCCTTGGAATCCGGTTACTGGCGAGAATGCCTGGGATCCGAAAGGTGATGCCGTAGCTGCTATCCTGGATGGAGGCGCCCAGCAACAGAAGTTCGACGGATGGCTCAAGAAGGTTTCCGATTTCATCCTTTCTTTGAAAACAAACGATGGTAAACTGGTTCCTGTCATCTTCCGTCCATGGCATGAAATGAATGGCGGATGGTTCTGGTGGGGAGCTAGCAGTTGCACACCTGTACAATATAACCAATTATACGTAAAAACCCTAAATATACTTACTAAAGCAGGGTGCAATAACATCGTTTGGGCTTGGTCACCAAATCTCAGCGATGAGAAAACGGTAGAAAAATTCCTGGAGCGATTCCCGGGAGAAAAGTATGTGGATATGCTGGGTGTTGACGTCTACGAGTTCGACAACAGCGATGCCAACTATCAGCAGAACCTTGCTGCTACGCTCGATGTGCTGATGGAGGCAGCCAAGAAGGTTGGCAAGATTCCTGCCCTCACCGAAACGGGTTGCAGGGGTATCTCCAGCAAGAAGGACTGGTTTACGCAAACCCTTTGGCCTGTACTTCAGAAGTATCAGTTGAGTTATGTACTCTTCTGGCGTAATGCCTGGGATAAACCTCAGGAGGAAGCCTATCTTCCTGGAGTAGGCGATGGTACCATCGTCGAGGACTTCAAAGCATTCAAGAAGGAAAAGAAAGTCCTCTTTGCCAAAGACATTGTAAAGGTAAAAAAGTAAAAAAAGATATATTATGACTACATTTCAAGACAAAGTGAAAGCACTTCGCGCTCATCATGAGGAATTGTTGAGCCGTAAGAATGAACCCGTAGAGTGGGGAAATGGTATCTACGAAAAGTATAAGAACCCAATCCTCACCGCAGAACATACACCATTGGAGTGGCGTTACGACTTCGATGAGAAGAGCAATCCGTATCTCATGCAGCGCATCATGATGAATGCTACGCTCAATTCGGGTGCCATCAAGTGGAATGGTAAGTATCTCCTCGTTGTTCGTGTAGAGGGTGCTGACCGCAAGAGTTTCTTTGCTGTAGCAGAGAGTCCTAATGGTGTTGACAACTTCCGTTTCTGGGATGAGCCTATCACCATGCCGGAGGATGTTGTTCCTGCTACCAACATCTATGATATGCGACTCACAGCTCATGAGGATGGCTACATCTATGGCGTGTTCTGTGCAGAGCGTCATGATGATGCACAGCCTGGCGACCTCAGTGCTGCTACTGCTACTGCAGCCATTGCCCGTACCAAGGACCTGGTAAATTGGGAGCGCCTTCCTGACTTGAAGACCAAGAGCCAGCAGCGCAATGTGGTTCTCCATCCGGAGTTTGTTGATGGCAAGTATGCTTTCTATACCCGTCCACAGGATGGTTTCATCGATACAGGTTCTGGTGGTGGTATCGGTTGGGCTCTTGTTGATGATATCACTCATGCCGAAATCAAGGAAGAGAAGATCATCAATGCCCGTCACTATCATACCATCCAGGAGGTGAAGAACGGTGAGGGGCCTCATCCTATCAAGACTGATAAGGGCTGGTTGCATCTGGCTCACGGTGTTCGTGGCTGTGCCAGCGGTCTCCGCTATGTGCTCTATATGTACATGACTTCTCTTGAGGATCCTACTAAGGTGATTGCAGAACCAGGTGGATATCTCCTCGTACCGGAAGGTCCTGAGTATATCGGTGATGTGATGAACGTAGTCTTCGCCAATGGTTGGATTGCAGATGAGGATGGCAAGGTATTCATCTACTATGCTTCTTCTGATACCCGCATGCATGTGGCAACTTCTACCATCGACCGATTGGTAGACTATTGCATGAATACACCAAAGGATGATTATCGTACTCAGTTCTCTGTAGAGAAGATCAAGGCTTTGGTAGCAAAAAACAAACAGACTTTAAGTAAATAAGTTTCAGGTATTAAGATTGTAGGGATTCGTACTCCTCATCCGTATTATCAGATATAGATGGGGAGCGAATCCCTTTTTTAGTAATTTATAAAGTATTAATTGTAAATTGTCAATTAAAAACAATGGCTCGTTTAAAAGAAAAAATAGCTTATGCATTGGGTGATGCCGCTGCGGGTGGTATTGTATGGAAGGTGATGTCTATCGCTTTTCCTCTGTTTTTTACAAATGTCTTCGGACTCTCGTTTGCGGATGCGGCAGTACTGATGCTCGTAGCCCGCATGTTTGATGTGGTTACTGACCCGCTGATGGGTACTCTTGCCGACCATACCCAGAGCCGTTTCGGTACCTACCGTCCTTGGCTCATCTATGGCGCCATTCCTTTCGGATTGATATTCGCCCTCTTGCTCTATACTCCAGACTTCGGTCCTGTGGGCAAGCGAATCTATGCTTACGCCCTCTATCTGCTGATGATGGCGGTATATACCATGGTGAATGTGCCTTACGGCTCATTGCTCGGTGTGATGACCGAGGATGATGATGAGAAGAACCAGTTCTCTTCTTTCCGTATGGTGGGTGCTTATGCCATGGGATTCGTCACCCTGCTCTCTTTCCCTTATCTCCAGAAAATGGTAGGTGGAACAGCCGCACATCAGTATGCTGTCATTGGTGCCGTGCTCGGTATTATTGCAGCTGTGATGACATTGGCTTGCGGACTCCTTACCAAAGAACGTCTGAAGCCGAAGCGCGCTGAGAAGTTCTCTTTCCAGCAGTTTGCCGACCTCGTTCACAATAAGGCTTGGCTCTATATGACAGCCATTGCTGTGTGTACCAACTTCTTCAACGGATTCCGCTATGCCGTAGCTGGCTATATGTTTGATTACTGTCTGCATGGCAATGTAACCATCGAGGGATTGATTATCAACTATACCGTTTTCATGGCGTTTGGTGAAGTAACCTGTATGATTTTCGGTGGTGTATCTCCTTGGTTCACCCGTCTGGTAGGCAGCAAGCGCATGGCATTCTTCTGGTCTGCAACTCTCTGTCTGGTACTCTCGGTTGTCTTCTTCTTCATCCCGATGAATCCGTCGTATATCTGGGTAATGATAGCCATCGTTATCCTTACCTCTATGGGTATCGGTATCTATTCGCCATTGATGTGGTCTATGTATGCCGATGTAGCCGACTACCATACCGAGCATTTCGGAACATCAGCTACAGGTCTTATCTTCTCTTCCGGTACGATGAGCCAGAAGTTGGGTACCGCCATTTCCGGTTCTCTCATCGCCCTCTTCCTGGGCTGGGCAGGTGCCAACATGATAACAGATAAGATGGGTAATACGATGATCGACCCAGCCAGTGTCACCGACTCTGTGCTTACGATGGTATGGTCATTGTTCTCACTCTTCCCAGCCGTCATCGCCTTCCTGCTGATGGTGCTTGCCTGGAAGTTCCCTATCCGCAAATAACTGTTTTAACATAACTAATAATCACTATTAAAAATGGAAAAATGGAAAATCTTAAAGAAACGATGCGGGATGTTCTGGAGAACAACATCCTCAGCTATTGGCTAACGAAAGTGAAAGATGAAGAAAACGGTGGCTTTTACGGACGTGTAGACGGTAACGACCAGGTACATCCTGTAGCCGAGAAGGGAGCAGTGATGAATGCCCGTATCCTCTGGGCGTTTTCTGCTGCCTATCGTGTCTTGAAGAAGCCGGAGTATCTTGAGGCTGCCACCCGTGCCAAGGATTATGTGCGCGATTATTTCCTCGACAGGGAATATGGTGGCATCTATTGGAGTGTTGACTATCAGGGTAATCCGCTCGATACCAAGAAGCAGACTTACGCCATCGGCTTTGCTATCTATGGTTTCTCGGAGTATGCCCGTGCAACAGGTGACAAGGAGGCGTTGGATATCGCCATCTCTCTGTATCATGACATCGAGAAGCATGCCTTTGATGCCAAGAACAACGGATATATCGAGGCATTGACCCGTGAGTGGAATCCGATTGCAGACATGCGTCTCTCTGATAAGGATGAGAATGGTTCCCGTACGATGAATACCCATTTGCATATCATCGAGCCATATACCAATCTTTATCGTGTATGGAAGACTCCGGAACTGGAGAAGAGCATCCGCAATCTGCTCGATATCTTCACCGATAAGCTTCTGAACAAGGAGACTTATCATCTCGACCTCTTCTTCAATGACGAGTGGGAGGGCAAGCGCAACATCGAGAGCTATGGTCATGATATTGAGGCGTCCTGGCTGCTCCACGAAACCGCACTGGTTTTGGACGATAAGATATTGCTGCATAAGATAGAGCGCATCATCCGTCGTATAGCCGATGCTGCAGATGAAGGCTTACGTCCGGATGGCAGTATGGTTTATGAGCATTGGAAAGATGGAGATAAGTATGATCTCCAGCGCCAGTGGTGGGTGCAATGCGAGAACATCATCGGACATATCGACCTCTATCAGTATTTCCGTACCGAAGAGAATCTTCTGGTTGCCATCTCTTGCTGGAACTATGTAGCCAAGCATCTGCTGGATAACAAGAACGGTGAGTGGCACTGGGCTATCCTGGAAGATGGTACGGTGAACAAGGAGGATGATAAGGCGGGTTTCTGGAAATGTCCTTATCACAACTCCCGTATGTGTCTCGAACTCATCGAACGCGACTATTAACATACAGATTCCCTGCAAGGCAGGAATAGAATACAAAAATCCAAGCAAATCATATATTTGCTTGGATTTTTTTGTTTATCCCGATTTTTTATTGTACTTTTGCAGCCAATGCGGCGCCAGCCCCATTATTCATTATTAAATTGTAAATTATTCTTATTAATAAATGTATATAGCAATAGCAGGAAATATCGGTAGTGGCAAGACAACCCTCACCAAGATGCTTTCTAAACATTATGGATGGAAACAGTACTTGGAGCCCGTGGCTGAAAACCCCTATATCGATGACTATTACAAGGATATCTCGCGATGGGCTCTCAATATGGAGGTGTTCTATCTGAAGCAGCGATTCAAGAATCTGCTGGAAATCCAACACAGTAAAGAGACGGTCATCCAGGACCGTACCATCTTTGAGGGTGTTTATGTCTTTGCGGCCAACAACCGGAAGATGGGCAACATGGACCAGCGCGACTACGAGACTTATATGGAGCTCTTCGAGTCGATGATGGAAGTGGTAGAGATGCCTGAACTGATGATATATCTCCGTTCTTCAGTTCCTCACCTCGTGAAGAATATCCAGAAGCGCGGTCGTGATTATGAGCAGAAGATGCCTTTGGATTATCTGGAAGGTATCAACATTCTTTACGAAGATTTCATCATGAACAAGTATAAGGGCAAGGTGCTTATCGTAGAAGTTGATAATCTCGATTTCGAGCACAATCCCAAGCAGTTTGGTGAAATCGTAGATAAGATAGATGCCAAGCTCTTCGGGCTGTTCTCTTAAAGGTAAAAAAGTAAAAAGGTAAAAAAAATGCATATAGCAATAGCAGGAAATATAGGTAGCGGCAAGACAACATTAACCAAGATGCTTGCCAAGAGATATGGCTGGAAAGCTAATTTCGAGCCGGTAGATAATAATCCATATCTGGCTGATTATTACAAGGATATGGAACGTTGGTCGTTTAATCTTCAGATTTACTTCCTGAACAAGCGATTCCATGATGTTGTGGAGATTTCCCGTTCAGAGCAGACCATCGTACAGGATAGAACCATCTTCGAGGATGCGCGTATCTTTGCGCCTAATCTTCATGATATCGGTATGATGAGCGACAGGGATTTCAAGAACTATACCGATCTCTTTGATCTGATGATCAGTCTGGTGAAACTCCCTGACCTGATGATATATATCAAGAGCAGCATTCCTACGCTCGTGAAGCATATCGAGAAGCGTGGCCGCGATTTCGAGAAGAGCATCCGCATCGATTATCTCCAGGGCTTGAACAAGCGTTATGAGGATTGGATCAAGGATTATAAAGGTCGCCTCATCATCATCGATGGTGATAATCTGGAGTTCGGAGAGAATCCGGAAGACTTCCGAAAGGTTACTGACCTGATAGATGCTGAGCTCTTCGGTCTGTTTGCTGAAAAGGAGGTTTAAAGGTAAAAAAGTAAAAGGGTAAAAAGGTAAAAAGAACCTTAACCCCTTTCGCCCCCCGTTCTTAGCGATTCCATCGCTAGTCCCCCAAGTCCTTATCATAAAGGTAAAAAGCGCAACTCCGCTAGGCGTCAAAGGAGGAACGCCTGGCGTGGTTGCGTTTTATGGTTGTACAACTAAAGGGTTATCGCTTATTCAATCATATCCTTAGAACCTGGTTCGTGGCTGCAAAGATACATATTTTCCCTGTTATAATCTCTTAAACCTTGGAAAATATTCAATAGCTGCATTCTTTTTAACTTATTTTGGGGCAAAAAAATCCTACTATTCTGTTCCTTTTTGCTACAAAATACGCTCGTTTTCTCTGTTTCCGAACCTTTGTTAATACTGTCTGTTAACTGATGAAATCAGGCTGTTTTTTGTATTTTTTTACTTTGGATGCAAATTAAACCATAAAAAAATGTGCTCTTTCAGAAAAAAGTGTTACCTTTGCAACCGCTTAGAAGCATTTATATAAAATAACGTTATAACAAATTTATGAACTTTACACTATTTATCACCGTTTTGCTGACGGCTGTAACCTTGGTGGTGGCTGCTTATGTCATCGCGAAGTTAATCGGTCCTCGTTCATACAATCCGGTAAAGGGTGAACCTTTTGAGTGTGGTATTCCGACACGTGGCAGCTCATGGTTGCCATCACACATCGGCTACTATCTCTTCGCCATCCTTTTCCTGATGTTTGATATCGAGACAGTATTGCTTTACCCATGGGCAGTCGTAGTTAAGCAGTTTGGACCTATGGCTCTCGTGAGCATCGGGTTCTTCCTGTTGGTATTGGTATTTGGCCTTGCATACGCTTGGCGGAAAGGAGCATTGGAATGGAAGTAAACAAAAGAGCCTCTATCAAGAGTATTCCTTACGACGAGTTTAAGGACAATGATACCCTCGAAAAGATTGCGCAGGAGCTCAATGAGGGTGGTGCTAACGTGGTAGTCGGTTCGCTCGATGCTGCCATCAACTGGGGACGCAGTAACTCACTCTGGTCTTTGACCTTCGGTACTTCTTGCTGTGGTATCGAGTTCATGGCTGTAGGTTGTGCACGTTACGACTTCTCCCGTTTTGGTTTCGAGGTAACCCGTAACTCTCCACGTCAGGCTGACTTGATCATGTGTGCCGGTACTATTACCAATAAGATGGCACCAGTGTTCAAGCGTTTGTATGATGAAATGGCTGAGCCTAAGTATGTGGTAGCTGTTGGTGGATGCGCCATCTCTGGTGGTCCGTTCAAGAAGAGCTACAATGTGGTTCGTGGTATCAGCGAGTTGGTTCCTGTGGATGTTTACATACCTGGCTGTCCTCCACGCCCTGAGGCTATCCTTTATGGTATGATGCAGTTGCAGCGTAAGGTAAAGGTTGAGAAATTCTTCGGTGGTGCCAACCACAAGATGACTCAGGATGAGAAGGAGCTTTCTATGAGTAAGGGTGGTCTTCGCGGCTTGAGCAACGAGAACCTCTCTGACAGCGAGAAGCTCGGACACAAGGAGCCTATCATCGTAACTGAAGTACCTGAGGATTTCGACCCTCAGAAAGGTCTAACTGATTAATATAATAAGGTATAAGAACATGAAACTGAATAATATTGAATTGAGTTTTGATAATTTCGCCTCTGAAATGGCGAAGTTGAAGAACGAGAAGCATTTCGACTACCTTGTTACCATCATCGGTGAAGACTTCGGTGAGGAAGGTCTCGGATGTATCTATATTCTCGAGAATACTCAGACCAATGAGCGCTGCTCGGTAAAGACCATCGCCAAGAAGGTGGATGGCAGTGATGTGATTCCTACAGTTATTAACCTTTGGAAGGTAGCTGACCTCCTGGAGCGTGAGGTATTTGATTTCGTCGGCATCAAGTTCCTGGGGCACCCAGATATGCGCCGTCTTTTCCTCCGCACCGATTTCCAGGGCTATCCATTGCGCAAGGACTTCGATATGAGTCCTGAGGCAAACAAGTTCCCTTGCACCGATGAGCCAGAGGATGACTTCACCGTGGAGTATTCCTTGAGCGAGGATGGACATCTCGTTGCTACAGAGAAGCGTCGCTTTGATGAGAACGACTATGTTGTCAACATCGGTCCTAACCACCCATCTACCCACGGTGTGCTCCGATTGCAGACTGTTATTGATGGTGAGACCGTGAAGCGCATCTATCCACACCTCGGTTATATTCACCGTGGTATCGAGAAGATGTGGGAGAACATGACCTATCCACAGACCTTGGCATTGACCGACCGTCTGAACTATCTTTCTGCGATGATGCACCGCCACGCATTGGTAGGCGTTATCGAAGAGGCGATGGGTATCGAACTCTCAGACCGCATCCGCTACATCCGCACCATTATGGATGAGTTGCAGCGTATCGACTCTCACTTGTTGTACCTCGGCTGTACCGCACAGGACTTGGGTGCCTTGACCGCATTCCTTTACTGTATGCGCGACCGTGAGCACGTATTGAACGTGATGGAGGAGACAACCGGTGGCCGTCTGATCCAGAACTACTACCGTATCGGTGGTCTGCAGGCAGATATCGACCCTAACTTCGTTCAGAATGTGAAGACCCTCTGCAAGTATCTCCGTCCGATGATTCAGGAATACCTCGACGTATTCGGTGACAACGTGATTACTCACAATCGTCTCGAAGGCGTAGGTCCAATGAACCTTGAGGATTGTATCAACTATGCCGTAACCGGTCCTGCCGGTCGTGCATCAGGTTGGAAGAACGATACCCGCAAGCGTCATCCTTACGATATGTACGACAAGGTAGAGTGGAAGGAAATCACCCTTACCGGTTGCGATTCAATGGATCGTTACTATGTACACATCCAGGAGTTGTATCAGAGCTTGGACATCATCGAGCAGTTGATCGACAACATTCCAGAGGGTGAGTACTACATCAAGCAGAAGCCAATCATCAAGGTTCCAGAGGGACAGTGGTACTTCTCTGTAGAGGGTGCCAGCGGCGAGTTTGGTGTATATCTCGACTCAAAGGGTGACAAGAGTCCATACCGTATGAAGATGCGTCCGATGGGTCTCTCACTCACAGGAGCCTTGGATCCAATGCTCCGTGGTCAGAAGATCGCCGACCTCATCACTACAGGTGCAGCAATCGATTTCGTAATCCCTGATATTGATAGATAATTATGTTTGATTTTAGTATAGTAACAACATTCATCGACAATCTGCTTCGCCAGACCTTGGGTCTGGGCGACTTCCTGTCGATTCTGATTGAGTGCGTGCTCGTGGGTATCTGTATTTTGACAGCATACGCCCTCATCGCTATCGTACTTATCTTCATGGAGCGTAAGGTGTGTGCCTACTTCCAGTGCCGTCTCGGCCCTATGCGTGTAGGTCCTTGGGGTATCTTCCAGGTATTCGCCGACGTGCTCAAGATGTTGATCAAGGAGATCTTCGCTGTAGATAGAGCCGACAAGCTGCTCTACTACATGGCACCATTCCTCGTGATCATTGCCTCTGTAGGTACTTTCTCATTCCTTCCATGGAACAAGGGAGCACATATTCTTGACTTCAACGTAGGTGTATTCCTCATCACAGCCGTAAGTTCTATCGGCGTGCTGGGTGTGTTCCTCGCAGGTTGGGCATCTAACAACAAATACTCTGTGGTATCTGCCATGCGTGGTGCCGTACAGATGATTTCTTATGAGATGTCTCTCGGTCTCTGTCTGATTTCTGCAGTCGTTCTTACCGGCACCATGCAGGTAAGCGGTATCGTAGAGGCACAGACTGGTGCTTGGAACTGGTTGATTATCAAGGGTCATGTGCCAGCTATCCTGGCTTTCCTCGTATTCCTCGTAGCAGGTAATGCTGAGGCAAACCGTGGTCCTTTCGACTTGGCTGAGGCTGAGAGTGAGTTGACCGCAGGTTACCACACAGAGTATTCAGGTATGGGCTTCGGTTTCTACTACCTGGCAGAGTACCTCAACCTCTTCGTGATTTCTGGTATTGCTTCTACCGTATTCCTCGGTGGTTGGGCGCCATTGAACATCGGTATCGAGGGCTTCGACAATCTGATGAACCTCATCCCAGGTTTCATCTGGTTCTTCGGTAAGACCTTTGCCGTGGTATGGCTCCTGATGTGGGTACGTTGGACATTCCCACGTCTGCGTATCGACCAGATTCTGAAGTTGGAGTGGAAGTATCTGATGCCATTGTCACTGGTCATCCTGATCTTGATGACAGTATGCGTAGCATTCGGATTCCACGGATAATCTTTAATACACATTATTATAATAATAAGAAAGTATGTCTAACAATTCATATTTCGGCGGTATTGCAGCGGGTTTGAAGACCCTCGCTATCGGTATGAAGACTACCATGAAGGAGTACTTCACACCAAAGAGCACAGAGCAGTATCCTGAGAACCGCAAGACTACACTCCACGTATCTCCACGTTTCCGTGGTCGCCTGGTCTTCGTTCGTGATGAGAACGAGGCTTACAAGTGTGTGGGTTGTACATTGTGTGAGAAGTCATGCCCTAACGATACCATCAAGATCGTAACCGAGATGGTGGAGGATCCAGAGACAGGCAAGAAGAAGCGCAAGCTGGTAGATTACCAGTACGACTTGGGCGACTGCATGTTCTGCGAACTCTGTGTGAACGCATGTAACTTCGGTGCAATCAAGTTTGTCAACGATTTCGAGAATGCAGTCTTCGACCGCAACAAGTTGGTGATGCACCTTGACAAGGAGGTTTATAAGGGCGGAAGCCTTCCTAACCTCATCGAGGGTGGTGCCCCATTGGAAATCGGTAAGTTTAACACCAAGACTAAGTAAGGAGGACTTTAGACAATGATAACAGCAAATTTATTCATGTTCGTCATCTTGGCAGTAGTCATCCTTGGCTCAGCCATCATGTGCGTGTTCACCAAGCGCATCATGCGTGCGGCAACCTTCCTGTTGTTCGTACTCTTCGGTGTAGCAGGCATGTTCTTCCTGCTCGACTATACTTATCTGGGTGCAGCTCAGATTTCTGTATATGCCGGTGGTATCACCATGCTTTATGTCTTCGCTATCCAGTTGGTATCAAAGCGTACTCTCCAGGGTCTTTTGGAGCATGTCAAGGGTAGCAAGATTGTAGGTCGCGCACTCGTCTGCCTCGTTGGTTTCGTAACCTTGGCAGTCGTCGTGTTGAAGAATCACTTTATTGATATGGCTGCAACCGTAGCCGACACCGAGGTGCCAATGGACCAGGTAGGTTCTGCACTGGTAGGTGCTGACAAGTATGGCTATGTATTGCCATTCGAGTTTATCTCTGTATTCCTGTTGGCATGTATCATCGGTGGTATCTTAATCGCAAGAAAGGAGGATAAGAAATGATTCCAGTACAATATTTCTTCGTGCTCTCAGCACTCTTGTTCTTCATCGGAGTCTATGGCTTCTGTACACGCCGTAACCTCGTTGCCATGCTCATCTCCATCGAGCTTGTATTGAATGCAGCCGACCTGAACTTCGCTGTGTTCAACCGCATCCTCTTCCCAGGACAGTTGGAAGGTTTCTTCTTCACATTGTTCTCTATCGGAGTAGCAGCAGCCGAGACAGCCGTAGCGCTCGCTATTATTATCAACGTTTACCGCAACTATCACAGTGACCAGGTGAACAGTATTGAAAACATGAAATTCTAAAAGACAATGGAATACAATTATGCATTTTTGATACTTCTTCTGCCATTCCTGAGCTTCCTGGTTCTGGGACTTGTGGGTATGAAGATGAAAAGACCGGTAGCAGCACTCATCGGTACCGTATTGATGGGCTGTGTATTCGCGATGTCTGTCTATACAGCATACGAGTACTTCTTTGCAGTGGGTCGTGATGCCTCAACAGGTATGTACCCAACTGTTACCGTATTTAATTTCACATGGTTGAAGTTTACTGAGTTGCTCACCTTCAACATCGGTTTCCGCCTGAGCCCAATCTCCGTATTGATGCTCATCGTGATTACCACCGTCAGCTTCATGGTTCACATCTACAGCTTCGGCTATATGGCAGAGCGTGATGAGAACTACAAGGTTGAGGAATACGAGAAGGGTATGCAGCGTTTCTACGCTTACCTGAGCCTCTTCACCATGTCAATGTTGGGCCTGGTAGTAGCTACCAACATCTTCCAGATGTATCTGTTCTGGGAGTTGGTGGGTGTTTGCTCATACCTGCTCATCGGTTTCTACTATCCAAAGCATGCTGCAGTTCATGCCAGCAAGAAGGCGTTCATCGTAACCCGTTTCGCTGACCTCTTCTTCCTCATCGGTATCCTGTTCTACAGCTTCTATGTAGGAACCTTCAACTATGACTTGAATGCTCAGCCAGAGCTCAACTCTGCTTTGGCAGGTGCTGCTTGGGTAATGCCAACAGCCTTGTTCCTCATGTTCATCGGTGGTGCCGGTAAGAGTGCGATGTTCCCATTGCACATCTGGTTGCCAGATGCGATGGAGGGTCCAACACCTGTTTCTGCGTTGATCCACGCCGCTACCATGGTTGTAGCCGGTGTATATCAGGTAGCCAGCCTCTTCCCAATCTGGGTACAGTATGCTCCTGAGGCTTTGCACTATGTAGCTTACATTGCAGCCTTCACCGCATTCTATGCAGCAGCTGTAGCTTGCTGCCAGCGTGATATCAAGCGTGGTCTGGCTTTCTCTACTATCTCTCAGATTGCCTACATGCTCGTAGCTCTCGGTGTCTGCTTCGCTGTAGATAACCACCATGGTGGTTTGGGTTACATGGCTGGTATCTTCCACCTGTTTACCCACGCTATGTTCAAGGCGTTGCTCTTCCTCTGCTCTGGTGCCATCATCGTCATCATCGGCAGCAACTTCAAGGATTACATGGGCGGTTTGCACAAGTACATGCCTATTACCAACATCTGCTTCCTCATCGGTTGCTTGGCGATTGCAGGTATTCCTCCATTCGCAGGTTTCTGGTCAAAGGATGAGATTATCTCAGCTTGCTTCCAGTTCTCTCCATTCATGGGCTGGTTCATGACAGTGGTTGCCGGTATGACTGCATTCTACATGTTCCGTCTCTACTACGTAATCTTCTGGGGACAGAGCTACTATGAGCTGGATCCAGAGAACCGTCGTAAGCCACAGGAGGTTCCTTTCGTGATGTGGGGTCCATTGGTATTCCTCGCCATCATCTCTTGCCTCTGTGGTTTGATTCCATTCGGTCACTTCGTATCTGCTACAGGTCAGAGCTACGATATCCATATCGACATGAGTGTGGCAACAACCTCTGTTATCGTTGCTATCATCGGTATCGGTCTGGCTACTTACATGTATGCTCCTAAGAAGACTCCATTGGCAGACGCTTTGGCTAAGAAGATGCCTAAGTTGCACAAGGCAGCGTTGAACCGTTTCTATATCGACGATGCTTGGCAGTTCTTCACCCACAAGATTGTCTTCGGTTGCTTCTCAAAGCCAATCGCATGGTTCGACCGTCGCGTTATCGATGGTACCTTCAACTTCATGGCTTGGGGTACACAGGAGGCAGGTGAAACTATCCGCCCATGGCAGAGTGGTGATGTTCGCAGCTATGCTATCTGGTTCCTCACCGGTACCGTGGCATTGACATTGTGCCTGCTCGCACTTCTTTAATGAAAGTCTCACAATTAAGTAAATAGAAAAGAAATGAATTTAAGTATATTCGTCATAGTACCACTCCTGATGTTGCTCGGCCTCTGGTTGGCACGCAACGACAAGCAGGTTCGTGGTGTGATGGTAGCAGGTGCCAGCGTATTGCTCGGTCTCTCCATCTATTTGGTGTTTGCATTTCTCGAAGCTCGTGAGACAATGCCAGCCGACCAAGCTCCGATGCTCTTCACCTACTGTGTGCCTTGGTTTGAACCATTGCACATCAACTATTCACTCGGTGTGGATGGTATTTCAGTGGTGATGATTCTCCTGACTTCTATCATCGTGTTCACCGGTACATTTGCTTCCTGGCAGATGGAACCAATGAAGAAGGAATACTTCCTCTGGTTCACGCTCCTGAGCATCGGTGTATATGGCTTCTTCATCTCTATCGACATGTTTACCATGTTCATGTTCTATGAGGTTGCGCTGATTCCTATGTACCTCCTCATCGGTGTATGGGGTAGTGGTGCAAAGGAGTATTCAGCCATGAAGTTGACTTTGATGTTGATGGGTGGTTCAGCTCTTTTGGTTATCGGTATCCTGGGAATCTACTTCTACAGTGGTGCTCAGACCTTCGAAATCCTCGATATCGCTCACCATACTAATGGTGCTCATGCGATTCCAGAGAGTGTGCAGAACGTGTTCTTCCCATTGCTCTTCATCGGTTTCGGTATCCTCGGTGCGCTGTTCCCATTCCACACATGGTCTCCTGACGGTCACGCCAGTGCGCCAACAGCCGTATCTATGTTGCACGCCGGTGTATTGATGAAGCTTGGTGGTTACGGTTGCTTCCGTATCGCCATGTTCCTCTTGCCAGCTGCTACTCACGGATTCTGGATCAAGGTGTTCCTCGTACTGACTACCATCTCTATCGTATATGGTGCTTTGTCAGCATGTGTACAGACCGACTTGAAGTACATCAACGCTTACTCATCAGTATCTCACTGTGGTATGGTGCTCTTCGCTCTCTGTATGATGACCGAGACAGCTGCTACTGGTGCAATCCTCCAGATGTTGTCTCACGGTTTGATGACCGCCCTCTTCTTCGCCGTTATCGGTATGATTTATCATCAGGCTG